>ERZ1370068.6680-contig-565_pt1 | contig 38145 bp, 57 predicted proteins | sample MGYA00561227_ERZ1370068 | MGnify/ENA primary metagenome ERZ1370068 (study PRJEB38410, sample SAMEA6850437) | metagenome | study: Metagenomic assessment of the ecological functions of the soil: analysis of the soil microbiota associated with the...
GTTGTGCGCCGATTGAGTTACGTATTGCGATGGTGTGGTCGATCGCGCTGGCCAACATTCTCGGCGCCGGCATGTGCTACGCGTTCAGCCCGCAATTCGCCAAGCTCTCGGTGGTGCGCTTCAGCCTGATCCTGCCGGCGGTGCTCGGCATCATCTATATCGGCGCCTTCGAGGCGACGCGGCAATGGGGCGATCTCTACTCGCTGCTCGCCTTCGGCCTGCTCGGCTGGATCATGAAGCAGTTCAAGTGGCCGCGGCCGCCGCTCATTCTCGGCGTCGTGCTGGGCGACACCATCGAGCGCTATCTGTTCATCTCGGTCGAGCGCTACGGGCTCAGCTGGCTCGCCCGCCCGGTGGTGGCGATCCTCTTCATCATCGCCATCATCGGCCTGGTGCGGCCGTTCCTGCAGGACATCCGCATCCACGGCGGCCTCAGGAAGATGCTGACCAGCTTCCAGGCGCCGAGGTTCCACCCGTCGCAGCTGTTCACGATCTTCATGATCGCGATCCTCGGCGCCATGGTGCTCATGGCGCTGCGATGGGACTTCAGCGCCAAGATCGTTCCGCTGGTCGTCGGCACCGTTGCCTTGCTGGCGGCGGAACGAGCCTGTTCAACGACATGTGCCGGAAGCCGGAAGCCTCGCGCGGGAGCCTGGTCGATCAGGCCATCCACGAGGTCGAGCAGCAGTTGGCGACGACAGCGGATCAAAAGATCCACATGGATCTGTCGTCCGAGACCGGGCATCTGCCGATCGACATCATCATCAAGCGGGCCGCGCGTTTCTTCGGCTATCTCCTCGCGTTCATGGCGGTGATGGCCGTCATCGGCCTCATTCCGACGGTCGGCATCTTCGTGGTCTTCTTCATGCGCTACGAAAACAGCGGAACGCTGGCCGCTCATCATCACCTATGCGATCGTCCTGGTCGTCGCCATCACCTTCGTCTTCGAACACGTGCATGCACGTCCCCTGGCCGCCGACCTACCTGGGCACCTGGTTCCCGTGGCTGAAGACATACATACCCTCGGTCTAGCGGGGGCTGGAGTACAAGGAGAGCACATGGTCATTGAGCCGCTGCAATTTCTACAGCAAGTCGCGCTTCTCTCCGTTTGGATATTCCTGGCGGCGGGAATCTATGCGGTTGTCGAAAAATGGCTCTCGACCAATGGGGAAAAATCTTAATTGCGAAGACAGCGCCCGTAAGCGAGGCGATTTGCTACTCGGCCGCCTGCATTGCGCCGGACGTGATCGGCCGCGGCTTGCATGTCCGAGAGATCGGGCAGCCCGTAATGCAGAAACTCGGTTGCCGCGCTCGCCCGCAATGTCGTGCGTTCGCCGTGTTCGAGGTAGACCGTCGTGTACTGCTTGAGCGGATGGCCCTCGCACTCGCCCGCGCCCGACAGCACCAGATAGACGCCGCGTCCGCCGACCTCGTGGCTCGCGCCCGCCGCGAGTCCGGATGCAGACCCGGCTTGCGTGCGGCGCTCGGTCCACACCCCGAACAGCTTTTCGGAAACGCCCGGCGCGCCGCCGTACCGGCGCCCATGGTAGTTCGTCGCATCCGTGCTAGATCGGCGCGTGGTAGCGGCCCTTCGGATAGACCATCTCGCGCCCGTGCACGTGCTCCCAGATCGCCTGATAGGCGTCCATGTTGCGGCTTACCGGCGACGCCGTCGTGGCGGTGGAAGATGCCGTCCTTGAACTCGCCGAATTTCTTCATCTCCTCCATGCCGGCCTTGACCTCGCGCGGCAGCAGATAGCCTGAGCCGCTGGCGCCGCCGAACTGCAGCACCGCGCAGAAAATCTCGGTCTTGTTGACCTGCGGGCCGTAGGGCACGCCTTCCGGATAGTAGCCGAGCATGCCGGCCTTGAGCGGACCGTCCTGCCCGTAGTCGGAGCTGCCCTCGATCATGAACCGGTACTGATCGAAATTGTGCCGGTGGCGCGGCCCGGAATAGTCGGTGCCGAGCCGCGCAGAGCGAGAACTTGAAATTGCCCGGCGTGCCGGGCGTCCCTCCGCCATGGTGCGCGAATGGAACGTCCCGCCGCGATGTTCGAGGCCGCGCACGAGCGGCACGTCGTCAAGCTGCACGACTTTCGTGATTGCGCTCCCAGAGGCTGATCTCTACTGCCGCCTGCGAACTCATAGCAGAACCGAGTCGGCCTGCGTCGCTCCGCAGGTGCGGAAGGCTGAACTCTGGCGGCCTTTGACCGGATCGCGGCGAGGTCCTAAGACAGCTGCGCATACACGCGTTGGACAAGGGGCAGGGGCAAGAAGCGGCGTGACCACGGACGAAGCCATGTTCCGGTCGCCTGCGAGCGTGCTGCGCGCCGACCTCGATCGCCATGGTGGGCGCTTCCGAGCGCGGCCAGTGGCAGCGGCTGATCTACAGCAACCTGCGCGACTACGGCTATCCGGGCCGCGTCTTCCTGGTGAACCCGCGGCAGCAGGAGGTGTTCGGGCAGCGCTGCTATCCCTCGCTGCGCGAGCTGCCTGAGCCGGTCGACCATGCGATGGTGATCGTGCCGGCGGCCGGCGTCGCCGACGTGCTCACCGACGCCGACGCCGCGGGCGTGAAATCGGCCACGCGTCTACGCGGCGGCGATGGGCGACGGCCAGGACCCGGAATCGCAGAAGCGCGGCGCCTGGCTCAAGGATTTCTCGCGCGCAGCAAGCTGCGCATCGCCGGCCCCAATTGCATGGGCGCGCACAGCTATCGCGAGCGGCTGTTCGCCTATCCCAACACCGAGCTCGGCGCGCTTCCCGGCAGGCTCGGTCGGCTGCATCTTCCAGTCCGGCGGCACGCTGCAGTTCTGGCTGCGCACCGGCGCCGACCGCGGCTTGCGCTTCTCCTACGGCATCACGTCCGGCAACGAGGCCGATCTCGACCTCGCCGACTATCTCAACTTCCTGGTCGACGATCCGCACACGCGCCAGATCGTGCTGTTCATCGAAGGCATCCGCCGGCCCGCAGGCCTTCATGCAGGCGGCGGGCCGCGCGCTCGCAGCCGGCAAGCCGATCCTCGCGATCAAGACCGGCGCCACCGCGAAATCGCAAGCCGCCGCGCAGTCGCACACCGGCGCGATCGGCGGCGACTACGCGGCCTATCTCGCGATGTGCGAGCGCTACGGCATCGTGCAATTGCCGCTCGCTCGACGACATGCTCGAAACCGCGCTCGCCTTCGACGGCGGCCGGCTGCCGAAGGGGCCGCGCATCGGCTTCGTCACCACCTCGGGCGGCACCGTCGATCTGCTCTACGACTACGCGGAGAGCCGAAGGCGCGGCGATGCCGGACTTCGCGCCGGCAACCCACGCGCGCGCTGATGCCGTTCATGCAGGAAGGCATCGCGCCCAAGAACCCGCTCGACCTCGGCATCCCGATGGGGCTCAAGCACGCCGCCGGCGTCTGCGAGGTCGTGGCGAAGGACCCCAACATCGACATGATCGCCTGGGCCGCCGATGCTGCCGAGCAAGGCCGGCGCCTGGGACGGCGTCGAGGCGCTGCAGGCGATGGTCGCGGGCACCGACAAGCCGATCCTCGGCTTCGGCCGCATGAGCTATCAGATGACGCCGGAGGCGGTGGAAGCGCAGAAGGCGGCGGGCTTTCCATTCGTGCAGGGCCTCGAGCCGACGCTGCGCGCGATGAACGCGCTCTGGTTCCACGCCGCAGCGCCGCGGCCGGCTGCCGGCCGATGCCGCCGCCCGCACCGCCGAGCGACCTTACGCCCGACGACGCTCGACGCGACGCTCGCGCGCTACGGCATCGCGCTGCCCAAGCAGCGCAACGGTCGGCGAGCGCCGGCGAAGCGGCGGCCGCGGCCGAGATGATCGGCTCTCCGGTCGCGCTCAAGATCGTCTCGCCCGACATTCTGCACAAGACCGAGGCCGGCGGCGTCGCGCTCGACCTGCGCGGCGCGCGCGGCCGTCGAGGCCGCCGCCGACGCGCTGATCGCCGCCGCGCGCGCCGCCGCAGCCGGACGCGCGCATCGACGGCTTCCTGGTGCAGGAGATGGTGTCGGGCGTCGAGGCGATCGTCGGCGCGCGCAGCGATCCGCTCTATGGGCCGCTGCTGCTCGTCGGCGCCGGCGGCGTGCTGGTCGAGCTCGCCAAGGACGCGGCGCTGCGCCTCCTGCCCGTGACCGCCGCCGACGTGACGCGCGATGGTCGACGGCCTCAAGCTCACCAAGCTGCTGGCCGGCTTCCGCGGGCGGCCGCCGGCCGACCGCGCGGCGCTCGAGGCGGCCGCGCTCGCGCTCGCGCAATTCTATCTCGATCACCGCGCGCGCATCGACGACATCGAGATCAATCCGCTGATCGTGCGCCCGAACGGGCACGGCGCGGTCGCCGTCGACGTGCGCGGTGTTGTGGCGGAACGACAGCGGGGAGATGCGTGATGGATTTCGAGCTGCCCGAAGAGCTGCGCATGTTCAAGGCGATCGCTGCGGCGCTTCGTCGACAACGAGCTGATCCCGATCGAGCGCCAGACCGTCACCGCCGAGGGCGAGGAGATCAAGCCGGAATACCTCGCGCGCTTCGAGCAGCGCGCCAAGGACCTCGGCATCTGGATGATGGAAGTGCCGGAGGAATACGGCGGCGCCGGCCTCGCGCTGTTCCAGCGCGCGATCGTGATCGAGGAACTCTCGCGCACCATCGCGCTGCCGGCGCGCGGCGAAGGCATCACCGGCCCGGCCGTGCGCGCGCATCCTCTACACGCTCACCGGCGAGCTGAAGGAGAAATACCTGCTGCCGGTGCTGCGCGGCGAGAAGAAGGTCTGCTTCGCGCAGACCGAGCCCGACGCCGGCTCCGATCCCGGCGGCATGCGCACCACCGCCGTGCGCGACGGCAACCACTACGTGATCAACGGCGTCAAGCGCTTCATCACCGGCGCCGACAAGGCTCGCTTTCATGCAGCTCATGGCGGCGACCGACCGCGCCAAGGGCTCGCATGGCGGCATCTCCTGCTTCCTGGTCGACATGGACACGCCCGGCGTGAAGCTCGGCACCTCCTACCAGACCATGATGGGCGACCGGCCGTGGGAGATCGTGCTCGACAACGTGCGCGTGCCGGCGACCCAGCTCATCGGCGAGGAAGGCAAGGGCTTTGGCCTGGCGCAGAAATGGCTCGGCGCCGGCCGCATCAAGCATGGCGCGCGCGCGCTCGGCGTCGCCGAGCGCATGCCTGGAAATGTCGACGTCCTACGCCAAGCAGCGCTCGACCTTCGGCCGCCCGCTCGCCGACCGGCAGGCGATCCAGTGGAAGCTCGCCGACATGTATATCGAGCTGCAGGCCGCGCGGCTCCTCGTCTACAAGGCCGCGACCCGCCTCGACAAAGGCGAGGACGCGCGCGAGGACTGCTACGTCTGCAAGTATTTCGCCGACGAGATGGCGTTCCGCGCCGCCGACCAGTGCATGCAGATCCACGGCGGCATCGCGCTCACCACCGACCTGCCGATCGAAAAGATGTGGCGCCAGCAGCGCAGCTACCGCATCACCGAAGGCGCGAGCGAGGTGATGAAGATGGTGATCGCCCGGCACGTGCTGAAGGCGTAGGTGGTGCTGAGCACGGATCAACAGTCGTCCAGGCAGGTCTTTCGCACGCGGGACTGGCGCATCCGTGAGGCGGTGCTCGCGGCCGCCGATAGGCGCGAGACGCCCGTCACGCAGCCTCTGCGGTCGGGAGACGGAGCGCTACGCCGTGAGCATGGCAACGCGGTCTGCACCATGGACCCCGCAAGCGCGGCGCGCATACCGGCTTGGCGTCGACGTGGGCGGGACCTACACCGATCTCGTGCTGCTCGATACCGCGACCGGCGCCCTCATGGTCGAGAAGGTCGTCGAGCACGCCGAAGAATCCCGCGCTCGGCGTGCTCGACGGGGTGGCGAGTTTCATCGCCACGGGCGTCGATCCCGGCCGCGATCGAGTTCTTCGCCCACGGCACCACCATCACCACCAATGCGCTGCTGGAGATGCGCGGCGCCAAGGTCGGGCTCCTCATCACCAAGGGCTTTCGCGCCGTGCAGGAGGTGCAGAACCAGGCGCGCGACGGCAACCTGTTCGACTATTTCTACGCCAAGCCGCAGCCGATCGCGCCGCAGAGCCTGACCAAGGAAATTCCCGAACGCTCCGACTATGCCGGCAACGTGCTCGCTCCCGCTCGATCGCGAGGCGGTGCGCCGAGCCGCGCGCGAGCTGAAAGCCGCGGGCGTCGAGTCGATCGCGGTCTGCTACCTGTTCTCGTTCATGAACCCGGCGCACGAGGAGCGAGACGCGCGCGCTGATCCACGAGGAATTTCCCGGCGTCCATGTCTCGCTGTCGAGCGAGGTGCTGCCGCGCATCCGCGAATGGCCGCGGCTCTCGACCACGCTGCTCAACGCCTATCTCGAGCCGGTGATGGTGCACTACATCGGCCATCTCAACCGCGGCCTCGACGAGGCCGGCGTCGCGCACGCAGCAGCGCTTCCTGATGCAGTCGAACGGCGGCGTGATGCCGTTCTCGGCGGCGATCGCCGGCGGGCGCACGGTGCACACGCTGTTCTCCGGGCCGGCCGCGGGCGCGCAGGCGAGCGCCTATCTCGCCGCGCGACGACGCGCGCGCGGGCCTCGTCACCCTCGACATGGGCGGCACCTCGGCCGACATCGCCTTCATCGAAGGCGGCGTGCCGCTCGAGACGACCGAGGCGTGATCGCGCGCCGGCAGATCGACGTGCCGGCGCTCGACATGACCTCGATCTCGGCCGGCGGCGGCTCGATCGCCTGGATCGACGGCGGCGGCTTCCTCAATGTCGGCCCGCAGAGCGCGGGCGCCGATCCCGGCCCGGCCTGCTACGGCCGCGGCGGCACGCAGCCGACCGTCACCGACGCCGACGTGGTCTGCGGCTATCTCAATCCGGACTATTTCCTCGGCGGCGCGCAGACGCTCGACGCCGCGGCGTCGCGCGCGCGCGCTCAAGACGCACATCGCCGATCCGCTGAAGATGGACGTGCTCGACGCCGCCGCCGGCATTCAGCGCATCGTCGACATGCGCATGGCCGACGAGGTGCGCGTGTTCGCGGCCAAGCGCGGCGTCGATCTCTCCGCCTTCACGCTGCTGCCGTTCGGCGGCGCCGGCGCGCGTGCATGCGGCCGCGGTCGCGCAGGAGCTCGGCATGCGCCGCATCCTGGTGCCGCCGCGGCCGGGCGCGTTCTCGGCGCTCGGGCCTGCTCTGCACCGACGTGGTGCACGACTACATCCGCTCGGAGCTGCGCCCGCTCGCCGACGTCACGGCGGAGCATGCCGAGAGACATCTTCGCGCAACTGGAGGCGAAGGCGCGCGCGGAATTGCGCGCCGAGGGCATGGACCCGCCAGCGGCCCGTTTCATGCGCGAGCTTGACCTGCGCTACACCGGCCAGGGCTACGAACTGCGCACGCCGCTCGACGGGCTGTTCGCGGAGCGGCTGACGGCGGCTCGCTGCCGCCGTGCGCGCGAAATTCGACGAGCGCCACGCGCAGATTCACGGCCATGCGGCCGAAGGAGCGGCCGGTCGAGGTGGTGAGCTATCGCCTGCGCGTGCGCGTCGCCGTGCCCAAATACGAGCCGCGCGCAGGAGCCGCGCCGGCGTCGCCGCGTCGCCTGACGGTCGCGATGAAGGGCACGCGCAGATGCATTTCGGCGCAACGCGTCGGTCGAGGCGACGCTCTACGAGCGCGACCGGCTCGACATCGGCGCGACCATCGCAGGGCCCGCCATCGTCGAGCAGTTCGACGCGACCACCGTGATCCCGGCGGGCTGGAGCGGCCGCGTCGACGGCTATCGCAATCTCGATCCTCGAAAGGGCGTGACCATGGACGCCATCACCATCCAGATCCTGCGCAACAAGGTCGCGAGCCTGGTCGATGAGATGCACTATCATTTCTATCGCTCCGGCTATTCCACCATCATCCGCGAGTCGCGCGACTTCTCCTGCGTGATCCTCGACCGCGACGGCCGCCTGATCGTGGCGCCGCCGATGTTCTTCCACGCGCCGGTCTATCGCCACCTGGTCGGCCGCATCCTGCAGGTCTACGGCGCTGGCGAGCGCGCGATCCGCGACGGCGACGTGTTCGTCTCCAACCACCCTTACGAAGGCGGCCTGCCGCACGTCTCCGACATGGCCTTCGTCGCGCCGGTCTTCGCCGACGGCGCAGATCGTCGCCTTCTGCGGGCTCGATCGCGCACAAGGCCGACGTCGGCGGCGCGGTCGCCGGCTCGACCTCGGCCAACGCCACCGAGATGTATCACGAGGGCCTGCTGATCCCGCCGGTGAAGATCTGGGACGCGCGGCGAGCCGCAGCGCGACATCGAGCGCATCATCCTCACCAACAGCCGCCAGCCCGCGCTGGTGCGCGGCGACATCCATGCGCAGATCGCGGTGACGCAGATGGGCGCCGCGCGCGTCACGGAGCTGTGCGCGCGCTTCGGCGCCGCGCACGGTCACCGATGCGCTTCGCGGCGATCCTCAAGGGCGCCGCCGACGAGCTGCGCGCGGCCATCGCCAGAGCTGCCGGAGGGCGACGTCGTCGGCGGAGGGCTTCCTCGACAGCGACGGCGTCGAGGTCGACAAGCCGATCAAGCTCGCCGTCACCATCGCGATCAAGGACGGCCTCGCGCAGCTTCGATTTCTCCGACAGCGATCCGCAGGCGCAGCGGGCCGGTCAACCTGCGGCCGTCGATGGTCGAGGCCTGCGTGTTCTATTCGCTGATCGGCAGCCTCGGGCCGAACCTCGCACTTCAACGACGGCATGCGCGACGCGGTGCGGCTCACCTTCGCGCCGCGCACCATCACCAATGCCGAGCCGCCTGCGCCGGTCTCGAGCTACCAGATGGTCAATCTCCTGCTGGTCGACGTGATCCTCGAAGCGCTCGCGCATTTCAATCCCGCGCGCGCGATCGCCCATTCCGGCGCGTCGAGCGCGCTCGGCATCGCCTGGTCGAAGGCGCCGCCCGGGCCAGTCCACCATGCAGTACGAGATCGCCGGCTCCGCCTATGGCGGCGGCATCGGCCACGACGGCGCGACCGCGACCGCGACGCACCTGAGCAACCTGCACACCACGCCGATCGAGATTCTGGAATCCGAATTTCCCTGCCGCATCACGCGCTTCGATCTGGTGCCGGATTCCGGCGGCGCCGGCGCAGTGGCGCGGCGGGCTCGCCATGCGACGCGAATACGAGCTGCTGGAAAACGCCACCGTCGATCCGCCGCTTCAACAAGACGCGCTTTCCGCCCGCGGGCGTCGCCGGCGGCAAGGACGGCAGCGCGCGCCCGCTTCGTGGTACGGCTCGGCACGCCGCAGGAATTCGAGACGCCGGCCTCGGCGCCGCGTCGAGATGCAGGCGGGCGAGCGCTTCCTGCTGCAGAGCGCCGGCGGCGGCGGCTACGGCGATCCGGCAGCGCGACCGCGACGGCGCTTGCTCGCGATATCGCCGAAGGGCTATGTCACGGTCGACTTGTCGAAAACAGATGACGGCAAGATAGTCTCGTCATCGAGGGGCATCGATCATGTCATTCTCCAGTTGGCGCGGCGTCGTGGGGATGGTCAACCCGACCATGCGGCCGGGCATGACCGAGGAGGTCTGCCGGCTGCTGCCGGAGGGCATCGGGCTCATTCCGCTGTTCCTCAACATCCGCCGCGGCACCGAGGACGAGTTCGAGAGCATGATGCCGCACTACGAGAAGCTCATTGCGGTGCTGGCCGAGCAGAACTGCGACCTCATCCATCCCAACGGCGCGCCGCCGTTCATGGTTCATGGCTTCAAGGGCGAAGCGAAGATCGTCGCGGCCTGGGAGAAGACATACAAAACCCCGATCATGAGCGTGGCGCAGAACCATGTGCGCGCGCTCAAGGCGCTCAAGGCCAAGAGCTTCGTCGGCGCCACCTATTTCCCCGACAAGCTCAACGCGATCTTCGCGAAGATATTTCACCGACGCCGGCTTCAAGGTGCGCGGCATGGCGGGCATCGATGTGCCGCTTCGACAAGGTGCAGGAGCTCTCCGGCGAGCAGATCTACGCCCACATCAAGCACAACTTTCTCAAAGTGAAGGGCGCCGACGCGATCTACATGCTCGGCTCCGGCTGGCGCACGCTCGACATCATCGAGACGCTCGAGCAGGACCTGCAGGTGCCGGTGGTGCATCCGGTCACCGCGCGCGTCTGGGAGTTCCAGAAGCGACTGCATGTCGCGGAGCCGCGCCGCGGCTACGGCTATATGCTGGAGGCGCTGCCGTAATTCTTACCTCCCGCTTGCGGGGAGGTCGCAGCGAAGCGAAGCGGGAGAATCAGATCCGCAGACTCAGAGTATGCGGCAAGGCCCCTCCCGCCCTCCCCGCAAGCGGGGGAGGAGAGAAGAAAACAGGAGTAACGACCGATGACGACCCACCGTCGGATGCTGGCTACAGTCTGCTGCGGTCTCTCCATCGCTCTCATGACGATGCAGCAGCGCAACCGCGCAATCGGTCGAGCAGTTCTACAAGGGCCGCACCATCACCATGCTGGTCGGCACCTCGCCGGGCGGCATCAACGACATCTCGGCGCGCCTGGCGGCGCGGCATTTCGGCCGCTTCATCCCGGGCAATCCCGCACATCGTGGTGCAGAACAACCCCGGCGGCGGCGGCCTGGTCACCGCCAACCGGCATCTACCACAACGTCGAGAAGGACGGCACCGTGCTCGCCAAGCTCGAGCGCGCGGTGCCGCAGCTCGCCATCCAGGGCGATCCCAACGCCCAGTTCGATCCGATGAAATTCATCTGGCTCGGCAGCCTGTCGTCCTATGCCGACGACGCCTATCTGCTCGCCGATCAACGCCGACCATCCGGCCAAGAGTCGATCGACGAGATCAGGCCGGCGCGGCAAGTCGCTCAACGCTCGGCGCCGACAGCTCCGCTTCGAGCAACCTGATCTTCGCGGTCATCGCCAAGGAGGTGCTCGGCCTCAACGTCAATATCGTGCGCGGCTATACCGGCGCGGCGCCACGATGTTCCTGGCGATGCAGCGCGGCGAGATCGACGGCCAGTATGGTGGGCCTGAGCTCCGTCAGACGCGGCCAGCGCGACCTCTGGAACAGGAAGGCGTTCCGGATGCTCATGGCCGTTCGGCCGCACCACGCGCCACCCGGACTTCCCCGACATGCCGACCGGGCGCGAGCTGCGCCAGCGACGCCAACGCGCTTGCGCTGATCGATTTCGCCGAGCTGCCGTTCTTTATGGCGCTGCCGTTTGCCGGCGCCGCCCGGCGTGCCCGCCCGATCGCGCCAAGGCGCTGCAGGACGGCCTTCATGGCGATGTGCCGCGACCAGGCCTTCATCGAGGACGCGCAGAAGCTCGGCATCGACATGAGCCCGATCGACGGCGAGGGCGTGCTGAAGCATGCTGGCGAGAGTCGCGGCCACGCCGAAGGACGTCGATCGCGCGCTACAACGCGATCGGCGGGGAGAAGAAGTAGAGGTGCACCTCACACCTTCTCCAGGATCCTGTCCTGCTTGCCGAAGTGATAGCGCGGCAGCTTGTCGAGGTCGGTGCCGGTGACGCCGGATGACCCAGGCCTTGCGCGCATGCGCGGTCGAATGGATGACGCCCGGACCATAGGCCCGCGTCTGGCCGGGGCCGAGGCCATATTTGCTCGTCGCCACCAGCTCGACATGGTCGTCGCTCTCCGGATTGGCGCGGCGCCACTCGGTCATCTCGGTGACCTCGCGGGCATTGCCGTAGATCGCCCATGAGCTGCCATGGCTGTGGGGCTTGCCGGTCTTGCCGCCCTCCTGCACATGCGCGAGCACGTGGACGTCGGTGTCGGGGTCGTGGTGGAGGACGCGCCGGCCTGGCGGCATGTCGTCGCTGAAGGTCGCAGCCACGAAGGCCGGATTCGCCAAAAGCCGCGCCAGCCGGTCGGCGATCTGCGGGAGCGCCCGCGCGAGCAGGTGCGCTTGCAGGATCGCTCGGCTTTCTGAGCAAAAGGCGTCAAGCGTATAGGCCATCGCTGTCTCCATGTCCGAAACTGCCTGCTCGCGACACTATACACCAACTCTCAAATTTACGTATCTGCCACCGGGCGCTAGGATATCCAAAGCGCTGTGGGGAGGCCCCATGCGAACGGTCGGACACGTGCGTTTCATTCGCCTCATTGCGGCCGCGACCTTCGCGCTGTGGGCGCAGCTGAGCCTGGCGCAGGACCCCTATCCGTCGCGGCTGGTGAAGATTGTCGTTCCAGCCGCGGCCGGCTCCACCACCGACAGCGCTGGCGCGCATCGTCGCCGACCAACTGGGGCAGACGTGGGGAAGTCGGTCATCGTGGAGAACATCGCCGGCGGCGCCATGAATGTGGGCGCGTCGAGCGTCGCGCGCGCGGCGCCCGACGGCTACACGCTGATGGTCGCGCCGCCCGCGCCGCTGTCGTTCAACGACCTGCTTGTTCCGCGACCTCGGATATGTGCCGACCCAATTCACGGCCATCACGCTGCTGGCGAAAATCCCGAACATCCTGGTCGTCCGCAAGGACTTTCCGGCCGCCTCGCTCAGCGATCTCATCGCCTATGCCAAAGCCAATCCGGGCAAGCTCTCCTACGCGTCGCAGGGCGCCGGCTCGACCGCGCATCTCTCCGCGAGCCAGCTCGAAGTTCTGGCGCGGCATCAAGATGGTGCACGTGCCCTATCGCGGCGCGCTGCCCGCGCTCACCGACGTCATCGCCGGCCACGTCGACATGTTCTTCGACACGCTCACGACCTCGGTGCCGCTCTATCGCGACAACAAGATCAGGATTCTGGCGATCGCCGATCTCGAAGCGCGCCGGCGCGCGTGCCGGAGATACCGACCTTCTCGGAAGCGGGCTTGCCGGGGTTTCGATCGATCACCTGGTTCGGCCTGGTGGCGCCGCCGAACACGCCCGCAGCACTTGCCGACAAGATCAATCGCGACGTGGTCGAGACTGCTCAAGCGCAAAGACGTGAGCGACAAGTTGCGCACCATGTCGCTCGACGTGCGGCGCCACTGCGCGGGCCGACACGGTCAAATTCTTCGCCGAGGAAACTGCGCTGTGGAGCCGGGTGATCAAGGGGCCGCCATCCCGCTGCAATAGCGAACATCTCAGACCAGCAAGCCCGCCGTCGCGGTAGGCGGCGAGCGCGCCGGGATGCAGCTTCGACGCCGCCGAATTCGAGCGCAGCCGGTCCCTGCGACCGCAGCGGTTCAAACAGGTTCTTGAGCCCCGAGAACAGCGCATTGCGGCGGCCAAGCTCGTCGGCGTCCGCCAGGATCGCGGCGACGCCACATCGCGCACGGTGGCGGCCGACGCGCGCGCATGGGTGACCAGCACATTCACCACCGCGAGCTGCAGCACGTCGCGGTCAAGGCCGCGGATCGCGCCGGCACGCATCATCGTCGCGGCGGTAGTACGGGACCGCCTGCCAGCACCGCCTCAAGCTCGCGCCGGGCCGGTAGGGCAGGACGCGCACCGCGATACGCTCGGCAAGCTCGCTCATCACCACGTTGGGGATCGGACACTGGAACTGGGCATCGACCTCGCCCTTGGCGAGCGCCTCCGCACCCGTGGCGAAATCGAGATAGACCGGCGAAGAATTCGGAGAAGGATATGCCCAGCGCACCGAAGATGTTGTGCGCGTGCTGGACCATACCGCTCGTCTTTAGGCCGAGCGCAAGCCGCCGGCCCGGCAAGATCGGCGACCGAGCGGATGGACGCCTCCGCACGCACAATGAAGAACAGCGGACCCGCGTTCATCGGCGCGACCATGCGAAGCTCGATCGGCGTCAGGAACGGCGCCTCGCCGTGCGCGCGCGCGACCGATCCAGTTCGCGGCCATGAAGCCGAAGTCGATATCGCCCGCGTGCAGCCGGTTGGCGTTCTCGATGCTGGCGGAACTCGATTCCAGCACCTCGACCAGGAGCGAGCGCGCGGCCGCCGGTCGAGGATCGCCTTGAGGGCATGACCCTGGCTATGGAATGTGCCGGCGCGCTCCGCCGTGCCGATGCGGCATGTCACCGGCAGCGCTACCGGCGCGGGAGGTCCGGCCGAGCCGGGACGGGGCCGCCAGCTGGGCCGGTGCCGCCCGGTGTGGGCGAGCCCGGGACTGGACGGCTGCCGCCGGGCCGCCCGATGTCGGCCCCGTCGTCCGGCCTGAGCCAGTCCCGCCGGGCTTGCAGCCTTCTTCAACACCTCCCGGATCCACGAAGGGCAGGACCAGCTTGGCGAAGGATTTCGAGACCTGCCGGTATTCACGCCCGCAGCGGCGCTTTGCGGTCGTCCGGCAGCAGCTTCTTCTGGATGAAATCGTTGAACGTAATTGGGATCGCTGCCATAGGCGATGCATAAAAGGCGTTGTAGAAGCGCTGCCGTCGGTCCCATGCTCGTCGGCGAAATCTGGCCCTGCACAACCTGGCCCTGGGACTTGGCCCGTAGAAGAAAGCGACCCGAGCAGCGTCCGGCGCGCGATGCTGTTGCCGAACTGCAGCAGAATGAATTCCGAGAGCGCGTCGGCGGCGTCTTCCTCACGCCCGAGCACCGGGATGTCAGGATGTCGAAGATTGCATGCGCCACTTCGTGCAGCACGACATGCAGGAACGGGCCGACGACCACGTCGTCGCGCGGCAAGCCCGCGGGTGGATTGCCGTTGGCCGCGACCGCTTCAATATAGGCGATGTACTCGTAGCAGAGCGTCACCTTGCCGTTGCTGTACCAGGCGTTGAGCACACCCTTGCAGCCCTCGAGCGCCACCACGAGCTTGCGCGGCAGCTTCAAGGGCGACATGAACTCGCGCAAGATCTTCCAACATGGCGGCGATTCTTCAAGCGGTCGTAGATCGGCCGATGCTTGGCATCGAGCGGCTCGTTGTAGACGATCTCGAGCGGGCTGTTCATCGGATTGGGCTCGGGCGCCGCCTGGCCGCCCCGATCCGGCGTTGCGGGCGTCGGCTGCGCAAGGACCGGCGTCGACGGGAGGACCGCGAAGGCAAGGGCCGCCAGCAACGCGAACACGCGAACGTGGCGCTTCATCAATGACATCCTTGTTTGGCTTATCTGGTTGGATCCCGGCGCGTTGGCGGCCCTGCTATGCCGTCATTTGTACGCCTTCACTTGCCGTCATCCGGCTAGAGCCATTCCATGGCCTGCACCTTCTTCTGCGCGTCTGGGTCGACGTGCGGAGCGACGAGATCGACATAAGCGCGCACGATCTGCCGATATTCGCTTTTCGCAAGTTGCGGCGCGATCTTTCGGGAGCAGCCCCTTCTGCACGAAATCGTTGAACAGGTCGCGCTCGGCGCCGTAGGCGATGCACAGCACATTGTAGAAACGCTGCGCGTCACGCCGTGGATGTCGGCGAAGTCGGAGTGTTCGAGCTTCTGGCTGACCGACATGCTGCCCCAGAAATGCGCGGTGCCGGTAAGCGTCCGGCGCGCCGCGTCCTTGCCGAATTGCAGCAGGATGAACGCCGCTAGTTGATCGGCCGCATCCTCCTCGCGCCCGAACACCGGGATTTTCAGCATGTCGAAGATGGCATGGGATATTTCATGCAGCATGATGTCGACGAAGGCCCCCAGCACCGCATCCTCGGGCGTGATGCCTTCGTCGGTCGTCTCCTTGGGCGCGCTCTTGCGGATATATTCGATGAGCTCGTAGCAATAGGTCACGACATTGGCGCTGTACCGAGGCATTGACGTTGCCGTTGCGGCCCCTCGACCTTGATCAGGAGCGGCGCCGGCAGCCGCAGCGAGGCTCAGGAAGTCCCGCAAATCCTCCAGCACCTCGCGCTTTTTCAACCGCTCCATGATCCGGTTGATGCGCGGGATTGACGGGCTCGACATAGGTGATGCGGACCGAACTGGTCTCGGGGTCGACGAGCCGCTGAGCGCGATCGCCTGAGCCGAGATGGCGAGCCCGATCGCGGCGCCCAACAACGTAGCCTTCGCGAGTGTCGTAATGACGCAACCCTGCATGCTTGAGCCCCCGTCGCAAGCCAACCGAAAATCCCCGATCCGGCGAGGATTGCCGCTGCAAAGCTCTACACATGATTTGGCGCTCAGGGGAAGGACCGACGGGCCGGCCGCCGGCGGCACAAATGACGCGGGCGGGTTTTGCTCCACATGGAGCATCGCCCGCCCGCGTCAGATCTTCGAGCACGCCGCCGCTTCAGGCGGCGCGCGCTGGTCGCGCGCGTTACTTCGCCGCCTGCGCCTTGAGCGCCGCGATGTCGGCCTCGCTGCGCGGCGTCAGCACGAACATCTGGTGCGACCGGTAGGTCGGCAGGACCACCTTGGTCACGCCGTTGCGCTCATAGACCGAGACGTGGCGGCTTTCGCTGCCGCGCACCGGCATCTCGAAAGTCGTCCACTGCTTCGCGGTCGGGTCGTATTTGACGACCTGGTCGTTGGTCCAGAGGTTGCCCCAGACGTTGTGCTTGTTGTCCACGTGGATGTGGTAGGCCTGCATCGCCTTGTCCGGGAACGGCACCATCGTCACCTCGTTGGTCTTGGTGTCGATGCGGGCGAAGCTCGAGCCCCAGGAATTGCCGACCCAGAGCACGTCGGCATTCTTGTCGGTGCCCATGCGGCGCGGGCCCTGGCCCCACGGCAGCGGGTTGCCGTTGGAGAGGTCGGTCACCTTCTCATAGGCCGCGAGCTGCGCCGGCGAGAGCTTGTCCATCTCGGACTTGAGCTCGGGCAGCTTGATCTCGACCGTGGTGCCGGTGGCGACGTCGGCCTTGCCGATCGTGTCCCAGCCCATCTGCGCCCACCAGCCGTTGCCGTCGCGGTCGCCGGCGGCGCCGTAGGTGTTGGACGTGCCGTTGGCGCGCTTGAAGGCCTTGGACTTGAACTCGGTGAACTTCTCCTCCTTCGGATCGAAGCGGAGCACGCCGTCCGGCGCCGAGGCCCAGACCATGCCTTTGCCGTCGACGTCGAGAGTGACGGCGCCGCCGAGCGGCGACATGTTATTCGGCGACTGGTAGACCGTGATCTTCTCGGTCTTCGGGTCCATCTTGCCGAGTCCGCGGCGGCCGGTATCCACGTCGAACCAGAAGTTGCCTTCGTTGTCGCGCGGTGAGGCCGTGGGCGTTCGCGGCGCGGCCGTCGTTGCGATTGACCCTGAAATGCTTGACTTCGCCGGTCTTGGCGTCGACGCGCCCGAGGGTGACGTTCTTGTTGAACGCGTTCGACGTGAACCAGAGGTTCCCGTCGAGATCCATGCCACCGTCGTGCATGATCATCATCAGGTACGAGGGGTACCAAGCGCCCAGTTGGTGCCGTCATTGACCTGATACTGGGTGCCGATGCCGACATCCTGATTGAGCGGGACGTCATAGAGCGTCCACACCGCGCGTGCAGCTTCGCCGGTGGGCCGCGGCCGCTCCTTGATCTTGATCGGGCTCTCGCCCGGGCCGCGCACCTTCGCAAGGTAGGCGGCGAGCTCCTTCTGATTGAGACTCGATGATCTGATTATTTTGACCTGGCTGCGGGACGCCCCGGTTGTTCACGGTCTTCATCAGGTTGATGATCCGGTTCCAGCCGGCCTCATCGAATCGGAATTGCAGCGTGTAGCTCGGCGTGTGGCAGCCGGTGCACTGGTTCATGAAAATCTTCTTGATGCGTGCGTCGTCGGCGGTCTCCTCCGGCAAGCGATGCGACCATCAGTTCGCCGGGCAACTGGCGCCAGCGGCGCTCCGGGTCGGTGATCGTTGCGAGCGACAGGTTCTGCTGCTTCGTTGGCCGAGAGGTCGACCTCGCCGTTGCTGCGCTCGAAGCCGAGCGCCTGCGCCCAGACCTTGTATTTGCCGGCCGCGAGCGGCGGGAAATAATAGTTGCCGGTCTCGTCGGTGTAGACCGAGGTGGTGATGGTCGAGCCTTCGAGCTTGGCCGAGACCGTCACGCCGCCGAGCTTTTCGCCCGACGCCGAGGTGACCGCCCCGCTCAGCAACTGATCGGCCGCCAGCGCCGCCGGCGCGAGTGTCACCACTGCCGCGGAAGTGAGGAGGACGCTTGCTATCCTGGCCAGCGTATGGGCTCGTGGTCCGTCATGGAATTTCTCCTTGGTGATCCGTCCGACGCATCTCGGCGCGGGGCGGCCGGTGGTGGTGATCCGGGTTTTCACTACGCCATGATTGGCGTAACCGTCGCGTGTTCCGGCAACGCCTGACCCGCCGGCATGGCGCCAAGCCTACGCCAGGGCAGCGCTCGGAGGAAGGGCCTGGGCGCAGATTTGGGACCGCAGCGCGCTCATCGCGCGGGCGGCGCGCCGGATATGCGAGCGAGTGAGTGCTTGTCGCCGGCTCTCTACACCACGAACGACGATCGGTCGCTTGTCAGCAGGAAATTGCGCATTTCGTCGAAGGCCACTCGCTCCATTTGCCGCATTGAATCGAGCTTCTCGACAACCGTTTCAGCTTTCTCAAATCGCTCCAGAACGGATTGTACGGCCGATCTGTACTGCTGATATCGTTCGATTTCCGCTCTGGCTGAAGGCCCTGCTCAAATGCTCGGACCACAAGCCCCATGAATGCAATGACCACGATTGCCAGACTGAAGACGTAAGAGACTGGCGCCGCTGAAATGCCTGTTTTGCTCCCGACCAACAGGCCGATACCTGCAATAACCGCAATAACGAATACCACGGCATGGATGAGGAATAGCCACGTAATTCCGGCTTTGCTGATTGCATCCAGGATCTCAGCTTGCCGGGTTGGCAAAGCTGAAAAGTATTTGTGATCATTTCCAAGCTTGTAATTGGCATCATCCCACCTGATGGCTGATGCGAAGATGGAGATAGGCTTCGAAGAAGAGATTGAGCTCTTGCGAATGAATGCGCCCATTCCCGCCAGAGGGGCGGGTCTCCTCGTCGGCGATTTCAATGTCGATATCCGCGACCTGCGACGCGCAACTGCTTTTTCGGGTTGCCATCGCTGGATTGGTCAGTGCGAAAAAATTCGACAAAACTTGATGGACAGCGACTATCCGCCGCTGATGCGGATTGCCCTCAAGCTGAGCACTGAGGCCGGCTACACGGCCGAGGATTTTGGTTATTTGATCGACATGGCTTACGAGACACCGCCGATTGGAGAAAAAGTTTGCCGCCGGCCGCCGAGCAAAATATCAGCTAAGTCATTGATATTATTGGCGCTCCCTAGGGGACTCGAACCCCTGTTTTCGCCGTGAGAGGGCGACGTCCTGGGCCGCTAGACGAAGGGAGCTGGGCCGCAGGCGTCCGAGATAGCCCCGAACACGCGATCGCGCAAGCATGTGGCCGCGCGCGACGCGGGCGGGGCGGCGCCAGTGTACAATGCGCCACGACATTGATCGACGGAGCAATGCGAGGAGGACTTTGTGCGCAAGCGGGTGTTCAGCTGGCAGGGTCAGCGCTTCGTCTATCTCGGGATCGAGGGCGAGCCCGGCGAGCCGCTCGAGCGGCAGTCACACGGACTGTTCGAGCGCGCCGGCGCGGAGCTTGCTGCGCTCGGCCTTGCGCTCGACCAGCAACGTCGTGCGCACCCGCGTCTTCGGCCGCACCCGCGGCGCGCGCGACGCCGTCGAGCGCCGTGCGCGGGCAGGCCTTCACCGGGCAGGCGCGCGCGGCGACGTCGAGCTATCATCTCGCCGCGCGCATTTCGGCTCGGCCGCCGACGTCGCGCTCGATCTGTTTGCCATGGCGGCGCCGACCGACGGGCGTGCCGCGCAAGGTCACCGAGCATGGATCCGCTGCAGCCCTTCATCCGGCATCTCGTGTGGGGGCCGCTCGTCTTCCACGCCGGCATGACCAACGAGCATCTTTCCGACGCTGCAGCGAGCAATGCGCGGAAATCCTGCCGCGCGCCGGCGCGCGCCTGCAAGAGAACGGCTGCGACTGGACGAACGTCGTGCGCATCTCCTTCTTTCTGCACAAGAGCCAGGACCGCGGATGCGCTGCTCGCGCAGCGTCGCGGCGCTCGCGCCGGTCGCCGCTCGACAATGCCGAGATCGAGTTTGTCGAAGGCTATTCGCGGCCGGACAAGCTGGTCGAGATCGAGATCACCGCGCGGCGGTGATGCTCGCCCGCGGCAAGCAGGTGGCCCGCATGAGCGAAGCGACACCCGAGGTGGCACCAGGTTAATCAATCATATACCGCATTTCGCTTCGTTCCTGCGGCCTACTTGCTACTGGCGACGGAGGCTCTTGCTCAGCTCTCGAGGCCGCGATAGATTTTCCGGCAACTGACGGTTGATCGCGTACCCGACAAGTCCAGCGTCATCGGAGGTTGTCATGACAATTCAAATCTCAAATTTCCATATCAGCGACCGGAGCAAGATTGAGGGTTCAGCAAAAGTAGCGCTGTTGCCCCACCGGGCAGGCCCCAATAGCGGGATATTTACCGTGAAGGTCAGCGTAGGTTTCGATCCTGCAGTCGAATGATTATCAACGGGCAGTGTATCATTTGACATAGACCTGACCGACTCATTCAAAGGAAGCGCCGCCTCGACATCCATAGAGCAAATCAATTCGTTCGGTAAACACACGCCGACAGTGGTCATCACCGGCAGATGCAAGGTGACACAGGCTGCTTTGGGAACGCCCCCACTGGGCTGCGGGTTCTGGCTGTTGGTTGCCAACAACAAGAAACCTGCCGAGGCAAGGGGAACCGCCGACGTTGTGAGCTTTGTGATCTATGACCGCAATGGAAACAGAGTCTCCTACGGCACGGGCCCTGTGGCGAGCGGTGACATTGAGGTTAGCGCCCGGTCTCTGATGAATTTGACCTTTGGCAAATACGCCGGATGAGCGAAGCGACATCCGGGCGCGCAAAGCTTCCAGCCAACCCGCAGCTCACGGCTCGGTCGCGAACCGTAGCCGTCCGGTGGGCTTGAGCGTCTTGCAGGTCGAAGGTGCGGACTTCGAGCGCGCCGCCGACCTCGATGGTGACCGCGATGCGGTCCTCGGCCACCGCGGTGGCGACGATCCGCGCGCCCTTCGGCAGCAGCGCGGTGACGTCGGCCGGCCGCCGCGCTTCCCTCGGACTTGAAAACGCGATAGCCGATGACGCCGAGAACCGCGGCGACGGCCACGCAGCGTGGTCACGCCGGAGATCAGCATCAGCCAGCGCACCTTGGCGACGATGCGCGCGGCCGCGGGATCGAGGGGCTCTTCGTCGTCCGCCGACGGATCGCTCATGGATCAGATCAGCCGCGCAGGAGAACTGGTGGTCGCCGCCGACGGAGGCCGGCGAGCGGCTCGACCGCGTGCTGGCCGCGCGCGTCGCCGAGCTGTCGCGCTCGCGCCTCAAGGCGCTGATCCTCGCCGGCGACGGTCGCGATCGGCGGCCGCACGATCCGCGATCCCGGCCACCGCGTCAACGCCGGCGACGCCGTCGCGCTCGCGCTGCCGCGCGCCGGAGCCCGCGATCGCGGCCGGCAAGACATCCCGCTCGACGTCGTGTTCGAGGACGACGAGCATCATCGTGATCGACAAGCCGCAGGGCCTGGTCGTGCATCCCGCCGCCGGCAACTGGACCGGCACGCTGGTCAATGCGCTGATCGCCCATTGCGGCGCACAGCCTCTCCGGCATCGGCGGCGTCGCGGCGGCCCGGCATCGTGCACCGCCTCGACAAGGACACCACCGGCCTGCATGGTGGTGGCCAAGACCGACCGCGCCCATCGCGCGCTCAGCCGCCAGTTCGCCGACCATGGCCGCACCGGGCCGCTCGCAGCGCGGCTATCTGGCCTTCGTCTGGGGCGCGCCCGACCGGCCGCAGAGGCACGATCGACAAGCCGATCGACCGCCATCCGCGCGCCCGCGACAAGATGGCGGTGCGGGCCGGCGGCCGCGAGGCGCGTCACCCATTGGGAGGTGCTCGAACGCTATCCCGGCACGCGACGGCGCGCCGGTCGCGAGCCTGCTCGCCTGCCGGCTGGAGACCGGCCGCACCCACCAGATCCGGGTCCATCTCGCCCATATCGGCCATCCGCTGCTGGGCGACGCGGTCTATGGCGGCGGGCTTCAAGACCAAGGCGGCGCCGGCTCGCGCCCGCGGCGCCAGCGGCGCTGGCGGCCCTTGGCAGGCAGGCGCCTTGCATGCCTATCTATTGGCGCATCGAACACCCGATGCACGGGCGAGTCGCTGGAGTTCCGCTCGGAACTGCCGGACGATCTCGCTGCGTTTACGCCACAGCCTCGGCGCACAGGCCGCCAACTGCCGGCTGGGCTAAAAGACTCAGTCGAAGTCAAAGACTTGGGCGTAGCTTGACGGCGGGGTCACGGCGACGTGACGCCGAGCATCTTCCTTTCGCCCGCTTTCGTGCTGTATGCTGCACCTGCGATCGCTCTTCGCGGTTGCACAATGTCGGCACCGGTCGGCTCGGGGAGCGTCGGTGCCGGTCCGCCCGCCGATCATCCGGGGGCATAACTTTGGAGGGCGCTATCATGGCCCGCGCTGCGGCTTTACCTATTCTGACGGCCGAAATCGGCCTCACCCGATATCTCGAAGAGATCCGGCGGTTCCCGATGCTGGAACCGCAGGAAGAATACATGCTGGCCAAGCGCTGGCGCGAGCACGGCGACCGCGACGCGGCGCACAAGCTCGTCACCAGCCATCTGCGCCTGGTCGCCAAGATCGCCATGGGCTATCGCGGCTACGGCCTGCCGATCTCCGAGGTGATCTCCGAGGGCAATGTCGGCCTGATGCAGGCGGTCAAGCGCTTCGAGCCCGAAAAGGGCTTCCGCCTCGCCACCTATGCGATGTGGTGGATCAAGGCGGCGATCCAGGAATACATCCTGCGCTCGTGGTCGCTGGTGAAGATGGGCACCACCGCCAACCAGAAGAAGCTGTTCTTCAACCTGCGCAAGGCCAAGAGCAAGATCTCGGCGCTGGAGGAGGGCGACCTGCGGCCCGACCAGGTCAAGCTGATCGCCAAGCGGCTCGGCGTCACCGAGCAGGACGTGGTCGACATGAACCGCCGCCTCGGCGGCGACGTGTCGCTCAACGCGCCGATCCGCGAGGACGGCGATCCCGGCGAGTGGCAGGACTGGCTGGTCGACGACAGCGCCAGCCAGGAGACGCGGCTGGCCGAGAGCGAGGAGTCCGACAACCGCCGCAAGGCGCTGGGCGAGGCGCTCTCCGTGCTCAACGAGCGCGAGCGGCGCATCTTCGAGGCGCGCCGGCTGGCCGACGACCCGATCACGCTCGAGGAGCTGGCCGACGAGTTCGGCGTCTCGCGCGAGCGCGTGCGCCAGATCGAGGTGCGCGCCTTCGAGAAGGTGCAGAAGGCGGTGAAGAACCGCGTCGCCGCGATGGAAGCGCCGCAGGCCTGCGCAGGCGCTGCCGGCGCATTGACGCGAACATGCGGCGGCGTGGGGCGCAATAAGCGCAAGCGCATTGCGCCATCATGAACGTCATCCTGAGGTGCCCGCGCTCTTGCACGGGCCTCGAAGGACGGCTGCGAGTCGCGTGTGTGGCCACCCTCTCGCGCTCGCTTCGCTCGCACCTCAGCGTGACAGAATCGTGAGCAAGCGTAGCCCGGATGAGCGAAGCGACATCCGGGAGCCAACCTCACCGCAGAGCGTGACCCCGCATATCGCTACGCTCATGCTGGGCTACTTGCTACTTGCTACTTGCTAAGCCTTCGGCGGCAGCACCGCGATCACCTCGACCTCGACCAGATAGGCCGGATTGGCGAGGCGCGGGACCTGCAGCAGAGGTGCGAGGCGGGCAGCGCGGCATTGTTCGGGAAATAGGAGCGCGCGCACCTCGCGGAACTCCGGCGCCGTCGGCCTCGAGGTTGGTCAGGTAGCTGGTCAGCTTGACCACGTGCTCGAAGCCGCCGCCGACGGAGGCGAGCGCGGTCTTGATGTTCTCCATCACCTGCACCGCCTGGGCGCGGAAGCCCTCGGCGACCTTGCCGCTGGCGTCGACGCCGGTCTGGCCGGCGAGATAGACGGTGCGGTGCGGCCCGTTGACCTCGACCACGTGGCTGTAGGCCGGCGGCTTCGACATGCCGGGCGGATTGAGAAGCGCAGGTTCGACGGCGTCTGCGCCTGCGCGCCGCTGCCGCGCCGCGCGGCGGCCGCCATGGTCACCGCGGCGGCAGTGACGAAGTCGCGACGTGAAGAGTCGGCGGGTTGGTCGGTCATGACTTCCTCCCCTGATTGATCCAGGCGCATAGCGTGACACCGTAGCCTGGATTGCGCGTCGAGCAAGCGTATTGCGCCACCCTGGCGCGGCGATGACGACTCGCACGATAGATCAATCGATCCGGCGTCCATCGGATTCAAGATCGGAACCGCGCAATAAGATAAATTGCACCCTACGTGCTGCGATATCGCGGTCATTGCAATTTGCGACGGAATTTCCTCGTTTTGCTAACCTCCTGTATCGGCTGGATGTCCAAAACTGTTCAATAATCCTTGATTTCTCCGAATATCCGCATTCCGTCGCGTAATACGTGCTGATCTGCACAATCGCATGCAGGGGTTCAGATGCCCGGTGTCAACCCTCATTGTCGGCGACGATGGGAGCAATACGCTCCTGGGCGGGTCGGGCAAGGATCTGATCTACGGCTTTGATCCGAATGGTCCGCAGAGCCAAGTCAGCTCGATCACCGCGACCCGCGTGGCGAGCGGCATCGATCAGCCGCTGCTTGCCGGCGCGCCACCCGGCGACATGGGACGGCCTGTCGTCGTCGAGAGAAGACGGGCACATCAAGATTCTCGACCTTGCCTCGGGTCAGGTCCTCGCCACGCCCTTCCCGGACGTGTCGAGCCAGATTTCCGCGGCGGGCGAGGGCGGCCTTCATCGGCCTCGCTTTCGATCCCGACTACACGCATAACGGATTTTTCATATCAATATAGATCAACCTGAGCGGCGACACCGAAATTCGCCGCTACCATGTCTCCGGCGATCCCAACCAAGCCGACGCCGCTAGCGCCACCCTGATCATCACCATCGACCAGCCGGCGGGCCTCAACTTCAATCACAAGGCCGGCTGGCTCGGCTTTGGTCCCGACGGCGACTCTATGCCGCGCTCGGTGACGGCGGCGGCGGAGGCGACTCCAACGGCAACGGCAGAACATCGACAGCCTGCTCGGCAAGATGCTCCGGCTCGACGTGCATGGGGCTGATGCATTCCCGGGCACCCGACTCGCAATTATGCGATCCCAGCGACAATATGTTTGTCGGCACGGCCGGCGCTGGACGAGATTTTTTGCCCTCGGCTGCGCAACCCGTTCCGCGACAAGTTTCGACCGCGGGACCGGCGATTTCTTCATCGCCGATATCGGCCAGGGCCAATGGGAAGAGATCACTACATCGGAAAGAGCGCGGCGCCAATACGGATGGAACGTCTTCGAGGGGCCGGCGGTGTTCGCCGGCGGCAGCATCAGCGCCGGCACGCTTACCACCCCGGATCTTTCCTACGACCACACGATCGGCCATGCAGTCATCGGTGGCTGGCTCTATCGCGGGCAAAGCGAAGGCCTGCAGGGACAGTATTTCTTTGCCGACGAAGTCGACAACAAGGTTTTCACCTTGCGCTTCAACGGCAGCACCCTGTCGCGACCGAGCGCACGCGTCGCAGATCACGACCGACGCCGGGACGATCAACATCCCGACTTCCTTCGGCGAGGACGGGCGCGGCAATCTTATCTCACCGACTTCGACGGCGACGTCTTCCGGCTCACGCCGGTCGTACCTCGGCTGATCAGGGGACACGCTGCGCGGATTTGCCGGCAACGATATGCTGTTCGGCGGCTCCGGCAACGACCTGCTCGAGGGCGGCGCCGACACGATGGTACATTGATCGGCGGTCTGGGATCGACACCGCACGTCTTCCGCAGGCCCGCGCTCGGCTTACACACTCACGGCGCTCGGCAACGGCGTCCAAGCGGTCGGCCCTGATGGCACCGACACGCTGACGAGCGTGGAGAGACTGGTTTTCGATGACCAGACGCTGACCTGGCCGCCGCCGGACTTGAAATTCGTCGGCACGAACGATTTCGCCGTCAACGGCAAGGCCGACATTCTCTGGACCAGCGATGGCAGCGCGGTGCTGTGGACGAACAGCGGCGCCGCGTTTGCGGAAGTGCAGGTCAATGGTCACAACGGGCGCGGAATGGAGCGCGGTCGGCGTCGGTCACGATCATTCCAGCACCGGGGAACTCATCTGGAGCAACGGCAGCGGCGGAAATATCGACGTCTGGCAATTCAATGGAACCGCGGTTTCGGGAGCCGCCGTTCTGCCCGGGCATATGGGCGCGGAATGGCACGTCGCCGGGGCTCGGCGATTTCAACGGCGACGGCAATACCGACGTGCTGTGGCAAAACACCAGCGGGAACATGGACGTCTGGTCGATGAACGGCCTCAGCCTCAACTCGGCGGTCCTGAGCAACGGCCAGATCGGCGCCGAATGGCATGTCGCGGCGACCGGCGACTTCTTCGGGACCGGACGCGATGCCATTCTCTGGGAAAGCGACAGCGGCGACCTGCAGAGCTGGTCGATGAACGGCGCCAATGTCGTGGCGACCGCGAATGTGGGGCAAATCGGGGCGGAATGGCACGTCGCAGGAGTTGGTCACTTCCTCAACGACGGACCGACCGACATTGTCTGGGTCAATACCAACAATGACGTGCAGTTGTGGCAGATGACCAACGGAGTGGTCACCCAATACATCACGCCTGTCGGGCACGATCGGCACCGAGTGGCATCTGGCGAGCGTCAACGATTTCACCGGCGACGCCAACAGCGACTTGCTGTGGTTGAGGAGCGATGGCACCGCGAATATCTGGCAAATCAACGGCAACCAGGTTCAGTCGTCCCTCCTTCCAGGACCGGCCGGCGACACTTTGCAGTTTCAAGCTTCGGCAGACCCGTCGTCGGTGCAGTCCAATGCGACCACCGCAGGTCCATCGGGAGCTCGGATTCGGCGCTGGATCGCCTGCCGACCCGACTCGGTCAGCACGCAGCGGAGCTTCCCACCTTCGATCATTCACTCGGCGGAGCGGGAGCTGAATGGCACATTTTCGGTTAGCGCATGGGATGGGTTTCGCTCATCCGGGCCACGGCATGCCACCACATGCTTCGTGATGCGTGCCTTTGACCTGCGCGTCCGTGCGGCACTGGCGGGCGAGGTGTCGGGCGAGCGCCGCTACTGCGCCCACGCCTTGAACGCATCCGTGAAGGCGCGCTCGCCGGGGTGCCTTTTTCGAGCGCGAGGATGGCGCGGCGGTTGTTGGTGTAGACCACCGGGATGTCGAACCAGGACGCGCTCCTTGAGCAACTGGATATTGCGCTCGCGGTCGGTCGTCGACCGCGGACAGGCCGATCAGGAAGAACCCGTTGGTGACCTTGACGGCAAGCCCGGCGAGCGGCACGCCGCGGGTCTGCTCGGTCTGCTTCATCAGGATGCCGGGAACGTTGTAAATGCTGCCGGAGGAGAAGTCGGCCGGCAGCTTGAACATGACCTCGACGGTATGGCTCGCCGGCAGGCTCTGATCGGTGTTGCGGCGGAGCGACCAGGTCATCGCGAGATCTTGCGCTCGGGGATTTCGATGTCGGCCCTGATCGCAAGCTCGGGCGAACGCCCCGGTCCCGGCGACATCGTTTCGGTCCGCCAGATCGCCGAGCCGACGAAGCGCTTGCCCGCCGGCTCGGCCGGGTCTTCCTCATGGAGCACCACGCGCTGCGCCACGGCCGCGCCCGGCGCCGCGGTCCCGCCGGGAGCCTGCGACTGCGCCTGCTGGTCCGCCGGGATCGAGCCGGTCGGCGAATCTCGGGCCGGTCGGCGGGCGGCGCCTCCTTCGGGGCCTCGACCACGGCCGGCGTGCGCCCAGCGATAAAGCAATGCGATCGCCGGCCACTGCCATGCCACCAGGCCGGCGACGCAGGCGACGCACGACAATACTGACGGCAGCCCGTATCAGACCGCGGTACGAGCGCGTGCGTACCGGGCGATCTTCCAATTCGCTCTCGTCCGGAGCGTATTGCGGCGGCGGCCCCTTGGACCATGCCGGCCGCGGCTCGTCGGCCGTGAAGGCCGGCTCCGAGCATTTGCGGAGACTGTGCATCGTCCGGCGGCGTGCGCTCTTCGGGATGGTCATAGGCACCCGCCGGCGCCGCAACCGCGGAAAAACGATCGCGCGCCGACTCGGCCGACCGCGCGGATGCTTCGTCGAATTCGTCCGACCTCGGAGACGACATCGCGAAGTTGCTCGCGGCCGGAATCGCGCAGCGAGCGACCATCGCCGAGCAGGCTGCAGGTGTGCCGCGTTGCGCGCCGGCGTGGCAGCGGCAGCTCAGGCTCGGGCGGCTCTGGCTCGCTCGCCTGGTCGACATCGGATCGATCTGGTGCGCCTCGGCCGAGGCATCGGGAGGCTGGTCGGCCGGCCGCGCCGGCGCAGGTCTGGGCCACAGCAGAGGCGGGGCCTTGAGCGGCGGTGGCGGCGGCGGAGGCGGCGGATCGGAATCCGCAGGCTGCCTGGGCCCGTCCCATCGGCCGCGCCGCCTGCCCAGCGGGTGGCGTCCGGCGCTCGCACCTTTGGAGCTCGATTCGGTGCGCGCGGGCTCGACCCGCGCCTTGCGGGCCGATCTCGGCCTCAACCTTGCGGATCGCCTCCTCAAGCGCGAGCCGCTCGCGGGTAATGTCGGATTCGTTGAGCGCGGGTTCGACGCTGCGGAGCTGCGCGACCAGCGCCGTGCGCGCACGCTCATAAAGCGCACGGCGGCCGTCGCCGGTGTTCTTGTCGAGACCGGCAACGGCGCGGCGCAATGAGCGGGTGGTAGTCGGCCATAGGTCTAGCTTAGTCCTGCCTCTGGCGCGACGGATTTCCGCCTTCAGTTCTCGAACGGATTGTGCATCAGGATGGTGTCCTCGCGCTCCGGGCTGGTCGACAGCAACGCCACCGGACAGCCCACCAGTTCCTCGATCCGGCGCACATATTTGATCGCCTGCGCCGGCAGTTCGGCCCAGGAGCGTGCCCGGCGGTCTCGCCCTGCCAGCCCTCGACGGTCTCGTAGATCGGCTCGACGCCGCGCCTGCGCGTGCTCGCTGGCCGGAAGATAGTCGATTTCGCGCCCGTCGAGCCGGTAGCCGACGCAAACCTTGATCTCGTCGAACCCGTCGAGGATGTCGAGCTTGGTGAGCGCCAAGCCGTTGATCCCGCTGGTGCGCACGGTCTGGCGCACCAGCACGGCATCGAACCAGCCGCAGCGCCGCGGCCGCCCGGTGACGGTGCCGAACTCGCGCCCGCGCTCGCCCGAGCAGGCGGCCGATCTCGTTGTGCTGCTCGGTCGGGAACGGCCCCTCGCCGACCCGCGTCGTATAGGCCTTGCAGATGCCGAGCACGTAGCCGATCGCGCCCGGCCCGAGCCCCGAGCCGGTCGCCGCCTGCGCCGGCCACCGTGTTGGAGGAGGTCACGAACGGATAGGTGCCGTGGTCGATGTCGAGCAGCGCGCCCTGCGCGCCCTCGAACAGGATGCGCTTGCCCTCGCGCCGCTTGCTGGTCGAGCAGCGACCACACCGAATCCATGTAGGGCAGCACCTGCGGCGCGACGCCGCGAGCTGGTCGCAGATCGTCGCGGCCGCGATCTCCTCGAGGCCGAGCCCGCGGCGCAGCGCATTGTGGTGCGCCAGCAGCCGCTCGATCTTGCCGTCGAGCGACCGGCAGGTCGGCGAGGTCCATCAGGCGGATGGCGCGCCGGCCGACCTTGTCCTCATAGGCCGGGCCGATGCCGCGCCTGGTGGTGCCGATGCGCGTGCCGCATTGGCGGATCTCGCGCGCGACGTCGAGCTCCTGATGCAGCGGCAGGATCAGCGTGGCGTTCTCGGCGATGCGCAGGTTGTCCGGCGTGACGGTCGACGCCCTGCGCCGTCGAGCCGGTCGATCTCCTCGAGCAGCGCGCGCGGATCGAGCACGACGCCGTTGCCGATCACCGACAGCTTGCCCGGCCGCACCACGCCGGACGGCAGCAGCGACAGCTTGTAGGTGACGCCGTCGATGACGAGCGTGTGGCCGGCATTGTGGCCGCCCTGGAAGCGCACCACGATGTCGGCCTGCTCGGACAGCCAGTCGACGATCTTGCCCTTGCCCTCGTCGCCCCACTGGGAGCCGACAACGACCACATTGGCCATGCGCGGCGCTTCCTCCGTCCGGCCCGGAATAATTGAAAACCAACAAGAGGCTTGCCCAAGCTGCAGGCCCTCCGGGATAAAGGATGACGCCGCGCCAGGCAGCAGCGCGTTGCGCCAACGGCTGGCTTTTCAGACGCGGCGCTCTGGCGTGGCCGAACCAGCAAACCGGGAAAATCTGCTCCGTCCAAGGCATGGTCGCGGCGGGATCGGGCGAGCCTTCTGGCGCGCCGGGTGCCGCCCTAAAACCAGCGGCCGCGCCTGCTGCACCTGCGGCAGCGCGCGCCTGAGCGACGTCGATCGGGCGGGAGGCAGACCACATTGACAACTTGCACCACCGGACGCGCAGGCCAGCGACTCCCGGCAAAGCGGGGGCTTTGCACCAACGCGAAGCGCAGAGAAATGTCAAATCCGTGCGTGGTCATCATCCTCCCAAGGCGATCGCGACGCCGACCAGTGCGCCGCCAATGGCGACCATCAGAACAGGCCATCGCCCGTGGGGCGGAACCCGCTATGATAGCCAGAGTGCATAGCCGCTTCAAAAACAGCAGAGGACGGCATAGCGACGACATTGGATATCCGCAGGGCCAGCTTGGCGTCACCGATCAAGATGAATGGAATGACGATCGGGAATGCTGGGACCGGAAACTCAGCAGGCAAATGGGCTCGTACGCTGCTAAGCCGTCGCGCCTTGTCAGCCGGGGCGGGCGGGTGTTCCGGGCATCTGATCTCGACTTTTTTGCCGTATGAACTCCAGTTGTTCCGGCGGCGGTGACCGACGCCACCAGCGGCGGCAGCTCGTCCGCGATGATGCGCTGCGGTGCGGTGGCCAGATCGGGCGCTGCGCGCATCGCCAGCATTGTCTCTGATCTCGGCGGCCCTGCTCAAGTCGAGGCGAGCCAGGAGGCAGGCTCCCCCATCGATGATCCCCCACGCCAGATTGCAGCCGAGCGCCGCAAAAGCATCGTCCGGACTTGAATAGTATCTGCACGTAACGACACCCAGTGCGCGTGGTGGTAAGAGCCATGATCAGGCCGGAACAACACCTCCGAAATCCGGTCCATCGGTTCAGAGCAGGTGATTGAAGCGGTCGGCTGATGCGTCTGGCATGTTTCAACTCGTGCTCGAATTCACCAGCCCGTCGCGCGCGGCAACGCCTTTCAGCTACGGTCCGCCGCGACAAGTCACCTGCATACAGACTATCGTGAGTTTCGGCTTATGTTGAGCGATCGCCGCTGACCTTGCTCGCGCACGCGCGCTGGCCGTCACCTTCGTTGGTTCCTGGCGAAGGCCACTTTGCGACAAGCTGCAGCCGATTCAACGTTTAATAAGACGTGAGTGTGGATTCCTACTACAACAGAACGGAGCCGCCATTTCCGATATGTTAGCTGATCTCAATCGCTCATTTCGGGGAGAGGCAAATGCGCGTCGTCTTGCTGGCTGCCGCGCTCGCGGCAACCGGTTCAGATTGCTGCAAATGCGGACGATCTCGCCGGATTTGAAGGCTCAGCTTGAGATCGCTACAAAGTCAATTCAAGCGCTCCAAAAACGGGTTCAGAGTTTGGAGGCGGAAAAGGCGAGAAGCTTCAGCCGACGTGCCCGCGCGGCAAGCGAGGGCTGCCGCCAAGCCGGTGGAGAAAGCACCACCTTTACCCCTTCTCCCTGAAGGAGCGCCGGTCGTCGCACCTAATCAAAAACCGGAAATAAAGAGTACCTGGCGTGCAAAATGCACGGCTCGAGCTTTACGGAGCCGCGCAGCTTCGACGCAATTTACGACGCCAAGCGGGTCGATCCCAACTGGGAAGGCACCTTGCGCCCGTCCAAAATCCCCGTGAACTGCCCGCCGGTTGGGCTTGATCCAGGCTGTAGCAAACCCGGCGTGACAAACTTCAGCATTCGGCAATCTACTTTGGCGTCAAGGGCTTCCTGCCCACCGAGCACGGCGAGATCAGGACCCAGTTCGAGATCGACCTCTGGGGCGGAGCGCGACGTGGGGAGGATAACGGCCCGGCTCAAGCAGGCGTGGGGCTCTGTGGGCCCATTTCTAGCCGGGCAAACGTACAGCTCTCTTCATGGACCCCGGACGCGTTTCCCAACATCGTCCGATTTCTGGGGGCCCACCGGCACGGAACTGGCTGTACGATCCGCAAGTGCGATGGACGCCCTATGACCGCGACGGTGTGAAATTCGCAGTTGCGCTTGAGGTGCCGGGCGCTTCCGTTGATCTCGGCAAAGTCGCCGACCTCATTCCCGCGCTCGCCAATGTCAGAGGAAAAATCAAGTATCCGGATGTGACTGCGCAGTTGCGCGCGGAAGGCACCTGGGGACACGCCCAGTTGGCCGGTAGTGGCACGCTTGATTTCGTTCGATAATCCGACCGGCATCGGCGGCGAGCCCGCGAACACGTTGTTTGGTTGGGGCCTCAGCGCCAGTGGCCACGTGAATACCATCGGTAAGAGACGCTTTGCGCGGGCAGATCATTTATGGTCGCGGGATTGCGGCGTACAGCAACGATTGCTGCTTCGACCTCGGGCCCAATGCCAACCTGAGGGCTCAAACCCTGCCGTTGCTGAATTGGATGGCCTATTACGATCATTATTGGGACGAGCAATGGAGCACCTCGTTCGGCTTCAGCCAGAACCAGCAGGATAACAGCGCCAGGGCAACTTCTCACTGAGCAGCACCAAGGGTCTTACGCCTCCGTCAACCTGCTCTACAAACCGATGCAGAACATCCTGGTGGGTGTGGAAGGCCTCTGGGGCGAGCGCGTCAACAAGGATGGGGCCGAGAGGGGCTGACCAGCGCGTTCAGTTCAATTCTTCACGGTTCATGTATTAGGTCGGCACAACGATCACCCCGACTGCCGCCAGACTGAGCGGCATAGCCGCTCGCCACCCGACAGCGCGTCGACGGTTCGCTGATCTTGGCCAAGACATTCCCCACGCGACCAGCAGTCGCCAGAGGCACTCGGTGCCTTTCAAAAGTCGGAAATCGAGAAGTGGTAGCCCACTGCCATAAGGCAAACATCAAGGGCGAGTGACAGCGAACGTTCGATAAATATTGTCCAGCGAATCCGTCCCCCGTTAATATCAGCGGGCCGCGAGCTGGTCAGTCTCTCGCAATCCATAAATTGGCGGCCCGGAGAGGGAGCCTTCTGGGTCATTTTGCGTCGTTTCGCAATGTCCGCGCAACGTCCGGTTACCGGGGCAGATCCAACGGGTCAGCGCAACACCTTCTAATCTTACGAGGTGAGGAGGTGTGCCATGGTGACGTCACGGATTTGGTTCACGGCAGCACAGAAGGCCGAGCTGTGGGAGCGATGGAAGAACGGGCAAAGTGCTGCGGCCATCTCGCGGGCGCTGGAAAGGAAGAACAAGACCGGCGTTGAGCGGATCGTGGTCCTCCATGGAGGGATCGTGCCGGGGTCGCGCCGGAGAGCCTTGGCAGCACTAAGACTTGAGGAACGGGAAGAGATTTCCCGTGGCATTGCGGTGGGCCGGTCGATCCGGCAGATCGCCCAGGGCCTCGGACGGGCGCCATCGACAGTAAGCCGGGAGATCAGGCGCAACGGCGGCAGTCAGGCCTATCGTGCAAACCGGGCTGATCGGCGTGCCTGGGAGCGGGCGTTGCGTCCCAAGCCTTGTCGTTTGGCGCTGCAAAGGCAGCTACGATGGCGCGTGGCGCAGAAGCTCGCGCTGCAATGGTCGCCGGAGCAGATCTCCGGCTGGCTGAAGCAGGAGTTCCCAACCCACCAGGACATGCAGATATCTCACGAAGCGATCTATCGCAGCCTTTTCATCCAGACCCGCGGCGTGCTGAAGAAGGAGCTGACAGCGCGGTTGCGTACTGCGCGGCGGATGCGTCGCCCCAAGAGCCACAACGCGAAGAGTGGACAGGGGCATATCCTCGATATGGTCTCCATCCGCGAGCGGCCCGCCGAGATTGAGGATCGCGCCGTGCCGGGGCATTGGGAAGGAGACCTTCTTACCGGAGCGAACGACACGCACATCGCCACCCTCGTCGAGCGCAATACCCGCTTCACGATGCTCGTCAGAATCCCCCGCAAAGACACGACGACTGTTGTTGCGGCGCTTGCCAAGCACATCCGCAAGCTGCCTGAGGAGTTGCGACGCTCCCTGACCTGGGATCAAGGCAAAGAGATGCATGCCCACAAGCGCTTCACGGTTGCCACCAACGTCCAGGTCTACTTCTGTGATCCGCGCAGTCCCTGGCAGCGCGGCTCAAACGAGAACACCAACGGCCTGCTGCGTCAGTACTTCCCGAGAGGAACTAACTTCTCGCGCATCTCTCAGAGTTATCTGAACGCGATTGCCCTGCGGCTCAATCAACGTCCGCGAAAGACCTTGGGCTTCGAAACGCCAGCCGATAGACTACAAGCGGTGTTGCACTGACCGGTTGAACGCATGAGTTACCCAGACCTGCGGGATTGCCGCGATTGCGCGTTCAAAACTTCAGCGGCCGCGCCTGCTGCACCTGCGGCAGCGCGCGCACCTTGGCGAGCACGTCGGGCGGCAGCTCGCCGTCGATCTCGATCAGCGCGACGGCGTTGCCGCCGGGCGCCTCGCGGCCGACATGGAAGGTCGCGATGTTGATGCCGGCCTCGCCCAGCGTCGACGAGAAGCGCCCGATGAAGCCCGGCTTGTCGAGATTGGTGATGTAGATCATCGACGGGCCGAACTCGGCGTCCATGCGGATGCCCTTGATGTTGACGATGCGCGGGCGCCCGTCGGCGAAGACCGTGCCCGAGACGTGCGCGCGGTCTGCCGCTCGGTCGTCGACCGTCACGGTGATCAGGCTCTCGTAGTCGCCGTGCCGCCTCGCGCGTCATCTCCTCGACCACGATGCCGCGCTCCTTGGCGACGATCGGCGCCGAGACCACGTTGACGTCCTGCAGCATCGGGCGCAGCAGCCCGGCGATCGCCGCCGAGGTGAGCGCCTTGGTGTTCATGCTGCGCGACCGCGCCCTCGTAGGCGATCTGCACCTTGCGTGATGCCGGTCTCGGTCAGCTGGCCGGCGAACGAGCCGAGCTTCTCGGCGAGCGCGATGAACGGCCTGCAGCCGCGGCGCCTCCTCGGCGGTGATCGAGGGAAAATTGACCGCGTTCGAGATCGCGCCGCTGCAGCAGGTAGTCCGACATCTGCTCGGCGACCTGCAGCGCGACGTTCTCCTGCGCCTCGGTGGTGGCGGCGCCGAGATGCGGCGTGCACACGACATTGGGATGGCCGAACAGCGGGTTGTGCGGTCGCCGGCTCCTCGACGAACACGTCGAAGGCGGCGCCCGCGACCTGGCCGGAGTCGAGCGCGCGCGCGCAGCGCCGCCTCGTCGACCAGGCCGCCGCGCGCGCAATTGATGATGCGCACGCCCTTCTTCATTGTCGCGATCGCCGCGGCGTCGATGATGTTCTTGGTCTTGTCGGTGAGCGGCGTGTGCAGCGTGATGAAATCGGCGCGCCTGAACAGCTCGTCGAGCTCGACCTTCTCGCACGCCGAGGTCGCGCGCGCGCTCGGGCGACAGGAACGGATCGTAGGCGATCACCTTCATGCGCAGGCCGATGCGCGCGGTCGGCCACGATCGAGCCGATATTGCCGCAGCCGATGACGCCGAGCGTCTTGCCGGTGATCTCGACGCCCATGAAGCGGTTCTTCTCCCACTTGCCGGCCTGGGTCGAGGCATCGGCCTGCGGGATCTGGCGCGCGAGCGCGAGCATCAGGGTGATGGCGTGCTCGGCGGTGGTGATCGAATTGCCGAACGGCGTGTTCATCACGATGATGCCCTTGGCGGTCGCGGCCGGGATGTCGACATTGTCGACGCCGATGCCGGCGCGGCCGATCACCTTGAGGTTCTTCGCCTGCTCGAGAATCTTCGGCGTCACCTTGGTGGCCGAGCGGATCGCGAGACCGTCGAAGCTCGCCGACCAGCTCGGCGAGCTTGTCCTTGTCGGCGCCGAGCTTCGGCTGGAAATCGACCTCGACGCCGCGATCCGCGAAGATCTGGACGGCAGCGGGAGCGAGGGCGTCGGAGATGAGCACTTTGGGCGATGCGAAATCCTGTCGCGTCTCGTGCGGTGCCGGCCTGATCGTCGGCTCGTTTTCGTGCGGCGTTCGACCAGGCATAGCAGGACAGCCGGCTCCCGTTCCTGGTTGCTGCGGCGCGTCGGTCTCGCTGCTGACCGCAACGAAGCCATGCTTCTCGTAGAACCGGCGCGCCGCGCACATTGCGTTGAAAGGTCCAGAGCTGAAGGGATGGTCGGCGCCCCATCGCATGCCGCAACAGTCGCCCGCCAAGACCCCGTCCCTGGTGTGTCCGGAGCAACATAGAGATGGTCGACACGTCCGTCCTTCAAAGACGCAAAACCCGCGACAGGCCCGCCGGCCAACGTGCCAACCACACTTCACATTGCGTCAGCACGCGGTCGCGGAAGAATGCCAAAACTCCTTCCGGCGTATGAAGATCGGGCAGATACGGAAGGGCGTCGCGGCGCGCGGCGCGATGAATCCCCGCGATCGCAGGTGCGTCGGCCGCTTCGGCCTTGCGGATGGCGAACTCGTCACGCGTCATGATGATGGCCGCGGTTCGGCCTGCTCCGGTCGTCGCTACGCCGCCTTCGGCAGCGCGTCCTTGGCTCTTGGCGAACGCCCAGTCGAGCCAGGGCGTCAGCGCCTCGACGTCGCGCGCCTCGACCGTCGCAGCCGCACCAGATGCGCAGGCCCGGCGGCGCGTCGCGGTAGGCGCCGATGTCGTAGGCGACGCCTTCCTTCTCGAGCGCCGCCGACGAGCTCCTTGACGAAGGCCGCCTGCGCGTCCGGCCGCTGAGCGCCGTCACCGCCGGATCGACGACCTTCAGGCAGACCGAGGTGTTGGAGCGCGATCGCCGGATCCGTCGGCCAGAAATGCGATCCAGGGCGTGCGCGCGACCCAGTCGGCGATCACCGTGGCGTTGGCGTCGGCGCGCGCGATCAGCGCCTTGAGGCCGCCGATCGACTTCGCCCAGGCGAGCGTGTCGAGATAGTCCTCGACGCACAGCATCGACGGCGTGTTGATGGTCTCGCCCTCGAAGATGCCTTCGATCAGCTTGCCGCCCTTGGTCAGGCGGAAGATCTTCGGCAGCGGCCAGGGCGGCGTGTAGCTCTCGAGCCGCGCGACCGCGCGCGGCGACAGGATCAGCATGCCGTGCGCGCGCCTCGCCGCCCAGCGCCTTCTGCCAGGAGAAGGTCACGACATCGAGCTTTGGCCAAGTCGAGCGCGCTGCGCGAAGGCGGCCGAGGTGGCGTCGCAGATCGTCAGGCCCTCGCGGTCGGCGGCGATCCAGTCGCGCGTTCGGCACGCGCACGCCCGAGGTGGTGCCGTTCCAGGTGAAGACGACGTCGCGTCGTCGCAGTCGACCTTGGCGAGGTCGGGCAACTCGCCGTAGGGCGCCTTGAGCACGCGTCGCGTCCTTGAGCTTGAGCTGCTTGACGACGTCGGTGACCCAGCCTTCGCCGAAGCTCTCCCAGGCCAGCATGGTCGACCGGCCGCGCGCCGAGCAGCGACCACAGCGCCATCTCGACGGCGCCGGTGTCGGAGGCCGGCACGATGCCGATGCGGATAGTCGGCCGGCACTTCGAGCACCTCGCGCGTGAGATCGATGCGCGCGCTTGAGCTTGCGCCTTGCCGATCTTCGCGCGGTGCGAGCGGCCGAGAGACTGCGTCGGTGAGAGCTTGCAGGCTCCAGCCGGGGCGCTTGGCGCAGGGGCCGGATGAGAAGTGCGGGCGGCCGGCCGCACGTCCGGGCATCGCAGTGGCCATGGTCTATCCTTCCAGATAGGCGCCTCTCGGTGGGGGAGAGGTGTCCCGCGGCCGGACATAAGGAAGGAGACGCGCGCCGTCAAGGCGGCGATCTGATCGGGGATGCGGCATAGCGCAAGTCCCTCAGGGCGCAGCGATGTGCTGCGCCCTGGCACGCATCAGAACATGCCGGATGTTCGACTGGTCAGAACTTGAAATAGCAATACAAAAACTGAACGAAGCGCGATG
>ERZ1370068.11307-contig-9932_pt1 | contig 38142 bp, 35 predicted proteins | sample MGYA00561227_ERZ1370068 | MGnify/ENA primary metagenome ERZ1370068 (study PRJEB38410, sample SAMEA6850437) | metagenome | study: Metagenomic assessment of the ecological functions of the soil: analysis of the soil microbiota associated with the...
GGTGTACTTCGTTCAGTTACGTATTGCTCGCGAGCCGCGTGATGACCCGCTGGAGGTCGTCACGGCTCTTGCCGGACACGCGCACGGCGTCACCCTGGATCTGCGACTTGACCTTCGGGAACTCGTCCCGGATCAGCTTGGTGATGCTTCTTGGCGATATCCTCCGGCAGCCCGCGTCGCAGGCCGATCCGCTGGCGGACCTTGTTGCCGCCGGCCTCCTCGACCTTGCCCCAGTCGAAGATCTTGAGCGACAGGCTGCGCCGGATCGCCTTCGACTCGATGAGGTCCTTGACCGCCGCCGCGCGATGCTCGTCGTCGGTGACGCAGGACGAGCTCGTCCTTGGCCTGGGTGAGGTCCACGGTCACGCCCTTGAAGTCGAACCGCGTGCCGACCTCGCGACGGACCTGGTCGAGCGCGTTGCGCAGCTCCTGCTCGTCGAAGTCGCTGACGACGTCGAATGACTGGTCTCCGGCCATCGATCCTCCTGTCTCCTACCCGGCCGCGCCGGGCGCGTAGCTGCGTCCACTCCGCGGAAGCGCGTCGATGCGACCGTCTCGGCGCGACCTCGGCGGTCAGGAAGCCCGGCCAGCCGGACGAGCGTCGCCCGTCGACGCGTCGCGACGAAGCGTCGCGTGCCAGGCGGCGAGCACGGTCGTCGCCCGACACCCAGTGGCGCTCCACCGTGAACTCGACGTCGCGCTGCGATCGCCGACGCGTCGAGCAAGTATGCCCGGAGCGCGTTGTGCCCGACGAGCGGCGGCGCCGAACGGGTCCGTCATGGTACTCGGCGTCCTCGGTGAAGCAGCGCGACCCAGGCGTCGCCGTCGAACGTCTCCCACGCCGCGCCGTAGGCCTCGAGCAGCTCGCCGCCGCCGCGTAGTCGATCATCCGTCCATCCTCCAGTCGCTCCAGCAGCCGCTCGCCGATGCGGTAGCTCGCGGCCGCCGCCCATGACCAGCACGGCGTCGCCCGGCTCGGACCGTGCCGGCCAGCGCAGTCCGCGGTCGCCTCGACCGAGCCCGGTGCGAGCGACCGGGATGCCGGGCGACGCGGCCGCGACGGCCGCCGGCCAGCGTCCGCGGCCGAGGCGATCGTCGTGTCGGGGTCGCGGCCGGCCCAGATGTCGGCGATGGCCACGCGCGTCGGCCGTCGGCGAGCGCCGTCGGCGAAGTCGTCGAGCATGGCCGCCGTCCGATGGTAGGTCAGCGGCTCGTAGACGGCCCAGACGCGGCCGGCCGGGCTCGCGCTGGCGGACGCGCCGCGAGGGTCGCGCGGATCGCCGTCGGGTGGTGGCCGTAGTCGTCGTACGACCACGACGCCGGCCGCCTCGCCCTTGCGCTCGAGCCGCCGGCCGACGCCGCGCGAACGCCGGCGAGCGCCGGCGCGCGATGCGGCTCCGGCGCGACGCCGAGGACGTCGCGCCGCCGCGGCGACGGCCAGCGCGTTCGGCGGCGTTGTGGCGCCCGGCCGTGGCGCAGGCGGACCGTCGATCGGCGCCGGCCAGCGGGTCGAGGCCGTGGATCTCGACGGTCGTGCCCGCCGGGTCGCGCGGTCGACGATCGCGGCCGAGGAGCATCGCCGCCGGACCGGCGGCGGTCGCGAACCGCTCGCCGATCGCCGCGGCGTAGCCGCCGCGCGCTGGCGGCGCTGTCGACGAGCGCGTAGGCCACGATCGACGCCCGAGCCAGTCGCGCGAGGCCGGTCGACGACGGCCTCGACGCCCGGATCGCCGACGTTGGCGACGAGCGTCGGCGGCCGCTCGGCCGCGCTGCCGCAGCCAGGCCTCGAACGCGTCGACGCACCGCGGCGCGGTCGGCGAACACGTCCGGGTGGTCCCACTCCGACGCTGGTCAGGACGGCGATGTCCGGGCGGTAGGCGTCGAAGTTGCCGGCGTACTCGTCGGCCTCGACGACGAACGCGTCGCCCTGCCCGAGCCGGGCGGTCGCCGGCAGGCCGCCGGTCAGCGCCGCCGGCAGGCAGCGCGCCCGACGAACGCCGACGGGATCGCGCCCGGCCGCGACGAGCACGTGGACCAGCCAGCCGGCGGTCGTGCTCTTGCCGTGCGTGCCGGCGACGCCGACGAGCGTGCGCCCGACGGCGGCGTCGGCGACGACCTGCTGCCACGGCTCGACCGGGATGCCGGCGCGCGCGCGCGGCCGCCGAGCTCCGGGTGGTCGGGGTCGATCGCGGTCAGGGCCTTGGTCACCGCCAGGCGGTCGGGCGGCGGCTGCGTCCGTCGACGTGCGCGGCGGTCGTGCGCCGGGCGATCGGCGATCCCGAGCGCCTCGAGCGGCCGGCGTGTACGGCGACGGCCGCCCGGATCGCAGCCGGTCACGATCGCGCCGGCGCCTGCGGCGCAGGAGCGCCGCCGCGCTCGCGCCCGGCGCCGGCCGCGCCGACGACGTGGATCCGCTCGCCCGGCCGGATCGGGTCGGGCGGCGCGACCGGGCGCGAGTCCCGCCCCGATCGCGGCCGGCGCGGAGTCACGGCGGTCGCGGTCGTCGGCGCGTCGCGGCCTCGACCCGCTCGAGCAGCGAGCTCGAGGGCGCGCCGCCGCGCTGCGCCGCTTGTTCTCCGCTCGGTCGCCGGTCCAGACGAACCGCCGGACCGTCGACGCCGGCCGCGTCGGCGACCGCGACGTAGGTCAGCCCGACCGGCTTCGCCGTCGCTGCCGCCGTCAGGGCCGGCGATGCCGGTCACCGACGACCGCGAGGTCGCGCCCGAGTCCGCTCGCGGCCGCCGGTCGGCCATCGCCATCGCCGACCTGCGCCGACACCGCGCCGTGGCGCCGCGAGGACGTCGGCCGGGCACGCCGACGCAGCGCCGCCTTCGAGCGTCGTTCGGAGTAGGTCACGAAGCCGCCGACGAAGTAGGCGCTCGAGCCCGGGACCTCGGTGATCAGGTGGCCGACCAGGCCCGCCGGTGCACGACTCGACGCGTCGCGACGCGTGCAGCCCGCGCGCCGAGGCAGATCGCCTCGCCGAGCGCGGTCGCGCGAGCCGCGCCGATCGAGCGGATCGTCCGCCACCGGCTACCGCCGCTGCGTCTTGTCCGGGCGGTCGGGCGGCGCGAACAGCCACGTCTCGGGCACGCCGGACTTGCCGAGCGCGCCGAGCGACGTGCCGTTGAGCGTGAAGTAGCGTCGCGCCCGACGAGCCGGTCCGGACCTCGATCGAGTCGCTGTGCCGGTGAACGTCAGCGTCTTGCCGCTCGAGATGACCGTGCCCGCCGCGCCGACGCCGGGTCGAGCTTGCCGTCGACCCAGACCTTGATCCAGGCCCGGCCGCCCTTGATCGTGACGACGAGGTTCACGCCCTTGTACGCGACGGTCACGTTGCGCGTCAGGCGACGTCGGTCTTGCCCTCGGCGCTCGACGCGGTGACCGGTGATCGCCCAGCGTGCCGGCCGTCAGCTCGTAGCGGCGTGCTGAACGTGCCGTCGTCGCCGACCGTCGACGGTCGACCGGGGCCGGCGGCCGGCGGCGGCGCGGGCGTGGCGTCGCCGCTGGCCGGCGCCGGCCCGGACGGCCCGACGTAGGTCGGCGCTGACCGACGACCGATGTCGGCGTTGGTCGTCGTGCCCTGCGACCGGGATCGCGCCGTTCTCGAACGTCGCGCCCTCGGCCGGCTGGTCGACGGTCAGCGTCGGCGCCTCGATCGACGAGGAACGGCACCGTGATGAACAGCGCTGGACGTGTCCTCGGAGTGCTTGCCGGTCTCCGGGTCGAGCGCGCTCGACGTCGAACTGGTTGCGGCCGCGGCGCAGGTCGACCTCGGCGCGTCCACTCGCCGTCGGACGTCGGCGGTGACCTGGTACGGGTCCCGGCCGGGCGTCGCGATCGACACGGTCGCGCCCGGCAGCGTGACGTGCCGCGCAGCGTGTACGTCGGTCGTCGTCTCGTCGACGTCGACGACCGCCGTCGCCGGCTCGGTGACCGCGATCGTCGGCGGCTTGGCGAAGCGCAGGACCTGGACGCCGAGGTAGGCGCCGAACGCCGAGCGACGACCGACGGTCAGCAGCGCCGACGACGACGATGCCCGGCGAGAAGGTCAGGCCCTGGCGCGGCGCCGCGATCGGGCGCGGGACGGCGATGACCGGCGCTGGCTCCGCTGCCGTCGCCGCGCTCGCGCCGCCACTGGCGCAGGACCTCGTCCGGGTCGAGCCCGAGGTAGAGCGCGTAGTTGCGCAGGAAGCCCTTGGTGTAGACCGCGCCGGGCAGCTCCTTGTAGTCGCCGCGCTCGAGGGCGCCCAGGTAGCGCGCCCGGATCTTGGTGTCGCGCTCGGCGCGGTACAGGTCGACGCCCTTGCGCTCGCGCGCGGCGTACAGGCGCTCGGGCAGGCGTCGGGCCGGGCTCGGCGGCGACGCCACGCGTCCGGCGTCCGACCGGTCGATCCCGACCGCCCGCTCGAGCTGCTCGTCGCGTCGTCATCCGTCGTCCCCGTCGAGTCCGTCGTCCGAGCCGCCGGCGGCCGTCGCTCGTCGCGGCGGAGCACCGGCCGGGCGTTCGAGCCGTCGAACGGCCCCGATGTAGCCCCGCGCCTCCAGCTGGTCGATCATCCGGGCGGCCCGCGCGTAGCCGACCTTCAGGCGGCGCTGGAGGAGCGACGCCGAGGCCCGATCGTACTCCCGAATGACCTCGATGGCATCCGGCAGCAGTCGATCGGCGTCCTCGTCGGCGAGGTCGTCGACCGAGCCGCGTCGCCCTCGTCGCCGGTGTCGATGATCGCCATGTCGTAGTGCGGGTCGTCGATCTGGTCCTTCCAGTGGTCGACGACCCGGCCGATCTCGGCGTCGGACACGAACACGCCCTGGAGGCGCATCGGGCGGGGCAGGTCGGACGGCTGGTAGAGCATGTCGCCGCGGCCGATGAGGTCCTCGGCGCCCGGCGCGTCGAGGATCGTCCGCGAGTCGATCTGGGAGGCCATCGCGAACGCGATCCGGCTCGGGAAGTTGGCCTTGATCAGGCCGGTCACGACGTTGACCGACGGCCGCTGCGTGGCGAGGACCATGTGGATGCCCGTCGCGCGCGCCTTCTGGGCGAGCCGGACGATCGGATCCTCGACGTTCTTGCCCTCGCGCATCATCAGGTCGGCGAGCTCGTCGATGACGATGACGATGTACGGCATCCGGTCCTCGGGATCGACCCGCGTCTCGTTGAACGCGCGGATGTTGCGGGCGCGTCGCGCCGGCCAGCCGCCGGTAGCGGTCCTCCATCTCGTTGACCGCCCACTTGAGCGCGGCCTTGGCCCGCTCGGGCTCGGTGATGACCGGCACGAGCAGGTGCGGCAGGCCGTTGTAGGCCGCCAGCTCGACCCGCTTGAGGTCCATCAGGATCATCCGGACGTCGTCCGGCGTCGCCTCGCACAGCAGGCTCGTGATGAGCGCGTTGACCATGACGCTCTTGCCCGAGCCGGTCGCGCCGGCGATGAGCAGGTGCGGCATCTTGGCGAGGTCGACCGCCTGGGCCGTGCCGGCCACGTCGCGCCCGAGGGCGAACGTCAGCGTCGAGCCGGACGCGCTGAAGTCGACCTCCTCGAGGATCCGCCGCAGGGCGACGACGTTGAAGTCCTTGTTCGGGATCTCGATGCCGACCGCGCTCTTGCCCGGGATCGGCGCCTCGATCCGCAGCGAGCGGGCGGCGAGGGCCATCGCCAGGTCGTCGGACAGCGCCTCGATCCGGCTGACCTTGACGTCCGGCGCCGGCTGGACCTCGTACTGGGTCACCACCGGGCCGGCGTTGCGACCGACGATCTCGGCCGGGATGCCGAAGCTCGGCCAGCTTCTTGACGATGATCTCCTCGTTGCGAGCGTGGGCGGTCTCGTCGCCGCCGGCGTGACCGGGATGGCGATGTCGTCGAGCAGCGTCGATCGGCGGCAGGACGTAGTCGATGCGCTCGCTTGCGTCGGCGGCGAGTCGGCGCGCGTCGGTGACGTCGTCGCGGGTCGCGGACCGGGCGGCGCGGCAGCGACGAGCGTCGGCCGAGCGCCGCCGGCCGGCCCGCGCGGGCCGGCGCGAACGTGCGCCGACGTCGGGTCGCGCGCTCGGGACCGCGGTCGGGATGGCGCGGCCGTCGTGCTCGCCCCAGACGCCGGTCTGGCCGGGCGACGGCGCCGGCGGCGACCGCCTTGCCGCTGGCTGCGCCGGCCGTTGGCGGTCGCCGTCCGCGGCCGCCGGCGGCGCCGCCTTGGCGGCGGCGTCCGTCGTCGGCTGCCGCGGCCGGTCGCCGCGGAGCGTCGACCGCCGACGTGCCCGAGCCAGCGCAGCGGTCGCCGGCGAGCGGGCCGCAGTCGGCTGGTCGAGCGCGTTGAGGCCGAGCAGCCGACGATCGCCGACGACCGCCAGCGATGACGAGACGCGCCCGGGTCGGTGAGCGAGGCCGGTCAGGACGTCGGCCAGGAAGCGCGCCGATCCGGCCGCCGCCGCCGCTCCGGGCACCGGCGACCAGGAGGCTCGAGCGATCCCGAGCAGCCCGGCGTAGGCGACGCGACGCCGAGAGCGTCGATGCCCCAGCCCGAGCCCGGCCGCGTGCCGGGCCCCACTCGAGCTACCAGCCGCGCGGCGAGCAGGAGGAACGGCAGCAGCCAGCGCATCGCTCCCGAACCACGGCGCGAACGATGTCGCGCCACCAGTCGGTCAGGCGCGCCCTGCGCCCGGCAGGATCAGCGCGATGAGCGTCATCGCGCCGAGGACCAGCAGGACGATGCCCGACGATCGAGCGGACGACGTCCGGCGTCGACGCCGCGGCAGCCGGAACGCTCGGCGCCGCGCCTGCGACGGCCGCGCGGCGGTGCGTGCCGGGCGCGTCGAGCGCCGTCGGCGGTCGCCACGCTCAGACCTCGACGACGACCGGGAAGACCATCGGCCGGCGCTTCGTCTGCTCGTACAGGTAGCGCGAGACGCCGTCCTTGATCTGGGTCTTGAGCAGGGCGATCTCGCTGATGTGGTCGCCCGGGGTGTCGATCGACTCGATGACCCGCTCGACGCGCCTCCTCCATGATCGGGTCGCTGCTCGTTGAGGTGGACGAAGCCGCGGGTGATGATCTCGGGCCGGCCGACGATCGAGCCGGTCTGCTTGTCGACGGTGACGACGATCATGAACATGCCGTCGTTGGCGAGCGCGCGCCGGTCGCGCAGGACGATCGTCGCCGACGTCGCCGACGGACAGCCCGTCGACGTAGACGTAGCCGGCCGGCGACCGGGCTGCCGCGCCGCGCCGAGCCGTCGGCGTAGAACTCGATCGGCGTGCCGTTCTCGATGATGAACACGTTCTCCGGCGCGACGCCGGTCTCGATCGCCAGGCGGCCGTGCTGGACCTGCATCCGGAACTCGCCGTGCATCGGGATGAAGTGCTTCGGCTTGGTCAGGCCGAGCATCAGCTTGAGCTCTTCCTGGCTGGCGTGACCGGAGACGTGGGCGCGCTTGATCGTGTGGTAGTAGACGTTCGCGCCGGCCTTGAACAGGTTGTCGATCGTGCGCGAGACGTACTCCTCGTTGCCCGGGATCGGGCTGGCGCTGACGATGACCGTGTCGCCCGGCTGGATCTCGACGAAGCGGTGGTCGCGGTTGGCCATCCGGGCCAGGCCGGCCATCGGCTCGCCCTGGGCGCCGGTCGTGGCGATGACGAGCTTGGCGTCCGGGATGGTCCTTGATCTTGTCCTTGGGCACGATCTGCGACGGGTCGTACGTCGAGGTAGCCGAGGTCGGTCGGCGATCCGGAAGTTCTGCTCCATCGAGCGGCCGATGACCGCGACGCTTGCGGTCGCATGTCGGCGGCGGCGTCGAGGACCTGCTGGACGCGGGCGATGTTGCTCGCGAAGGTCGCGACGATGACCCGGCCCGTCGAGCGGCTCCATGATCTCGCGGAAGGCCTCGCCGACCGTCCGCTCCGACGGCGTGTAGCCCGGGTTCTCGGCGCGGGTCGAGTCGGACAGGAGGCAGAGCACGCCCTCCTGCGCCGAGCCGGGCGAGGATCGCGAAGTCGGACAGCTTGCCGTCGACCGGGGTGTGGTCGAACTTGAAGTCGCCGGTGTGGACGATCGTCCCGACCGGCGTCCGCAGGGCGATGCCCATCGCGTCCGGGATCGAGTGGCCGACCCGGAACGGCATGACGTGGAACGGCGCCGATGTCGATCTCGTCGCCCGGCTCGAGCGCGATGCAGCGGGTTGTTGTGGAGCTTGTGCTCCTTGATCTTGTTGCCGAGCAGGCCGCGGGCCAGCGTGCGAGGCGTAGACGGGCACGCCCGGGAACTCGGGCAGCACGTACGGCAGGCGCGCCGACGTGGTCCTCGTGGGCATGGGTGATGAGGAACGCCTTGACGTTGGCGCGGCGCTCCTTGAGGTAGGTGATGTCGGGGATGACGAGGTCGATGCCGAACATCTCCTCGTCGGGGAACATCAGGCCGCAGTCGATGACGACGATGTCGTCGCCGTACTCGAACACGTACATGTTCTTGCCGATCTCGCCCACCCCGCCGAGCGGGATGATCCGGAGCGGCTGGTCGTCGTTGGTCGGTGGCATCGGTTTCCTTGGCTGGTGGTTCAGAAGAGGGTCAGTTGGGGCGTCGGCGTCGTCCGGCTCGGCGCGGCGGTCGGCGACGGCGTCGCGGTGATCGGGCGTCGAGTCGGCGGCGTCGGGCTGGCGTCGCGGCGGTCGGCCGCGGTCGGCCGGCGCGTCGGCGACGCATCGCGGCGCTCGCGCCGCGTCGGCGTCGGCCGCGCGCCGCGCGGCGCCGGCGCGACGCGATCGAGCGCGGCCGGGACCGCGGCGATGTCGGCGTAGCTCTCGCGCTCGATGGCCGGCGTCCGGAGCGCGGCGGCCGGGTGGTACATCGCGAACGACGAGCGCGTCGCGCGCGCCGGTCGTCGGGATCGACCGGGCGGACGCGTGCCGTGCGCCTGCGAGATCCGCGCGCCCGGCATGAACGTGCGCCATCGAGTAGCGACCGAGCGTCACGACGACCGCCGGGTCGAGGACCTCGAGCTGGCGCCGCAGGTACGGCGCGCAGGCGGCGATCTCGTCCGGCTGCGGGTCGCGGTTGTCCGGCGGCCGGCACTTCGACGACGTTGGTGATGAACACGTCCTCGCGCCGCCAGCCGATCGAGCCGAGGAGCTTGACCAGCAGGTCGCCGGCGCGGCCGACGAACGGCCGGCCCTGGCGGTCCTCGTTGAAGCCCGGGCCCTCGCCGACGAACACGACCTCGGTGTCGGGGTCGCCCTCGCCCGGGCACGGCCTTCGTCCGCGTCTCGTGCAGACGGCAGCGCGTGCAGACCCGGACCTCGGCGGCGATCGCCTCGAGCGCCGCCCGGCGCTCGGCGTCGGTCACGCCGTGGCCTCGGCGTGCTCCGCGCGCCGCGGTACGGCGGCGCGCCGCGAGCCGCCGCTGGCCGGATCCAGCCGCGCTCGCGCGAGGACCTCGGCGATCTCGACGGCGTTCGTCGCCGCGCCCTTGCGCAGGTTGTCCGACGACGACCCAGAAGGCGAGGCCGCGGTCGTCGGCGATCGACGGGTCGCGCCGGACGCGCCCGACGAAGATCTCGTCGCGGCCCGGCGGCCTCGGTCGCGAGCGGGTAGTCGTGGCTCGGCCGGGTCGTCCTGGACGACGACGCCCGGGACGGCGGCGAACAGCTCGCGCGCGCGCTCCGGGCGTGATCGGCGTCGCGCGTCTCGACGTGGACCGCCTCGGAGTGGCTGACGAAGACCGGGATGCGGACCGCCGTGCACGAGATCGCGCAGGTCCGGCAGGTGCGAGGATCTTGCGGCTCTCGGTGACGACCTTCCACTCCTCCTTGGTGTAGCCGTTGTGCGAGGAAGACGTCGATCTCGGGCAGCGCGTTGAACGCGATCGGGTGCGGGTAGACGCGTCGCGACCTTGGCGCTCGCCGGCCGACGTGGGCGCGGATCTGGCTCTCGAGCTCGGCGATCGCGTCGCGCGCCGGTGCCCGACACGGACTGGTAGGTGTCGACGACGACCCGCTCGAGGCCGACCGCGTCGCGCAGCGCCATCAGCACCGGCACGAGCTGCATCGTCGAGCAGTTCGGGTTGGCGATGATGCCCTCGGTGGCCCTCGAGGTCGTCCGGGTTGACCTGCGAGACGACGAGCGGGATCGTCGGGTCCATCCGCCAGGCGCGACGAGTTGTCGATGACGGTGGCGCCGCGGGCGACCGCGGCCGGGCGCGAGCTCGCGCGAGACGTCGGCGCCGGCCGAGAACAGCGCGATGTCGACGCCCTCGAACGCGTCGGCGACGGCCTCGCCGATCTCGAGCGTGCGGCCGTCGATCGAGACCGTCCGGCCGGCCGATCGCCCGGAGGCGAGCAGGCGCAGCTCGCCGACCGGGAACTCCCGCTCGTTGAGGACCTGGATCATCGTCCGACCGACGACGCCGGTGGCGCCGACGACGGCGACGGTGAGGGGTCGACGGTTCATGTAGGGCATGGCTCCGCTCGTCTCGGTCGCAGGGTCGGGCACGGCCGGAGTATAGCCAGCGGCGCTCCCGCGCCGGCCTCCGACGGCCGTGAGGTCGCGACGACCACGAGCCGACCAGGGCGTCGGCACGGACGGCCGCTGGTCGCGCAGTGGCCGGTCGCGTGTCGCGCCGGAGGCCTACGCATCGGGATCCTTGGCCAGGTGGCGCTGCATCGCGGCCTTGCGCGACAGGTTGATCCGGCCCTGGCGGTCGACCTCGGTCACGACGACCATGACCTCGTCGCCGACGGACACGACGTCCTCGACGGTCGGCACGTGGTAGTCGGCCAGCTCGCCGATGCGGACGAGGCCTTCCTTGCCCGGCAGGATCTCGACGAACGCGCCGAAGCCCATGATCCGGGTGACCTTGCCGAGGTAGAGCGCGCCGATCTCGACCTCGCGGGTCAGGCTCTCGATCCACTGGATCGCCTTGCGCGAGTTCTCGCCGGACACGGCCGCGATCTCGACGGTGCCGTCGTCCTCGACGTTGATCTCGGTCTGGGTCTCTTCCTGGATCTTGCGGATCATCGATCCACCCTTGCCGATGATCTCGCGGATCTTCTCGGGGTTGATCTTGATCGTGGTGATGCGCGGCGCGAAGTCGCTCATCTCCGCGCGGGCCTCGGGCATGACCTCGGTCATCTTGTCGAGGATCGTCGAGGCGGGCCGCGAGGGCCTGCTTGAGGCCGTCGCGGATGATCGCCTCGTTGATGCCCTGGACCTTGATGTCCATCTGCAGGGCGGTGATGCCGTCCCGCGTGCCGGTCACCTTGAAGTCCATGTCACCGACCGAGTCCTCCTTGCCGAGGATGTCGGTCAGGACGACGAACCGGCCGTCCGGCTCGCTGATCAGGCCCATCGCCGCGCCGGCGACCGGCGCCGTGATCGGCACGCCGGCGTCCATGAGGGCGAGGGTCGAGCCGCAGGTCGAGGCCATCGAGGTCGAGCCGTTCGACGACATGCACTCGGACACGAGCCGGATGACGTACGGGAACTCGTCGTGGCTCGGCAGGACCGGGATGAGCGCCCGCTCGGCCGAGGTTGCCGTGCCCGATGTCGCGCCGGCTGGGGCCGCGCATCGGCTTGTTCTCGCCGGTGCGAATAGGGCGGGAAGTTGTAGTGGTGGATGTAGCGCTTCTCGGTCTTCGGGCTGATCGTGTCGATGCGCTGGACGTCCGAGGACGAGCCGAGCGTGGCGATCGGTCAGGACCTGCGTCTCGCCGCGGGTGAACAGGCCGGAGCCGTGGGCGCGCGGGACGAGGCCGACCTCGACCGAGATCTGGCGGAGCTCGGTCAGGCCGCGGCCGTCCATCCGGATGCCCTCGTCGAGGGCGAGCTGGCGGGCGGTCTTCTTCTGGATGAGGCTGAACAGGCTCTTGCTGACGCGCGCCTCGCGGCGGGCGGCCTCGAGCGAGCGCCTTCGATGTCGCCGCCGGTCGCGGTTGGCCCGGACCGACGTCGGCGATCGCCGTCGCGCAGCGTCGGCGATCCGGCCCGGCAGGTCGTTGCCGAACCAGATCAGCAGGTTGGCGGTCGCCTCGGCGTCCGGCAGCGGCCCGGTGCGCCTGGGCGAGCTCGATGCCGAAGAAGTGCGACAGCGTCGGCGAGCTTGTAGTTCTCGAGGTCCGGATAGCCCTCGCGGGCGATCGTCAGCGTGTCGAGGTAGCGGCCCTGCTCGAAGTGGGTGCCGTCGCCGAGGGCCGCCTCGATGAAGCCCGAGGTCGAAGCCGACCGAGTGGCCGACGATCGACGGCGTCGCCGATGAACGTCGAGCGCCTGCCTGGCGGCGTCGGCCGGGCTCGGGCGCCTTCTTGACGTCGGCGTCGGTGATGCCGTGCATCTGGTTGCCGACGATCGGCGCGGCCCGGGTTGACGAGCGTCGACCAGCGGTCGATGATCTTGCCGCCCTTGACCTTGACCGCGGCGATCTCGACGAGGTCGGCCATCTTCGGGTCGGTGCCGGTCGTCTCGACGTCGACGACGACGAACTCGTCGCCGGCGTCGACCGCCTTGCGCGAAGTCGAGGACCGAGCCGGTGCCGGCCTCGAGGAACGGCGTGCTCTTGGCCTTGCCGACGCGCCTTCTGGAGCTCGCTCCTGGATGTCGATGAGCGGCTGGAGGGCGCGGTGGCCGAACAGGATGGCCTCGGCCATGACGTCCTCGGGCAGGAGCTTGGCGCCGGCCTCGACCATCATGATCGCGTCGCGGGTGCCGGAGACGATCGAGGTCGAGCTCGGACTCCGCGAGCTGGCTGAAGGTCGGGTTGACGACGAACTCGCCGTCGATGCGGCCGATGCGCACGGCGCCGACCGGGCCGTGCGAACGGGATCTCGCTGATCGTCAGCGCCGCCGACGCGGCGATCGTGCCGAGGACGTCGGGCTCGTTCTCCTGGTCGGTCGAGAGGACCGTGATGACGAGCTGGATGTCGTCCTTGTAGCCCTCGGGGAAGAGCGGGCGGATCGGGCGGTCGGTCAGGCGGGCGGCCAGGGTGGCCGCCTCCGACGCGCGCGCCTCGCGCTTGATGAAGCCGCCCGGGATCTTGCCCGCGGCGTACATCCGCTCCTCGAACTCGACCGTGAGCGGGAAGAAGTCGAGGCCGGGCCGCGGATCGGACCGGTTGGCGGTGCCGAGCACCATGGTGTCGCCGTAGCGGACGGTGACGGCGCCGCCGGCGAGGCGTGCGAGCTTGCCGGTCTCGATGGTCAGCGTGCGACCACCGAACTGCGTCTCGAATGTCTGAGACAAGGGAACTGTTCCTCCTTGGTCGTGGAGGAGGACGACGACCTGCGGGCAGGTCGGCCGACTGGGCCGCTGGGCGCCGGATGCGACGGGACCCCGGTCGTGCCGGGGTCCCGGAGCGGCGACGCCTAGCGGCGGAGTCCGAGCCGTCCGATGACGGCCCGGTAGCGCGCGCTGTCCTTCTTCATCAGGTAGGCGAGAAGGCGGCGGCGCTGGCCGACGAGCTTGAGGAGGCCGCGGCGCGAATGATTGTCCTTGGGGAAGCTCTTGAGATGTCCGGTCAGCTCCTTGATCCGCTCCGTCAGGAGCGCGACCTGGACCTCCGGCGATCCGGTGTCACCTTCCTTGGTGGCAAACCCGGTGATGATCTCCTGCTTCTCTTCCCGCGCGAGCGGCACTCGTTCCTCCGAACACGACGTTGTGACGTGATGTCTTCCATCTATGACCGGCGGATGGTAGCAGGCTGAGCCCGGATGCGGTCAAACGGTCGGCGATCGACGGCCGAGCTCGCGCGGTCGCCGACGTGCGCGACAATGACGCGCATGCCGCGCCTCGACGAGGATCTACACGAAGACCGGCGACGAGGGCATGACCGGCCTGGGCGGCGGCCAGCGCGTCGCCAAGGATTCGCCCGCGGGTGAGCGCCTACGGCACGGTCGACGAGCTCAACTCGCAGATCGGCGTCGCGCTCGCGACCGGGCCTGTACGCGAGCGGCTGACGACCGAGCTCGCGCGGCATCCAGAACGAGCTGTTCGACCTCGGGTCGGACCTGTGCTGCGCCGGCCGACGAGCCAGGCGCGCGCGCCGGATCCCGACCGTCGAGCCGCGCCACGTCGAGGCGCTCGAGCGGCTCATCGACGAGTTCAACGAGGTCGTCGGGCCGCTCGACCAACTTCCTGCTGCCCGGTGGCTCGCCGGGCGCCGCCCAGCTCCACGTCGCCCGGACGATCTGCCGGCGCGCCGAGCGCGAGGCCATCGACGCTCGCGCGCGACGAGCCGATCGGCGAGCACGGTCCTCCCTACCTCAACCGCCTGTCCGACGCGCTGTTCGTGATGGCCCGCTACGAGAACCACGAGCGCGGCGTCGCCGAACCGCTGTGGAGGCCCGGAACCTGATGTCGCATGCTGTCGAGGATCCAGGCCGCCTTCTCGGATATCGACGGCGCCAGCGCACGACCACGATGCACGGCCCGATCAGCGCTGAGCGGCGAGCCCGCCTCGCGGCACGACCGACGCGGCGGCCGGTCGCGAGCGGCATCACGAGACCGGCGAACCGGCCTGGGAGGCACCGACCGGATCGACGGATCGCCGGGGTCGGCAGCGAAGAACCTCGACGCGGCGCGCCGAGATCCTCGGCGGCGGCTGAGCGTCGCTCGGGCAGGCGGTGCGACCGTCAGGCCGTGACGCGCGCGGTTCGGCGACCCGTGCCGGCGAGGTCGAGCCGGATCCCGCCGTCGTGGATCTCGCAGGGCCGTGCGGCGCGGCCGCCCACGCGCGCCGGGTACGTCGCCGTCCGGCGGCAGCGCCATCGGCCGAGGCCGAATCGCTGAGCCGTGGTCGCGTCCGCGTCGCCGTGCCGAGCCGATCGGCCCGTGATCAGCGTCACCGGTCGGCCGAGGAGGCGTCGCCGCGCGACCGCGAGGTCGCCGGCGCGCGATCGCGGCGCGGATCGTCCGAGCTGCGGACCGGTCCGGCCCGTCGAGCGTCGAACGGCGGCACGACGACGACCTCGAAGCCCGTCGCCGGCCCCGAGCGCCGCGAGCGCTGCGGGCGTGCCGCGTCGCTCGAAGCCGAAGGCGGCGTCGGGCGTCATCAGGAACGCCGGCCAGGTCGACGCGCTCCGGATCCGCTCGACGAAGGCGTCGTACGGCGTCTCGCCGCAGCGCCTCGTCGAAGTGCTGGACGACCGTCACGTCCACGCCCGCCGCCGCGAGCCGTTCGAGCCGCTCCTCGGGGTCGAGCAGGAGCGGCGGCGCGCGTCCCGGTCAGGACCTCGTCGGGATGGTGGTCGAACGTGATCGACGGTCGGCCGGGCGCTCGCGCGCGCCGGCCTCGGCGACGAGGTGCTCGAGCAGGTAGGCGATGGCCCAGGTGCAGCCCGTCGAACACGCCGACGACCGACGAACGCCGGGCCGTGCTCCGGGCGGAGCGCGTCGATGCCCGGCGACGACGTCCATCCGGCGTCAGGCGACGGCGCGCGGCGCGCCGGCGCCGGCGCGACGAAGACCTTGTCGGGCGCGAGGCGGCCGCGCCGCGGCTCGAGGCGATCGCGACCAGCGTCGCCGTCCGGGTCGACGGAGCCGGTAGTGGTCGGCCGGGCCCGGCAGGCCGCCGGCCGGCCGGACGAACTGGCCGCGCGCGACGGCCGCGACCTCGTCCGTCGGTCAGCGCCACGACCGGGAAGCGCGTCGAGGCCGCTGTCGATCGGGAGCAGGAGCGGCAGCGAGGCCGGCCGGGCCCTCGGCGGCCGCCGCGCGGATCGTCGTCGAGCGGTCGTCGCGTCCGTCGAGCGTGAACGGGCCGGACGCCGTCCGCGTCAGCGCACCGAGGTAGGCGGCGCCGCCGAGCGACTCGCCGAGGTCGCGGGCGAGCGCGCGGATGTACGTCCCGGCCGGAGCAGGTGACGTCGACGCACGGCGATCGGGCCGGTCCGGGTCGGCGTCGTCCCACGTCGACGAGGTCGAGGGCGTGGATCGTCACCTCGCGCTCGGCGAGCTCGACGGTCTCGCCGGCCCGGGCCATGCGCGTAGGCGCGGCGACCGGCCGACCTTGATCGCGCTGTAGGCCGGCGGCCGCTGCGAGATCGTGCCGGTCAGCCGGCGAGGCGGCCTCGACCGCCGCGCGCGTCGGCGCCGGGCCGTCGGCCGGGGTCAGCTCGCCCTCGAGGTCGTCGGTCGTCGACGACGCCCCGAAGCAGACCGTCGCCCGGTAGCGCCTTGCGATCGCCGAGGTGGTACTCGACGACGCGCGTCGCGTGGCCCGAGGAAGACCGGCAGCACGCCGCGACGCGAACGGGTCGAGCGTCCCGCCGTGGCCGACGCGCTTCGTGGCGGCCAGCCGGCGGACGAGCGCGACGATGTCGTGCGACGTCGGACCGGCCGGCTTGGCGACGACGAGGATGCCGTCGAGCCCGGGCCCGAGCGACGAGCGAGCCACGGTCAGCGAGCCAGCGCGGCGACGAGCCGGCTCGCCTCGGCGAGGACCGGCGGCCGGGCGTCGGCGAGCGGCGCGTCGACGGTCGCGCCGGCCGCCCGGGCGTGGCCGCCACCACCGAACCGCGCCGGTCAGGACGGTCGCGTCGACGCCGCCCGGCTTGGTCCGGACGCTGATCCGCGTCGCTCGCGCCGGCCTCCTTGAACAGGATCGCGACCTCGGCCGCCTCGGCCTGCGGCGAGCAGGTCGATGATGCCCTCCGACTGGGCGCGGCTCGGCGCCGGTCGCGGCGAGGTCGGCGTCGGTCAGGCGTCGACCAGACGATCGCGCCCGTCGTCGGCGCGTCTCGAGCCGGTCGAGGACGCGGCCGAACAGCCGCAGCTGGGCGTCGGGCTTGGAGCGGTACAGCCGGCGCGAGATGTCGGACAGCGGCGCCCCGGCCTCGACCAGCGCGGCCGACGACGGCGAGCGTCCGCGGCGTCGCGTTCGGGTGGGCGAAGGTCGCGGTGTCCATGACGATGCCGGCCATCAGGGCCGCGGCCAGCGCGCCTCGCCGCCGCGTCGAGCGGCACGCCCGAGCCGGCCGCCAGGAGGGCGACCATCTCGCAGGTCGCGGCGGCGTCCGGATCGATCCAGTCGGCGTCGCCGGCGGCGTCGTTCGAGGCGTGGTGGTCGATGACGACCCGCGGCAGGCGCGCGAACAGCTCGGCATGGCGGCCGCCGACCGTCGCCGACCCGCTCGAGCGAGCCGCAGTCGGAGATCGACGAGCAGGTCGTACGGCGGCCGTCGGATCCGGGTCGGTCCGGAAGCGCTCGACGCCCGGCGATGAAGTCGTACAGCGGCGGGACCGGGTCGGTGCAGACCGGGTCGGCGGTGCCGCCCGTGCGCCTCGACGAGCGCGACGACGCCGAGCGTCGCCCCGAGCGTGTCCGCGTCGGGGTTCTCGTGGCTGACCGCGAGGACGCGCCGAGCGCCGCGCGATGCGCTCGACGACGACGTCCGGGACCGCGTCGAGGTACGGCGCCGAGATCGATCGTCACCGATCGGCGCCGTGCGGCGGGTCGCGTGGCTCGTCCGGCCGTATCGTCGCCGCCTCGGCCGCGCGGTCGGCGGGATGACGGCGGCCGACGGCGGCTCCTCGGCCAGGTCGCCCTCGTGCGGCAGCCGCGGCGACCGGTGTCGGCAGCGATCTCGCCGGCGGCAGGTCGCTCGGCGCGGAGCCCGCCCGGCTTCGAGCTCGGCGAGCAGCTGGAGGATGCGCGTGCCCGCGCTCGGCGGTGTCGTCGAGCTGGACGTGCAGGTCCGGGATGCGCCGGATGCGCAGCCGCTCCGCCGAGCTCGTGCCGGACGAACGGCATCGCCTGGCCGAGCGCGCGCGACGGTCGCGTCGCGCTCGGCCGGCTGGCCGATGACGCTGACCCAGACCTTGGCGTGGCGCAGGTCCGGCGTCGTCTCGACCTCGGTGATCGTCGCGAACCCGATCCGCGGGTCCGCGACCTCGCGGCGTCACGATCGCGCCGATCTCCTCGCGCAGGAGCTCATCGACGCGGTCCGTCCGCTGGTCATCGGCTCGACCGAGCTCGCCGGCGGTCAGCTGGCGACGCGCGGCTGACCGTCTGCTGGGTGAAGCACTCGATGACGTCGCCCTCGTCGAGGTCGTGGAAGTTCGGCGAGCCCGATGCCGCACTCGTAGTTCGCTGCGACCTCGCGGACGTCGTCGCGGAAGCGGCGCAGCGACTCGATCCGGTCGGTGGCGATGACCTTGCCGCCGCGCCAGACGCGGGCGCCGCCGCGGACGATCCGCCCGTCGGTGACGAACGAGCCGGCGATGACCGTGTTCTTGCCGACGCGGATGACCTGGCGGACCTCCGCGCGGCCCTCGACGACCTCGACGATCTCCGGCTCGAGCAGGCCCTTGAGGGCCGCCTCGATGTCGTCGGTCAGCTTGTAGATGATGTCGTACAGGCGGACGTCGACGCCCTCGGCCTCGGCGGCCCGGCGGGCGGTGTCGGTGATCTTCGTGTTGAAGCCGACGACGATCGCGTTCGACGCCGCCGCCAGCATGATGTCGTTGTCGGTGATGTCGCCGGCGCCCTCGTGCAGGACGTTGATCCGGACCTCGTCCTGGTCGAGCTGCTCGAGCGCGTGGGTGATCGCACCGAGCGAGCCCGACACGTCGGCCTTGAGGATGATCCGCAGCTCCTTGGCCTGGCCGGCCTGGATCTGGCGGTAGAGGTCCTCGAGCGTCGCCCGGCCGCTGCCGTCGCCGCCCTTGCGCGGCGGCTCGGCCTTGCGCGGTCTCGACCATCGTCGCGGGCGGCCTTCTCGTCGGCGACGACGCGCAGGATGTCGCCCGCCTCGGGCACCTCGGACAGGCCGAGGATCGACGACGGCGCGTCGACGGACCGGCCTTCGTGACGCGCTTGCCGCGCGTCGTTCTCGAGCGCGCGGACGCGGCCGAACGTCTCGCCGACGACGATGATGTCGCCGACCTTGAGCGTGCCGGTCTGGACGAGCGCGGTCGCGACCGGGCCGCGGCCCTTGTCGAGCTGGGCCTCGACGATCGTGCCGATCGCGCGTCGCTTCGGGTTGGCCTTGAGCTCCTGGAGGTCGGCGACGAGCAGGATCATCTCGATGCAGCTCGTCGAGGCCCGACGCGGGTCTTGGCCGAGACCGGGCACGAGCGGCACGTCGCCGCCGTACTCCTCGACGACGACGCCGCGCCTCGGTCAGCTCGGTCTTGACCCGGTCCGGGTTGGCGTCGGGCTTGTCGATCTTGTTGAGGCGCGATGATGATCGGCACCTTGGCCGCCTTGGCGTGGCTGATCGCCTCGAGCGTCTGGGGCATGACGCCGTCGTCGGCGGCGACGACGACGACCGCGATGTCGGTGACCTGCGCGCCGCGGGCGCGCATCGCGGTGAACGCCTCGTGGCCCGGGCGTGTCGAGGAAGACGACGCGCTTGCCGTCGTGGTCGACCTCGCTGCGCGCCGATGTGCTGGGTGATGCCGCCGCGCTCGCCGGCCGCGACGCTCGGTCGTGCGGATCGCGTCGAGCAGGCTCGTCTTGCCGTGGTCGACGTGGCCCATGACGGTCACGATCGGGGCGCGCGGCTGGAGGCAGGCCGGATCGTCCTCCTCGAAGAGGACCTCCTTGGTCGGCCTCGCCGGCCGGCCCGTCGCCTCGCCGTCGGCCGCCGCCGCCGGCGACGCGCGCCGGCCTCGGCCACCTCGTAGCCGAGCTCGCCGGCGACGAGCGACGCGGTGTCGCGGTCGATCGAGCTGGTTGATGGTCGCGAAGATGCCGCTCTTGATCAGCTCGCGGATGATGTCCGCCGGGTTGACCGCCGAGCAGCTCGGCGAGCTCCTTGACGGTGATCGTGCCGGGCAGCTCGATCGCGCCACGCTCGCGCGGATCGAGCGTCCTGGACGCCGCGCCGCCGAATGCGCCGTCGCGACGCGGCGGCTTGCGCGGCCCGCGACGGCCGCGGGTGCCGCTCCTACTCCTGGCCACGGGCTCCTCCTTCGATGTCGTCGTGTCATGGGCTCCGGTCGCCGGCGATCGCTCGCGCAGGAGCGCCGGCGGGAGCGGGGCCTCGAGCGCCCGACTGAGGGCGCCCTTGCTCGATGGCGATGTCGAGGCAGGCGGCCGTCGCGGCAGACGTAGGCGCCGCGACCGGCCAGCGACCGGTCTCGTCGACGACGCATCCGGCCGTCGGGCGTCCGGACGATCCGCACGCAGCTCGCGCTTCGGGCGGACGGTCCGGCAGGCGACGCACGTCCGGGTCGGGACGCGCCGCGGCGCGACGGTCGCCGGCATCGGCCGCGGCCTACGACGCCACCTCCTCGGTCGGCGGCGGCCTTCTCGGTGCGCGCGCTTCGGCTTGGCCGGGCGCGCTGCGGCTCGTCGGCGCGGCACGGCCGTCGGCTCGCCGCGGCGTCGTGCCGCGCTTGCTTCGTGGCGCGTCGCCTTCGGCGTCGCCGCGCGGCGGCCTCGGCGGTCGCGGCGTCGGCGCGGCGCTCGGCCGCTGGCGCGGCTTCGGCGTGGCGCTCGGCGGCGGCGGCCTCGGCTCGGCCGCGCGCCGCAGCGGCCTGCGTCGCGCTCGGCTTCGGCGACTCGGCTGCGGCGCCTCGGCAGCGGCCGCGGCTCGGCCGGTCGAGCCGCGGTCGCCGCCTCGGCCGGTGCGTCGGCGTCCGGCCGTCGCGCCGCGGCGCCTTCGGCCTCGGCGACGGAGACGTCGCTGCGGATGTCGATCCGCCAGCCGGTCAGGCGGGCGGCGAGCCGGGCGTTCTGGCCCTCGCGGCCGATCGCCAGCGACAGCATCCGCTCGGGCACGGTCACGCTCGCGATGCGGTGCTCCTCGTCGATGTCGACGCGAGATGACCTGGGCCGGGCTCAGCGCGTTGGCGACGAACACGGCCGGGTCGTCGTTCCACGGGATGACGTCGATCTTCTCGCCCGCCGAGCTCGGCCACGACGGCCTGGACGCGCGCGCCGCGCTGGCCGACCGTCGCGCCGACCGGGTCGAGGCCCGTCCTGGCGCGACGCGACGGCGACCTTCGAGCGGCTGCCGGCCTCGCGGGCGATCGCCTTGATCTCGACGGTGCCGCTGTGGATCTCGGGCACCTCGAGCTCGAACAGGCGCTGCAGGAAGCCCTTGTGCGGTCCGGCTGACGAAGATCTGCGGGCCGCGTGGTCGAGCGGCGGACCTCGAGCACGAACGCCTTGACGTTCTGGCCGATGCGGTAGTGCTCGAGCGGCGATCTGCTCGGTCGTGGCGAGGATCGCCTCGACGTTCTTGCCGACGTCGAGGATGATCGCCCGCGGCTCGACCCGGTTGACGGTGCCGGTGATGAGCTCGCCCTCGCGGCTGGCGAACTGGTCGAAGACCTGGTCGCGCTCGACCTCGCGGATGCGCTGCAGGACGATCTGCTTGGCGGTCTGGGCGCCGATCCGGCCGAAGACGTCGCCGTCGAGCTGCTCGGTCTCGACGAGATCGCCGGGCTCGGCGTCCGGGTCGATGGCCGTGCGCCTGCTCGACGGTGATCTCGGTCGAGCTCGTCCTCGATCTCGTCGACGACGCGACGCGCGCGGAAGACGCGGATCTTGCCGGTCTCGGCGTCGATCCGGACGTGGATGTCCTCGTCGCCGGCGACCCGCCGGTAGGCCGACTGGATGCCGTCCTCGACGGCTCCGATCAGCTGCTCGCGGGAGACCTGCTTCTCGGCGTTGAGCTGGAGGAGGGCACCGACGAAGTCTCGACTCACGATGCGCCTCCTCGTTCGCTGCGATGTCAGCTGACGCGCCGCTCAAAAGAAACGTGGGGGTCACCCACGTCACGGAGCGGCCGTTCAGTTGCACGCGAAGTATACACCCGGGATGCGTGGACGGCTCAAACGGTCGGCGGATGCGCGTCGGCGGCGTCAGCCGGCGGTCAGCTGCCGGCGCCGGGCGGAACCGCTGCGCGACGTAGTCCTCGAGGATGTCGATGAACTCGGCGACGAGGCCGTCGCCGCGCAGCGTCCGGTCGAGCGCGCCGTCGATGAACACGGGCGCGACCGGCTCCTCGAACGTGCCCGGCAGCGAGATCCCGATGTCGGCGTGCTTCGACTCGCCCGGGCCGTTGACGACGCAGCCCATGACCGCGACCCGCAGCTCCTCGACGCCCGGGTGCGTCTCGCTGCCAGATCGGGCATCTGCTCCTGCAGGTAGGCCTGGATCTCGCTGGGCCATCTCCTGGAAGAACGTCGAGGTCGTCCGGCCGCAGCCCGGGCAGGCCGAGACCTGCGGCAGGAACGAGCGCAGGCCCATCGACTGGAGGACCTGCTGGGCGATCTCGACCTCCGCGCTCGCGCGGCGCCGCCGGGCTCGGGCGTGAGCGAGACGCGGATCGTGTCGCCGATGCCCTCGTTGAGCAGGATCGCCAGGCCGGCGGTCGAGGCGACGATGCCCTTCGTCGCCCATGCCGGCCTCGGTCAGGCCGAGGTGGAGCGGGTAGTCGCAGCGGGCCGCGAGCAGCCGGTAGACGTCGACGAGGTCGCGGACGCCGCGAGACCTTGGCGCGAGATGATGATCCGGTCGTGGCCGCAGGCCGGTCTCCTCGGCCAGCTCGGCCGAGCGGAGCGCCGACTCGAGCATCGCCTCGATCATCACGTCGCGGCGCGTCGCGCGGCTCGCGGCTGGCGCGCGTTGGCGTCCATCAGCTCGGTCAGGAGCTGCCTGGTCGAGCGAGCCCCAGTTGACGCCGATCCGGACCGGCTTGTCGTTGTCGATGGCGACCTGGACGATCGTCGCGAAGTGCTCGTCGTGGCGCTTGGCGCCGACGTTGCCCGGGTTGATCCGGTACTTGGCCGAGCGCGGCGGCCATCTCCGGGTACTCGACCAGCAGCTGGTGGCCGTTGTAGTGGAAGTCGCCGATGATCGGCACGTCGACGCCCAGGCCGCGGAGCTTGCGCGACCATCTCGGGGACGGCCGCGCGCGGCCTCGTCGGTGTTGACCGTGACCCGCACGAGCTGCGAGCCGGCGTGGGCGAGCTGGGCGACCTGGATCGCGGTCGCGTCGGCGTCGGCGGTGTCGGTGTTGGTCATCGACTGGACGACGATCGGGTGGCCGGAGCCGACGAGGACGCCGCCGACGTCGACGCTGACGGTCGGCCGGCGCCGCGGCCGGAGCTGATCGGGCGGGCTCACGGTCGTCGGCTGCCGCGCCGAGGCTGCGGGCGATGTCGAAGCCGGTGATCCAGATGAGGAACGCGAACAGGAACACGAAGCCGACGACGTAGGTCAGCCGCTCGGCCCGGAGGCTGATCCGCGCGCCCGAACACGCGCTTGAGCGTGATCATCAGCATCCGGCCGCCGTCGAGCGGCGGGAACGGCAGGATGTTGACGACGGCGAGGTTGGCCGACAGGATGCCCGCGACGTACAGCGTGCAGGATCGGGCCGCAGCTGCCAGAAGACGTCGCCGATCTGGCGTCGGCGATGCCGACCGGCCCGGACGACCGGCGGCGGCTGCGGTCGGGTTGGTCGACGACCGATCGACGAGCTGCGCCGAGGCCGCCGACGATCAGGCCCGTCCAGCGGCGTCCGCCGTGCGCCGGCGATCGCCGACCGGACGTCGTCGGTCGGCTGTAGTTCCGTAGACGGTACGACCTCGAGCGCCGCTGGTCGACGGCTCGCGATCGCCGAGCGCGCCGCTGCGTCGCGCGTCGATCTCGGCCGGCTGCCGGAGCGTGACCGTGATCGTCGCTCGTGCGTCCCGTCGGCGCGCTGCGACTGCCGAGCGTCGACGGTCTCGCCCGCGTCGCTCGCGGAGGTCGTCGATGGCGCGTCGGACCGCCGAAGAACGTCGTAGTGCTGCGCCGTCGACGCGCGACGATCGCGTCGCCCGGCCGCGAGCCCGGCGGCGGCCGCCGGCGAGCCGGGCTGGACCTCGACGAACCGGACGCCGACGAGCGGCGACGGCGAGCAGGCGATGCGCGGTGAAGATCACGAAGGCGAGCAGCGAGGTTCATCACGACGCCGGCGACGCAGGATGCAGCAGCTTGATCGGCAGCGCTGGGCCGACGAACGAGCGCGGATCGTCGGCGTCGTCGCCGTCCTCGCCCTCGAGCTTGACGAAGCCGCCGATCGGCAGCCAGTTGAGCGTGTAGAGCGTCTCGCCCTTCGAGCGCAGGACCTTCGCCCGCGGCGGGAAGCCGATGCCGAACTCGAGGACCCGGACGCCGGCCAGCCGGGCGGTGACGAAGTGGCCGAGCTCGTGGATGACGCACGAGCACGCCGAGGATCAGGAAGAACAGGACGATCGTGATGAGCGACTGGACGAGACCGGTCACGTCAGGCGGCTCCGACCGGGTCGCGTCGGCGAACGCCGCGCGGACCTCGGCGTCGAGCGCCGACGAGCTCGTCGACGTCGGGCGCCGGTCGGCGCCGGTCGCCGAACCGCGTCGACCGCCGCCTCGAGCAGGCGCGGGATGCTCGGCGAAGTCGAGCGTGCCGTCGAGGAACCGGGCGACCGCGACCTCGTCGGCGGCGATGAGCGCGGCCGTCGCGCGCGGGCCCGCGCGGCCCGCCTCGCGGGCGATGCGCAGCGCCGGGAAGCGCGCCTCGTCGGGTGCGCGGAAGTCGAGCCGGCCGGCGGCGACGAGATCGGGCGGCGGCGGCCGGCGACGGGCGGCGGTCGGGATAGGTCAGGGCGTACTGGATCGGAAGTCGCATGTCGGGGGTGCCCAGCTGGGCCTTCAGGGAGCCGTCGACGAACCGGACGGCCGAGTGGACGACGCTCTGCGGGTGGATGACCACCTCGATCGCGTCGTAGCCGACATCGTACAGCCAGTGCGCCTCGATGACCTCCAGGCCCTTGTTGGCGAGCGTCGCCGAGTCGATCGTGATCTTGGCGCCCATCGGCCAGGTCGGGTGGCGGAGCGCCTGCTCCGGGGTGACCGCGGCGAGCGTCTCGGCCGGCCGCGTCGAGGAACGGCCCGCCCGACGCGGTCAGGATCGAGCGCGTCGACGCCGGCCATCGCGCTCGCCGACGAGGCACTGCCAGATCGCCGAGTGCTCCGAGTCGATCGGCCGGAGCCAGGCGAGCGGGCTGGCCAGCGGGTCGCTCGGGCTCGGTCGGCCGCGACGCCGCGGCGCAGCGCGCGCGCGAGCGGCATGACGAGGTGGCCGCCGGCGACGAGCGTCTCCTTGTTGGCGGTCGCGACGACCTTGCCGGCGCGCGAGCGCGGCGAGGACCGGGCGAGGCTGACGATGCCGCCGGTCGCGACGACGACCAGGTCGACGTCGTCGCGCGTCGCGAGCTCGACGAGCGCGTCGACCGCCGACGCGGCGTCGTGCCGACGGCAGGTCGAGCGCCGGCCGCGCCGGATCGCCGGCGCCGACGACCGCCGGTCGGACGCGGCGGCCTGCTCGGCCAGCAGCGCGGCCGTTGCGAGCCGGTCGCGAGCGGCGACGACCCGGAACGCGTCGGGTGAGCCGTCGAGGACGTCGAGCGCCTGGCGGCCGATCGACCCGGTCGAGCCGAGGAGCGCGACGCCGGCGCGGACCGCCCGGCCGCGCCACGTCAGCGGACGACGGCGAGGACATAGAGCGTCGACGACCGGGGCGGCGAACAGGAACGAGTCGACCCGGTCGAGCATCGCCGCCGTGGCCGGGGATGAGCGTGCCCGAGTCCTTCGCGCCGGCCGCGCGCTTGAGCATCGATTCGGCGAGGTCGCCGGCCTGGGCCGCGAGCGCCAGTCAGCGGCCGAGGAGCGAGCCGCATGGAGCGGCGACTCGCCGAGGCCGCACAGCATCAGCGCCGACGACGATCGTCGTGGCGACGAGCCCGCCGATCAGCCCGGCGTAGGTCTTCGACGGCGAGATGTGGGTCGAGGAACTTCGTCCGGCCGAACCGCTTGCCGACGAGGTAGGCGCCGGTGTCGTACGACCACACGCCGAGGACGAGGAGCAGGATCCAGCCGCGCTCGCCGCCGAGGACGTCGAGCGGCGCGCGTCGTCGGCGACGGCCGGCGCCGCGTGGCCGAGCCGGACGACGAACGCCGAGCAGCGCGACGTAGAGCGCGCCGAACACGGTCGCGATCCACGTCGGCAGGCCCGTCGCGCGGGTCGCGCCGGGTGAACGACGCGACCGCGGCGAGGACGATCCCGATCGCGACGAGGAGCAGGCCGCTGCCCGTCGAGGATCGTCCGGGAACGCGCGCGTCGAGGACGATCGCCGAGGGCGAGCACGATGCCGAGCAGCCGGGAGCGACGGATAGCCCGCGCTGCGCCGAGCAGGCGGAAGACCTCGACGCCGGCGAGCCGACCGTGACGATCGCGACGGCAGCGCGACGATCCACGGCCCGCCGAGGACGAGGACGATCGAGCGAGCGGCGGGACGAGGACGCAGCGCCGATCGCTCGCTGGCGCGATCGCCGCCGTCCGCGGCGCGGTCGGTCAGCGCCCGAAGCGGCGGGTGCCGGCTGGCGAACTCGAGCAGCGCGGCGTCGAAGGCGTCCGGCGCCGAAGTCCGGCCAGAGGACCTCCGCCGAGTAGAACTCGGCGTAGGCCGACTGCCAGATCAGGAAGTTGGACAGGCGCTGCTCGCCGCCCGTCCGGATGACGAGGTCCGGGTCCGGCAGGCCGGCCGTGTAGAGCGCCGCCGCAGATCGTGGCCTCGTCGATCGCTCCGGGCGCGATGCCGCTCGCCGCGAGCCGCCGGACCGCGTCGACGAGCTCGGTCCGGCCGGCGTAGTTGAACGCGATGTTGAGGAGCAGGCCGGTCGCCGCCGGCGGTCGCCGTCGAGCGCCTCGCCGATCGAGCGCGCGGGTGTCGTCCGGCAGCTCGTCGAGCCGGCCGAGGAGGCGGATCCGGACGCCCTGCGCGCGGAGCTCCGTCGGTCTCGCTGCGGATCGCCGCCTCGAGCAGCCCGAACAGGCCGCGTGACCTCGTCGTCGGAGCGGGCCCAGTTCTCGCGGCTGAACGCGTACAGCGTCAGCACCGGGACGCCGCGCCGGACCGCGTGGCGCAGGAGGCTCGCGGATCGCCTCGACGCCGGCGGCGTGGCCCTCGAGCTCCGGCAGGTCGTGCGGGCGCGCCCAGCGGCGGTTGCCGTCCATGATGATCGCGACGTGGCGCGGCAGGTCTCGTCGGGCGGCACGGCGAGCCGGCGTCGGCGACGGCTCGGCCGCGGGCGCCGGCGTCGCGTCGCCGGCGTCGGCGACGTGCGCGAGCGGCGGGCGTCGGTCGGCCGGGCGAGCGGCGCGCGGGCCACTAGACCTCGAGGACCTCCTGCTCCTTGCCGCCGCCGAGTCGGTCGACCTCGGCGATGTAGCCGGTCGGTCGTCTTCTGGAGCGTCTCGAGCTGGCGATGCGCCTCGTCGGTCGCCGACGTCGCCGTCGCGCTCTTCCTTCTTGAGCTCGTCGGCGGCGTCGCGGCGGATGTTGCGGATCTCGACGCGCGCCTCCTCCATCCGCTTGTGGACGACTCTTGACGAGGTCCTTGCGACGCTCCTCGGTCAGCGGCGGGATGTTCAGGCGGACGACGGTGCCGTCGACGTTCGGCATGAGGCCGATGTCGCTCTTCGTGGATCGCCTTCTCGATCGCCCCGAGGACGCCGCGGTCCCACGGCTGGATGACGATCTGGTGCGGCTCCGGGACGCTGATCCCGGCGAGCTGGTTGAGCGGCGTCTGCGTGCCGTAGTAGTCGACCGTGATGCCGCTCGACGAGCGACGGTCGAGGCGCGGCCGGTGCGGACGCCCTGGAAGTCGCGCTCCATCGCCTCGACGGCGCGGGCCATCTTGTGGTCGGCGTCGGCGATGGATCTCGCTGCTCATGCGGCGCACCTCCGACGGCGCTCGTCGCGCCGGAGATGAGGGTCCCGACCGGCTCGCCGACGGCGACCCGCGTGATGTTGTCGGGCTGGTTCAGGTCGAACACGACGATCGGCAGGTCGTTCTCCATGCACAGGCTGACACGGCCGTCGCGTCGAGGACCTTGAGCTGGTCGCGGAGCAGGTCCGCGTAGCTCGAGCTGAGCGTAGCGCCGCGCGTCCGGGTTCGTCATCGGGTCGGCTGTCGTAGACGCCGTCGACCTTGGTCGCCTTGAGCAGGACCTCGGCGCCGATCTCGACGGCGCGCAGCGCGGCCGCGGTGTCGGTCGTGAAGTACGGGTTGCCGGTGCCGGCGACGAAGATCGCGACGCGGCCCTTCTCGAGGTGGCGGATCGGCGCGCCGCCGGATGTACGGCTCGGCGACCTCGTTCATCGCGATCGCGGTCATGACCCGCGTCGGGACGCCGGCCTGCTCGAGCGCGTCCTGGAGCGCGAGGCCGTTCATGACGGTCGCGAGCATGCCGATGTAGTCGCCGGTCGCCCGGTCCATGCCGCGCGCCGCGGCCGCCAGGCCGCGGAAGATGTTGCCGCCGCCGACGACGATCGCCGACCTGGACGCCGAGCGCCGTGGACCTCGGCGACCTGGCCGGCGATGAACGCGCAGAACGCCGGGTCGACGCCGTACTGGCGGTCGCCGAGGAGCGCCTCGCCGGACAGCTTGAGCAGGATCCGCCGGTAGCGGACGGCCGTCGCCGGTCGCGCGCGGTCGCGGCGTCGCTCACAGCTCCTCCCCGAGCGCGTAGCGGGTGAAGCGCCGGACCCGGATGTTCTCGCCGATCGTCGCGATCGTCTCGGTGATCGAGCTCGCGGACGGTCCGGTCCGTCGTCGCGGAACGGCTGCTCGAGCAGGCACGACCTGCTGAGTACCACTTCTTGAGCTGGCCGTCGACGATCTGCTCGCGGATGCTCTCGGGCTTGCTTCTGGACCGCCTCGTCGGCGAGCGAGCTCGGCCTTCTTCGCCGCGAGGACGTCGGCCGGGATGCGCTCGATCGTCGACGTAGAGCGGGCGCAGGGCCGACGACCTGGATCGCGAGGTCGCGGACGAGCTTCTGGAACTCGTCGGTCCGGGCGACGAAGTCGGTCTCGCAGTTGACCTCGATGAGCGACGCCGACGCGGCCGCCGGTGTGGATGTAGCTGCGACGACGAGGCCCTCGCGGGCGTCGCGGCCGGCCTTCTTCGCGGCCGCGGCGAGGCCGCGCTCGCGCAGCAGCGCGACGCGCCTTGTCGAGGTCGCCGTCGGCCTCCGTCGAGGGCGCGCTTGCAGTCCATGAACCCGGCGCCGGTGCGCTCGCGCAGTTCCTTGACCAGCTCCGCCGAGATGTCCGCCATGCTGTGTTCGTGTCTCCTGTTCGGCGTGCGCGTGCGGACCGCCGGCGTGCCGCGTCGGTGTCGTGGTCGGTGGCGTGGTCGGCCGGCGCAGGCCGGCGATCAGCCGGCCGCGGTCGTCGTCGGCCTTCTCGGCCGCCTCGCGGGCGAGCTCGGCGGCGATCTCCTCGGGAGTCGCCTCGGCCGGCCTCGGCCACGGCGCGCTCGGCCGGCGGCGCGGTCGCCGGGCAGCAGGTCGTCGTCGTCCGCGTCGGGCTCGAACGTGAGCGCGGCGCCGCCGGCGAGGGCGCGCGACGAGCTCGTCGGTCGCGCCGGCGACTCGTCGTCCTCGGTCTCCGGCATCGCGATCGGCCTCGACGGCTCGGGCTCGGCGGCCGCGCGCGCGGCGCGCTCGCTGCGCGCCCTCGATCGCGGCGTCGGCGACGAGCGTGCAGAGCAGGCGGATGGCCCGGATCGCGTCGTCGTTGGCCGGGATGATGAAGTCGAGCTCGTCGGGGTCGACGTTCGTGTCGCCGGTGCCGACGACCGGGATCTCGAGCTTGTTCGCCTCGGTCACGCGCGATCCGCTCGCGGTGCGGGTCGACGATGAAGACGGCGCCGGGCAGGCGCTTCATCTTGCGCATGCCGCCGAGCGTGCGCTGGAGCTTCGATCATCTCCTCGGTCAGCTTGGCGGCTTCCTTCTTGGTCATGCGCTCGAAGTCGCCGGCCTGCTGGCGCGCCTCGAGCTGCTCGAGCAGGCCGATGCGCTTCTTGATCGTCGACGAAGTTGGTGAGCATGCCGCCGAGCCAGCGCTTGTTGACGTACGGCTGGCCGGCGCGCGTCGCCTCCTGCGGCGACCGGCTCCTGGGCCTGCTTCTTCGTGCCGACGAACAGGCACGCGCTCGCCGCGGGCGACCGTCTCGCGGACGAACTCGAGCGCGACGTCGAGGCGCTGCGACGGTCTGGGCGAGGTCGATGATGTGGATCCCGTTGCGCTCCGCGAAGATGAACGGGCGCATCTTGGGGTTCCAGCGGCGGGTCTGGTGGCCGAAGTGGACACCGGCCTCGAGCAGCTGCCGCATCGAAACGGACGGCACGGTGAGCGACCTCCTGTTCGGTTCGTTCCTCCGCGGACCCGTCGCCGGGGCCGGCGGGTCACGCCTGCCGGCACCGTCCCGGTCGGAACGGTCCGCGTGTGAGCTCTCACGCCGTTGGCGCGAGCGTCGGGGTCTGGCGGCTCGGGTCATCGCCCACGGACCGGGCGGATGTAGCACGGGTCGCAGGTCCGGTCGGCGCGATGGCGCCGCATGGGCGACCGGCGCGCGTCAGCGGTGCGCACGTCAGGCAGGCTCGGCGCACGACGTCGAGTCCGTCGGCCGGACGCGTCAGGCGACGGTCGTGCGGCGACGCCGATGCTCGCAGCGCCGACGGTCGCCGAAATGCTCCGGGCCGGCGTCCAGGCACCAGCGGCCGTCGCGCTGACGTCGTCAGGACCGCCGCCGTGCACTCGTCGGCGAGCGTCGGCGTCGCCCACCGCGGCATGGACCGCGCGCATGGCCTCAGAACGCCGCGCGGTGGTGCCGGATCGCTGGATCCGCTCCGGCTCGCCCGGCTCGACCGACGACGAGGTCGAACCGCGAGCGGCAGCCGTGGCACACGCGACCGCCGTCGCGGCAGCGCCCCGCGCTCGAGCAGCGCCGTACGGCGCGCGGCCGCGGACGCGCGACGCGCTTGCGATGATCGACGCGTCTCCTCCGCGCAGGCCGAAGTCGCGGCCGGCCGCGCCAGCGGACCTCGACGATCGACGAGCGCGGCCGGCGGACCCGGGTCGACCGCCACGAGATCGAGCTCGTGGCGGCCGACATGGACGTTCCGGGCCAGGATCGGTCCAGCCGGCCGTCAGCCAGGCGCGACCGGCGACCAGCTGCTTCGGCGGCGTCACCGGCCTGCTGGGCGGCGGTCCGCGTCGAGTCGGACGCCGGATGCCGTCCATCGGCCGATGTCGCGGATCGCTCGGCCGCGTATCGGCGCGCTCACGCCGGCTGACCGGGTCGACGGCGCGCCGAGCGTCGCCGGCGCTCGACCGGCGACGCCGAGCTCGAGCAGCGTCGAGATCGGCGACGTCGAGCGCCGCGTCGTCGGCCATGACCGGGACCAGCTCGCGCTCGAGCAGGTCGTGGAGTCTCGGGCGACGCCGACGGGTCGCCGAGCAGGTCGAGGTCGAGCTGGTCGCCGGCGAGCGTCCGCTGCAGGGCGAGGAACGAGCGGCGGTGGAACGGCGTGAGGCCCAGCGCGCGGATCGCATCGCGGTGGTCGCGCGTCGCGTAGCCCTGGTTGTGCTCCCAGCCGTAGCCCGGGTAGCGGGCGGCGAGCAGCGCCATCATCCGGTCGCGGACGACCTTCGCGACGACCGACGCGCAGGCGATCGAGTAGACCTTGGCGTCGCCGTCGACGATCGTTCGTGTACGGCCCGACGTGCGCCTCGAAGCCCGACGATCCGGTTGCCGTCGACGAGCACGTGCTCGTGGCCGCCGAGCGCGGGCGATCGCCCGGCGCATCGCGAGGTGCGTCGCGTGGTAGATGTTGAGCTGGTCGATCTCGCGGACCGACGCGGCGCCCGACGCCGACCGCCACGGCCCGCGCGCGGATGAGCGGCGCGAGGCGCTCGCGCTGGGCCGCCGAGAGCGTCTTCGAGTCGCGGACGCCCGGGATCCGGTGGCAGCCGGGCTCGCATGATCACGGCCGCCGCGACGACCGCGCCGCAGGTCGGCGCGACGCCGACCTCGTCGACGCCGACGACCGCGGACGAGGCCCTCGTTCCAGAGGCGGCGCTCGTGGCGGAGGGTCGGGACGATGACGGTCATCGGCGCATCAGCGTAGCCGCGGACATCGGCGACCGCCGGTCGGCGGGGTCGACGACCGGCCGGCGCGGTCGAGGCGGCGACGCCGGTCAGCCGTTCGTGCGGCGCTCGCGGAGGGTCGCGGCCTTGCCGACGCGGTCGCGCAGGAAGTACAGCTGGGCGCGCCGGACCGACGCCGTGGCGGACGACCTCGATCTTCTCGATGCGCGGGCTGTGGATCTTGAACGTCCGCTCGACGCCGACGCCGCGACGCGATGCGGCGGACCGTGATCGGAGCGGGTGATCCCGCCGCCGCGAAGCGCGCATGACGGTGCCCTCGAAGACCTGGATGCGCTCGCGGTTGCCCTCGACGACCTTGGCCGACACCTTGACGGTGTCACCCGTGGCGAGCTCCGGGCAGGTCGGTGCGGAGCTGGTCCTGGACGATCTCGTCGAGCACGTTCACGCGGCGGTTCCTTGATCGTCGTGGGCAGCCGTGGCTGCGGGATGGGCGGTCGGAGATGGCCGCGGACGGCGCGACCGGCGGCGGAGTATAGCACGCGCGCTCCGGGCGCGTCGTCGAGCGCGCTCGGCCGGTCGCTCGGGCGTCCGGTCGTCGAGCAGGTCCGGACGGCGCGTCGCGCGTCCGGCGCATCGGCCTGCCTCGTCGCCGCCAGCGGCGCGACCGCGCCGTGGTCGCCCGACGTCGAGGATCGCCGGGACGTCCATGCCGCGGAACGTCGGCGGGCGCGTGTACTGCGGGTACTCGAGCAGGCCGTCGCGCTGAACGACTCCTCGTCGGTCGAGGCGTCGTCGATCGCGCCCGGGCAGCAGCCGGATGACGCGCGTCGATGACGACGAGCGCGGGCAGCTCGCCGCCGGTCAGCGACGTAGTCGCCGATCGACAGCTCGAGGTCGACGAGCGAGCGGATCCGCTCGTCGACGCCCTCGTAGCGCGGGCAGACGAGGATCGAGGTGCGACCGCGTCGCGAGGTCGGCGGCGCGCGCCTGGCGGAAGACCTCGCCGGCCGGGTCGAGCAGGATGACGCGTCGAGTCCGGCCGGCGCAGCGCGTCGAGCGCGGCGCGCGACCGGCTCCGGCCGCAGGACCATCCCCGCGCCGCCGCCGTACGGCGCGTCGTCGACGCGAGCGGTGCCGGCCGAGGCCCCACTCGCGCAGGTCGTGGACCCGGATCGCGGCCAGGCCCCGCTCCTGGATCCGGCCCGGGATGCTCGTCGGCGAGCGGGCCGTCGAACATCGCCGGGAACAGCGTCAGGACGTCGATCTCGAGGGTCATGGCGCGTCGGCGCGGCTGTCGGCGGTCGGCGCGGCGCCTCGGCCGGCCGCGGCTCGCCGGCGCCGGCGTTCGGCCGGCGGCTCGCGGTCGTCGCGTGCGCGGGCCGGCGCGCGCGGCGCCTTCGGGCGGTCGCGGTCGGTCGCCGCGCCTTCGGCGGTCGCAGGTCGAGCGCCTCGGCGTCGACGACGATCTCGCCGCGCCGCGGCGCGAAGATCCGGATGAACGCGCGGACCGCCGGGCAGGTCGAACTGCGCCGTACGGCCCGCCGTCGACGACGGAGCACCTCGTTCTCGCCGACGCGGTAGACGTCGCGCGACCGTCCCGAGCTCGGCGCCGTCGACGCCGCGCACGGCGACGCCGACGACCTCGTGCCAGTAGTACTCGCCGCGCGCCGAGCTCGCCGTCGGGCACGACGTCGCCTCGAGATACGCGCCGCGCAGCGCGTCGGCGGCGTCGCGCGGTCGTGACCTCGCGGAAGCGCACGCGCCAGCCCGGGCCGTCGGCGACGGCCTCGGCGGCCAGCGATCGTCAGCGGCGCGTCGTCGCCCTCGCGGTAGCAGGACGGCGCCCGGCGACGAAGCGGTCCTCCGGGCGGTCGGTCAGGACCTCGACCCGGACGGCGCCGCTGCAGGCCGTGGACGCCCCGGACGAGGGCGACCACGAGCGCGTTCGTCGGCGACGCTCAGAGGATCTCGAGCTGGACCGGCTCGCCGTCGCGGGCGGCCGTGACCTTGAGCAGCGTCCGGAGCGCCTTGGCGACGCTGCCGTTGCGCCCGATGACCTTGCCCATGTCGTCCTCGGCGACGTGGAGCTCGATGACGGTCGCGCCGTCCTCGTCGGACGACCTCGACCTTGACGGCGTCGGGGTCGTCGACGAGCGACTTCGCGACGTATTCGACCAGTTCCTTGGCTGCCATCGTCGCGGCTCCTACTTGGCGGCGGGCAGGATGCCCGCGTCTGCGGAACAGTCGGGCGACGGTGTCCGGACGGCTGGGCGCCCTTGGCGAGCCACGGCCTTCGCCTTGTCGGCGTCGACGCTCGAACTCGATCGGCTCGGTGCGCGGGTTGTAGTGGCCGAGCGTCTCGATCGCGCGGCCGTCGCGGGCGCTGCGGCCGTCGGCGACGACGACGCGATAGGTCGGCTGCTTCGTCGCGCCGACGCGCGTCAGCCGGATGCGGACTGCCATGTCTGGTTGGTGCTCCTCCTCTACCGTGACGGCTGGGGCGGGGCGGCTCCCGGTTGCTGACTGTGACGACTGGGATGCCCTGACCCCGAGCCGTCGACGAGACGTCCGGCGAGAGCGCGTCGAACAGGGCGTGAGGAACGGCGACGGATCTCGTACTCGGCGCTTGCTCTGGGCCGTGGCGTCTCTCGCGATGTGCCTCGACGAGGCCGCGGACGCCGGCGATGTCGACGAAGGTCAGCGGACGGTGCTGGTGCACCGACGCGGTCGACGAGGCCGTGAAGCGGGCGTCATCGGCGAGCGACGCCCCGGCGCCGGCGTCGAGGACATGCTTGATGAAGTCCGGGCCGCTGCCGACGACCGCGACTACGCATCGGTCACCGCGTAGGCGAGCTCGACGTGCCGTCGGGCAGACACGCCGGATCGCCGGCACGGCGCGCCGCCGAGACGCACCGGCGAGCCCGGACCAGGCTGCCGAGCCGGGTCGACGACCGTGATCGTGGTCCAGCGGCATAGTCCTCGTCGCGGACCGTGAGCCCCTGCCTGGCGCTCCGCCGAGGGCGACGAAGCTGCGGATCGTCGTCAGGAACCGCGTCAGCGGCGGCGTCCTTGGGCGCATGGACTGACGAGGCCGCCCTCGACGCTGTCGCCCGACGGTGCTCACGACGACGTCGGTGTCGCCATCCAGCCGACGCGCGTCATCCCGGAGGGCGCCGACCGGCCATGCGCGACTGCGCCTGTGTCAAGGCTGCCGGCCAGCGACGAGCTGCTCCTTGCGCAGCGTGTCGATCGCACGCCGGTGTCGGCGCCGTACGTCATTGCCGGCAGATGGGCGCGACGGTGGTGGGCGGCGCGAAGGCCGGCCACGCCGTTCGGCATGGTTCGCGGTCGGACCCGGGCGCCGCATCCTAGTGCGGGTTGGCGGCATCCATACCAGGCGCGTCACCCTCGAGCGCGCAGGGCGACGGGGCCAGTCCGGCACCAGCGCGGAACGCGCTCGTCGCGCTCATCGACAGGCGGACTGCCCACCGGCGGCCTGCGCCATCGCGCGCGTCGACGCAGCGCCTTGAGGTCGACGAACACGAAGCCGCCAGGTCGTCGCGTCGGTCGCCGCCGACTGGGCGGCGCGCGAACGAGGATCGCTGCCGCGACGTGCCGCTGCCCTTTGGTGTCGACCGCGGCCTTGACCGACGTCAGATCGCCGACGCACGGCGACCTTGCCGTCGACGAGCGCGAACGCGAGCGCCTGGGTCGGCGTCGGCTTGACAGGTGCGGCTGAACGACCGTCAGCGTCGTGCGCTGGTAGTTCCTCGGACGTGGCCGCTCACGCCGACGCCTGGGCAGCGCCGACGTGAACCAGAGCGAGGCCGAGGCGCGTCGTCCTTCACGGACGCAGCACGAGCGCGCGGGTCGTCGACGTGGCGGCGTGCTCGGGTCGCCGCCTGGCCGTCGCCGGGAGCGGACCGATCGCTGAAGCGCGAGCTCGCCATCGAACCAGGGCTTGATGTCCTTCGTGAACGTCTGCTTGCCGCGTCGGTCGCCGTTCACCGACCAGGCGATCGAGCACCTCGTCGAGCTTGCGTGTCGAGCGCCGCCTGGTCGGCGAAGCCCGGGAACTGCTCAGAGAACTGGCGCCACCTGCTGGCGCTGGTCGCCGGGCAGGTCGAGCCGGAACTCGCCGTAAATCACGCTGTCCGGCCGGGACGTAGCCCAGCACGGTGCGCGGTCGGCGGGGCGCCCGGTCAGCGCGCAGGGTGACCGCAGCCGCGGCGCGCCACGACGGCCGAGCGACGACGATCGCCGCGACGCCCAGCGCGAACCGGCTGGGAGCGGCGGGGGCGCGCGATCGCCGCGTCGCCGGTCAGGCGGCCGTCGATACCGCCGGGGGTCGTCGGCGATCGGCGTCGCGGGTCAGTCGGCGTGGGTCTGGCCCGACCGTGCTCGGCGTGGGTCGGTCGAGTCGGTCATCGCGTGTCTCCTCTGGCGCCTCAGCGCCCGGCCCTGACGAGGCTGCCGCGGCGCACGCGCCGGCCACCTCCGGTTGCTGTCGCGAGTTCTGCATCTCGCCGAACTGCTTGACGAGCCGGTTGACCTCCGGCAGGTCCGTCCCGCGCGCCGGCCGCGATGCGGCGTCGGCGCGCGCCGTTGAGGATGCGTGGGGTCGCGGCGCTCGGCCGGGGTCATGGCCCGGATGATGGCCTCGGTCCGCCTGCAGGTCGCCGCGATCGACCGCGGCCTGCGCGCTCGCCGGCCATGCTGCCCATGCCCGGGATCATGCCCATGATCTGGCCGATCGGGCCCATCTTCTGGACCTGCTGGAGCTGCTCGAGCATGTCCTCGAGGGTGAAGCTTCACCGGCGATCTTCGCGATCATTGGCGACGCTTTGCCTCCGGAGAAGCGAGCCATGGGCTTCTCGATCCAATCAATTCTCAAACGCGTGCCATTGTGATTGGCGCCGCTGATTGGCGGCGTGATCATCACTTCGCGCGGGATCATCAGCGGAGTTCGCCTGGGATTAATCGTGACCCTGTCGATCGTGATGATCACCGCCTTATTGATTTGCTTCATCAACATCAAGCGCGAAGCCGCCGCTCCCGAGAACATATTTGGCGTCTGGAAATCGCTGCGGAGCAATCTCAAACGGCTGCTCGTGTCAGACATATTCATTCGAACCTGTGAAGGTATGGCTGACGTTCTGGTCATTCTTTACGTGACGAACGTCCTGCATATTTCGGTGGCCAGGTTTGGAACGCTGCTGGCAATCCTGTTTACGACCACGCTTTTGATTTATGTTCCGGCGGCGAAAGCTGCCGACGCGCGGGGCGACGGCCGTTCATTATTGCGACCTTTTGTGCCTTTGCGCTTTATCCACTAGCCGTCATCAGCGCGCATGACTTCACCGGTCTGGTACTGGCCTTCATCATCGGAGGACTGCGAGAGATTGGGGAACCGGCTCGCAGAGGCGATGATCGTCGATTTCCGCCGCGCCAAAACTTCGCGCTCGCAGCGTCGGACTCTATTACCTGCTGCGGAGTCTGGCGATTACGCCCGCCGCCGCGGCCGGTGGACTGCTCTGGAAGTTTTCGCCACAAACACCCCTTTCTGATCGCCGGGATTTTTGGCATCGCCGGCACCTTCATTTTCTATCGCCACCGTGCGCGAGCGGGCCACCGAAACTTAGGGCGCCGCGCCTAGCGCGTACCGTACAGACAAACCACTTAAACAGTGAAATCATTGTCTTGAGTCAGCCCGTCGCATGGTGGCTGGCTGCTGACCCGAGTGAGGCGGCGAGGCTTCAGCTTCGCCGCTTCTGTTTTAGAATCACTCAAACTTTCGGCTCGCCTTTACGACGTTTTCCAAATAATTTCGGTTGACAGTAGCGTTCCGCTAAACTATTGGGCCGCCGTTTTTAAGGCAAGTCCCGAGGTTGAATTCCCCGAGCCTGCAAGTCCTCGCAAACTCGCCGTCAGATAGCGAATGAAGTCAGTCTTTAAAACATCGCCTTACGGCTTTTTATCATTGGTTAGCGCTCTCCCCCTTGTTCTTGGCGCTGCCTTCGGGCTCATAGTTTATCTGGTCGCGACATGGGAGATTTTAGATCGCGGGAACTGTCAATCTGATTTTCGTGGTCGGATCCGTTGGATTGATGCTCTGGTTTGTGCTGGTACTGGTCTTAGCTATAGCGGGGATGAGCCTGGGTGTTGTTAGTCTCGTCCGCAGAGAGCAGCGGCCTCTGATGCCGATCGTGGGAATGAGCAATACGTAACTG
>ERZ1370068.2458-contig-1608_pt1 | contig 38142 bp, 38 predicted proteins | sample MGYA00561227_ERZ1370068 | MGnify/ENA primary metagenome ERZ1370068 (study PRJEB38410, sample SAMEA6850437) | metagenome | study: Metagenomic assessment of the ecological functions of the soil: analysis of the soil microbiota associated with the...
TTGCTATTGCTCGCCTCGCGCCCAGCCGCGCGGCTGCCGTTTCCTAGACATTCCTCCCCCGAAGGGGCGGGATGTTTTCCCTCGCCTCCTTTGGCAGGAGGAGTGAGGTGACGTCGTGAAGAGCGCTCGTCGCGGCTCGCGGTCGTGCTTCTTCGCCCGCCGGGTTCCTGGCGGCGGGCACCGCGAGCGCGCCGGTTCGTTCACCCCGCCCGCTGCCACGCCGCGTCTCCCCTGCTCGATCCCGTTCGGCCTCCAGTACGGACCCGGATCCCCTGATCGCCGGGTCCCTACGCCCGACGTCCCCAACACGGCGGTCTCCAGGCCGAGATGGAGCTCGCGACGCCCGCCCAGGTTCGAGGTGGACCGGCCGCTCGACCATGAAGGCGGTCGACGAGGCGATCCGCAAGACGCTCGAGCATCGGGAGGACCGGCAAGCCCGCGGCGACGATGCCGACCGGTTTCGCCCGGCCGCGCCGCCTGCGGCCATCCGTGCCAGCTCCTCCCGAAAGGCTGATCAGGCCTCGACCGAGAGGCCGTCCCGCGCCGCCGTGACGCGGCAGCCGGGCGCCTTCTCCGCCGCCAGTCCCGACGAGCGCTGTCCTTCAGCGCCGGCTCCCCCATCTCGATCGGGCTCGCTAAGCCGAAGTGGGAGAAGATCGCCCGCCCGATCCCGTATTTCGCCAGCCAGCCCAGCTGCGCCCGCACGGTCGTGTGGCTGATCAGGAACGCCGCTCTGGTGGCGCCTTACGAGCGTCGCCTTCAGCGTCGAGCCGTCGCCGATGTAGAGGCTCCGGCTCCGCGAGCGCGGCGTCGGGATCCTCGAACGCGACGACGTCCCCCGAGTGAACGACCGTCCGGCCGCCGATCTCGACTGCGCGCGGCGACGCAAGGGCAGCGGACCGAGTGGATCGACCGGGCACGCCGTGATGCGGAAGCGGGCCCGCCCCGCCGGCTCGCCGGGCTGGCAGCGCCACGCGGAGATCGGCAGATCCTTCGCGATCTCGTGCGTGATCGCCGAGGCGTGGACCGGGACGGTCGTCCCTTCCGCCAGTCCCCAGTGAGTGGTCCGGGTGCGCGTGCGAGACGAAGATCGCGTCCGGCCGGATCTTCGCGAGCATCCCCTGCCGGTTCTCGCCGAAGTCGCACAGCAGCCGGAAGCCGTCCTCCTCGATCGTGAAGGCGGAGTGGCCCGAGTGCGCCCGGCGAGCTCTCCTCGACGTACCCTTTCGTCCTGTAGAAGCGGAGCCGCACGGCACGGCTCAGAGGCCGAGGCGCGGACGAGCCTCGCGCGCCATCGGGGAGCGGCGGACGATCCTGCCGCCCCACGCCCTCTCCCGGCCGGATCGCCCTGCGGGAGAAGAACGGCGAACCTCTCTGTTCGCGCGGCCTTCGCCAGCGCCTCGCCGAGCTCCCGGTAGAACTCCTCGTCGGCGCGGAAGTACATGTTCTTCAGCCAGCAGAGGCCGTCCTTGACGCACTGCGGCTGGATCACCCGGTAGCGGCGCCGGTCGTAGACGGCGCGGTCTCCTCCAGCAGCACCTCCCGCATCTCGCGGCGGAGCTGCGTGAACTCTGGCCCGTTCCAGTGGTCGGCGAAGCGCCCCTTCGTCGCGTCGCCCATCGGCTTGTAGTCCTTGTTCATCAGGAGGCAGCACGGGTAGAGGTCGCCGTTGCCGCGGATCGTCGCGGTGTACCAGCCGAAGAAGCAGTGGCCGTTCTCCTTCCGGAACGAGGGCGCGATCGGGAAGAGCGGCGCGGACGGCGCGTAGCCCAGCTGCCCGCTTGATCTCGTCGAGCCATCGCGTTCCAGGTCTGGAAGGGCAGGTCCATCTGGATCTGCCGGGCTTCGCTGGTCCCGGCCGCAGGACCTCGCTCGAGAAACGGGCGGACCTTCTCGGCGGTCTCGGCGTCGTCGGCGAGGGGCTCCGGTCGATCCACCTGCGAGCGTCGGAACCGAGAACGAGGCCGATCGAGATCCGGTCGGCGCCAAGCGACCGGCCGAGCTCGTACATCGCGGGCAGCCGCTCGTAGTTGGAGCGATCGAGCAGGAACTGCGACGACGACGTCCGGGTACGACGACTCTCGGCGCGCGACTCGAGCGAGATGCGCGGACGTTGGCGAGCGACTTTGCTGGAAGATCCCCGGCGGGGACCTGCATCATCCGGTGGTAGTCCGCCTCGTCCACCGCGTTGAGCGAGACGACCACCTCGCGGGCGCTCGTGGTCGATGCAGCCGCCGCGCGACCTCGGGATGCAGGAGCGCGCCGTTGGTCGTCAGGTTGTCCACGACGACGCCCCGCGCGTGGAGGTGATCCAGGAACTCCAGGACGTTGCGGTGGAAGAGCGGGTCTCCGCCGCCGGAGATCCGCACCGACTTCAGTCCCGCGCTCGGCCAGCTCGTCCACGAGCGAGCGCAGGTGCTCGATCGGAGATCTGCTCCTTGGTGCGGACGTCCTGCTGGTTGCAGAAGTAGCAGGCGACGTTGCAGCGGTCGGTCAGGTCGATCTCGGCGTGGACCGGCCCCTTCGTCGGCTTCCCCGAAACGATCGCGTCGATGATCTCCTCGCTTCCTCTCCCGGAGACCTCCGCCCACCCGTGACTGCCCGGCCACGCACGCTATCTTAGTTCCCTGCTCGCCAGGTGGAAAGGGCACGATCGCGTGGAGGCAAAGCGCCCTCCGCTACGACCACGAAGGCGCGCGCCGAGCACCTGAGCGCTGCGCCGAGGATGAGAGCGGCGGTGGCGCGCACGAAGGCTCCCTCCGCCAGTCGCGCAGGGTCCGGCGTGAGTGAGCGGTCCGTCAGCGAATCCTTCCTGCCCCTGGCCCGAGCGCAGCCGAGGGGATGACAGCGGCGGAGCGTGCGCTCTGCCGCTGTCAGATCTCGCGGAGGGCGTTGATGATCTTCAGGCGCGCGGCGCGCGCGGCGGGAAGAAGCCGCCGAGGAGGCCCATGGCGAGCGAGAAGACGAGGCCTCCGGCGATCGAGCGGCGGCGTCATGCGGAAGTTGAACAGGACCTCCGAGAAGGTCCGGAAGTTCATGGTGCCGGTCGGCTTCGTCAGGAAAGGTCGAGAAGACGAGCAGCGTGAAGAGGCACGCCGAGGATTCCGCCGCGCCAGGCACAGCATCAGCGCCTCGAGGACGAAGGAGAGCGAGGATCGAGCGGCGCGAGAAGCCGATCGCCCGCAGCGTCCCGATCTCGCGCGTGCGCGCGGAGACCTGGGCGTACATCGTGTTCATCGCGCCGAAGGAGGCGCCGATCGCGGTGAAGAGCTCCGACGATGAAGCGCGAGCGCCTTGATCGGGTCGCCCGTGATCATCTGCTCGTCGTAGTACTTCCTCTCGGTCTTGCCCTCGAGCTTCAACCTCTGGTCCCCTTGACCGTCTCGATGTAGCGGCTCGCGGCGCGCGGCGTCGGCAGTGCGCACGAAGACCGAGGAGAAGACGCTGCCGCTTGAGTCTGCCGCTGCAGGTCCGTGTCGCGTCGGTCCAGATCTCCGACTCGTAGGCGCTGCCCGGCGGCGTCGAAGAAGCCCGACGATGACCCAGCGGAAGCTCCCGTGACTTGAGCGGTCTGCCCGAGCTTCATGTTCGCGAACGCTTCGCGAGGTTGCGTCGAGACGATCGCCTCGTTGGTGCCGACCTGGAACATCCGCCCGTCCACGATCTTGACGGCCGGCCGCATCTCGACGCCGATCGGCGTCCATTCCGCGGACCTGGACGTTGCGTGCCGTCTTGCCGTCCTCGCGCGGCAGGCTGATCAGGCGTGATGAGCTCCGGCGAAACGTAGGCCTGCCCGTGGCGCGTCGCGCTCGATGCCCGGCAGCGGCCTGGATCTGGTCGGCCTGGTCCCGCGTGATGACGCTCTGCATCTCGGCCTGCGAGCCGACCCGGATGCGCGATGACGTTCCGCGGTCGAGGCGGTTGACCGAGAGCGTGCGCGTCACGCCCTGGACCAGGCGCCAGGACGCAGAGGAAGACCGCGACGACGAGGCCTGATGACGAAGACGCGTCATCCCGGTCGACACCTTGCCGCACGACGAGGTTGCGGAGGTTGTACTTGAGAGGAATGGCCATGTCAGACCACCTGCCGCAGCCCGTCCGACGATCTTGAGCCGCGGACGACCGGATCGCCGGGAACGAACCCGGCGAGGATCCCGACGCCGACCGAGACGCCGAACGCCAGCAGCGAGCGTCGGCACGCGTGACCCGGAAGTTGACCAGCCAGACCGAGATCGAGGTCTTTCCCCGGCGGCGACGAGCAGCGGGATGAAGAAGAACTTCGCGAGCAACACGCCGAGGACGCCGCCCAGGAGCGACATCAGCACCGACTCCGAGAGGATGAAGCCGAGGATGTGGCCGCGCCGGAACCCGAGCGTGCGCATGACGGCGATCTCCGTCACCCGCTCGCGCGCCGACATGGCGACCGTGTTGGCGACGATCAGCGTCACCGGCGAAGAGGATGATGAGCGAGATCCCGTTGATCAGAGCTTGACGTTGCCCATCATCTCCATGAACTGGAGCTGGAACTGCTTTTCGGTCAGCGTCTTGGTCGGCGCGTCGCTGTTCTCGAACATCTTGTCGATCGCGGCGGCGACCCGCGGCACGTTCTCGGCCGCTGTCGCGACCTTCAGGTAGTAGAGCCCGTGTCAGCCGTGTTGGCGCCGAACCAGTTCGACTGGTTCAGGTACTCGTTGTGGAAGAAGATGTTCGACTCGTCGCCCGCGTTGTACGGGCCGATGTAGACGAGGTCGAGGTTGATCGGGATGTAGGTCCCTTCAGGATGATGTGGTCGCCCTTCTTCCAGCCGAACTTGTCGGCGATCTTCTTGCCCGCGACGAACCCGTTGCGCGTCGCCTTCCACTCGGCGTTGACCGGCGGGATCGATCGTCGCGTCGTCGAAGATCTTGTCGAAGTAGATGTCGGGATCCGCCGAGAGCTGGCCGATCCAGTTCTCCGGCTTGTCGTCCTTGTAGACGCCGCCGAACCAGGTCTCGGGCGAGACGGCGACGACGCCCGGGATCTGCTCGATGCGCTGCCGCTGGGAGAGCGGCAGGAAGTTGCCGAGGCCGGTCGACGTGCTGCACGACGAGGCGGTTCGGCTCCCTCGCCGCCCGGACGGATCGGCCTCCATCGCCTGGAGCAGCGAGGTCAGGACCACGATCAGGACGAGGACGAGGACGATCGAGCCCGTCGGTCAGGACCGTCCGCAGTCTTCTTGCGGAAGACGTTCTTCCAGATCAGGCGGAGGTACTTCATTCGACCTCCCTGCCGATCAGCGTCCCGGTCTCGGTCAGCTCGTCGGAGTGGAGGATCGCCCTTGTCGAGGTGGACCATCCGGTGCGCCGCGCCCGCCGCCTGCGGGTCGTGCGTGACCATGACGATCGTCTTCTGGAACTCCTCGTTCAGCCGGTTCAGGAGCACCAGGATCTCCTCGGCCGACTTCGCGTCGAGGTCGCCCGGTCGGCTCGTCGGCGACGAGGATCGTCGGGTCCGAGACGATCGCGCGGGCGATCGCGACCCGCTGCTCCTGGCCGCCCGAGAGCTGCCGCGGGTAGTGGTCCATCCGGTCGGCGAGGCCGACGATCGAGAGCGCCGTCTCGACGTGCTTGCGCCGCTCCGCCTTCTTCAGGCTGCGTCAGCAGCAGCGGCAGCTCGACGTTCTCGAAGGCCGTCAGCACCGGGATCAGGTTGTAGAGCTGGAAGATGAAGCCGATCGTGCTCGAGCGCCACTGCGCGAGCTCCGTCTGCGCAGCGTCGCGAGATGTCGCGCCCGCCGACGACGATCCGTGCCGCGCGTGGGCTGGTCGATGCCGGCGATCAGGTTCAGGAGCGTCGTCTTGCCGGAGCCCGACGGGCCCATCAGCGCGACGAACTCGCCCTCGGGGACCTGTCAGGTTGACGTCGTTCAAGACCGGGATCTCGATCGCGTCCCGGCGGTAGACCTTCTCGACGTGCGACGATCTCGAATCAGAGCGCTCGCTCATGCGTGCCGGTTCTCCCTCCACTTCGACCTCGTCTCGCCTTCCTGGATTCCCGCCTTGTCGGGCTGCGAGATCAGAGTCTCTCCCCCCTGAAGGCCCTTCGTCACTTCGACCTGCCCCTGGACGTCGCCGCCGGTCTCGACCGGCACGAACTTCGCCGTTCCGTCGACGACGCGGATACACGCCCGGCCGCGCCGTCGACGCGACGCCAGCGCGGACTTCGGCATCAGCGACCCGCGAGCGGCGCGTCTTGCCCTGCGTCGGCGCCGCGGTGAACGAGACCCGCGCCGAGAGGTCCGGAAGGATCTTGTCGTCGGCGTCGAGGAACGCGACCTTGACGCGCACGGTCGCCTTTCTGCCGGTCGGCCGCCGGGACGATCTGGCCGAAGGAATCCGTGGTACGTCTTGTCGGGGACGGCGTCGAGCGTGATCTCCGCCGGCTGCTCGGTCCGCGAGCTTCGCGAGGTTCGATCTCCGTTGACGTCGGCGCCCGACGTAGAGGCTCGAGAACTCGACCAGCGTGACGATCGCGCCTGCCGGAGCCGCCGCCCGAGGGGGACGAGCCGAAGGGCGAGACGGCCTCGCCGACGAACGCCCGCTTGGCGGTGATGACGCCGGCGAAGGGCGCGCGGATCTCCGTGTAGTCGAGGAGCGCCTCGGCGTAGCGCGACCTTGGCGCGCGTCGAGGCCTCCGTGGCGACCGCGGCGTCCACGCGCCGACTGCGGCGCGAGCCCTCGCGCCTGCAGGGCCTTCTGGCGGTCCAGCTCGGCCTTGGCGTTGATCCAGGAGGCCTTCGCGTCCGCGAGCTGGGCGTCCAGGTCCGTGTCGGTCGAGCCGCGCGATCACGTCCCCTTCTGTGACGCGGGTCCCTCGGTCACGTTCAACTCCGTGATGCGAGACGTGATCTTGGGCGACAGGTCGGCCTTGCGCTCGGCCTCGACGTACCCGGTCGCCGAGAGAAGCGTCGTCGCCTGCCCCTCGGTCACGACCGACGCCGAGACGGTCTCCCACGGTCTTTCCGCCGCAAGGCCTTGCCGAGTAGAGGAACGCGGCGGCGCCCGGCCGCGACGACCAGGATGGCGGCGCGCCAGCAGCCACCCGCGCGGACCGCGGGCCTCTCCGGCTCCCGGCGGATCCGGAGGGCCGACAGGTCGGCCGGCGCGCGCGCTCTTCCTGGCTCTGGCTCATGGGTCGAAGGTTCGCCATTCTATTTCCGTGCGTTCTTCCGTGGGCGACCGTCCGGGCGCTATAATTGCATCGTGCCTCTGGAAAACATCCTGGCGGCGGTCGGCGATCTCCTGCTGGGCACTGTGCTCGCCCCGCGCCTGCCGCACCGGCCGCGACGGCTCTACCGCATCGAGCATGGCCGGCGGGCCAGATCGCGTGGGCCAGCGACCAGCCGCGCGACACCGGGACGCGCGCTCCTCTTCCACCGGCATCCGGATGGCACTGCTCGTGAGCGTGAAGAAAGCCGACGTCCGGCGCCTCGTCCGCTTCCGCCGCCGCCGGCGGCAGGCCTCGCGGTCCCGCGTCGGAGGAACCTGATCGGTGCTCGGCCGGACCGGAGCCGGCTCGCCGACCGCGGCGCACGCGAGCAACGGCGCCGCGCCCGGAGCGACGGCGGAGCGCCGGCCAGATGCCCGGCCAGCGCAAGGACGGCTCCGCCCTCATGAATCCCGACCGGAAGTACAAGCCCGAATGGGACTCGAGGCAGGTCCCCGGCTCCAACATCGGATACCCGAACTCCGCCGACGACTACAAGGAAGGAAAGACCTTCGCGTATCCGCCCGCCGGATCGACGCAGTCCGCGCCGGGCGACCTGCCCGCGCGCCCGCGGGCAGCGGGGAACTGCCAAGGGACCGGAGGCGTCTAAGGTCTAAAGTCTAAAGTCCAAGGTCCCGAAGCCCGGACTTAGACATGCCGACCTAGACCTTAGACCTGACCTTAGACCCTTGAGACCTCAAATGTGGATCGGTTTTCCTTCGACTGATTCCGCCGCTTCGTGCATCGCCTCGGACAGCGTCGGATGGGCGAAGATCATTCGGGCCAGCTCCTCGGAAGTCGCCTCTACCTTTAGAGCGGCGCCCGCCGCGGCGATGAGCTCGGTGGCGTGCGGGCCGATGATGTGGACGCCGAGCACCTCGTCGTACTTCTTCTCGGCCACGATCTTCACGAAGCCGCCGGTCTCGTTCAGGATCCGCGCCTTGCCGTTGGCGGAGAACGGGAACTTCCCGACGGCCACGTCGTAGCCGCGCTCGCGCGCCTTCGCCTCGGACGAGCCCGATCGAGCCGATCTCGGGCGCGCAGTAGGTGCAGCCGGGAACCTGGTCGTAGTTGATGGGCGGCGGGTTCTTCGCCGGCCATGTGCTCGACCGCCACGACGCCCTCGGCCGACGCGACGTGCGCCAGCTGCGCCGTGGGCACGACGTCGCCGATGGCGTAGATGCCCGGGACGTTGGTCCGCATCATCGCGTCCACGAGGATGTACCCGCGGTCCGTCGCGACGCCCGCGCCTTCCAGGCCGATCCCTCGGAGAGGGGCTTTCGCCCGACGGCCATCAGGATCTTCTCGGCCTTGAAGTTCTCGGTCTTCTCCCCGCCGGAGCGGGCGAGCACCTCGACTCCTCCCTCCGGCGCGGTTGACCCGCTCGATCCTCGTGTCCACGTAGACCGCGATCCCCTGCCGCTTGAAGGACGCCGCGAGCTCGCGCGAGACCTCCTCGTCCTCGATCGGCACGACGCGCGGCAGGATCTCGACGACGATCGTCTTCGAGCCGAACCGCGCGAACACCGAGGCGAACTCGACGCCGACGGCGCCGCTCCCGATGACGAGGAGGGACTTCGGGACCTCCGTCACCTCGAGGATCGAGTCCGAGGACAGGACCGCCTTGTGGTCGATCTCGATCCCGGAAGCGACCTGGGCGCCGAGCCCGTGGCGATCAGGATGTTGCTGCGCGGAGTAGGCGGTCTCCGAGCCGTCGGCGCCGGCGACCGACACGCGCCCGGGAGCGGCGATCCGGCCGAACCCGTTGACGACGTCGATCTTGTTCTTCTTCATCAGGAAGGCGACGCCGTTGGAGCTCTGCGCGGACGACCTTCTCCTTGTGCTTCATCGCCGCGGCGAGCTCCAGCCGGACCTCGCGCGTGGTCACGCCGACCTCCGCGCCGTGCCGCGTCTCCTCGAGGAGGTCCGCCGTGTGGAGAAGCGCCTTGGTCGGGATGCAGCCGCGCAGCGTGCAGACACCGCCCAGCCGCGCCTCCTTCTCGATGACCAGCACCGACAGGCCGAGCTGCGCCGCCCGGATCGCGGCAACGTATCCCCCGGCCCGGAGCCGATGATCGCGACGTCGTAGGTTTTGCTGTCGTTCATCGTTCCTCTCATACGCCTCTCGGCGAGTCGAGGTGCAAGGCTATCAAGGGATCGAAAGCGTGTCGAGGTGGAGTGTCGTAGTGGCAAGTGCAGTCGGGCGCCGGCCGCTTCGCTCTCCAACCCTAAACCACATCTCCGGCAACGCTTAGAATGCCGTTCGTGCGACGTGGACTCTCCCTGCGCCTGGCTCCTCGTTGGACGATCACGACTCGGCTGCGGCGGCGAGAAGATGCCCGGAAGCCCAGAAGATCGAGATCGGTTTCTTCGGCGCGCTGACGGGCCCGCAGGCGACGTTCGCGCTATCCGGGAAGAACGGCGCGAGGCTCGCGATCGACCAGCTGAACGCCGCCGGCGGGGTGCTCGGCAAGAAGCTCGACCTGCTCGTCGAAGACGACCACAACGAGGCCTCCGAGGCGGCGTCGGCGGTCTCCAAGCTGATCACGCGGGACCACGTCGTGGCGCCTGATCGGTGAGCAAGCGTCCTCTCGGAGCCTCGCGGCCGCGCCGATCGCGCAGAACTACCAGGTCCCGATGGTCTCGCCGACCTCCGACCAACGTGGAGGTCACGAAGAAGGGGGACTACATCTTCCGCGCCTGTTTCATCGATTCCTTCCAGGGAAGGCGGTCGCGACCTTCGCGTGGCAGAACCTCAAGGCGAGAACGGCGGCGACTGCTCGTGGATTCCAAGAGCGACTACAGCGTCGGCCTGGCGGACGCCTTCCGCCGCGCCTTCACGGCGCTCGGAGGGCGGATCGTCGCTGAGCTGAAGTACTCCGAGGGCGACAGCGATTTCTCGGCTCAGCTGACGGCGCTCCAGGCCGCCGCGCCCGGACGCGGTGATGATCCCCGGCTACTACACCGACGCGGGACTTATCGCGCGGCAGGCGCGGTCGCTCGGGATCGAAGTCAACCCTCCTCGGCGCGGACGGATGGGACTCGCCCAAGCTCGCGGAGATCGGGGGCGCCGCCGTCGAGGGCGCTTACTTCTCCAACCACTACTCGGTGGACGATCCCTCTCCCGCGGTGCGGGCGTTCGTCGAGGACTACCGCAAGGTCTTACGGGACCGACCCAGACTCGATCGCCACGCTCTCCTACGACGCGGCCCGGCTGATCGCCGACGCCATCAAGCGAGCCGGCTCGACGGAAGGCAAGCGGGTGCGCGACGCCCTCGCGTCCACCGCCGGCTTTCCCGGCGTGACCGGGACGATCACGATGGACGCCGACCGCAACCCGGTCAAGCCCGCCGTGATCCTGAAGGTCGAGGGAGGAAGTTCCGCTACGCGGCGACGATTCCGCCCTGAGGCCGGAAGAACGGACCGGTTCCCCGTCTCCCGGCTTACCCGCGTTCCGGCTTCCGGCGCTGGCTCGAGCACAAACTCGTCGAACGACACGATCCCCGGTCCGGCGGTGGCCATCCCCGAGCGGCCGGCCGCAGGTTTCGGGTCGGTGCCCTGGAGGAGCGGCTTGCCGTCCCAGGTCGCGGCGATCTGCGGGCCGTCGCGCGGTGATCTTCAGGACCCCCACTCGTTGGAGATCGCCGCCTTGCCCCGGGCGAGCTCCCGGCGCGTCCCGTTGCTGTAGTGGCGGCGAGGGCCGCCTCTCCCCCGCGACGTCCACGAGCAGGACGAGAAAGTTCTTCTCGTCCGCCATCCGGAAGACGATGCCGCCCTGTCCGCCCTGTCGCATCAGGGCGATCGACCAGCTCCCGTCGCGGTAGGAGGAGTTGCGGCGGATCGCGGCCGCGATCGAATCCTTCGGGCGGTCCGCGACGATCTGCGCGGCGAAATTCGGCGCCGAGGGCGGATTGTGGCCCCCGTCACCCTCCATCCGCCGTGCCGGGCGCGCCGAGCACGACGAAGTCGAAGAAGGCGGGCTGCCGGCCGATGGAGTCCGACTCGAAATGGTTGCGCAGGGCAGTCTGGGCGTTCGCGCCCGAGGCGGCGAGCAGCCGCGAGCGCGGCGCCGGCGAGGACAGGCGAAAGCGGCTGATCATCGGGGCGGGAAAACGCGCGGGAAGCATTAATATTCCTGCCGTGAGCCCGCGCGGGTCCGGCCGGCCGTACGAGATGAAGAAAGAGGGCTACACGTTTTCGATCGACGGCGAGAACGTGAAGCGGCTGAAATCATTGCCGGACTTCGAGAACAAGGAAGAGCCGGCGCTGGCCGAGGACTTCCTCCGTTTTCGCGTGGAAAGCTGGGCGGAAAACCTGGCCGACGCCGGAGCCGATCCGGGCGACGTCTCGGTTTCGGTGGACCCCCATCAGCGAAAGGCCCATCTGCTTCGAGGCTCGACCAAGCTGTTCAGCGCGGACATCTCGCGAGTCGACAGCTCAACCGGTCGGAGCCGAGTCGAGGCACGTTCCTCAGAAGCTCACGATTCCCTGGATCGTTCGCCCCACCGCCAGGAATGCCTGGCGAGAATAGGGATCCACGACGACCCGCACCTCGGAGTCCGGCCGGCACGTCGCCGGCAATGGACTCGACGAGCCGCGCCGCCTGCGCGTCGAAGAATTGCTCGCCCAGCTCTCGATCCGTCTTGTCCCGCGATCCGGGCAGCTCCCGAAGCCTCGCGAGATCGGGCGGATCCAGCCGCAGCCGAAAGGCACCCGCCTGGCGGAAGACCGGCTCCTTGGCCTCCAGGAGCTCGGGGCCGCGAGGCCGCGGCGGTCCTGGCGCGGGACAGCTGCCCGCGGCGCCGGTGGGTCGGGCGCGGGAGCCGGAGAGCGGCAGCCACCGGAGAAGGAGCCGGAGGAGGAGGAGGCGGCGAGAGCTCCGGCGCCGCGACCGGCACGGGAACCGCCGGAGCCTCGGAACCGCCGGAGTCTCCGGAGTCTCGGAACCTCGGGCGCCGGCGAGGGCGCCGGGACCAGGTCCCTCGGAGCGAGTGCTTCGTCGTCGCGGTGATCGTCCACGGTCATCTCCCCGCCAGCAGGTTCTTGGCCACGACCATGCGCTGGATCTCGCTCGTTCCCTCGTAGATCGTCGTCACGCGCGCGTCGCGGTAGTAGCGTTCCACCGGGTAGTCGCGCGAGTAGCCGTAGCCGCCGAAGATCTGCACGGCGCGCGCCGCGATCGCGTTGACGCCTCGGTCGCGTAGACCTTGGCCATCGAGGCCTCGCTGCGAGATCCGCACGCCCGGGAGCTCCGAGACGCACCGCGGCGCGGTACGTCAGCATCTTCGACGCCTCGATCTGGACCCGCATGTCGGCGATCTGAAAGGCGATGATCTCGTGCTCCGCGAGCTTCTTGCCGAAGGTCTCGCGGGTGGCGGCGTAGGCGACCGAGGCTTCGTAGCAGGCGCGCGAGATCCCGATGCCCTGCGCGGCAATCCCGATGCGGGAGTGGTCGAGCGTCTGTCATCGCGATCGTGAAGCCTTGCCCTTCGGCGCCGACGCGGCGAGACGCCGGCAGCCGGACTTCCTCGAAGGAAATCGCCGCGGTCTTCGAGGCCCGCAGCCCCATCTTGGGCTCGTTGCGCGCCGACGCGGAAGCCCTTCGTCGTCCGCCGACACCAGGAACGCCGTGATCCCGCGCGTGCCGGACGGCCGGGATCGGTCATCGCCATGACGAGGTACCACTGCCGCCTCGCCGGCGTTGGTGATCCAGGCCTTCGCGCCCGGTCAGGACGTAGCGAATCTCCGTCCCGCACCGCCCGCGTCTTCTGGTTGGCGGCGTCGGACCCCGACTGCGGCTCGGTCAGCGCGTAGGCGCCGAGCGCCTTGCCCGAGGCGACCTCGCTCAGGATCGTCCGCTTCTGCTCCTCGGACCCGAACTTCCAGACCGGGTAGCAGAAGACCGAGTTGTTGACCGAGACGATGACCGCCGTCGAGGCGCAGACGCGGGCAAGCTCCTCGAGCGCGAGGATGCAGCGACAGCGCGTCGGCGCCGGCGCCTCCGTACTCCTCGGGAACCATCATCCCGAGGACTCCCCATCTCGGCGAGCCCGCCGACGATCTCCCGCGGAAACGCTCCGTGTCTGCTCCCGCTCGACGACACCGGGCGCGATCTCGCGTCTCCGCGAACTCGCGGACCGCGTCCCGGATGCGAGCCTGGTCCTTCGGAGAGCTCGAAGTTCATGGCGATGCCGGCGGCGAGGCCGGGCGCTGACGGCGTGCCTCCGCCCGGACCGCGCCGCGCCGTCGCCGGCGCGAACTCTGGCGGCGCCTGCGGCCGTCCGGCCGCCTCGCCGGCTCCCGCGGCGACGCGGCGCCGGCTCGCCCCGGCGGCCGGCGCTTCCCGGCACCTGTCGCCGCTGGGGCTGCGGAGGCTGCGGCCGCGCGCTCGGGCGGGCGCACCCGGCCGCGGCGGGGTCCGCCTGCGGGCTCCGCCGGCGCATCGGCGCGTCTCTGCGCTCGGCCTTCTCGGCGCCTCCCTGGTCGCCGCGCCCGCGCCGGCGTCTCTTGCTCGCGCGCGCGGCTCGGGCGTGTCCACCCATCCGTCCTCGAGGTGCCGGAACGTGACGACGATCTCCGGCCGCGCGCGCGTTCGCGCGCAGGAACTCGACGATCTTGGCCCGCAGCGTCGCCGAGCGGGTCTGCCGGTCGACCGCTGGTATGCGCTCGGCGTCGAAGAGCACCATCCGCGTCCAGCAGATCTGCGCCGGATCCGCCCGTCCGGCGCCTCGAGGATCATCACGAAGAGGTCGCGCTCGTGGTCGAGCGTGTGCTCCCGGAACGCGAATTCCGGAATCGCCTCGCGGCAGATCGCCTTCGAGGAGCTCCAGGTTCTTCTCGCCCCCCTCGAGCGTCTGCTCCATCGAGACCACGCGGTCCCGGAACATGCGTGTCTGTGGCATATGCGTGTGAGTCGACAGTCAACAGTCAACAGTCAACAGGAGGGGCTCCCGTCACTGCCGACTGTCGACTGCCGACTGTCGACTCTCCTTCATCCGATCGCCACTCCGGCGTCCTTGAAGATCTCGCGGGCGATGATCAGCCGGTGGATCTCGCTCGTGCCCTCGTAGATCTCGGTGATGCGCGCGTCGCGGAAATTGCGCTCGACCGGATATTCCTTCGTGTAGCCGTACCCGCCGTGGATCTGGAGCGCCTTGCGTCGTCACGCGCTGCGCCATCTCGGCCGCGAAGAGCTTCGCCGATGGCGGCCTCGAGACCGTAGCGGCCCCCGGTCCGATTGGCCGTGTCCTTGGCCGCGGCGGCGCGGCGGGTCAGGAGACGGGCCGCGTCCAGCTCCGTCGCCATGTCGGCGAGGTAGAAGCGGATCGACCTGGAAGTCCGAGATCGGCTTGCCGAAGGCGCTGCGCGCTGCTTCGCGTAGCGCGATCGCCGCCTCGAGCGCCTCGGTCGCGATGCCGACCGCCTGGGCCGCGATGCCGATGCGTCCGCCGTCGAGCGTGGACATCGCGATCTTGAAGCCGTCCCCCTCCTCTCCGAGGCGGTTCTCGACCGGCACGACCACGTCGGTCAGGAAGATCTCGACGGTGCCCGAGGCGTTGACGCCGAGCTTGACCTGGTGCCGCGAGCGGTCGAACCCGGGCGTCTCGGCGTCCACGAGGAACGCCGATATGCCGCGGGCCTTCTTCTCCGGATTCGTCATCGCGAAGAGCAGGCAGACGTCGGCCGCCTGGCCGCAGGTGATGAAGACCTTCTGCCCGAAGATCCGATACGACGTCTCCGTCCCGCACCGCGCCGGGTCTGCTGGTTGGCGGCGTCGGAGCCGGCGTCGGGCTCGGTCAGGGCAAAGCAGCCGAGCTTCTCCCCGCGCGCGAGCGGCTCCAGGAACCGCTTCTTCTGGTCCTCGTTGCCGTACTTCTCGATCGGGTCGCAGACGAGCGAGTTGTTGACCGACAGGATGACGCCGGTGTTCGCGCAGACGCGCGAAATCTCCTCGATCACGATGGCATAGGAGACGACGTCCATTCCCGAGCCGCCGTGCTCGACCGGGACGGACGACTCCGGCGAGGCCGAGCTCTCCCGCCTCGCGAAAGATGTCCTTCGGAAACTCGCCCGGTCTGGTCGATCGCGCGCGGCGCGCGGGCCGCACGACCTCCTCGGCGAACTCCCGAACGCTGGACTTGAAGCAGCGCCTGATCCTCCGGTCAGCTCGAAATCCATGGCGCGGGCGAGTATACGAGACGGAACCCGGGGTCGGTAGACGGGAGACGTAAGACGTGAGACGAATCGAACGGGAGATCTTCCGTCTACCGTCTCCCGTCTCCCGGCTGCAGCGATTCGAGCGAAATCAAGGATCCGCTCGGCGTAGCGCGGCCAGGCGGTCTCGGCGGCGGCGCGGTCGAGGCCCAGGGCGTACGCCGCGAGGCCGCGCGCGAGAACCCGGGAGACGGCGTCCGCCAGTCCGCCGGCATCGCCGGGGCGAAGAGCTCCCCTGTCACCCCGGCACGACGATCTCCTTCAAACCACCCACCTCCGCGGCGGCGATCCGGGCGCCGCGCCCGATCGCCCGCGCCGCGATGGCGCTTCCGGAAATCTTTCGGTAGGGCAGGACGACGACGTCCGAAGCCGCGAGCCACAGGCCCATCTCCTCCTCCGAAACGTAGCGTCGTCCTTCCACAGAATGCGGTCGGCCACGGGACTCGCCTTGCGAGAGACGCGAGGAGCTCGCCCGCGTCGGGAAAGACTTCTCCGACGACGGCGATCCGCGCGCCCGTCTCCCGGACGATCGAGGGCGCGGCTTCGAGGAGGTCTCGACTCCCTGTAGCGCCGCACCAGCCCGAGGAAGAGCGCGAGCGGTGCCCTCGACGCTTGAGACGCTTGCGGGCCGCGTCGCGGTCCCTCCCGGGTCGAGAGCGGGCAGAGGCCGGAGCGGCGACCGGTTGCCGCGGGAAGCGCCGCGCGATCTCCGCGCGGTCCTTCTCCGAGTGCACGAGGAACGCGTTTGCCGCCGAGAAGGCGCCGAGCGTCAGGAACCGCTTGAACGACGCCGCTCTCGTGGTCCTCGAGGTTGTGGCACAGGAGCACGCGGCAGGTTTCCGGGGCGAGCCGCGCGAGCCGGCGGAAGACGCGCTCGGACCGGGAGGCCCCAGAACGACGTCCACCAGGGCACGATCAGGCCCGCGGCGCCGGCGTGCGCGATCGCTCGGTCCGCCGCGCGCAGCCACGACCGCGGGAAGAGGTAATCGAGACGCCGGCGTCGCGGCGGCGCCGGCGGCGAGGCGCGGGTCGCCGCCGAACCGGCGTGGGTCGAGCCAGCGCGGGATAAGGTCGCGGGAGAAAGTCAGGTATTGAACCGGACGTGAGTCGCGAGAAGCTCCGCCGCGAGGCGCGCGGTCTCGTGGGCGATGCCGCCGCGGTCCGGGCGGCGCCGGCCCGCGAGGATCGGCGATTCGGCCTGGCGCGTGCCGCTTCAATGCCGGAGCGCGCATCGATCTCGGGTCTCCGGGGCAGTCGCACGTCGGGAAATCCCGCCGCGAACTGGATCCCGCCGAGCAGGTGCCGGAGGAAGAGAGGCTCCGCGTAACTCTCCGCGCGTGTGGCCGAGCGCGGTGTACCAGGTCGCGCCCGCCGTCGTAGAACTGGCACCGCGCGATCGGATGATCGGCGCCCATCTCTCCGCCCGAGTAAGGTCGTCTCGTCGGCGGTCGCGAGCACGTGGACGCGGACGCGCGGGTTGGATCGAAAGTTGTACCACTCGTCGGTGCCGGCTCAGCGCGTCGGCAGGGTCCGCGTCGAAGGATGCACGCGATCGGCGACAACGAGGGAGGCCGGCTGGATCGCCGGGATGCCCCCTGGAAGTACGCGCCCACGAGCCCGCCGTACCAGGGCCAGTCGTACTCCGTGTCGGCCGCGGGTGGACCCCGACGAAACCCCGCCCCCTCGATGTACCGCTGGAGGGCGGCCTGCTGCCTCTCGTCGGGGATGTCGCCCGGTCGTGCTCAGGAAAACGACCGCCGCATACGCAGCGAGGCCGCGCGTCGTCGAAGACGGACGCGTCCTCGGTCGCGTCCACGGCGAACCCGTGCTCGGCGCCGAGGCCACGTATGGCCGCGATCCCGTCGGGGATCGAATCGTGGCGAAAACCCGCCGTCTTCGAGAAGACGAGCACCCGGCCCGCGCCCAGCCCGATCCGCGCGCACGACAGGAAGAGAACGACGGCCGCGACGCCGAGCGCCGGAGGGACCCTCATGCGGTTCTCCAAAGCCAGAGACCCTTGCAGGTATTCCCCTCCGGGCAGTCGAGCGATACGGGATGATCGCCGGCGGCCCCTGTCGGGCGGCGATCGCGAACGAGCGGTCCGCTTCCCGGGCCGCGACGAGAAGACGATCTTCTGGAAGAGGTCGGCCGTAGACCAGCCCCGAGCAGGAGCAGGTCAGGAGCCATCCCCCGGGCCGCGACGAGCGCTCATCGCCAGGCGGTTGACGTCGCTTGTAGCGCGCGCGCCGCGCCGACGCGACGTCGCCGCGCTTCCTGGCGAAAGGCCGGCGGGTCGCACACGACGATGCCCCACTTGCTCGCGCGCCTCGGCACGGCGCCGCAGGTCCTCGAAGACGTCGGCGCGGACGAAGTCCGCATCCGCCGACGGGAAAGCCGTTGCCCCGGCGGTGCTCGCGCGCGAGCATCCAGCGCCGGCTCCGAGGAATCGACGTCCACTGCGCGCGTCGGCGCCGCGCCGCGAGGGCCGCCACGGAGAAAGCCCGCCGGTGTGAGGAGAAGAGGTTCAGGACCGTTCGGCCCCGGCGAGGGGCCGCAGGCGGGCGCGGTTGTCGCGCTGATCGAGAAGAAGCCGGTCTTCTGGCCGGCGCAGACGTCGGCGAAGAATCGGAGGCCGTTCTCGAGTGAAGGGGACGAGGCGAGGTTGTCGAGTTGTCGAACTGTCGGACTGTCGGTTTGCGAGAGGACGCCGCGGTCGCGATCGGCGCCGGTCCGGCGGATCACAGATCTCGCGCGGCTGAGAAGGCGGACGTCGGGCGGCGGCGGTGAGTCTGCTTCTCCACTTCTCGGTGCCTTCGGTCAGGAGGTCGAGGACGGCCGTTTCGCCGTAGACGTCGAGGAGGACTCCGGGACAGAGGTCGCCCTCGGAGTTGATCGCGCGAAAGCCCGTGGTCTCGGGGGAAGGACCGCCTCGCGCGACGCGGCGGGCCGCCTCGAATCGCGCGCGAAAGAGCGCCTTGTCCGGGACCCGTCCGTCGAATGTCCAGAGGCGGGCCAGGATCTGGGATCCCGGGAAAGCTCCCGTGCGCGCGGACGGTCCCGCCCGAGTCCAGGACCTCGGCGACGGCCGTCCGAGCCGTCCCCCTCCCCGAGGCCACCGCGCCGGAGAAGAAGCCACGGGTGGCGCCGGTCCACGGAGGCTTCGCGCCCCGGCTTCAATCGCAGCCGGATCATTCAGTCTCCACGCCAACGCGCACGGCCTCGTCCGTAGGATAGGGCAGCACGCAACGATCTCCTCCTTCAAGGCCCCGCAAGGGGCCTCTTTTTCTACTGGCTCGCAGCGTCTGGATGGTCGGAGACCAGTCGTAGTCGAGGAATTCCGGGTCCTTCGGATAGGTCGGCCGATGTAGGACGCCGTCGCGGCGTCGGCGCCGTAGCGCGAGACGAACTTGAGGAGGGTCCCGCCGTCGCGCTCGAACTCCTTGCGGTTCCAGTGGAAGATCTTCGACAGGGCCACGCGGCCCTTCGCCCTGTCGATGACGTTCGCGGGACGGGGTCGTTGACGAAGGCGCGCCCCTGCCGCTCGAGCGCCTCGTTCAAGCCGGCGGCCGTGTAGGCCCGCGGCGCGAGCGGCGGGCAGGACTTCGACGCGCAGACGATCGCGAAGTGGATGCGCGCGTCCTTCATGTCGCGCAGCCTGTTCTCGATGTCGTCGAGGCGTGAGCATCTCGCCGCCGACCCGGTGCTTCGTCCGGCTGAAGGCGCCGCCGATGTCCGTGATCTTCTTGCCCGGGTTGTCCAGCATGCGTCTCGATCGCGATCGCGTTGTAGGCGTTGATGGAGAACGCCTTCTTCTCGTCGGCGAGTCATCGCCGCCGGCTGCGCGTCGCCGAGGTTGGCCGAGGTACGCGGCCAGCCGCTTGCGGTCCTGGCCGGTCGGCTGCCGGCATAGTCAGAATCCGCCGTTTCTCGCGCGCGCTTCTGAGCACGGCGTCGAGGCAGCGCCGGGTCGAGGACACCGGACGCCGAGGCGAGGCGGCCGCGGCGGGAAAGAGAGCGAGAGCGGCCGGCGAGCGAGCCTTTTCACGTCGGCGATCTCTCCATCTTGACACGCATGGAGGATCCCGAAGGCGATCGGCGCTCGCATCGACCGCCGGCCATCGGGATCGTCAGGATCCACGCGTAGACGATCCGCCCGGCGACGCCCCAGCGGACGGCCGAGAACGCGCTGCGTGGCGCCGACGCCGATGATGGATCCCGTGATCGTGTGCGTCGTCGAGACGGGGATGCCCGCCGATCGACGCCAGGATGACGGTCGTCGCCGCCGCGCCCGTCTCGGCGCAGAAGCCGCAGAAGGGCTTCAGCTTCGTGATGCGGCGTTCCCATCGTCCGCACGATCCGCCAGCCGCCCGTGAGCGTCCCGAGGCCGATCGCCGCGTGCGCCGAAGGATGATCCAGCACGGGAGCTCCTTCAGGTTCGGCAGGTACATCCAGTGAAGCGGCGAGGCGGGGTCCGCGAAGACGCTCGTGGTTGGCGACGAGCAGGCCGCCGATGATCCCCATCGTCTTCTGGGCGTCGTTGGACGCCGTGCGAGAGCGAGAACGCGGCCGCGGAGCCGAGCTGCGCGCCGGCGGAACCAGCGGTCCACCGAGCCGTACGGGACGCTGCCGGAAGATCCAGGAGACGGCGACCATCAGCGCCGAACCCGATGGCCATGCCGATCAGCGGCGAGAGGACGATGAAGGAGAGCGTCTTGACCCAGGCCATCCCGGGCACGATCGCGCGGACGCCCGACCCGCGCGACCGCGGCGCCCGCGTAGCCGCCGATCAGGGCGTGCGAGGACGAGGACGGGATCCCGAAGTACCACGGTGATCAGGTTCCAGGCGATCGCCCCGATGAGCCCGCCGAGCACGACGTTGGAGTTGACGACGTTGACGTCGATCAGTCCGCTGCCGATCGTCTTCGCCACCGCCGTCCCGAACGTGAAGGCCGCGATGAAGTTGAAGAACGCCGCCCAGACGACGGCCATGAGCGGCGTGAGCACGCGCGTCGAGACGACCGTCGCGATCGAGTTCGCGGAGTCGTGCATCCCGTTGATGAAGTCGAAGGTCAGCGCGATCGCGATGATGAAGAGGACGTAGTCATCGAAGGTCGAGTCGAGAGTCAGGGTCAAGAGTCGTCGAGCGAGCCCGTCCGCACTCTCACTCTCGACTCCGACTCTCGACTGCCTCAGAGTGCTTGAGCACGACGCTCTCGAGGACGTGGGCGACCGCCTCGCACTGAGTCGATGCAGCCCTCCATGTTGTCGTAGATGTCCTTCCACTTGATGACCTCGATCGGCGCGGATCTCGTTCGGCGAAGAGCGAGGCGATCGCCTCGTGGTAGGCGACGTCCCCCTGGTTCTCGAGCTGCTTCATCCGGATGCAGTGCGTCGATGACCCCTTCTGCCGCGCGCAGCGCGGCGACCGCCTCGACCATCTCCCGGTGATCTACGACGATCGTCGCGGAGAGCGACGCGGGAGAGGGGCGTCGGCTCGGTGATCTTGAAGAGCGACAGGCGGCGCACGGTCCCGTCGATCAGGTCGATGACGTCGTCCAGCCGCACGGCGAGCTGGTGGATGTCCTCCGCGGTCGATCGGCGTGATGAACGTCCGGTCGATGCCCCGCAGGATCTCGTGCGAGATCTCGTCGCACTCGTGCTCGAGGCGCTTGATCTGGTCGGCGACGCGGCGCGACCGGCGCCTCGCCGTCGAAGAAGACGGTCCAGGATGCGCGGCGCCTTCGTGGATGCGCGCGCGCCATGTCGGTGAAGCGCTCGAAGTACTTCTCGTCCCGCGGCAGGAGGTTGAGCATGCCGACACCCGAGCCCTCTCCGACGGAGACGGGCCGCGAGATGCTATCCTCAGAGCGATTCCGGCAGCCGTCTCGAACGCTGCCGCTTCTACGAGTCCGAGTGCCTCTCCGTCGCAGTATCGGCTGAGAGGATGTCGAGAGCTGCGTTCAGGTCGATCGGCTTGGAGATGTAGCCGTCGGCTTCGAGCCACGCCGCATGCTGCCGGCTGTCGGACTTCGCGGAGACCACGACAACCGGGATCTTCGCCAGGTCCGAGTCCTGCCGCTGCTCGTAGCGAAACTGCCACCCGTTCATGATCGGCATCATCAGGTCGAGGAGGATCACCGAGGGCGCGTCCCGCCCCGCAAGTCGCCCAAGAGCCTCGAGGCCGTGCGCGGGCGCGGGCGACGCTGTACCCCTCGGATTCGAGGACCTCGGACAGCGAAAGAAGAAGTTCAGGATCATCTTCCACGACGAGCACGTATCCACGCATCGCATCGCCTCCTCTCCCGGGAGCCGCGCGCTGGCATCCAGTCCACGTGCCGCTTCCGCCGCGCCTATTCTACGCGGCGGTCGGGCGGCCCGCGCCGGCTGCCGCCAGTCGACCCCGACGGCAGGCGAATCCGGAAGACGGCTCCCGCCGCGGCGACTCGCTCTCGACCTCGACGCGTGCCCTCGTGGAGCTGGACGAGGTGCTTGACGATCGCGAGGCCCAGACCCGTGCCGGGCGCGGGTCTTCGATCGCGAGCGGTCCACCTGGTAGAAGCGCTGGAAGATCTTCTCGCGCTCCGCCTTCGGGATCCCGGCCCGCGGTCGGCGACCGAGAAGCCGCGCCCATCCGGCGCTCGCGGAACGCGCGTCAGCGACGACCGGCGACGCCTTCCGGAGAGAACTTGATCGCGTTGTCGAGGAGGTTGCTGGCGATCTGGCGCAGCCGCCGCCGGTCGGCGACCACGCGGCGCCGCTCGTCTCCCGTCGACGCGCGACGTCGACTCGGCGCCGCGCGGCGTCCGACGGCAGGTCGCTGCGCGACCTCGCGCAGCAGCGCTCGCCGGCACGAGTCTCGCTCGCGCAGCTCCACGGCGCCGCTCTCGATCTGGGCGAGGTCCATCAGGTCGTCGATCAGCTCCTTCATGCGGGCCGACTGGCGCTGGATGAGCGCGACGAGCTCGCGCCCGCTCCGTCTCGTCCGGCGCCGCCTCGCGCGAGCGTCTCCGCCGCCGCCGCGATCGAGGCGATCGGCGTGCGCAGCTCGTGCGAGACGTCGGCGACGAACGTGCGCCGCATCGCCTCGGTGCGCTCGAGCCGCGTCACGTCGCGCAGGACGCCGACCGCGGCGGCGCGCGAGCCCGGCCGGCAGCGGCACGACGCAGCACCTGCCAGACGAGCGTCGTCCGGCGAGCCGGACGGTCTTCTCGACGGTCTCCCCGGGCTTGAGCGACGCCTCGAAGACCTCGTAGAGCGCACGCGAGCCGCAGACGTCGTAGAGCGCGCGCCCGGCCGGGCGCCGGGACGCCCGATCATCCGCGCGAACCGCTCGTTGGCCTCGAGGACGTGAAGCTTCGAGTCGAGCACGACGAGGCCGTCGGGCAGCTTCTCGAAGACCGAGCGCCGTCAGGCGCCGCTCGGCCTCGGCCCGCTCGGCGGACCGCGCGAGCGAGTCCTTCATCCTCTGGAGCGCCGCCGCGAGGAGCTGGACCTCCTCGCCCCCGCTCGCGGCAGGTCCCGCGGCAGTCCCGGCGGCGATCGCCGAGGCCGCCTCCAGTCAGGCGCGCGATCGGCTCCGAGAAGCGCCGCGACGCGCGCGCGTGCCGATCACGAAGAGGCAGGCACGCAGGCCGAGGACGATCGCCGCCGCGCGCGATCCAGAGGTAGCCGCTCTCGAGCTCCCGGACGCGGCCGCGCGCGACCGAGAGACGCAGGACGTTGCCGTCGGGAAGCAGCCGCGCGAAGTAGAAGCGGTTCTCCGTTCTCGGTCGCCGAGAAGCGGCGCGAATCCGTCGCCCGGATTTCGGCGGGCCTCGAGCGACCTCCGGCCGGTCGGCGTGGTTCTCCATGCTGGGAACGTCCGGCCGGCCAGCAGGTCCGTGTCGTTCGACGACCCGCCCGTCGGCGACGATGCAGCGTGATGCGGCAGGCGAGCTCCGCGGGCCGACCTGCCGGAGGAAGGCATCGCGCTCCGGCTGCGGGATCCTGCGCATGTCCTGCGCCACGTGATCGATCTCGCCGCTCGATCCGCTCCGTGACCCGGTCCTCGACGGCCCGGCCGCAGCGTCGCGTCCACGACCAGGCCGAGCGAGCACGGCCGTCGCCGCCGCGAGCACGCGCGAAGAGCACCGTGAAGAGGGAGCGGAGCCTCATGCGGACGTGAGGCGTGAGTCGTAGAGCTGGCCGAGATGTCATGCCGGAGCACTCAGCCTGCGCGACCTCACGCGCGCCTGCGCGTCGCGGTAGCGGTAGCCCAGGCCGACGACGGTCTCGATCCGGTCGTCGCCGAGCTTGCGGCGGAGCGACCGGATGTGGACGTCCACGGTCCGCGTCTCCACGTCGGCATCGTAGTCCCAGAGGCGCGCGAGGATCGCGTCGCGCGTCACGACCCGGCCGCGGCTGCGGATGAGCAGCCAGAGCAGGTCGAACTCCTTCTTCGTCAGGTGGACGCGCTCGCCGTCCAGGCGCACCTCGAAGCGCGCGCGGTCCACGTGCGAGCGCGCCGTCGTCGAAGACCTCCTCCTCGGACGTCTCGAAGGACGCGACGCCGGCCGCAGGTGGGCGTTGACCCGCGCGAGCAGCTCCCGCATCGAGAAGGGCTTCGTGATGTAGTCGTCGGCGCCGATCTCGAAGCCGAGCAGCTTGTCCCGCTCCTCGACCCGCGCGGTCAGCATGATGATCGGCACGCGGCGCGTCTCGTCGGCGCGGCGCAGCTCCCGGCACAGGGCGAGGCCGTCGATGTCGGGCAGGTTCAGGTCCAGGATCACGAGGTCGAACGGCTTCTCCTGGAGCGGCCGCCAGGGCCGCGAGTCCCGAGACGTAGTGCTCGACCTGGTAGCCGCTTCTCCTTGCGCAGGTTCAGGCGGATCGTGTACGGCGATGTCCGCGTCGTCCTCGATCAGGGCGATCGCGCTTGACCGCGCCGCCGTCCTTCGCGGGCGGCGGGCGGCGCGCCGCGGCTGCGGAAGGCAGAGTCTTCATGCCTCCTCCTCTGCGGACTCACTACCCGAAACCGCCCGGTAATGTAATCCTCCGTGATCTTCTGGCCCGGGTTCGTGAAGATCTTGTCCGGTGCGGTCGTGCTCGACCAGGCCGGCCGAGCATGAAGAAGGCGGTGTACTCGGAGACGCGCGCCGCCTGCTGCATGTTGTGCGGTGACGATCGCGATCGTGTAATCGCGCTTCAGGTCGTAGATCAGCTCCTCGATCTTCTGCGTCGCGATCGGATCGAGCGCCGAGGCCGGCTCGTCCATCAGGAGCGACCTCCGGCTCGACGGCGAGCGCGCGGGCGATGCAGAGGCGCTGCTGCTGCCCGCCCGAGAGGCCGAGCGCGGAGGTGTGCAGCCGGTCCTTGACCTCGTCCCAGAGGGCGGACGCGCGCAGCGCCTTCTCGACCCGCTCGGGCAGCTCCGAGCGGCGGCACGAGGCCGTTGATCTTCAGGCCGTAGGCGACGTTGTCGAAGATCGACTTGGGGAACGGGTTGGACTTCTGGAACACCATGCCGACGCGCCGCCGCAGCGTCCACGACGTCGGTGCCGGGGCCGTAGATGTCGCTTGCCGTCGAGCAGGACCTCGCCCTCGACGCGCGTGTCCGGGATGATGTCGTTCATCCGGTTCAGGCAGCGCAGGAACGTGGACTTCCCGCAGCCGGAGGGGCCGATGAAGGCCGTCACGGACTTCTCCGGGATCGCCGAGCGAGATCGTCGTGAGCGCCTGGTTGGCGCCGTAGAAGAACGAGAGCTCCCGCGTCTCCATCCGGACCTTCGCGTCCGGCGGGAACGGGACCGGCGGGCCTCGGCGGCGCGGGCGCGGCGAGACCTCCGGAGACCGGTGGCCATCGAAGAGGACCCGGTTCTATCACGGTCATCGGATCTTCGCTCATGCCCGGTGCATCCTTTCGAGGCGCCGCGTCACCATCCTCGCGAGGACGGAGAAGACGAAGACGAACGCCACCAGGACGAGCGCGCCGGCCCAGGCCTGCCGGTGCCAGTCGTCGTACGGCGAGATCGCGTAGGTGTAGACCTGGACCGTCAGCGAGGCGATCGGCTGGTCCAGCCGCGTCGAGAAATACCGGTTGTTGAACGAGGTGAAGAGGAGCGGCGCCGTCTCCCCGCGATGCGCGCCAGCGCCACGAGGATTCCCGTCATGATCCCGGGCAGCGCCGCCGGGACCATCACGCCGAAAGCCGCCCGCGCCGCGGGTCGCGCCGAGGGCGAGCGCCCCTTCGCGGAGGCTCGAGGGCACGAGGTTCAAGAGCTCTTCGGTCGTGCGCGTGATGATCGGGATCATCATGAAGCCGAGGGCGAGTCCCCCCGCCAGCGCGCTGAACCGGTGGACGGGCAGGACCGCGAGGCCGTAGGCGAAGATGCCGATGACGATGGACGGAACGCCGTTCAAGACGTCCGCGGTGAAGCGCACGAGCGTGGCGAACTGCGCGTCCTGCCGTACTCGGACAGATAGATGCCGGCGATCACGCCGACCGGAATGCGCCACGCTGGCCGCGATCACGATCAGGATCAGAGTCCCGACGATCGCGTTGGCCATGCCGCCGCCCGCTTCGCCGACGGGCTTGGGCATCCTGCGTGAAGAACGCCCAGTTGAGAGAAGAGAACCCCTGCTTGATCACGTAGAAGAAGACCAGGGCCAGCGGCACGAGCGCGAGCGACCACCGACAGGCCGCAGAGCCCGACCACGACCTTCGACACGCACCCGGCGGCGCGGCGGCAGCTTCATGCGGCGGGCTCCGCGACCGCGGCGAAGCGCCGGCTTCGCTTCAGGACTTTCGACCTCGCGGCTGACGCTCCAGATCGAGCAGCCGCGAGAGGGCGTTGATGACCAGCGTGATGACGAAGAGCACGAGGCCGATCTCGATCAGGGCGTTCAGGTAGAGGTTCGTCGTCCGCCTCCGTGAATCTCGTTGGCGATGACGGCCGCCATCGTGTGCTGCGCCGCGAAGAGCGACGCGCTGATCCTGCGGGTTGTTGCCGATCACCATCGTCGACGGCCATGGTCTCGCCGATCGCGCGCCCGAAGCCGAGCATGATCGCGCCGAAGATGCCGGTCCGCCCGTACTGCAGCGCGGCCTGGATCGCCTCCCAGCGCGTCGCGCCCAGCGCATAGGCCGCCTCGCGCTGCGTCGCGGGCACCGCCTTCAGGACCTCCCGGGCGACCGAGGAGGTGAACGGAATGACCATGACCGCGAGGATCAGGCTCGCCGCCAGCATGCCGACTCCCAGCGGCGGGCCGGAGAAGAGCGGAACCTTCTGAAGCCAGTCGGGCGTGTGCGATCTCGAGCTGACGCACGATCGGCACCAGCACGAAAATGCCCCACGAGCCCGTAGACGATCGAAGGGATCGCGGCCAGGAGCTCCGTCAGGAACGTCAGCGGCGTCCGCAGGGCCTGCGGCGAGAGCTCGGAGAGGAAGATCGCGATCCCCAGCGCGATCGGCGTCGAGAGGATCAGCGCCGAGATCGACGAGTACAGCGTGCCCCAGATGAACGGCAGGGCGCCGAACTCCCCGGCGACCGGGTCCCAGATCGTCGTGCGCCAGAAGTCGGAGCCGAACTTCGTCGATCGAGAGCCGCGAGTTCCGGTAGAGCTCCCAGGCGATCGCCGCGACGAGGAGGACGACGAGCAAGGGCGAAGAACCCGTCCCCAGGCGGAAGAAGCGGTCGTCGGCTCCTCTTTCGGAGGTCCGGGGCCTTCGCCATGTCGTTCCCCGCGCAAGCGGCTCAGAGTCTTGATCTTCTTGAGCGCCGTCCATCTCCAGGGCGACGACGTCGCTCGGGCAAGGGGGCGTATCCGAGCTCCGGACGCGAACTTCTGCCCTTCCGTCAGCGCCCAGTTCATGAAGTCCACCATGATCTTCGCCTTCGGCTTGTCCTTCGGGTTCTCGTAGAAGAGCAGCCACGTGAAGGAAGAGATCGGGTAGACGCCGTTGCCCGGCGCGTTGGTGATCGAGACGCGGAAGTCCGCAGGCATCTGCTTGGCCGCCGCCGCGGCAGCCGCGAGACCGACTCGCGTCGTCGCCGCGCACGAACTCGCCGGCCATGTTCTGGACCGAGCCGTAGTCGATCTTGTTCTGGAGCGCGTAGATCAGCTCGACGTAGCCGATCGAGCCCGGTGTCTGCTTGACGAGCCCGGCGACGCCCTCGTTGCCCCTTGCCGCCGATGCCGACGGGCCAGTTGACCGACGTCGCGACGCCGACCTTCTTCTTCCACTCCGGAGAGACCTTGGAGAGGTAGTCCACGCAGATGTAGGTCGTCCCGGACCCGTCGGAGCGGTGGCGACGGTGATGTCGGTCCCGGCAGCTTCACGCCGGGATTCAGCTTCGCGATCGCCGGGTCGTTCCACTTCGTGATCTTGCCGAGGAAGATGTCGGCGAGGACCGTGCCCGGTGAACTTCAACTCCGCGTCCACGCCCGGGATGTTGTAGACCGGCACGTCGCCGCCGAGCACCGTCGGCAGGTGGAGGATCTTGCCCGGCGCGCCCTGCAGCTGCTCGTCGGTCATCGGGCCGTCCGTCGCGCCGAAGAAGACCGTCTGGTTGATGAGCTGCCGGATGCCGCCGCCGGAGCCGATCGACTGGTAGTTGATCTCGACGTCCGGATGGAGCTTGTTGTACTCGGAGAACCACTTGGAATAGATCGGGTATGGGAACGTCGCCCCGGCCCCGTTGATCTGCTGCTTCTGGGCGAAGGCCGGGCGCCGCCGCCAGGACGGCCCCCAGAGCCACCGCCGCGAGTCGCGAGAGACTCTCATCGTTTCACCTCGTCGCAAACATGAAGTTCGCGGCGTTAAATCGGCATGAACTTCGGGTTAATTAGAAGTTGAAAAGCGTGTGGAGCGCGTAGATCTTCGTCTTGCCGGGATCGGGCGTGCGTGTTGTCGAACTTGACCTCGGAGTAGTCCGCCAGGAAGGCGATCGTCTTGCCTCCCTCGAGCGGCGGCCAGTAGGCGATCGCCGAAGACGGTCCGCTTCTTCCTCGGCTGGAGCAGAACGTCCTTGTTCTGGTTCGAGCTCGTCGTAACGGAAGAGGCCCTTCGAGGCCGAACTGGGTCCGCGGCGTCACCCAGGCGGAGAAGCCGTCGCGGTGCAGCTCCGCTTCGTGACGCTCGTTGACCTGGTCTTTCGCGTCCAGGTACTCGAAGCCGGCGTTGACGTAGGGATGCTCGAAGGTCAGGCTGCCGACGATCCGCTCCCGCTTGGCGTCGCGAGAAGTAGTGGTCGCTGTCGTAGAAGCCCGTCAGGCGAAGTCCCCGGACGACCGGGATCGCCGGGCGCGGGCCGCAGCGTGCGCGCGGATCTGAATGGCCTTTCTCGTTGTTGACCGCCGGTCTGGTCGTTCGTGGCTCTGGTAGCCGTCGCCGTTGTAGACGCCCGACGTGGACGTCGCCGTAGTTCGCCGGGAAGGTCGAAGCGGCGTGCTGCGCGCCGTAGTCGGAGGACGTCAGGAAGCCTTCCACGTCGCGTGAACGTCGCTCCCTGGAAGCGGTAGCGGTAGACCCCTTCGATGTAGTCGATCAGGGCGTCTGCTGCAGGCCGAAGCGCAGCCACGAGCCCTTCGGCGTGAAGTCGTCGAAGTTGACCTGGCCGTAACCGTACTTGATCCGGAACGTCTGGCTGCCCGTGAGAGCGAGCTGCCGGTTCCGGTCTCGCGCGCGCGATGTCCGGCGTGATTCGGAAGGAGAACCAGTGGGACAGGCTTCCCGTCACGTTGATGTAGGCGCGGTTCACGTTGAAGGAGTTCTTGTGGATCGTGTTCTTGGTCGACCGTCGACGACCGTCGGCGCGTCCTGATACGAGTAGTCCGCGAAGAGCGTGATCCCGACGTTGATCTTCGGCGTGTCGTCCGGCGGCGTGTACCTCCGGCGGCGACGGTGACCTGCGCGCACGAAGTTCCGCGGCGGCGAGGAATCGGCGCCGCGGCGCACGCAGTCGTGAATCGGAATCAGGCGATCCCTTCATGATGAATCGTCCTCCTCTCTTGGTGCGGCGACTTGTAAAGGCGGGCAGTCAACGGAGAAGGAATTCCGTGTAAATTCGGGACGAAGATGATCCCCGCGCGCCGCGACGCGGGGCGCTGCTATGCGGGACGACGCCGCCGCTTCGATCACGGCGTCGGGGATTCCGGACTTCGTCCAGTCGATGATCTCCTCGGCCGTCATCTTTCGCGTGAGGCGCTGGCCCTTCGTGTAGGCGAGCAGGACCTGTGGGAGAGACGCCCGCCCCATCATCTCGAGGAGCTTCGCTTTCAGGTCCTGGGGCGAGACCGCCGCGCTCGGAGTCTCCTTCGGCTTTTGGAGTCCACAACGGGATCGAGATCCCGCCCGTGGCGATCCGCGGGCTTGAGCTCCGCGAGGCGCGCGGTGGCTTCTTCCAGGCAGGCGTACTCCTCGAAGGAGTGCGAAACCAGCTCTTGCTGACGCTCAAACAGCCGGGGGCTCGTGTCCCCGGATGGGCAATCGATGTTGGGGCGGGTCACCGTTCTCTTCGAGAGGACGAGCAGAACGTTGCCGCCCTTCCCGGCCGTTTCGAGCCGCTGCGGCCGTAGGGATCGTCCAGTCCGCCCGGTCGCTCTCCATCTGGTCCGACCGGCCTCGACGTTCCAGGAGCCGGCATCCCGTCCGGAAGCCGCCTCGCCGCCGCTGGGGCTGGGAGGCATCCGCCTCGTAAACGGCTACAGCGGGTCCGGACTTCCGCGCGCTCGCGCAACGCCGGCGAGAAATCACACCGCGACGAAGAGAAGAAGCCGAGGAAACGTTCAGCGACCCGCATTTTCAGATTCGAGGGGCGCTCTCTCCGAAGAGACCGAGGCTCGGCCGTTTCGCGGCGCGCGTGAAGGCTCGCGCTGCTCGATCCACATCCGCCGCGCCTCCGAGGGCGACGGCCACGCCGTCCAGCCGAAGCGCCTTCATGTCCGCCGCCTTGACTTCCGCGACATGGAGTGCCGGAGAGAAGACCACGTGCACGGGAAGCGCCGCGCCGCCGATCGGATGCAGGAACCAGTACCTCTCGCACATCCGGCTCTGCTCTCAGCTCGCGGGAGAAGCCCCGGAGCAGGACCGATCCCTTCCGGTGTCAGCACCGCCTGCACGACCCATCCGCCGCCCTCGGCCGCGCAGGCGGCGCGCGGCGCCCGCAGGAGCAGCGTACCTCCCGGTGCCCGAGGGCGAACGTCGGGGCGGCGAAGCGCCTCCCGCACAAGCACACATCGGTCCCTCGTTCCATCCATCTCCACATGGCCTCACGCTATCCAGCGGAGATGAAATCGGTATGAAGACGCCCTCGCGCCGGGCTTCACTCCGCCTTCACGTTCCCTTCACGCGGTTCTCACCGCCGCCGGTCCGATAGAGCGCCGCCAGCCCGGCTGAAAGGAGGCGCCTTCGAGTGGAACTGATCTATGAAGACCTCGACGACGGGGTTCGCCGCATCCGCTTGAGGGACGAATGGACGTGGACGGCGCGCGTGGAGATCGACCTGAAGTTGACGACGCCTGACGGCCGCGAGGCAGGCCTTCGTCGTCATCGACCTGGCGCTCGTGGAGCTTCCTTTCCTCGCTCGGCCTCGGCACGCTCGTCGGAGCGCCAAGGCCCAGATGTCGCGCCACGGGAAGGTCGTCCTGCTCTCTCCGCGGCCCAACGTCGCGCAGGTCCTCGAGACTGACGCAGGTGGACCAGATCCTGCCGGTCTTCTACGACTTCGAGCAGGCGCGGCGCGCGCAATCGCCCCGGCCCGCACCGCGCCCGGTTGATGAACGCCGTCGAATTCGTCACGAGTAGGCGCCGGCAGGATGGGACGCGAGCGAAGATTCCGCGCGCGCGGGACGCGCTCGTTCCGCAACGACGACGCGGAGCTGCGTCCGCTCTCGGAATGGTTCCGGCGAATTCGCGAGGCGAGCGGCTATCGCAGCCGCGGACGCTCGACTTCGAGCTCTGCTTGAACAGGCTCGTCACCAACGTCATCCATTACGCGTACGCTGACCGGGGTCGGCACGAGATCAGGTCTTCCTCGAGCGCGCCGGCGCGGCGAGGTCCGCGCCACGGTCGAGGACGACGGCCGTCCCTTCAATCCCCCTCGAGAAGGAGGCTCCCCCGGTTCCCGCGATCTCTCGAAGAAGCGGCCATCGGCGGCTGGGGATACCGATCGTCGCGCGCGCTCGCCGGCCGGGTCGCCTACGAGCGCTCAGGCGGCCGTAACCGGCTGACCATCGCTTTCCAGCAAACGATTGAAGAGCACGGGCTTTCGCGGGGACTCCAGCCGCCGCGTGGAGTCTTCGGGCAAGGAGTGATAGCCTTCGTGAGCGTTGACACACATGACGGAAGCTCGCTCCCTTCGGATCGGCGTTCCCCGAAGACGAATTCAGGGGACCGGTCGCTCTACTTCAACCGGGAGATCTCGTGGCTCGCCTTCAACCGGCGCGTGCTCGAGGAAGCGCTCGATCACGAGCTGGCCGCTGCTCGAGCGGCTGAAGTTCCTCTGCATCTTCCACTCGAACCTGGACGAGTTCTTCATGATCCGCGTCTCGGGCCTTCACGAGCAGCTCGAGGCCGTCCGTCACCGAGCGGAGCGCCGACGGCCTGTCTCGCCGACGAGCAGCTCCGCGCGATCGGCGAGATCGTGCGGCGCGACGTCGCAGCTCGCCGACGAAGACGCTGACCGAGGACGTCCTGCCGCAAGCTCGCGGAAGCCGGCGATCCGGATCCTCACGTGGGACGACGATCGACGCCGAGCGCCGCAAGGAGCTGACGGCCTACTTCGAGAACGTCGTCTTCCCCGATCCTGACGCCCCTCGCCTTCGACCCGGCGCACCCCTTCCCGTTCGTCTCGAACCTCTCGCTTGTCGCTCGCCGTCGAGCTGTCCGAGAAGGAGGACGGCCGCGACGCGCTTCGCCCGCGTCAAGGTGCCCGCCGTCGCTGCCGCGCTTCGTCCCGGTGCCGCCGGAGGGCGCCGCGCATCGGCCGGACTTCCTGCTGCTCGAGAACCTCGTCGAGGCGCACCTGCCGCAGCTCTTCCCGGGCATGAAGATCCGCGGCGCGTCCTCCTTCCGCGTCACGCGCGACGCCGACATCGGAGATCCGCGAGGACGAGGCGGCCGACCTGCTGCGCTCCGTCGCCGGAGAACGTCCGCCGGCGGCGCTTCGGCGCCGCCATCCGCCTCGAGGTGGACGCGCCGCTGCCCGCGAGCCGTCCGCGACTGCTCGTCGCGGCAGCACCTCGAGCTCGATCCCGAGGACGTCTACGAGGTCGACGGCCCGCTCGGCGTCTCCGACCTGTCTCGCGCTCGGCAGGCTCGACCGGCCCGACCTGAAGGACGCGCCGCTCGTCGCCGGCCTCGGCGCGCCATCTTCGCCAAGCCCGGCTCGGCTGTTCGAGACGATCCGCAAGGGGACATCCTCCTCCACCATCCCTACGACTCCTTCGATCCCGTCGTCCGGTTCCTCGAGGATGCGGCGCACCGACCCGGACGTCCGTCGCGATCAAGATGACGCTCTACCGGACGGGACCGACTCGCCGATCGTCGCGGCGCTCGCCCGCGCGGCGGAGAACGGCAAGCAGGTCGCGGTCCTCGTCGAGCTCCAGGCCCGCTTCGACGAGGAGAAGAACATCCAGTGGGCGCGGTCGCTCGAGCGCGCCGGCGTTCACGTCGCCTACGGCGTCGAGAGGCCTGAAGACCCACGCCAAGATCGCGCTCGTCGTCCGCCGCGAGGGCAACGCCATGCGGCGCTACGTCCACGTCGGCACCGGGCAACTACAACCGCGTCGACGTCGACGATCTACACGGACCTCGGCCTCTTCACGGCGCGCGCCGAGTTCGGGCACGACGCCTCGGAGCTCTTCAACTACCTGACCGGCTTCTCGCAGCCGCACGCGCTACAAGCGGCTGACCGTCGGCGCCGTTCTCGCTCCACGAGAAGGTCCTGTCGCTGATCGACCGCGAGGCCGAGAAGGCGCGGCAGGGCAAGCCCGCGTCGATCGTCGCGCAAGATGAACGCGCTCGTGGACGCGAACCTGATCCGCGCGCTCTACCGCGCGCTCCGGCGCGGGCGTGCCCGATCACGCTCGCCGTGCGCGGCATCTGCTGCCTGCGGCCGGGCGTGCCCGGCGTCTCCGAGCCGGATCTCCGTGTCCTCGAGTCGTCGGGCGGTTCCTCGAGCACAGCCGCGCGCTTCTCCTTCGGCGTCGGCGAGGAAGAGGAGATCTACATCTCGAGCGCCGACTGGATGCCGCGCAACTTCTTCCGCCGCGTCGAGCTGATGGTGCCCGATCCTGGACGACAAGGCGAAGGAGAAGATCCGGCAGGAAGTCTTCGAGCCCGATCGCGAAGCGGACAACTGCCGCGCCCGCGACCTGAGATCGACGGCGCGTACGTCCGCCGCGTTCCTCCCGCCGGCGAGGCCGCCTACGACGCGCAGCAGACGCTGCTCGACCGCCTCGCGCGCCGCGGCCTCCACGCGGTCCGCCGACTCGCGCGCGAAGCGCTCCCTAGGTCCGCAGCCCCTGGCCGGTCTCCGCCGCCTGGTGCGGCGACCGCGCCGCGTTCCGATCCGGAGCGCGGCCGGATCGCGTGCTCCGTCCGACGGAGAGGTCCTTCCGCGCCAGCGAGGTCCGCTGCCCGAAGAGTCCCGCCCAGAAGAGCGCCGCCGCGGCCAGGTCGCGGACCGGGAGCGAGCAGCCAGTCGCGAGATCCGGAAGCAGCGCCGGACCGCCGCGGAGCGCGAGCGCCTCGAGGCCGAGGCGCAGCGAGGTAGAGCCGCGCCGCGCCGGTGAGAGTCGCCGGCGTCGCCGCGCGCGGCGACGACGCGCGCCCGCGAACCATGGAAGCGGGCTCGACAAGAGCTCGCGCGGCGTAGCGCGGGCCTGCCGAGCCGCTTGCGCAGGATCGCCCAGCGGCGCTGCCGGCTCCAGGCCGCGCCGGGAGTCGTGAGACCTCCGCGGTCTCGATCTCGTCGGCCGAGAGCACGACGCGGTAGCCCGCCTCGCGCGACCAGCCGGCCGAGGAGGTAGTCCTCGGCCAGGTGGTCGCGCGAGCGCCGCATTCCTCCGATCGCGTTCAGCGCCGTCGCGCGAGATCAGGATGGACTTGCCGACGACGCACGGCAATCCCGAGCAGCCCGGCGATGGCGGCGGTGCCGGCCGGAGCGCGCCGTTCAAGTAGAGCGACTCGAGCCGCGAGGCCAGCGTCCGACGCTCCGCGCGCCCGGAAGAGGTGCGAGACCAGCGCCCACCGCCGGATCGCGAAGAACGAGACCGCCCGCCCGAGGAACTCCGGATGGACCCGGACGTTGCCGTCGGCCATGAGGATATGGCGGTAGCGGGCGCGCGCTGAGGCCGCGGCGGAGAGGCGGTTGACCTTGGCGTTTCCGCTCCGGCTCGCGGGCGTCCACGACGAACGTGCTCGGGATCGCCGGGATGGCGGTCGGCGATCCGTCGCGCGAGCGGCGAACGGCGGGATCGGTGCGGCTCGCGAAGGAAGAAGACGACCTCGTAGTCGGGATAGTCGAGCCGGAAGAAGGACTCGAGGTTCTCGCTCGAGCGCCGTCGTCGAGGCCGCAGAGCGGCTTGACGATCGAGACCAGCGGGCAGAGTCGCCCGGGACCGCGCGCCGCGCGCGCCGGCGCGATGCCGGCTGAGCGCCATCGCGGCCGCCGCGTAGAGCTGCCACGGAGAGTCGCGAGCGACCAGCGAGGAAGAGCAGCGGCGGCGTCACGCGGTCGCCTCCGCCGCCGCAGAGGTCAGGCGCAGCACGCCGATCCCGTCGCGCGCTTCAGAGCGGCGAGGACCGCACGCGACGGTCTTCTCGCGCCTGCAGCAGCGTCTTCCAGGCGTAGAGGTGCTCCGGGCCGGTGGAAGTCGCTGTTGGCGATGTGCGGCAGCTTCTCGCGCGAGACGACCGGGAAGAGGTCCCAGCGGCAACCGACCTCCCAGAGGTCCACCAGCGGCGCCGACGAGCTTGCGGCGGTTCCAGAGGTAGCAGGTGTTCGCGTAGAACTCGCTCATCTCGTGCGGGTGGCAGGCGACCGAGACGGCGCCCGCGCGCCCGGATCTCCTTGAGCATCTCGATGCGGATCGCCCGTCGGCCGGGAGGAACTCGTTCAAGCCCGGAGCGCCAGGACGTGGACGGAGGTGTCGCGGTTGATCGTGTTGCGGGTCATCTCCGCGCCGGGCAGAACCAGCATCCCGTAGGTCCTCCACGCGCGCGCTCCGGCCTCCGCGCGCGATCTCCTCCCGATAGCGCTTCCAGCTCTCCGGGTTCAGAGAATGGCGGATCGCGATGGGCGATCTTCCCCAGGCCGTTGTCCCGGTTGACGATGTGGTCGGTGATCGCGACGACGTCGTGGCCGCTTCGGCCGAACAGGTCCACGACCTCCGGCAGCGGCAGGACGCCGTCCGAGTACGGCCGTGTGGACGTGAAAGTCGCAAAGCAGCATCCTTGTCCTCCCGAAGAATTGTCGGCGGAGGACAAGAAGTCCCTTCAGTCTATTCGGGATAAGGCTGCAGAAAAGCTTATGTGAAGCCGGCTCTGATGACATTTCGGCCAGGCATGGCGGTTTGCGGGCGGTCCACCACCGTCGCCGCGGCCATGCCGCCGCGGCGAGAGTGAGGGCCAGCGCCACGCGGAGGCGACGGAGATCCGCCGGAAGCGCGACGACGGCACCTGACGACCAGCCCGGCCGGAGCCATCTGCCGGATCGCGCGGCCGAGTCCTGGCCGTGGATCGCCGGGCCGCGGCCAGGCGTGCGTCGATTGGCGCCCGCATCCGCGCGCGGGCGGCCGGCGGCAGGGCCGCGGTCCTCCATCTCTCCTTGTCGAGACGGCGTCGTGCAGACGTGGAGCATGACCACGGAAGAAAGACGGCCACAGCGACGAGCCCGGCGACGCGCGAAACTTCGCTGTTGTTGATTCCCGACGCCGCCCCGGCGTTGAGCCTGCGGCACCGGGGCGCTCCGCGACGGCGGTCGCCAGCGGGGCGACGGCGGTCGCCATCCCGAGACCGAGCACCGGGGGCCGGCGGGAAGAACGCGTCGTCCAGTAGGCTGCCTCCCGACTCCCGGCAGGGCAAAGAGCGCAGACGCCCGCGGCGGCGATCGAGCAGCCGTGGCGACGAGCGGGAGCCTGGCGCCCAATCCGGTCGTACAGGCCGCCCGACGCCGCGCGAGAGCAGGAACATCAGGAGGATGAAAGGGAGGACGGCGAAGCGCCCGCGGCCTGCGCGCGGAGCACCTGGCGCACCTGGATCCAGGTCGAGCGGAAGGGAAGACCAGCACGCCGGAGAGGCCGCTGTAGAGAAGGAGGGGTCAGGAGGTTGGCTCCCGCAAAGCGGCGCGAACGGGAAGAGATCCCGAGGCGAAGCATGGGGTCCGGCGCCCAGCCCGACTCGACCGCGACGAAGGCGGCGAGCGCCAGGTGACACCGAGAGCCATCGCGGCCGGCACGGCGGGATGCTTCCAGCCCAGGCCCGGCGACTCGAGCAAACGCATAGACGACGCCGCCGAGGCCGACCGTGGCGAGCAGGGCTCCGGGCCAATCCAGGCTTCGAGCCGGCCGTTTTCGCCGCGGCTTTCCGGGACCCTCCACAGCGAGATCGCCACGACAGCGCGGTAGCGACTCGAACGGTGCTGACCAGGGAAAGCCCAGCGCGCCACGTGTAGGTGATCGACCGGCCATCCTCCCAGCATCCGGACCAGACGGCCGTCGGTCACCTGCGCTGAACGCCGACCGGGTCCCGATCGCCCGTCCGCGGTCGGGCCCTCCGAAGCAGGAGGCGGGGATCGCGAGGCTACCTCGGGACGAGAAGCGCGCCGCCGATCCCCTCGGACCGCGCGAAACGCGATGAGCCAGCGGACCGCCGGCGCGCGAGCGCGCAAATCTCCGAGCGACGCCAGCGCGAAAGACGGCGGTCCCGATCAGAGTGGTCCCGTCGGCGCCCGGGCCGGTTCGCCGCGAGATCCGCCGGTCAGGAGCGGCGAGACAGCAGGATCGCGTGCCGCCTCGAGGACCCGCTGGACCTCGACCAGCGCCGCGGCCGAACGTTGCCTGCAGCGACGGGAGCGCGACGTTGACGACCGTCCCGTCGATAAAGGCCATGCTCGATCCGAGGACTCGCCGCGGCCAGGATCCACGGCGTCGTCTCGGCGAAGCGGGGCACCGCCGCGGCCTGTGCTCGCGCGGGTCAAATAGCCCTCGTCGAAGGCCTGCCGGAAGTAGCCGCCCGGCACGAAGCCGGCTAAGTGCTCTTACCGGCCGGCGCTTCCCCATCTCGCAGCCAGTCCAGGTCTTCACTCGAGCCGGTGGTAGCGCGGTCGCCGCCGATGTCGTCCCGCGCCCCCAGGTCGAAGGCGACCCGGCGAGCGGCAGCGGAGCGCGACGGTGGAGGTCCTCGTGCGAGGAGTCCCGATCTTCCGCGGCTGCCGATTCGCCGCCCAGCCGCCAGGTGAGCGGACTCGTGGCGAGAGCGGCCGCAGGCGGCCGTCGATTCGTCGCCCTCCAACGTGGCCAGCGCGGCTTCCAGGCGCCCGCCGCCACGCCATCCCCGTCTCCGGCCACGGGATCGTCGTCGCACGCAAGTCGAGCAGGCGCGAGGCGGCTTGAGCGTGAGGCCTGAACGACGAGGGTCCCGAGCACGACCGCAAAGGCCGTCACGATGATCAGGTCGCGAAAACGGGAAGGAGCCCTCA
>ERZ1370068.6240-contig-5236_pt1 | contig 38136 bp, 51 predicted proteins | sample MGYA00561227_ERZ1370068 | MGnify/ENA primary metagenome ERZ1370068 (study PRJEB38410, sample SAMEA6850437) | metagenome | study: Metagenomic assessment of the ecological functions of the soil: analysis of the soil microbiota associated with the...
TATGCTAAGTTCAGTTACGTATTGCTAGGCCTTGGCCTTTGTCGCAGTCCCAGGAGCGAAAAACCGCGCGGGCGGCGGCGCGGGCTGGGGAGAAGGCATCATCCGGGACATCGGCGCGGACTGCGTCGCATGGCCGAGCATTCCGCGGCGAAGCGTTCGAGCGTCTCACCATCAGCCAGGATCGCTCGCCACCGCCTCCTCGGCCATGAGCGCGGCGAGCCGCGATTCGGGCGGCTGCCGCGGATCGAGAACTTAGCGGTCTCGCCGTAGCCCTGCAGGAAGCGGCGGCGACAATCCCGGAAGGCGAAGCGCGGGTTCCCGCTCATGCGGACGAGGCCTTGCACCGCTTCGTTCGTGCAGCCCGAGCACGGTCTCCAGCATGCCGGGCATGATACGGCGCGCCCGAGCGCCTGGGAGCGAAGCGGCCGCCGGTCTGTTCACTCCGGGAACCGCATGCCGTCATCGGAAGAGCGCGCGATCCGAGGGCATCCAGCGCCTCCCGCTCGCCCTTGTTGATGCCGGCGCACAGGCTGTTCGGCACCACGAGGCCGGCGGCACGGGCAGGCCCATCGCCGCCATGCGCGAGAGGTTTGCCTTGTTGCCGGCAATGCCCAGCTCGAGCGCTTCCTTCCGTTCGCGGCCCGCCGATCAGATAGAGCGTCTTCATGATCCTCCCTCAATTCGTGAGATCGCCGATGACGTGGGCGCGCAGCATGACCGGCACGGGCGAACCGGTCGGTCGCCCGCTCGACCTTACGCGCGCATTCGAGCAGGGCGTGCGCGCCAGCCCGCGTTGCATCGGTCAGGATTGCGGCGATGGTCTCGCGCTCATGCCATCCGGCCGCATGCTCAGGTCGATCAACCTGGCCGATGCTTCAGAGCATCGTCGGCATCGCAGTGGCCGCCCGGCACGACGCCGCGGCATCGGCAGCGCGGGCCACCGCCTCGGCGCCGGCCGCGGCCCGTATCGCGAGCGCGGCGAGCGGCGCCAGCACCCGATGATCGCGATCGAGGCAGCAACGAGAGGAGGAAGGCGGCCTCTTCGAGATCGTCGACAGGTCCTCCGAGCGTATCGATCAGCAGGCGCGCGTGCGGCTGTCGGTGTGAAGCGCTCGGCGGCCGCGCAGCTCCACGGCGTGCGGTCGCCTTCTCTCGATGCGCTTTTTACGCCTTCCGCGCCATAGCGGTCGCGTCGCAGGGCCGGCCGGCCATTCGCTCCTCGGCCAAGCCGCGAGGCCGCTGGCGATCGCGGGCGGTCCAGACTGGCGGACGATGCCCTGCAACAGCTCGCTCTCCGATCGCTCGAAGCGGCGGGCGAGGTCCACATCGATGGCGTCGCCTGGGGATCGCCCGGTCGGCGCGCTCGGCGCCAGCAGCCCCTCCGCCGCGATCCGCAGCACGAGAAATATTTGAAAATCGTCGCTCCGTCGCGGCAACGCATCGAGGCGCACGCCGTAGCGCCGATCCGCGCCGCCGCCGCCCGGCGCACCGCGCCGTTGAACAGATCGACGCCGCCGAGCTGCAGGAAGGCGCGATGGCCAGGCCGTACCGCGCGCCGCCCATTTGAGCAGGCGCACGGCATCGGCGTTATCCGATGACGCCGCAGCGCGTCTTTGTTCAGTCGATCAGGAAGACCAGGAAGGAACCGACCGCTGCAAGGAAGGCGTCGCGCTCCTTCGCGTCTTGCGCGGCAGGCGGCCAGTCACGAGACAAAATGCGCCGCGTCTCGCCGAGCCCTTCGGCATGCTCGTGCTGCAGCGGTCAGGTCGCGGCGGTCCATCGAACAGCCCGACCACGAAGAACTTTGGCGCGGGCGCGATGGATGTCGGTGTAGGTGACGGTGACCGCATTGTCCTCGATCGTCACGACCGGGACATGAGCGTCTGTGGTTCCGATGTCGTTCCTGAATCACAAGGCGTCTGCGAGCGCGCAGCCGTCGTCTCCAGCCCCGGATGATCAGGCGAGACTTCGCGTGCTCGCGGGCCACTGCATGCCGAAGGCCTCGACCGCGGGGCGGTCTTCCGTCGCAGGCCATAGGCATGGAGCCACGACGACTTCATCGGCAACGCGCCGCCAGCCGATTGAGCGCCTTGTGCATGTCCATCACCAGGCGATGCAGGCTGTCGGGCCCGTCTGCGCTGCCGACGTCATAGCCGCGACGCCGATGGCCACCGGGTGGTCATCCGGCAACCGCGGCAGCGCGCGCAAATTCAGGGCGCTTGCGATACGTCGTCGCATCCAGACTGCCGCGATTTCGATCGCACGGGTCATCGCATCGACATCGGCGACCAGGAACGCCTGCAACGTCGCCGCGCCCGGCGCGAACACGGGGCATCGGTTCCGTCGACCCGCGCCTCGCGGATGAACCGCCCGAACTCCATCCGGATCGACCCCGCCGCGCGCGCCTCCACAGACGGAGTCGTCAGCAGTCTTGGTCGGCTCAGCTCGCGTGACGGACCGCCGCTCTGCAGCCCGCTCATGCGAACCTTCGCCCAGTCGTTCGCAGCCAGCCCTTCCGCCACGAGCCGCGGCAGCAGCACGGCGGCCTCGCCCAGGTCGTGAGCAGTTCGTGTTTTCGACCATGCTGCCATGCTCTCCTTCGTTGTGGTGTGACGCAACGTGACCTCTAGCCGCCGTCGTCTTTGCGCGAGATCCAATCACAAATCTGTCATCTTGGATCAAATACTGTAAGCTCTCGCGCCTCCGCGACGGCGATTCAATCGGCAAAGACGGTCCAGGCAGGTGGCTTCCCGATGGGAGAGCCTAAGCAGAACCGATTACCAGATTTGCGCTCGATCAGGTCGGATCGGCGATGGGGGTTCAACGTGGAGTGGGGGCGCCGCGCGCACCGCTTCGAGCAACTGGGGCGACCAGAAGCCGATGATCGTCTCGATGTGATCCTGCATCGTCTGCGCGGCCGTCTCGGGGTCGCGCGAGGCGAGGGCGTCGCGCACCGCGCGGTGCTGCTCGACGGTCGAGGGCAGGCCCGGCCGGTTGTCGGGAGTGACACCCTTCGGCCCGTTGCCGAAGGTGTAGCGATGCAGGTGAAGCGCGCAGCGCGTGAGGATCGGCTCGAGGGTCGATCAGCTCGGCCGTGCGGAAGATGGTCAGGTGGAATTCGCGGTCGAGATTCGCTCAGCACGTAGCCGTCATGGGCCTGCTCGGCCTCGGCCATGCGGGCGATGACGCCGTCCCAGTGCGCCAGATCCGAGATCCAGTGTGCAGGCGAGCGCCGCCCGGCGCGCGCTCTCGGTCTCGAGCGCGATGCGGATGCGCGCCATCTGCGCCGCACTCTTCCAGCGAGGTGGTCGACACGACCGTGCCGCGGTAGCCGCGCCGCGTCACCAAGGCCGTCCTGCTCCAGCCGCAGCAGCGCCTCGCGCACCGTGCCCTGGCTGCAGCCCATGGCGGCCATGATCTGCTGCTCCAGCGGGGCCTGCCCGGGCTCCAGCCGCCGCAGCAGGATCGCGCGCTTCACCGAATGGTAGACGGCGTTGCTCTTGCGCTGCTTCGGCGGCGGTGAGTTTTCCGCACCAAGTATCGTCGTGACGTAGTTCATGGGAACGCTGTTGACAGGATCGATCGATGTCTGAACAATGGTTAATAACGATAATGATAATGATATCGGGAGCGCGAGGCAACTAAGCTCGACCCGAGCGGAGGTCGACCGGGAGGTCCGAGGCGAATGCGGCACGGTGTGTGACCCTGCGAAAATCGCCGACTCCCGGCCGCGACGCTCCGGCGGCGTGAGGACGCGCGGCATGTCGTCGCTGCTCGAGATCGATGGGCTCAGCGTCGAATTCCGCATGACGGACGGCGTGATCCGCGCGGTCAACGACGTGTCCTTCGATGTCCAGCGCGGCGAGGTGGTCGCCGTGGTCGGCGAGTCCGGCAGCGGCAAGTCGATGACCGCCCTGGCCGTGCTGCCAACTCGTGCCGCAGCCGCCCGGCCGCATCACCGCCGGGGCCGTGCGCTTCGACGGGCAGGATCTGCTGCGGCTCGACGAGAACGGCATCCGCGCCTTCCGCGGCCGCCGCATCGGCATGGTGTTCCAGGAGCCGATGACCTCGCTGAACCCGCGTGCTGTCGATCGGGCGGCAGATCACGGAGGCCATGCAGACCCACCTGGCAGCTGCGACGGCCGCAGGCGCGCGCGCGCGCGCGTCGAGCTGCTGCAGGCTGGTCGGCATCGCCGAGCCCGAGCGCCGGCTGCAGCAATATCCCCATCAGCTTCAGCGGCGGCATGCGCCAGCGCGTGATGATCGCCATGGCGCTCGAGCTGCAAGCCCGAGCTCATCATCGCCGACGAGCCCACCACCGCCCTCGACGTCACCATCCAGGCGCAGATCCTGCATCTGATGCAGGGCCTCTGCCGCCGCCTCGGCGTCGCCCTCGTCATCATCACGCACAATCTCGGGCGTGGTCGCCCGCTACGCCGACCGGGTCAACGTCATGTATGGCGGCCGCATCGTCGAAGCAGGGATCGGCCGCCGAGATCTACCGCACGCCCAGTCATCCCTACACGATCGGCCTGCTGAATTCGGTGCCGCGCCTCGACCGGCCGCGCAGCGCGCCGCTCGATCCGATCCCCGGCAGTCCGCCCGATCCGCTGGCGCCGCCCTCGGGCTGCTCGTTCCGTCCGCGCTGCCGCTTGGCGGCGCCGCGTTGCGCGGACGGCGGTGCCGCCGCTGCGCACCGATCACGGCCGCCCACCGCAGCGCCTGCTTCGAGCTGCAGCGTCTGGGCGAGCTGCTGGTGCCGGCATGACCGCGCGCGACGTCCTCTTCGAGCTGCGCGACCTGCGGAAGTATTTCCCGGTCAAGCGCGGCCTCGTGTTCGACCGCACGGTCGGCGCAGATCAAGGCCGTCGACGGCGTCAGCTTCGCCATCCGCAGCGGCGAGGCCTTCGGTCTCGTCGGCGAGTCCGGCTGCGGCAAATCGACGATCGGCCGCTGCCTGCTGCAGCTGGAGGAGCCGACCAGCGGCCAGATCGTCTTCGAGGATGCGGACATCGCGACCTTCGACGGCCGCCAGACGCAGGCCGTTCCGCCGGCACGTGCAGGCCGTCTTCCAGGACCCGTTCAGCTTCGCTCAATCCGCGCATGACCGTGGAGCGAGATCGTCGGCGAGCCGCTGCTGGTGCACGGCATCGAGCCCGGCCGCAGTCGGCGCGACTCGAGCGCGTGCGCGAGCTGCTCTCGGTCTGTCGGCCTGCCGGCGCAGCCTCGTCGACCGCTATCCGCACGAGATGTCGCGGCGGCCAGCGCCAGCGCGTCGGCATCGCGCGCGCGCTCGCGCTCGACCCGAGCTTCATCGTCTGCGACGAAGCCGGTCTCGGCGCTCGACGTCTCGATCCAGGCGCAGATCGTGCGGCTGCTGGAGGATCTGCGCGACGAGTTCGGCCTCACCTACCTCTTCATCGGCGCACGATCTCAGCGTCGTCGCGGCATATCTGCCACGCGCGTCGCCGTGATGTATCTCGGGCGCATCGTCGAATCGGCCGACTGCGACACGCTCTTCGATGACGCCCGCCACCCCTATACCCGCGCGCTGCTCGCGTCGGTGCCCGTGCCCGATCCGAGATCGAGCATCGGCGCGAGCACCAGGTGATCAGGGCGAGATTCCAGCCCGATGAATCCGCCGAGCGGCTGCGCCTTCCATCCGCGCTGCCCGCTCGCCGACGAGCAGTTGCCGGCGCGCCGTTCCGGCGCTGCAGGCGGTGGGCGACGACCACTACGCGGCGTGCCCCAAGGTGGGGCAGGCGAGTCCGGACCCGCGCGTGGGTCGCGGGCGTGACGGGGCTGAAGCCGTGCGTCACTTCTGACAAGCTCAGGATGAGGACCAATCTTCGTGGCCACCACAGTCCTCCCTCATTCCGAGCTTGTCGAAGGACGCACGATGGTCGCGCCAGTCGATGTCTGAAGTGTCTGAAGGGAATGCCAGGAGGAATCTGACCAAGGAGGCTACAATGACGCTGAAGACGCGCAAAGCATTGAGCAAGGCGGACGAGGCCCGCATCCGCGCGGAACTCGCCGACGCCTACGACTTCGACCCGCGCGACCCGCTGTTCGGATTGAACCGCGAGGATCATTCGGGACCCGTATTGAAGCGCCGCGCCGTGCTGCGGCTGATGGCGGCCGCCGGAACGCTGACGGCCTGGCATCTGATTCCGGGCTTCGGCGGCGCCCGCCGCGCGGCCGCCGCCGCGAAGGGCGGCACGCTGACTGCGGCTGGGCCGGCGTCGGCGAGATCAGCACGCCTCGATCCCTGCGCAGATCAACCAGGTGCTGCAGTTCCAGATCTCGTCGAACGTGCTGTCCGGTCTCACGCATATCAATGCCGCGTTGATCGCGCAGGGCGACCTGGCGGAGAGCTGGACCGTTTCCGACGACGGCACCGAATACAAATTCAAGCTGCGCGAGGGCGTGTTCGTTCCACAACGGCGACCGGCTGACGGCCGACGACGTGCTCTTCACCTATCAGCGCTCGAAGGATCCGCAGAAGTCGATCCCACTCGGCGGTGCTGGCCAACGTCGCCAGCGTCGACCAAGATCGACGACTACACCGTGCGCTTCAAGCTGAGCAAGCCGCAGGCCTCGTTCCTGCCGAAGGTGCTGGAACGCTCGAGCGGCCGCGCCATGACGATCGTCAGCCGCGGCGGACTCGAGAAGACGATGGGCGAGATCGGCCTTACGGCCTCATGCCGGTCGGCAGCGGGCCGTTCAAGGTCACGGCCCACCAGCTCGGCCAGAGCGTCACGCTCGAGCGCAACGAGAACTACTACGACAAGGAGCGCCCGCTGCTCGACAAGGTCGTCATCCAGCCCATCGTCGATGCCGAGCCGCTGGCGGCGGCGATCGAGGCCGGCGACATCAAGCTGATCGGCGGCAATCCGGCGGCGCCCGAGCTGATCGACCGCTTCGTCGCCAATGCCGACCTGGTCGTGGACGAGGCGCCGGAGCCGGGCTTCCAGTCGCTCTGGATCAATCCGTGGCACGACGAAATGAAGGTGACGGACTTCAACAAGCCGGTCGAAGAGCTGATGAAGGAGGAGGGCTTCAAGGTCCGCCTCGCCATCGCCAAGGGCCTCGACCGCGACAGCTACATCAAGCAGGCGCAGTTCAGACCGCGGCACGCCCTGTTTCGGCTCGGTCAACCCGGCGATGGCGGCATATTTCGATGCCGGCCTGGCGACGTCCAGCTCGCAGACCTTCGACCTGGCGGCGGCCAGGAAGCTGATGGCCGATGCCGGCTATCCCGACGGCAAGGGCTTTCCCGAAGCTGCGGCTGCTGACGACGCCGAGCCAGAAGCGCGAGACGGAGGTGATCGCCAACCAGCTGAAGCAGAACCTCGGCATCGACGTCGCGATCGAGACCAAGGACTTCCCGGTCCTGATCGAGTGATTTCGACGCCATGAAGTGGGACCTGGTGCGGCTCGGCAGCGGCGGCGACTATGACCCCGACGACGCGCTCGGTCGACTGGATGCAGACGACGTCGAAGTTCAACGGCCGCAAGCGCGACCCGGCGAAATATCCGTTCGGCTTCTTCTCCGACAAGGAGGTCGACCAGCTGACCTCCGAAGCAGAGCGCCACGGCCGATATCGACAAGCGGAAGGAGCTGGTGCGCAAGGCCAACAAGATCACCTCGGACAAGGTGGCGAGCGCCTTCCTGTTCCATCCCAAGAACATCCTGATCTACCACAAGAGCGTGAACTTCCCGAAGGAGAGCGCGCATCCCCGGACTGGTGGATCTGGACCGGGTGTCGTTGGCGACGTGATGAAGTCGATGAACCTTGCGCAGACCCAGTGTCCCCTCTCCCTGATGTGGGAGAGGGGTTAGAGTGAGGGCTGTCGCGGCTCGCAGTGACCTCTTTCCGTCGACTCGCGCGTGGTCGAATCCAGCGCTGGCGCCGACAGGTCATGAATCACTGCCCACAGCCGACCAGGGATCGCGGACCCTCGTCTGAGCCCTCTTTCCCGCTCCGCACGGGAGAGGGACACGATGTGTATCGAGCTGCCAGCGGGAGCGTGGACACGCATGACCCGCTATCTCATCCGGCGCGGGCATCGGGGCGGTCATCGTGATGTGGGCGGTGGCGACGCTGGTGTTCTTCATCGTGCGGCTGGTGCCGGGCGATCCCATCGCGGCCATGCTGTTCGATACCGGCGATGCCGCGGCCGGTGGAGCAGCTGCGCCACAAGCTCGAGCTCGATGCGCCGCTCTATGTACAGTACGCGGAAATGGTTCTGGCTGATGTTCCAGGGCGATCTCGGCAACTCCATCTACGGCAGCCACATCCCGGTCGCGCAGGAGATCGTCGAGGCGCTGCCGCGCACCCTCTCGCTGGCGTCGCTCGGCTTTCTCATCGCGCTCATCATCGCCGTGCCGGCGGGGCTGATCGCGGCGACGCGGCGCGGCAGCTGGGCCGACCATGCCGTCACCACCGCCGCCTTCCTCGGCCTCAGCATGCCCGACTTCTGGACCGGCATCCTGCTCATCATCCTGTTCGCGGCCACCCTGCACTGGCTGCCGGCCATCGGCTACGTGCCGCTGTCCGGCGGGTTCTGGCCGTGGCTCTCGCACCTGATCCTGCCGGCGGTCGCGGTCGGCACGACCTTCTCGGCCATCATCGCGCGCATGATCCGCTCCGGCCATGCTGGAGGTGCTGAAGACCGACTACATGCGGGTCGCGCGCGCCAGGGGCCTCGACGAAAGTCGACGCTGATCCTGCGCCACGCCTTCCCCAATGCGCTCATCCCCGTGGTCACGGTGATGGGCATCGCCTTCGCCCTGCTGATGGCCGGCGCGGTGGTGGTGGAGAACGTCTTCGCCATCAAGGGACTCGGACGGATGCTGATCCAGGGCATCCTCAACCGCGACTATCCGGCCGTGCAGGGCGCCGTGCTCGTCATCTCGGCCATCTTCGTGTTCAGCAACCTGCTGGTCGATCTCCTCTACACGGTGATCGACCCGCGCATCCGCTACGACAAATGAGCGAAGCTGATCCTCGGCGATATCGCTCTCCCGCCCCGGCGCCGCGCCGGCTGGGTGCAGTTGCGCGCCGTGCTCTCGGCGCGGACAAGAAGGCATTCGTCGGCGCGGATCCTTGCGATGCTGGCGCTGCTGGCCGTGATCGGGCCGCTCGATCTCGCCCTACGACCCCAACGCCATGACCTTCGACATGCTGCTGCCGCCGAGCGGGGCGCACTGGCTCGGCACCGACGACCTCGGCCGCGATCTCCTGAGCCGCATCATCGTGGGCACGCAGGTGTCGCTGTTCGTCGGCGTTTCCACCGTCGCCATCGCGCTGCGTCGCCGGGGTCACGCTCGGCATGCTTGCGGGCTATTTCGGAGGCTGGCTCGATCACGTCATCATGCGCTACATCGACCTGCAGTGGGCGTTTCCGAACTTCATCATCGCCGTCTATCTCGTGGCGGTGTTCGGCACCGGCCTCTCGAACCTGATCGCGGCGATATCGCTCGCCTTCCTCGACGATTTCGCCCGCGTCGCCCGCGGCATGGTGCTGTCGATCAAGGAGGAGCCCTATATCGCGGCGGCAAAGACGGTCGGCGTCTCCCATTTCCGGATCATGTGGCGGCACGTGCTGCCCAACGCGGCGGCGCCGATCATCGTGCAGGCCACGGTCAGCGTCTCCTACGCGATCCTGGCCGAGGCCAGCCTGTCGTTCCTGGGCCTCGGCGTCGAGGCCGACGACGCCGACCTGGGGGCTCATCCTTCGGATGCCCGCAGCTTCATCTCGCGCGCCTGGTGGCTCGGCATCTTCCCGGGCCTCGCCATCATGCTGACGGTGCTCTCCATCAACTTCATCGGCGACGCCCTGCGCGATTTCCTGGATGTAAGGGAGACCAAGGATGCGGGTGAGCGACCGCTCGCTCCGATCCGCTCATCCCCGCCCCTTGTGGGCGGGGTCGAGGAGGGTCTGCGCGCGGCAGCGCGCCAGCGATGAGCCAGTATCGATCAGCGAAGCCGCGTGAATCGTTCGCGCCTGCCGGCGCGAGACCTCTCTCAACCTCCGCCCACAAGGGCGCGGGGAATGCATGCAGCGAACCTGGCAAGGCAGCTTACAAAGGCAGTCATGAGCAAATTCACCACCCGGCCGGAAATCCTCGGCACGTTCGGCGTCGTGGCGTCGACGCATTGGCTGGCGACGGCGGCCGGCATGGCGATTCTCGAGAAGGGCGGCAATGCCTTCGACGCCGCGGTGCGCGATCGGCTTCGCGCTGCAGGTCGTGGAGCCGCATCTCAACGGGCCCGGCGGCGACGTGCCGATCCTGCTCTACAGCGCGAAGAACGATCGCGTCGATGTCATCTGCGGCCAGGGCGTGGCGCCGGCGGCCGCGACCATCGAGGCCTATCGCCAGCCTCGGATCTCGATCTCGTGCCCGGCACCGGGCTGCTCGCGGCCGTCGTGCCCGGCGCCTTCGACGCCTGGATGCTGATGCTGCGCGACCACGGCACCATGGAGCTGTGCGGAGGTGCTGGCGCCGGCGCTCGGCTACTGCGAACCGGCGGCTTCGCGGTCGTACCCAACATCAGCAAGACGATCGAAGCGGTGCGCGACCTGTTCGAGACGGAGTGGCCCGAGTTCGGCCGCCATCTGGCTCAGGGACGGCGGGCCGGTCGCCGGCAAGCTGTTCGACAATCCCGCCGTCGCCGAGACCTATCAGCGGCTGCTGCGCGAGACGAAATCCGCCGGCCGGCAGCCGGGAAGCGCGGATCGAGGCGGCGCAGACGTGCGTGGTATGGCGGATTCGTCGCCGAGGCGGTCGACCGATTCTGCCGCACGCAGGAGGTGATGGACAGCTCGGGCGCCGGCATCGCGGCCTGCTCACCGCCGACGACATGGCGCGCTGGTCGGCCTCGGTCGAGCGGCCCTGCAGCTACGACTATCACGGCTACACCGCTGCGCAAGACCGGCCCCTGGGGCCAGGGACCGGTGGCGCTGCAGCAGCTGGCGCTGCTCAAGGGCTTCGATCTCGACGGCCTGTCGGCCGAGGATCCCGATTTCGTCCACACCGTCGTGGAGTGCGCGAAGCTCGCCTTCGCCGATCGCGAGGCGTTCTACGGCGATCCCGAGTTCGTGCGCGTGCCGATGGAGACCCTGCTGTCCGACGGCTACAACGACGATGAGCGCCGCAAGCTGGTGGGCGAGCGCGCCTCACGCGAGCTGCGGCCGGGGCACATTCCCGGCCACGGCGCGCCGCCGATCGTGCGCGTGGCCCGCGGCGCCGAAGTCGATGTCGCCCATGCCGGCGCGCATGGCGCGGGCGAGACCGACCACCGCTCGGTTCGAGGAGATGAGGGTGTCCCGCACCGGCGGCACGCGCGGCGACACCTGCCATCTCGACGTCATCGACCGCTGGGGCAACATGGTGTCGGCGACGCCGAGCGGCGGCTGGCTGCAGAGCTCGCCGGCGATCCCCGGCCTCGGCTTCGCCCTCACCACGCGCGGGCAGATGTTCTGGCTCGAGGAGGGGCGGCCGGCCAGCCTGGCGCCGCGCAAGCGGCCGCGCACCACGCTGACGCCGTCGCTGGCGCTGCGCGACGGCGTGCCCTACCTGGCCTTCGGCACGCCGGGCGGCGACCAGCAGGACCAGTGGTCGCTGAATGTATTCCTACGCCATGTGCATTTCGGCCTCAACCTGCAGGAGGCGATCGACGCGCCGGAATTCCACACCGCGCATTTCCCGAGCCTCGTTCTATCCGCGCGAGTGCCGGCCGGGCCATGTGACGGTGGAGGGCCGCTTCCCGCCCGCGACCATCGCCGCCCTGCGCCGCCGCGGCCACGACCTCGAGGTCGACGCCGACTGGAGCCTCGGCCGCGTCTCCGCCGCCGCCAAGGACGGCCCGCTGCTGAAGGCGGCGCGCCAACCCGCGGTTCATGCAGGGCTATGCGATGGGAAGATGATGGCGGCGCTGGAGAGATCAGACAAATCGCGCCGCTAACGCTTATTGTCATGCCGGCGGAAGCCGCATCCATATTCACAGCCCGTGTTTATGGATACCGGCTTACGCCGGTATGACACTGCAAGTGAATCCGTGATTCACTCTCCGCGCTAACTCAGCGCCGGCTCCAGCCGGTCCATGGCCTGCGACAGGCGGTCGAGGCTGGCGGCGAAGCAGAGGCGCAGGTGGCCCTCGCCGCCGGGGCCGAAGGCGCTGCCGGGGGCGAGGCCGACGTGAGTCCTCGTGCACCATCCGCTTGGCGAAGGCCAGCGAGTCCGGTCATGCCGTCGACGCCGAACATGACGTAGAACGCCGCCTCCGGGCGCACGATGCGCACGCGCGGCATGGCGCCCAGGCGCTGCAGCACCAGCTCGCGGCCGGTGCGGTAGCGCGCCACCATCTCCGCCACGAACGGCTCGCCCTGGGTGAGGGCGACGGCGCAGGCGTGCTGCAGGAAGGGCTGGGCGCCGCTGGTGTTGAATTCGATCAGCTTGTCGACGACGGCCGTGAGGCGCGCCGGCATGATCATCCAGCCGATGCGCCAGCCGGTCATCGCCCAGGCCTTGGAGAAGCTGTTGACGACGACGAGGGGATCGTCGGGCTCCGCCAGCTCGAGGAACGACGGCGCCGCCGGCGCGCCGTCATAGACGATGCGGGCATAGACCTCGTCGGCCACGATCCAGAGGCCGCGCTTGCGGGCGAACTCCGAGCAGCGCCAGCTGCTGCGCGCGCGACATCACCCAGCCCGTGGGATTGCCGGGCGAAGCCAGGTAGATGACGCGGGTGTGCTCGTCGCAGGCCGCGAACAGGCGGTCGAGATCGAGCTGCCAGCCCATGGGCCGCGGATCGAGCGAGAACTGGCGAACTTCGGCGCCCATGATCTCGACGGTGGCGAAGATGTTTGGCCAGACCGGCGTCACGCAGACGACGTTGTCGCCGGGGCCGACCAGGCACTCCATCGCCAGCATCATCGCGTTCATGCCGGCCGAGGTGACGGCGACGCGATCGTCCGCAAGGCGGATGCGGTAGATGCGCTGGTGATAGTCGATGAGCGCCTGGCGCAGCTCGGAGATGCCGCGCTTCTGGGCGTAGAAAGTCTCGCCGCGCTTCATCGCCTCGGTGGCGGCGTCGCAGATGAAGGCCGGCGTCGGCAGGTCGCCCTCGCCGACCCACAGCCCGATCACGTCGGGGATCTGGAAGCCGAGCTTCCACACCTCGACGATGCGGGAATCCTCGAGCGCTTCGATCGCCGGCCGGATGGGCGCGATCGGCTGCAGAGCGGATTCAGCAGCGATTCGCGGGGAGCCATGGGGAGGGGACCACTCTGCGGCGACAGCATGGCTAATTGCCGGAACGCGCCGGCCGCTGGCAATGGCGAAGTGGACAGTGGCGCGGCAGGTCGCCGTCCGAGAACCAGCAGATTGCCGGCCAGCACCAGGAGCACGCCGATGACCGCCGATGCGGTCCACTGATAGTTTTCGAGGAAGGTGGAGACGCCGAGCGCGACGATCGGAAACAACACGCCGGTGTAGGCGGCGCGATCGGCGCCAATGCGCTCGATCAGGGTGAGGTAGGCGCCGAAGCCGATGATCGAGGCGAAGAAGGCGAGATAGAAGAGCGCGCCCAGATAGCTCGGCGTCCACACGAACTCGAAGGGGATGCCGCGCGCCACCACGATGATGAGCGTGAACAGCGCGCCGTAGCTCATGCCGATGGCGTTGGCCTCCAGCACGGGAATGCCGGCGCCCTGGTGGCGCACCGTCACCATATTGCCGAGCGAAGCGGCATAGGTGGCGACCAGCGACAGGGCCAGGCCGATGGCGGCCGTGCGCGAGAGATCGACCTTGGCGAGCTCCGGCCAGAACACGAGGCCGATGCCGATCAGGCCGAGCAGCGCCGCCAGCGCCACCTTGGGCTCGACGCGCCGGCGATACAGCAGGCGCCGTTGGCGATGTTCATCACGGTGATGGTGGAGAAGCAGACGGCGAGCAGCCCGCTGACCAGGTAGGCGGCCGCCCAATAGAACAGGATGTAGTTGAGGGAAAAGAGGAAGAACCCCTGCAGGGCCATGAAGAGATGATCGCGCCGGGAGAAGCGCAGCGAGCGCCCGGCGAGCAGGCAGATAGCCGACCAGCATGACCGCCGACAGCACGTAGCGCTGGGCGATGGCGAGCTCGCCCGGCAGCACCAGCTGCAGCTCCATGGCATACCAGGAGGTGCCCCAGATCAGGACGGTGACGACGTAGAGACGGCGGTGGGCAAGGGATCGGTCCGATGGTGGGCGGCTCCGAGACGACACCTACAGGCGCGCGGGTCGCTCACGCCAGTGATGCCAGGACATGGCGGGCATGCGCGCCGGGCGGAACCGCTAGCCCGCCTTCATGATGCTTCGGTGCAGCGAACTCCGCTGTCAGCGCCGGTAAAAGCCGGCATCCATAGGTCATGGATTCCGGCTTCGCCCGAACGATAAATGAGATGGATTCGATTCAGTCTTTGCGCCGTCGATGCGGCGGCATTGGCCCTCGAAGAAGGCGCCGGGCTCGACCGCCAGGGTCTGGTGCACGACGTCGCCGATCAGCTTGGCCGTCTTCGCCAGGACCACCGACTGCCCCTTGAGCTGTCCGTTGACCGAACCGCAGATCCGGATGCTGTCGCTGGAGATGGTGCCGTGCACGTCCGCGCCCTCGCCGACGGTGATCGAGCGGCCCTGAACGTCGCCCCCGACCTCGCCATCGATCTGAATGTCGCCGCTGCACATCGAGATCGCCCTTGATCTTCAGATCGCGGCTGATGATCGATTGGGTCGCGTGGCCGTTGCCGCGCGGCGCAATGTCCGCCGCCAGGGCCGCCGTCGGCTCGAGGCGCGGCGTTGTTGTTCTTGCTTATCCTTTGAAAACATGTTGCCAGTCTCCAGCTCGTTGAAGGGACTCTAAGTCCTGCGCTCTAGCGCGCTAGTTCTGGCGAAATATGCGTTAACGGGTCGTAAGACGAGCCGGAAGGGACGCGATAGGTCGCCGCCGGCCCGCCTATCGCCCGAACCCAGCCGGAGCCGCCGCCGAGAACCGCTCGCGATAGGCCTGCGGCGTCGCGCCGAGAAGGCGGCAGGAAGCTGCGGCGCATCGTCTCCTCGGAGCCGTAGCCGCAGTGGGCGCGCGACGCGCTTCACGGGCCGACCGCGCTCGAGCAGGTGGCGGGCGGCCTCGACGCGAACCTGCTCGACCGCGCGGGCGGGCGTCGGCCGGTGGCCTGGCGATAGTGCCGCACGAAGCTGCGCTCGCTCATGCCGGCGGCGTCGGCGAGCGAGCCGACCGAGAGGTCGCGGCGGAGATTGTCGGCGATCCAGGCATGCAGACGCTCGAAGCGGGCATCGCCGTGCTGCAGGGCCAGCGTCGCGCTGAACTGCGCCTGACCGCCCGGGCGCTTCAGGAACACGACGAGATGGCGGGCCACCGCCAGGGCGAGCTCGCGGCCGAGATCCTCCTCGACCAGCGCCAGCGCCAGATCGATTCCGGCGGTGACGCCGGCCGAGGTCCAGATGTCGCCGTCGCGGATGAAGATCGGGTCGGGCTCCAGGCGCACGGCGGGAAAGCGACGGGCGAACTCGGCGCAGCGCCGCCAGTGCGTCACGGCGCGGCGGCCATCGAGCAGGCCGGCGGTCGCCAGCAGAAAGGCGCCGCTGCAGACCGACGCGGTCCGCCGCGCCGCCTTCGCCCGCGCCTTGATCCAGCCGATCGAGCTTCTCCGTTCTCGCAGGCCGCATAGACGCCGGAGCCGCCGGCGACGATCAGCGTATCCAGGGGCGGCGCGGCGCGGGGAGTTTGCGGGTCGCGAGACCCAGGCCGGCAGATGCCGTCACCAGCGATCGGTCGGCCACCACGACCGGATCGTAGGGACGAGGACTCCCGCTTTGCGCGAAACGAGATCGTTGGCCGAGGCGAACACCTGGAGCGGCCCGGCGACGTCGAGCAGCTGGACGTCGGGGAAGGCCAGGATCTCGACCCGAAGCGGCGCTTGGCGTGAAACGAGGGCTCTTTGGCATATCCGCCAGATGATGGACGCGCTAACGTCGCCGCGGTCAACCAGGAGAGCAGCCATGACCCTGCAAATCGGCATCCTCGTCTTCCCGCGCGTGCAGCAACTCGATCTGACCGGTCCCTACGAGGTCTTCGCCTCGATGCCGGCGGCGAACGTGCACCTGGTCTGGAAGGACCGCTCGGCGATCACGTCGGCCACCGGCCTCGTGCTCGCCCCGACCATGACGTTCGGCGAATGCCCGACGCTGGATGTCCTGTGCATACCGGGCGGCGGGGCGTCAATGCGCTGCTGGAGGACGCCGCGGTGCTCGATTTCGTGCGCACGCAGGCGGCGCAGGCGCGCTACGTGACCTCCGTATGCACCGGCTCACTCTCGTGCTCGGCGCCGCCGGCCTCCTGAAGGGCGCCGCGCGACGACGCACTGGCTCTCGCACGATTTCCTGGCGAAATTCGGCGCCATCCCCGTTCACGAGCGCGTGGTGCGCGACGGCAATCTGATCACGGCCGGCGGGGTGACGGCGGGGATCGATTTCGGCCTGGCGGTCGTGGCCGAACTCGCGGGCCAAGTCGCAGGCGGAGGCGATCCAGCTCGCCTTGGAATATGCACCGCAGCCGCCGTTCCACGCGGGAACACCCGACGAGGCGCCGGCCGCGGTGCTCGCGATGGTGAGGAAGCAGATGGCGCCGACGCGAGCGGCGCGAGAAGCCATCATCGGCAAGCTGGTCGCGGCGGGCGTCGCAAAAGCGTCCTGAAAGTCGAGGATCTCGTCCGAACTCGATCTCCGCGAAGCTCGATGGGCGGCTATGGCTTCACCTTGTGCGCGATCAGCTTGCCCGTCGTTGAAGAAAAGACAGCTCGTTCGTGACCGTTCGCTGGATCAGCCACACATCCGCAGGCCTGATCCAGGTGTCCGTCGACAGGGCGACCAGCTCGATGTTGTAGCGTCTCGCCATCGGCCGCGGTCGCGACGGACTTCATGTCGAAGCGCTGCTCAACGGTGACCGCGTTCGCTCCCGGCGTGATCGTTATCAAGGTGGTCTCGCTCGTCTTGTTCGGGTCAGGCTTCACGGCATTCAGATCGGCGATCACTTCAGACGCGCCTCTGGACTGGCCGGAAACTTCGACACTGACGAAGTCCGGCGCAAAGATTGCTGCGAGCGCCGCCGCGTCGTGGGCCGCCATGGCAGCCTTCAGATCGGCATAGCGGGACTGCAGCGCCGCCCGCAGAGAGTCATCAGCCGAGCCTGCCGAGACGCAGGCGACGGACAGGACAAGAGACAGGCTGAGAATGCGGAGCAAACGATCGGGACGCATGGTTCACCCTCCGACCAGACGAGGCCGACGATGCGGCCGTTGCTAACCGCGCAACTCCTCGAACGAGATCATGACGTGATCGCGAAAGGCCGGGCGCTCCGCAACCTCTCGTGCCACGCCTGCAGATTCGAGAGCGCCGGGCGCTCGATCTCCATCTCGAAGTAGCGGTACAGGGTCACCCCGACGGCAATGTCCGCCAGCGAGAACCGGTCGCCAACCAGGTAGGGGCGCGCCGCCAGCTGGCGATCGAGCAGCACGTAGTGATCGGTCAGACGCGCCGTCAGATCTTTGATGGCGGCCCGATCCTGCCGGCCCGCCGGAGTCCGGACGACCGCCCAGAACACGCCATAGAAGTCCGGCGCGAGCGTGGTCTGCATCCAGTCCATCCAGGCGTCTGCCGGCGCCCGTGCGCCCGGATCGCGCGACCACAACCTGCCCTCGTCATAACGCGCCGCCAGATAGCGGATGATGGCGTTGCTCTCCCAGACGACGACGCCATCGTCCTCGATCGTGGGTATTCTGGCGTTCGGATTCATGGCGAGGTAGGCGGGCGTGGCGAGGCCGCCGAAGCGGCCGCCGGCATCGATCCGCTCGTGGGCGATCCCCATCTCGCCGACCGCCCACATCACCTTTTGCACATTGACGGATGTGGCGCGGCCCCAGACCTTGAGCATGCTGCGCCGCCTGCTATCGTCCTGTCACTTGCTCGACTGCAGCAGCTTCCCGAGCTTCGTCTTGTCATTGTAGATCAGCATCGCCGAGATGTGCCGGCTCTGGACCATGGCCACCATGCCGGCGTGCGGCGCGATGAATCGATAGTCGGTCTGCTCGACGTCGGCCGGTCCGACCGATCCCTGAAATTCCCATTTGATCAGGACCGCATCGAAGCTGCCGGCAGGGACCTTCACCTTGTACGCGCCGATATAGGTGTAGGTGATATCGAGCGCGCCCTTGTGCGTGACCTTGTCGGGCTTCGACAGATCGGACACCTGCACCTTCACGGCAACCTGGCGGCTCTCGCCCGGCTTCAGCCCGACGATCATCAGCGGCTCTCCCGGCGTGAAGCGCGACAGCACCTCGTTGTCGCGATCCTCGTCGCCCGCGATGACCGCGCCGCCGTCACTCGACGCCTGGAAGTACATCGCGCCCATCGGATCCGCCACATAGCGCCACCCCGGCGCGAACTTCGGATCGGTGGTGTCTTCCACCTTGTGCGTCTCGGTGCGCGCCGGCTCGTCCTTCTCGATCACGCGATAGGTGAGCGTCACGCCCTTTGGCGGCAGATAGGACTCCGCGGTCATGAGCGCCGGGCTGGCGATGGCATCGCCGACGACCCCGGCGCCCAGATACTTGTCGAGCTGCGCCCGATCGGCGCTCGGCAACGGCACCACGCTGCCGGCCGCGTCAGCCGCGGCGGCCGGCCGGGCGACCGCCAGCAGGACGGATGCCGCGAGAACCACTGCTGTCATGAACGACTTGCGATGAATCGACATGTTGGAATTTCTCCCCAGATTGCAAAAAGGCGAAAATGTGGCTGCGTGACGCTCGCGATGGGCACTATACGGTTTGCATCGGATCCCAACAACCTGCCGAGACGTGATCTGCATCACAGCGAGTGGGAGAAGGCGCGTACAGGAACGCAGCTCATAAGACCCGGCCGGCGCCATCGTGCCGGACCGTGTCATGCTCGACAGGAGAGACCGACATGTTGTCCAGAACACTGTCCCTCGTTTCGGCGTTCGCCGGAACGATCGCCATGAGCCCATGGGTCGGCGTTCCGGCCGCTGTGGGCGGCCCGCCGGACGTGGACGGCGTCCCGATATGTGCCGATCCAGAGCATCAGCTACGAGTTCGGCTCGAAGTCGATGAGCGGTTCCTTCGTGCAACAGTCCACCACCTGCGTCGTGATGCTCATGATCAGCGACAAGAGCGATCCGGCAGCATCGCCGGCGCGCGTTCGCCTCGCGCTGGTCCCCGGGCAGATCGCCGGCCTCGACAGCGAGGAGGGCCGCTCGCTCAACGTGACCTCGCGGCACGGGCGCGACGACCCTGCTCGTCGATGTCGGCGAGAGGGGACAAGCTGGAGGCGATGCAGAGACTCGCCGTCCCGAACGCCGTTGCCGAGAAGCGCTAGGAAGAGGCGCGATCAAACTGCCGTGACTGCCGCCGCCGATCCGTGGCATCCATCGGCGGCAGCGCGTCCGTAGCCACCGGACTGCACCGCCAACGCACCGAGCGTCATACCGCGCGCTGGACAAACGAGCCTCGGCTTTCGCAGTATGGTCGAATCGGCGGGAGGAACCGGAGCCGGCCATGAAATATCTCTGTCTCGTCTACCTCGAGGAAAAGACGTTCGCGACCACGCCCGGCCGGCCGTCGGACCCGGAGTGCTTCAGCTTCGGCGAGGGGATGCGGAAGAGCGGCCATTACGTGGCCGCGGAGGCGCTCCAGCCGGTGAAGACCGCCAGGACCGTGCGCGTGCGCAACGGCAAGACCTCCATCACCGACGGACCCTTCGCCGAGACGAAGGAGCAGTTGGGCGGGTTCTATCTAATCGAGGCGAAGGACGAGAACGAGGCCCTTCGGCTGGCCGCGCAGATCCCGCCGGCCCGCGTCGGCAGCATCGAGGTGCGACCGATCCGCGAACTCGACGTGTGATTCGCCCGAGTCGGACGGCGGCTCAGGCGGTCGGGTCGGACCTGTCGTCTCCCGCGCCTTCGATCAGCAGGCGATGGTACGCCATCATCGATCCCAACCGGTCGATGTTGGCTTCGCGGTAGGCATCGAGGGCGCCAGCAGGCGGCCCTTGGCGCCGAGGGCGTCGTCGGCGAGCGACGACGAGGCGGCGGTTCGGCCAGGGATTGCTGGCGACCCGCAGCAGCGTCGCGGAAGGCGTCAGCCGCGCGATCGATGCCGAAATCGCGGGCGAGGGCGATATAGGCGCTGGCCGTGCTGCGGCTGATGCCGGCGTGGCAATGGACCAACAGCCGCGCCGGCCTGTGCGCATGCGCGCTGCGGACCTGGTCGGCGAAGGCGATGATCTTCGCCGCGTGCTCCGCCGTCGGGCCGTCCGGCTGGCTGGCGTCGATGTCCTGGAAGCGCAGCAGCAGCGTGGTGCGGGAATCGGGGTCGTGATCGTAGATAGCAGGTTCCGGCGTCGGCGGATCGAGGATGCCCAGCGAGATGAGTGGGGCGGAATTCCGGGACGAGTCGCGCCGATGCTGTGCAGGCCGCCGATCCTGATTTCAAATCGTGCGCTCATTCGGATCCTTGCCGGCGGGTCGGCGCGTCCGCCGTTGCGGCGGCCGCCAGGAAGCAACGCCGAGCATCTCACCGTACACGGGGTCGCGGGCGGCGCGAATGCGGTGCAGGCGCAGATAAGCGTCCAGCCGCTGCGGATGAGCGCTTCGATAGGCGTCGAGGGCGGCCAGCATGCGGCCGCCGGCGCCCAGCAGCTCGTCGGCATGCCGGACGATGGTGCGGTTGGGCCAGGGCTTGTTGGTGAGGCGCAGCAGCTCGGCGAAGGACTCCTCGGCCCGCGCGGCGCCATCGCGCCGGACCAGCGCGGTATAGGCCGTGGCCGTGCTGCGACTGACGCCGCCGTGGCAATGGATGAACAGCCGTCCGGAAGGGCGACGAGCGCGCGCTCGATCAGCGCCAGCAGGGCCGCGACATGGTCCGCCTGCGGGCCGTCGTCGGCGCCGGTTTCGGTATCGCGGAAGCGCATGACCAGCGCGTCGCGGCTCGCCGGCTCATGGGCATAGGCCGGCGGCTCCGGCATGGCCGGATCGAGGATGCCGATCAGATGGGTCGGGCGGAAGCTCGGCAGGTCGGCGGCGATGGTGTGGAGGCCGCCGACCCTGAGGATGAGAGCGGGCGGTCATGAGCGGGCGTCCGCCGCCAGCCGCTCGGCGATCGCCGGCATCGCCTCCGCCGCCACGTTGGCGAAGGCGAAGCGGAGAAAGGCATCCTGCCCGCCGCCGAACATGCTGCCGGGCAGGCAGCAGGATGTTCTGCTGGTCGGCGAGGCGCCGCGCCACCGCCGCCGCCGGGCGGCCGTCGAAGGGGTGACGGACATAGGCGAAATAGGCGCCGGAGCTCACCAGCTCGTAGCCGATGTCGTTGCGGCGGAAGGCATCGCGCAAGGTCGCGAGGCGGTCGCGCATCATCGCGGCGTTGGCGCGACGCCAGTCGCCGAGCGCGCGCAGGCCGTGGATCGCCGCCGCCTGGCCGATGCGCGGCGCGCAGATGGCGACCGTATCCATGGCCTTGGCGATCTCGGCGCCGAGCCGCGGACCGCAGGCGATGGCGCCGACGCGGTAGCCGGTGAGGCAGAAGACCTTCGAGAAGCTGTAGAGATGGACCAGCGTCTCGGGCCAGGCGGGATCGCGGAACAGGTCGTGCGGTGCCGCGTCGCTCGACAGGAAATCACGGTAGGTCTCGTCGATGACGAGCGCGAGACCATGGGCCCGGGCCAGGCGCGTAGAAGGCCGCGATGGCGTCGGGCGGATAGACGGCGCCGGTCGGGTTGTTGGGCGTGACCAGGACGATGGCGCGCGTGCGCTCGGTGATGAGGCGGGCCGCATCCGCCGGGTCGGGCACGCCGCCGCGCTCGGGGCGGAACGGCAGGTGCACGGCGCGGATGCCCTGCATGTCGAACCACATCTGGTGATTGAAGTAGTAGGGCAGCGGCAGGATGATCTCGTCGCCTCCCTTCGCCAGCGCCAGGGTGGCGAGGCAGAAGCCCTGGTTGCAGCCGGCGGTGATGACGATCTGCTCCGCCGCGATCGCACCGCCGTAGCGCGCCGCGATGTCGGCAGCCAGCGCCTCGCGCAGCTCCGGCAGGCCTTCGATGTCGGTGTAGCGCGCCATCGTCGGCTCGCCGATGCGGGCCGCCAGGTGATCGGTCAGCTCCTTCGCCGGCGGATAGCCGGGCACGGCCTGGGAGACGTCGATCAGCGGCTTGTCGGCCGGAAACGCCCGCCCCTTGATCCAGCCATAGGCCTCGGCGATCGGCGGTTCGGCGACGGCGGCGAGGGCGGGATTGATGCGCAACGGCATGGCCGCTGGTGTAGCGGACGCGGGCGGGCGTGTCACGCGCGGCCGGGACGTCGGATCTCGAAGGATTTCTTTTGTCTGTCATGCTCGCGAAAGCGAGCATCCAGGGCAACCGATTCGTCGCTTGCCCTGGACCCCCGCTTTCGCGGCGGGTGACAACCGAGAATGAAGAAGCATCGTGCGAGTGCCTCAGGTCTCGAACTGGAGCACGCCGAAGATCATGTTGACGTCGTCGTTGTTCTCCGAGAGCGGCATGGAGATGTCGCGGTAGTTCTGGATCCAACCGTTGAAGCCGACATAGGGGATGTGGCTGACGATCGGCCGCTTCTCCTCGAGGATGCGGACGGCGGTCTTCCAGATCTCGCCGCCTTCGGCCGGCGGAAGCAGGGCGCTGAAGCGCTCACCGGTGCGGTCATGGCCGAAGCGCGCCGCGACGGCGGTGCCGACCAGGCGGTAGCGGAAGTCCAGCGGCTCGCGCTCGACGTCGACGAGCACGACGTAGGGGAGGAGATCGAGGATTTCCGTCGGCTCGATGTCGCGGCGCGACGGCATGCGGCGGCCGGCGCGCTTGCTGTCCCAGTAGTCCAGACCCTGCTCGATCAAGTTGTGCACCCGGTGGAGCGCTCGATTGGACATGACAGCACGCGTTACTCCGTGTTTGATAACGCACTTCGGATCGAAAGAGGACGCACCCATGGGCATCTCCTGGCTCGACCACGTGAACATCCGCACCGCCAACCTCGCCGCCATGTCGCGCTTCTACGCGAACATCCTGGGCATGCCGAGCGGACCGCGGCCCAATTTCCGCTTCGGCGGCGCCTGGCACTATTGCGGCGACCGCGCCGCCGTGCATCTGGTCGAAGTGCCGAAGGCGCCCACCGCCGACGAAGTGCGCCTCGAGCACTTCGCCTTCCGCTCCTTCGGCTTCGCGCCCTTCCTCGACCGCCTGCGCAAGGCCGCGCATTTCCTACGAGATCTCCGTCGTGCCCGGCCTCGACATCCGCCAAGTCAACATCTACGACCCCGACGGCAACCACATCGAGGTGCAGTTCGGCCTGGACGAGCAGGCCGACATGGCGTCGTTCGAGGGGCGAGCGTCCTAGCGATCAGTTCGGCATCGCCACGGTCGAAGTAGGGTCCGGGGCTTTCTCGCTCGCGCCGGTCGGTCCCGGCGTCTCGTGGTCGACGGGCGGCAGGCTCTTCAGGTAGGCAGCGACCGCCTGCAGATCCGCATCCGTGAGCTTCGCGTAAGACCGCCAGGGCATGGCCGGCGCCAGCTCGCGCCCGTCCGGCCGCACGCCCGTGCGCAGGGCGGTCGCGATATCCTGTTCGCTCCACTCTCCAATGCCGGTCTTCCTATCCGACGTAAGGTTCGGCGGATAGAAAATGCCCGAGGCCGGGAATCTGGAAGCCCACGTCGGAGCCGGCGAGGAAGTGCGTCGGATCCGGCTGGCCGGTCAGCGCGCCCGTGCTGTGGCAACCCGTGCAATCCATGATGCCCACCAGATACCTGCCGCGCTCGACCATCGAGATCGGCGCGCGCGGTCGCGGCGCCCAAACCAATGGCCGTGAGCAGCGCCACCGCCACGCTCTGTGCGATCTTGTTCGCCATGTTCGCCTTCACCGTCTTCTCTGTTGCGCGCGGCAATGCGACGCCCTTCCTGCGGGTGATTGCCGCGGGGGTTCGTGCATTGCTGCGGCGTGGGTTATCCGCTAGCTGCGTTTCTGTCGGATTTCGTCGGAAGCGGGATTCTTGTTTCGATTGTTTCGTGAGACCGAGCCACAGTCCTCACCCTAACCCTCTCCCGCTTCGCGGTAGAGGGGACTCGGCAGCAGCGATCACACTCGCTAGCCCCTCTACCGCGCAGCGGGAGAGGGCGGGGATGAGGGTGTGTGACTCGGTAGCAGCCTACTTCGACGCCGCGATCTCCTGCTTGCGCCGCGCGACATAGGCTTCGAGTTCCTCGACGGATCGCGGGATCGAGCGGCGGCTGCTCGTAGTTCTTCAGCAGGTCCTTCCAGATGGCGTTGGCGCGGCGGGTGCCGTCGAAGGCCCCGGCCTCGCGCCAGGTCTCGAAATTGCGCCAGTCCGACAGCAGCGGCTGGTAGAACGCATCCTCGTAGCGCTCGAGCGTGTGGGCGGCGCCGAAGAAATGGCCGCCCGGTCCCACTTCGGCCATCGCGGCGAAGCCCAGCGACTCTCGCTCACCGCCATCGGCGAAACGAAGGCCGCCATCATCTGCAGCATCTCCGCATCGAGGATCAGCTTCTCGAACGAGGCGGTGAGGCCGCCCTCGAGCCAGCCGGCGGCCTGGTAGCAGCAGGTTGACGCTGGCCGGAGAAGCAGGCCCACAGCGACATCGCGGATTCGTAGGCCGCCTGCACGTCGACGGCGTTGGAGGCGTTCACGTTGCTGGAGCGGAACGGCAGGCCGATAGCGGCGCGCCAGCTGGGCGCCGGCCAGCACGGCCTGGGCATATCTGGCGTGCCGAAGGCCGGCGCGCCCGTGCGCATGTCGACGTTCGAGGTGAAGCCGCCATAGATCACGGGCGTGCCGGGATTGATGGTCTGTGCCAGCGCGATGACGGCCAGCGCCTCGGCGTTCTGCTGGGCGAGCGCGCCGGCGATGGTGACCGGACTCATGGCGCCCGAGAGCGTGAACGGCGTCACCACCACGCGCCTGGCCGGCGCCGGCATAGGCCGTGAGCCCTTCGGCCATCGGGATGTCCAGGCGGAGCGGCGAATTGGTATTCACGATCGTCATCTGCGCCGGCGTGTGCGCCATCTCCGCGCTCGTCAGGCCGAGCGCGATGCGGTTCATCTCGATGGCGTCGACGGCGCGGCCGCTGCCGAGCGCCCAGCCCTGCCAGGTCTTGTCGGTGAGCGTGATCTGCGCCAGGTAGAGATCGAGATGGCGGCTGTCCGCCGGCAGGTCGAGCGGCTCGACGGGACCGCCGCCCTCCTGATGGATGATGTTGAGCGACTGCACGAGGCGGATGAAATCGCACATGTCGGCGTAGCTGCCGTCGCGCCGGCCGCGATCGAGATCGCTGATGTAGGCCGGGCCGCCGACCGAGGAGATCACGATGCGGTTGCCGCCGAGCGTGACGCTGCGGGCCGGGTTGCGCGCGCGCAGCGCTGAACTCGGCGGGCGCCCGGGCGATCGCCTGCGCGATGAAGCCGCGATCGAAGCGCGCGCGCTGGCTGGCGTGATCGACGTCGACGCCGGCCGCCTTCAGCAGCGCGCGTCGGGCTCGTGCAGCACTTCCATGCCGATCTCTTCGAGCACCTTGAGGCGAGGCCAGATGGATCGCCTCGATCTGGTCGGCCGACAGGATCTCGAAGGGACGATAGGGCACGCGGATCTCGCGCCAGGGCAGCTGACGTGGCGCTGCAGCGCGCGGCGCTCGCGGCGTCCGGCTGTCGCTTCGCCTGGCCTCGATGCCGTCGCTTCGCTCATGGAACCACTCGTTCGCGGCGGAAGGGCACATCGCCCGCCGACGGCTCGTCGAGCGCGCGCGAAGCGGTGACCGCCATACACCGCATGTACGATGGCGCCGGCGCACGAGGCAATCGCCGATGCGCGTCACCGATCTGATGCCGGCCGCCGCGAGCGCGGCCGGATCGGATTGCAGCGCATGATAGAGTGCATCGTTGGGCTGCCGCGAGGTGACCAGGAGGAGCGTTGCCGCAGGCGCGCGTCTGTCGCTGGCTCCGTGTGAATATGTTCCACGGTCGCCGCGCGTCCTCGCTGCCGACGAGATCGTGGAAGCGGCAGGATCTCCACGCCGAGCCGAAGCAGCTGTGCCTGCACCTTGGGCTGCTCGTCGGTCATGCGCGTCCAGGTCGAGGCCTCGGCCGCCGGCGTCGCCAGCGTGACCATCGTGCCCGTCGCGCCGCAGCTTCTCCGCCAGCACGCCGCCCATGTAGTAGTGGTCGTCATCGAACACCACGACGGGGCCGGCGATCGGCGGCGCTGCTCATGATGTCGCCGGGCGTGACGATATTCGGATGATCGAGACCGTCGATCGGATGATGGTGGCGGTAGCCGACGCCGTCGCGCCGCCAGCTGGCGCCCGTCGCCACGACCACGTGGTCAAAGCCGAACTCCAGCACTTGCGCCGCCGTCAGCGGACTGGCGGGGAAGACCTCGACGTTCGTCATGCGCTGCAGCTGGCCGAGTCGATAGTCGCGCACGCGCGCCCAGCTCGACAGGCCCGGCAGCTTGCTCTCGCGCGTCACGCGGCCGCCGAGTTCGCTGGTCGCCCTCGGCGAGCGCCACGCGCGTAGCCGCGCTTGCCGAGGGCGACGGCGCATTCGAGTCCGGCCGGCCCGCTGCCGATGACGAGCACCTGTCGCCGCGCTGCCGGCCGCGGCTGATGCGCTCGGATGCCAGCCGCGCCGCCATTCCTCGCCCATGGTCGGGTTCTGCGTGCAGCGGATCGGCACGCCCTCGTTGTTGCCGGAGCGGCAGATGTTGCAGCCGATGCATTCGCGGATCTCGTCCTCGCGGCCCTCGTCGATCTTGCGCGGCAGGAAGGGATCGGCGATGGAGGGCCGCGCCGCGCCGATGAGATCGAGCATGCCCTTGCGGACCTGCGCCGACCATGGTGTCGGGCGAGGTGAAGCGGCCGACGCCGACAACCGGCTTGCGTGGTGAGCTGCTTCACGAAGCCGACATAGGGCGCCTGGTGGCCTCTCCTCGGAGAAGCGCGAGCGCTCGTGGAATCGTTGTCGACGTCGCTGATATTCGACGTCCCAGAGGTCCGGCAGCTCCGCCAGCATGGCCACGATGTCGCGGCCTTCGGCCTCCGCGGTCACGCCCTGCGGGCCCATCAGCTCGTCGACGGCGAGGCGCACGCGCCACCGCGCAGCGATCGCCGATCGCGGCCCTCGTGTCCTCGATCATCTCGCGCAGCAGGCGGACGCGGTTCTCGAGGCTGCCGCCATACTCGTCGCTGCGCTGGTTGTAGCGGCGCGCGATGAACTGCGAACGGCAGGTAGCCGTGGCCGGCATAGACATAGACGATGTCGAAGCCGGCCGCTTGCGCCCGCTTGGCCGCGGTCACCTGCCAGCGCCGGAAGCTCGCGGATGTCGCTCCTTGTCCATGGCGCCGCGCCTGGACCGGATGCACGAAATGGAGCGGCAGGCCCGACGGCGACAGCGGCGCCTCGCGGCTGTAGCGGTTCACGGCGTGGTGACCGCCATGCCACAGCTCGACGCCGGCGAGCGCGCCATGCGCGATGCACGGCCGTCGGTCATCGAGCGCCTGCGCCTTCACGTCGTCGTCGTCCCACAGCGTGGCAAAGGCGAAGCCGCCGTCATCCGAGGTCGGATGGATCGAGCAGTATTCGGTGCAGACCACGCCCCAGCCGCCCTCGGCCTTCACTTCGCGCATGGCGGCGAGGCGTCTGCGGCAGCGCATAGCCCATGCCCGAGCAATGCGGCACCTGGTAGAACCGGATTCTGGCCGTCACCGGTCCGATGCGGACCGGTTCGAACAGGATGTCGTAGCGCGGATTGCGCGGCACGCAGCGGCCTCCCCGAGAGCCATCGCACGCTAGCCGGCGCGCGCTCATCCCGACTTGCGTGAAACCGTCACGCCGTGACGCGGATCGGACGGGGATTGCACGACCTCAGGTCTGCAATTCCGCCAGGCCCCTGTAGAGGTCGAGCGCCTCTGGGTTGGCCAGGGCCTCGCGGTTCTTCACGGGACGGCCGTGGACGATGTTGCGCACGGCGAGCTCGACGATCTTGCCGCTCTTCGTGCGCGGGATGTCGGCGACCTGCACGATCTTGGCCGGCACATGGCGCGGCGTGGTGTTGGCGCGGATCTGGGTCTTGATCTTCTGGGTCAGCGCCTCGTCGAGCGTCAGGCCGGCGCGCAGGCGCACGAACAGCACGATGCGGGTATCGCCCTGCCATTCCTGGTCGATGACCAGGCTCTCCTCGATCTCCGGCAGCTGCTCGACCTGGCGATAGATCTCGGCGGTGCCGATGCGCACGCCGCCGGGATTGAGTGTCGCATCGGAGCGGCCATAGACGATGACGCCGTCATGCTCGGTCAGCTCGATATAGTCGCCGTGGCACCAGACGTTCGGGAACTTGTCGAAATAGGCGGCGCGATATTTCTTGTCGTCCTCGTCGTCCCAGAAGCTGATGGGCATGGAGGGAACGGCAGCGTGCAGACCAGCTCGCCCTTCTGGCCGCGCCGGGCGTGCCCCTCATCGTCCCAGACCTCGACCGCCATGCCGAGGCCGCGGGCCTGGATCTCGCCGCGCCACACCGGTCCGATCGGGTTGCCGAGGACGAAGCAGGAGATGATGTCGGTGCCGCCGGAGATCGAGGACGAGGCAGACGTCCTTCCTGATGGCGTCGTAGACGTAGTCGAAGCTCTCGGCCACCAGCGGCGAGCCCGTGGAGGCGATGGTGCGCATGGTCGAGAGGTCGTGGGTATCGATCGGCCGAGGCCGGCCTTGTGGCAGGCATCGATGAACTTGGCGGAGGTGCCGAAGAAGGTGCAGCGCTCGGCCTGCGCGTAGTCGAACAGGATGTTGCCGCTGGGATGGAAGGGCGAGCCGTCATAGAGCAGCAGCGTCGCCTCCGATGCCAGGCCCGTGATCAGCCAGTTCCACATCATCCAGCCGCAGGTCGTGAAATAGAGCATGCGGTCGCCGGCGTGGATGTCGGAGTGCAGGCGGTGCTCCTTCAGGTGCTGGAGCAGGGTGCCGCCGGCGCCGTGAACGATGCATTTCGGCACGCCGGTGGTGCCCGACGAGATACATGATGAAGAGCGGGTGGTTGAACGGCAGCTCGGCGAAGCGGATGTCGCGCGGCGGATAGGGATCGATGAGGTCCGGCAGCATGACCGCGTCGGGCAGCGCCGCCAGATCGGGCGATTCTCGCGTGTACGGAAACACGATGACACGCTCGACGGTCTTCAGCTCCGGCAGGAACTCGGCGACGCGGGCCAGGGAATCGTGCGCCTTGCCGTTGTAGTAGTAGCCGTCGGCGCGTGAACAGCACGCGCGGGCCGATCTGGCCGAAGCGGTCGATGACGCCGCGGGCGCCGAAATCCGGCGAGCAGGACGACCAGATGGCGCCGATGCTGGCGGTGGCCAGCATGGCGACCACGGTCTCCGGCATGTTCGGCACATAGCCGGCGACGCGGTCGCCGGGCTGGATGCCCATGACCGTCAGGGCCTGCGCCAGCTGCGAGACCCGGTCGTAGAGCTGGTCGCCAGGTCAGGCGCCGCTTGACCTTGTCCTCGCCCCAGAACACCAGCGCCTCGGTCTCGTCGCGCGCGGCGCAGCAGGTTTTCGGCATAGTTGAGCCGGGCCCGGGGAAGAACTGGGCGCCGGGCATGCGCTTAGATTGCTCAGCGCCACTTCCCCTGCGTGTCGGCGACGACGCCGCAGAACGACCACACCGACTTCCAGAACTGCTCGGGCTGCGCGATCGACCAGCCATAGAGGTCGCGGTAGCTGCCGGCGGCGACACCCCATTCGCCGACCGACCGCGGCCATGAACTGCGTCAGGCCCGCGGCGGCGTATGCGCTCGCGGCTCGGCCGCCACAGCGGTTCCGTCGCTGATGCGCCCATGCTCGACCTCCGGTATCGTCCGTTCTTCTGCCACGGCCAGGCTGCCCGGCAAAATCACATAGGCCGCGGCCCGTTGTCACGCGACCGGATCCCGGTCGCGGCGGCCGACCGGGCGGGCATTCCTGCCATGCAGCGGAGACCCCTGGAGGTGGCGGCCGGTTGGACCTAGTCTCCGTCACGCCATGGTCCTCCTCGCCAGCCGTTTGCGCCAGCGCATCCAGGCGCTGCCCGCGCCGGTCGCCGCCGCCGCTGTTCATGATCACATCCTCGCTGTTCTTCGCCGGCCTCAGCGGGACAATCCGCTTCCTCGGCACGCAGTTGCATCCCTTCGAGGTCACGTTCTTCCGCAACCTCTTCGGCTTCGCCTTCATGGTGCCCTGGCTGTGCCACTGCCGGGTTGGGCGCGCTGCGGACGAACCGGTTGGTCGCCTACACCTGGCGGTCGTTCCTCAGCCTCTGTTCCATGCTGTGCGGCTTCACGGCGCTGACCATGATGCCGTTCGATCAGGCCATCGCCCTCCAGCTTCACGGTGCCGCTGTTCGCGCACCATGGGCGCCGCGCTCGATCCTCAAGGAGGTCGTGCGCGCCCGCCGCTGGAGCTGCGACGATCATCAGGTTCATCGGCGTGCTCATCATCCTGCGGCCGGGATTGGCGGCGTGCAGATCGCCGGCAGCGAACGCACGACCGCCCTGGTCGGCGCCGGCCTCGCCATCTTCTCGGCCGTGCCTGTCGGCGCAGATCACGATTGATCGTCAGGACCTGGCGCGCACCGAGCCGAGCGACGCCATCGTCACCTCACATGGTTCTGCTGATTACGCCGATGTCGCTGGTGCCCGCGCTCTTCGTCTGGCAGTGGCCGCCCTGGCAGCTGTGGCCCTGGGTCATCGGCATGGGCGCGCTCGGCAGCTTCGGCCATATGTGCTACATCCGCGCCTTCGCGCTGGCCGACGCCTCCGCCGTCATGCCCTACGACTACACGCGCCTGATCTTCGCGGCGGTGATCGGCTATTTCGCCTTTGCCGAGGTACCGGACCTCTGGACCTTCGTCGGCGCCATCGTCATCGCCGGCGCCGCCCTCACATCGCCCACCGCGAGGTCATCATGCGGCAGTCGGCGGCGACCCGGGCGGCGGCGGCGGCCGGCAAAGCACCGGCGCTGGAAGCGACCGACGTGTCGACCGCCCAGCGCCAAGCAGACGGCATGAGCGAAGCGACGGCGACCGCAGGCCTGCGCGCGCGCTGGCTGCTGCTCTCCGGCAACAGCCGCGGCGCGCTGGATGATCGCCTCCGGCGTCGGCTTCTCCGTCATGGCCGTCGGCATCAAGCTGCTGGGGCATCGCCTCGAGAACTTCCAGATCGGCTTCTTCCGCGTCGTCATCGGCTTCGTCGCCATCCTGCCGTTCGTTGCCGGCAGCGGCCTGACGCGGCTTGCGGACCCGCCATCACGGCGTGCATTTCGTGCGCGCGGTCTTCGGCCTCCTGGCGATGTATTGCAGCTACTACGCGATCGCGCGCATGCCCCTCGCCGACTTACACCGGCCTCTCCTTCACGAAGCCGCTGCCCGCCACCCTGCTCGCCGTCGCGCGATCCTCGGGGAGACCGTGCGCTGGCGGCGCTGGTTCGGCGACGCTCGTGGGGTTCTTCGGCGTACTTTCGTGATGGTGCGGCCGGGCGTCGGCTTGACCTTTCATCCGGCGGCGCTGGCGGCGCTCACGGATCTGTTCTCAGTCGCCTTCCTGGCGACGCGCTCGTGAAGCGCCTGCCGGCGACGGAAACGCCGCTCACCATGCGCTGTTCTATTTCGGCCTCTTCGCCACCGTCGTCATTGTCGATCGGCCCGGCGATCTATTCCCGGCAGTGGCCGACCGCAAGCTCGAAGTGGTTGCTGCTGATCCGGGGTCGGCGTTCCTCTCGGCGCGCTGTCGCAGATGTTCTGGGATCCGCGCGTTCCGCGCGCCGGCGAGGCCTCGGCCGTGGCGCCGTTCGACTCATCTCGCGCCCGCCGATCGCCGCCACCATCGGCTTCGTCGGCTTTTCGGAGCTGCCGACGATCTGGACCTTCATCGGCGCCGCCGTCATCGTCGCCAGCACCCTCTTCACATCGCCCACCGCGTGAGCTGCAGCTGCGGAAGTAGTGCGATGCGACACGCTGGCGGGCCCGAGATGACGGCGCAGCAGGACTTTTCAGCCGATCGTTACCCCAGAGCAGCTCGTCCTCGACGACGAAGCTCGGCACGCCGAAGACGCCGGCAGCAAGCGCATGCGCTGATGTTCTGGTCATGGCGCCGCTTGCGTCTCGGCATCGTCGATTGAGCTGCAGGAATTCCCGCCCTTCGAGGCCGGAACTGTCGGCGACGCGTGCGGAGCTTGGCATCGGTTTTCGGCGTAAGGCCGGCGCCGAAGATGGCGTCGAAGAGATTCCTCGTGAAGGGAACGACGCCGCCCAGACGATCGGCCGCGACGGCCGCCAACTGCGAGGCGTTGCCAATCGAGAGCGTCCCAGTCGATCATGCAGCGAACGCCGAAGTAGTTCGCCCAGCGCGTGACGTCTCAATATCCGCAGTCGCCGACCAGAGGCTATGGCCCCCTGAACGGATCCATGCCGTGCCGTTCCATCAGCAACGAGCTATAGAGCGGCCGCCAGCGGACCGTCGCGTGCCGGTATCGCGCTCGAGCCGTTCCATCTGACCGACGCCAGATAGAATAGCGTGGGCCAGCCGATGCCGTAGAAGAATCTGATCGTCTTCGTCATGGCGCGCCCCCGCATCGACGCCGAAGACTATGCCCGAGCGGAACGCGGCGGCAAATCGGCGATCGCACTGTGGGCGACGCGCTGATATCGCCCGCGAGGCGATCGATGGCGGTCTCGCCCGCCGGCGATGATCGTCCTTGATATGGGCGATGGTGCGAAGGCGTGAAGCACGGCCGCGTCATCGGTGAAGCCGACCGAAAGTGATGTGCATCCGGGATCAAATCGATGGGCATGATGAACAGGCAGTGGGTTGAACAAAGCACCGCCTTCACATGCAAGCGTCAACGCATCCATGGCGCAGTAGTAGGCGGCGATCAGGTCATCGACGAAGGGGACGTGGCGGATGTACTTGCGCAGCTTGTCCCGGTGAATTTGGTGCCGACCCCGCCCGGTCACGCCTGAGCCTGACCGGATCAGGCGGAACGATCTCCTTCCGCCATGCCGATCCATATTGGGGGCGGCAGGCGTGGCGTCAGGCTAGGCGCGGCGCTCTGCCATGCCTGCCGCGATCGCGAAACCGGCCGCCGATTGGCTGGGCGGGAGAAAGAACGATGGAGATCAAGGGTCAGGCGGCGCTCGTCACCGGCGGCGGCCGTAATGGTGCCGACGTGGCGCGGCATCTGGCGCAGGCCGGCGCTAAGGTCGCGGTGTTCGACCTGAACGCGGAGGCGCGGCGGGCCGTGGCCAGCGAGATCGGCGGCCTGCGGTCGCCTGCGTACCGCCGCGACGCTAAGAGCGGCGAGGAGGCTGTGGTTGCTATGCGCGCGCCGCCCACGGGCCACCCGCGTCCTCGCCGCCAACGTCGCCGGCATCCTGATTCCGGCGCATCGTCGGCAAGGACGGCTCGCTGGCGCTCGAGAAGTTCAAGAAGGTGATCGACGTCAACCTGTCGGCACGCTGTCAGCATGATGAGGTTGTCGCTGCCGGTACGGCCAGCCTGCCTGCCGCGCTTCTCGCAAGCCAGACGGCGAGCGCGGCGTGATCATCTCTGGCCGACCTCCTCGATCGCCAGCTCACCAGGGCCAGATCGGGCCGCGCCGCCCACGCCGCTTCCAAGGCCGGCATCGCCGGCGCTTACCGCTCCCCGCGGCGCGCGATACCTGGCGTCCGGCTCGTCATCCGCGATGCTCGCCATCGCGCCCGAAGCCTGGTCGCATCGCCCACGCCGATGATGCTGAACCTGCCGCCGGACATCCAGGACGGCCCTCGGCGAGTCCGCGCCGTTTCCGCAGCAGGCCTGGGACACGCGCATGAGGTGTCGCGGCTGGTGCATGCATGCATGATCGAGAACGCGATGCTGAATGGCGAGGTCGTGCGCCTCGACGGCGCCTTGGGGTCTGCGCAGCGAACCGCGACCAGCTACCGCCGCTTCAGCGCGCCGCCGAGCCTCGGGGACGCCGAGGGCGCTATCGCCGAGGCGGCCTATGCCGGCATCCCGCGCGAGCCGCGCGCCATCGCCGTGCAACGCGATCAGTCATCCGCGTCGTCGACTTTCCCGACCAGGAGACGATGGACGAGATGGGCCGCGGAGACGAATTCGACCTGCTCGGCCTCTATCGCGGCGTCGACCTCTCGCGCAAGAGCTACGCTCCGACGTTGGTCACGAACATCGAGCGCGATCTTCCTCTCCTCTGCCGCCGCACCGCTGGCTCGACTGACTGGCGGAGTGCTGGGCGAGGATCTGACGCATCTGGTCCCGCCATGCGCTGATCCACGAGATCGGCCACCATTTCGGCCCCTCCGACGACGACATGCGGAGCGGATCAGAGGCGGCGGCGGATCGCCCAGGGGCGCGCGCACAGCGCCTCTCTAACGAAGCGGCTCGCACGCGCTCGCGCAGTAGACGGCAGCAGGGTTCCAGATCTGAACACTGATGACGGATTGCGCTTCAGCCAGCCCGGTGGCCGCGCCAGCTCGAGGTTGCGGCAACGGGATGAAGCGGTCGGCGTGTGCTGCGCTCAATCGCGCACGGTTCTCGTCATGGTCGCGGCGCAGCCATCCCGGAGATAGTACTGCTGCGCGTAGCGCTGCCGACGAGCAACGCGAGCTCGATATTGTTTTCGGCAGTCGCCCCTGCGCGGGCGATGCCAGAGTGCGCGCATTCGCGGCTGCGGCAGGCCGGTCGCCGCCGTTCGCGTCGACGCCGGATAGCAGAAGCCCATGGGCACGATGGCGACGCGCGACTCGTCATAGAAGTCATCACGATCGATTGCAGCCATTGCGCGCAGCCGGTCGCCGCTGCGATCGTTCCAGGAATGCCGCCTCGTGGACCTTGGTGCCCGGCGCCTGGCCGATGATCGAGCGAGCGCGCGCTCGTCGCCTGTCATGCCCGCAGGACCGGACCGGGGCCCCAACGGCAAATGGGCGGCGCCGACCTGGCAGGCGCGGACCTCGCGCAGCAGCTAGGCCGCGAGCGCGCGACCGCTCATGCGCGCGCGCGAGCAGGCGCTCGGCGAACGCCGGCATGACCTCCGTCGGCCGTCCAGCAGCGCCTTCGGCGAACAGGCTGTGCCCTTCCGACGGTTCCAGGTTCAGCTCCTACCGTGCGCGCGCTGGCGCGGCGCTGCCTGCTGAACGAAGCCGGCGGCGGGATAGACCGAGCCGGACGTGCCGACGGAGACGAACAGGTCGCAGGTCGAGAGCGCGGCCTCGATGCGGTCCATCTCCAGCGGCATCTCGCCGAACCACACACGACGTGCGGCCGCAACGCTCTGATCCGACCGCAACAGGGCGATCTGATCCGAAGGCTCGATGTCAGTCGCGCCACTCATGCACCTTCGCCGCACGCGGCGCAGCGCGCCTTGAACAGCCTCGCCGTGCATGTGGACGAGTAGTTGCGGCTAGCCGGCGCGCGATCATGAAGGTCGTCGATGTTCTGGGTGACGAGCAGGAATTCACCGGAAAACTTCCGCTCCAGATCGGCGAGCGCACGATGCGCCGCGTTCGGCATCACGTTGCCGTTGCGCAGGCTGCTCCGGCGCGCGTTGTAGAACGCCTGCACCTTGGCGCGGATCGCGCGCGAAGGCCTCCGGCGTCGCACACATCCTCCAGCCGCACCTTGGCCCAGATGCCATCGGCGTCGCGGAAGGTATCGAGACCGGACCCTTCGAGATTCCGGCGCCCGTGAGATGACGATGGGATTGACAGCCGCTCGGATCATGGACTCTGCGCGCGGCTCAAATCGTAGCTGTGCTCCGCCCGATAGATCGAGCCTTCGCCGCCGGTGAAGCTCTGGAACAGCGTGAAGTGGTGACCTCGAATTGCGGCGTGCGGAACAGGTTGTTGTACGCCAGGTACTCCTGCAGCTTGGCGGTGGGCGGCGCCGATTTCGGCCGCGCCAGGGTGATGTGCGGGTTGAACTTCTGCCGTCTGGCGGCAGGCCCGGCGCGCACCACGGCGGATTCCACCTTGTCCCGCAGGTGACGCAGCGCCAGCGCGATTTCTCGACGCCCGCCCAGATCACCCGCACATTGCCGCCGCTGCCGAAATGGCCGACGCCGCCAGAGGCTCACAGGAAAAGCGTGGCGCCCGCACGGCCGCGAGCGAGGCGTCGATGTCCTGGGAGCACGCCGCCATCGACCTCGCCGACGAAGCGGAGCGTGATGTGAAGTTCTCCACCGGCACCCACGCGCACTTTCGGCAGGCCCGAGCACAGCAGGCTCAGCTGGAAGCGGACGTCTTCGGGAAGCGCGATGCCGATGAAGAGACGCATGGGGGCAACAACAGGATCGATCGGGCGCGATTGTGAGGGCCGGCATAGGGGCGACCGGCCGGTCGCCCCTACACGAGCCGAACGCCTACGGGCAGGGGTAAGTATATACACTGTGGATGGCGTCGATGCCGTCGATCACCGCCTGCGACAATTTTATTTCACCGCTGGCGATGTTGGACTTGAGTTGTTCCATGGTCGTGGCGCTGATGATATTGGCGGTCACGAAGGAACGGCTGGTGACGAACGCCAGCGCCATCTGCGTCGGGTCGAGACCATGCTCGCCGGCAAGCTTCACATAGGCCGCCGTGGCGGCGACGCCCGACGGCGTCAGATAGCGCTTGAAGTGTTTGTAGATAGTAAGGCGCGCGCCTTCGGGCTGGGCGCCGTTCAGGTACTTGCCGGAGAGCGCGCCCATGGCGAGCGGCGAATAGGCTGGCAGGCCGCACTGCTCGCGCGCTGCCACCTCGGCGAGGCCGACCTCGAAGCTGCGGTTCAGCAGGCTGTAGGCATTCTGGATGCTGGCCATGCGCGGCCCGCGCCCGGCCTCCGCCAGCGCCAGATAGCGCGTCGTGCCCCAGGCAGACTTCGTTGGAGACGCCCGACTTGGCGCGCCTTGCCGCTCTTCACCACATCGGCGAGGACGTCGAGCGTTTCTTCGAGCGGCGTGCCATCGTTGTCATGGGAGGGCGCGTAGCCGAGCTTGCCGAACGCATTCGTGTCACGCTCGGCCCAGTGCAGCTGATAGAGATCGATGTAGTCCGTCTGCAGCCGCTTCAGGCTCGCATCGACGGCCGCCAGGATGTGCGTGCGATTGAGGCGCGGTTTGCCGTCTCGGACGTAGGAGAAGCGCTGGTCCGGACCGGCCACCTTGGTCGCCAAGACGACCTTTGTTGCGCTTGCCACGCGCTTTGAACCAGTTGCCGATGATTTCCTCGGTGCGGCCGTAGGTTTCCTTGCGTGGCGGCACGGCATACATCTCCGCCGTGTCCCAGAAATTCACGCCCTGGTCGAGCGCGTAGTCCATCTGTTCGAAGCCCTGCTCCTGGTTGTTCTGCTCGCCCCAGGTCATGGTGCCCAGGCAGATGGCGCTCACCTTGATGTCGCTGCGCCCGAGGTCGGGCGATATTGCATCTTTTGGTCTCCACCAAGTATGGTCAAGAACGCTCGCCCTGATGTCATCGCCGGGCTTGACCCGGCGATCCATGTCTCCGCGGCACGCTGGCTGCCAGGTCGCCCGGCAATGACAATGAGGAACTGTCGTAGGATGTAGCGGAGGCGTATTTGAAGCAGACGAGTTGAACGAGTCAACGCGCCCCTACAAGAACAGCGCGAGCACGCCTGTGTAGCCGTAGAGGCGGTTGTTGCAGATTTCGCCGTTGGCGAAGAAACCCACCAGCGGGAAGTCGCCGAGGGTGGCGCGGATGGCCTTCAGCTCCTCAGAATCGTCGCCGAACAGGTTGGGTCCGCGCGCCACGCAGGTGCGGTAGACGCCACCCTTGATCGGCTGGCCGCCGGCACGCCTTGGCGAGTGTCGAGAGCATGCGCTGCAGATCCTGCTCGGCGCCCTGGCGGTCGCGGCGGGTGAACATGATGCGGTCGCCCGTCTCGACCTGGGCGCCGATGGCGAGCCAGCCCTTGCCGGGATCGATGCCCGTGAGGAGCAATACGTAACTGAACGAAGTATTAC
>ERZ1370068.8712-contig-7545_pt1 | contig 38130 bp, 33 predicted proteins | sample MGYA00561227_ERZ1370068 | MGnify/ENA primary metagenome ERZ1370068 (study PRJEB38410, sample SAMEA6850437) | metagenome | study: Metagenomic assessment of the ecological functions of the soil: analysis of the soil microbiota associated with the...
GTTGCCCCGTTCAGTTACGTATTGCTGATGCGTCCAGCGCGGTGGTGGTCTGCGCCGGGACTGGGAGGCGCTGTTCGCCCGCTACGCCGCGCAGTACCCCGAGTAGCGCCGCGCAGCTCAGCCACATGCAGCGGCGCACCCTGCCCGAGGGCTGGGACGCCGACATCCCCAGCTTTTCCGCCGACGCCAAGGGCGATGGCCGGCCGCGACGCCAACGCCACGGTGCTCAACGCGGTCGCGCCGCGGGTGCCGTGGCTGATCGGCGGCTCGGCCGACCTGGCCGCCGTCAACTAAGTCGCGGATGACCTTCGACGGGGCCGGCGACTTCTCGGCCACCGACCGGGCCGGGCGCAACCTGCACTTCGGCGTCCGCAGAGCACGCGGCTGGCGCCGTCTGCCAACGGGCTGGCGCTGTCCAAGCTGCGCGCCTATCAGGCCGGCTTCCTGATCTTCTCCGACTTCCAGCGCGGCGCGCTGCGGCTGTCGCGCGCCTGATGGAGCTGCCGCTGATCCACCTTCACGCACGACTCCGATCGGCGTCGGCGAGGACGGGCCGACCCACCAGCCGATCGAGCAGCTGGCCTCGATCCGGGCCATGCCCGGCGTGATCGACGCTGCGCCCGGGCGACGCCAACGAGGTGGCCGAGGCCTGGCGGGTGCTGATGCCGATCCGGCACGAGCCGGTGGCGCTGATGCTGTCCCGCCAGCCGCTGCCCACCCTGGACCGGCAGCGCTACGCCTCGGCGGCCGGGGTGGCGCGCGGGGCCTACGTGCTGGCCGACCCACCCGACGGCGAGCCCGAGGTGATCCTGATCGCCACCGGCAGCGAGGCTGGCGATGACCGTGGACGCCTACGAACGGCTGACCGCGGACGGGATCCAGGCGCGGGTGGTGTCCATGCCGTCGATGGAACTGTTCGACAAGCAGCCGCGCGTCCTACCGCGACGAGGTGCTCCCGCCGTCGGTCACTGCCCGGGTGTCGGTGGAGAAGGGCTCCACGTTCGGCTGGGACCGCTGGGTCGGTCCGACCGGCGCGATCATCGGGATGAGCACCTTCGGCGCGTCGGCGCCGCTGAAGGTGCTGCAGGCCAAGTTCGGCTTCACCGTCGAGAACATCGTGGCCACCGCGCGGACCCAGCTCGGCCTCGAACACGACACCGACACGCCCGGCGTCACCCTCGAAACATCCGAAGACCGCCGAAGCCAAGCGAAGGGACCGAGCGGGTCGGCTACCAGCTCCCGGACCGCGACCTCGGGCTGGACCTGATGCGGTCACCGAGGCCGCCGCGCTGGTTGTGTGGCCGCCGGCTTGGACCCGGTGATAAGGATTGGCAGGCGGATTGTCGCTGGCCGGGGCACCGTAGAGGTGCGGGTTGGCTGAGCGTGTCGTCGTCGCGGAACATCGACGTGGGCCTCGGACCCAGGTCGAGCTCAGTTTACTGGAATCGATCGCGCCGCGGCTACCGCTCGTGCTCGCGGGTCCACGCCTGCCCAATGCAGTAGACGATCCCTGCCGCAGCGCGAAGTATCTCTCTTCCGGTGGTACCCGCTGCCGGGATAGAGCGCTCCGGGCGGTGGCGGGCTGCGCCCGCGATTGCCTCGAGGCCGCTTCAGCAGAACCAGCGCTCATCAGCGGTGGGCTCAACCCGCCGAGCGCCGACGTTCGCTTTGCCCGCATAGCCGGCCCGGAGGTTCCATCGACCTCGGCATGGCTCGACGGTCAAGCGCTGCCGCCACGGCCGGCCAGCAAGCCCGAGCACTGGAAAAGCTGGTCAGGGATCCCGGCGTCGGGGTGCTGGCCATTGGGCCCCGGCGATGAACGCAGTCACTCCCGATCCAGGCTCGGCAGGCGCCGCCGAGCACCGTCGCCGCCCAGCTTTTGTCCGTCGGGGTGATTGGTGATGGCGCCATCGCTCCTTGAAATCGAGTTGGGCCTAAGCCCGCGAGACGGAGGGCCCAGGTCGTGACTATTTCTGTTGGCGGGCGGCATTGCCGGGCGGCTGAACGACAGGACCCGGAAAATCCTGAACGGGCAAGCGGTCCGAAATACTTAGACTCCTTCGTCGTCTAAGAGGTGGACGATGCTCTCCCGCCACCTGGAATCGTTGAGTTCCACCGCGGCGCGGCCGCTCGGGTCTGCGACGTAGCGTTGGACTGCGACGACCCCAGACACCTCCTCGATGGACTGGGCCACGGCGTCGACGTCCTCGTCCGAGAGATCGGCGCGCAACGTCACCAGCAACCCGTGTTCGTCGTGGTCGGCCGGGTCCTGGTGTCCGCCGTTGGCGGCGGCGTTGCGTGGTTGTTGCTGGGCGTCGTCGTCGACGGCCATTGTGTTCACCGCACTTTCGTGGTTGGGCGGAATCTTCAGGTGGTAAGAGATCGCCGTGGGTTGTCCAGTGGCCGCCCGCGCGGGTTAAAGACCACCCGGCTGAGCGGCACTGCATCCGTGGCACACCGACGGGGATCAGGCACCACATCAAGGTTCAGGTCCACACCGGTGGAATTCCTTGTCTGCGGCAGGAGCATGTTCACGCGTGCTCAGGTTGTGCCGAGTTGCGCAGCCTCGCGGGCCAGCGTCTCGATCTGGCCCCAGTCGCCCGCGGCCACGGCGTCCTTCGGGGTGATCCACGAGCCGCCGACGCAGGCGACGTTGGGTAGGGCGAGAAAGTCCGGGGCACCGGCCAGGTCGATGCCCCCGGTGGGACAAAAGCGGAAGTCGGGGATGGGTCCCGCGAGCGCCTTGAGGTAAGCGATCCCGCCGGCGGGTTTGGCCGGGAAGAACTTGCCGTGTCCCAATCCACGCTCGATGAACACCATGACCTCCGACGCGGTCGCTGCACCCGGTAAAGGCGCGGCGCCGCTGTCGAGCATGGCGTCGAGCACCGCCGGTGTGGAACCGGGGCTGACCAGGAACTCGGCGCCGGCCTCGACGGACGCCGCAACGTCGGCCTGGGTCAGTATCGTGCCGGCGCCGACGACCGCGTCCGGCACCTCGGCCACGATGCGTTTGATCGACGCGAGGGCGCACTTGGTGCGCAGCGTGACCTCGAGGACCGTTAGGCCGCCCGCGACCAGGGCCCGCGCCAGCGTGCACGGCGACGGCCTCCTCGTCAATGACGATGACGGGGATCACCGGGGCGCGGTTGAGCAGATCGCCGATGTCATGGCTCGATGCCGTCATTGGACTTGACCTTCAGCTGAAGTGGGCACGGAAACCGGCGGTTGCCGGTCCCGGGGTGATGCGGCGGGCAGCCCGAAAACCGCTGCGCCGGCGTCGGCGTCGCCCACCGCGTGGCGGAAGACGTTGAACAGTTCCCGGCCGGTGCCCACCCAGTCGTCGTCGCTGGCCGGCGCGCCCGACCCCGCACGGGTGAGCAACTCGGCATCGGTCAGCTCGACATGAAGTGTGCCGGCCTCGCTGTCGAGGCGGATCACGTCGCCGTCGCGCACCCGGGTCAGGGGACCGCCAACGGCGCACTCGGGAGTGAGGTGGATCGCCGCGGGGATCTTGCCGGAGGCACCCGACATTCGGCCGTCGGTGACCAGCGCGACGCGGTGCCCGCGGTCCTGCAACACGCCCAGCAGCGGCGTGAGCTTGTGCAACTCGGGCATGCCGTTGGCCCGCGGACCCTGGTAGCGCATGACGACGACGACGTCGCGGTCCAATTCGCCGCTGGCGAACGCCTGCACGACGTGCGCCTGGTCATCGAACACCCGGGCCGGCGCCGTGACCATCCGATGCGACGGCGCGACCGCCGACACCTTGATCACCGCGCGGCCGAGGTTGCCCCGCAGCACGCACAGCCCGCCGTCGGCGGTGAAGGGGTCGGTGATCGGGCGCAGCACCTGCGGGTCGAGACTTTCGGCCGGTCCGGGTCGCCAGACCAGTGAACCGTCCGCCCCCAGGAATGGCTCCTGTCGGTAGCGGTTCAGACCGGCGCCGGCCACGGTGCGCACGTCGCCGTGCAGCAGCCCACCGTCCAGCAGCTGACCGATGACGAACGCCATCCCGCCGGCCGCCTGAAAGTGGTTCACGTCGGCGTTGCCGTTCGGGTATACGCGGGCCAGCAGCGGAACCACTTCGGACAGATCCGAGAAGTCGTCCCAGCTGAGGTGGATCCCGGCGGCCGCGGCCACCGCGACGAGATGCAGGGTGTGATTGGTCGATCCGCCCGTCGCGTGCAACCCGACGACGGCGTTGACCACCGCCTTCTCGTCGACGATCTGACCCATCGGGGTATATGCGGGCCCGGTCGCGGTCAGCTCGGTGACCCGCCGGGCCGCTGCCGCAGTCAGCGCCGCGCGCAGCGGCGTACCCGGGTTCACAAAGCTCGCGCCTGGCAGATGCAGACCCATGATCTCGACGATCATCTGGTTGGAGTTGGCCGTGCCGTAGAACGTGCAGGTGCCCGGGCCGTGGTAGGAGGCAGACTCCGCGGCCAGCAGCTCCGCGCGGCCCACCTTGTCCTCGGCGTAGAGCTGGCGGACCCGGCTCTTCTCGCTATTGGGCAGTCCCGAGGTCATCGGACCGCCCGGGACCAGGACGATCGGCAGGTGACCGAACGCCAGACCACCGATGAGCAGGCCCGGCACGATCTTGTCGCAGATACCGAGCAGCAGCGCGCCGTCGAACATCTCGTGCGACAGTGCCACCGCGGTCGCCATCGCGATCACGTCCCGGCTGAACAGTGACAGCTCCATCCCGGCATGCCCCTGCGTGACCCCGTCACACATGGCCGGCACCCCACCGGCGAACTGCGCCACCGCCCCGGCTGCGGCCACCGCCTCCTTGATCGCGCGTGGGAACGTTTCGTACGGCTGGTGCGCCGAGAGCATGTCGTTGTAGGACGACACAATCGCGACGTTGGCCTTGACGGTGCCGCGCAGGTCGTCCTTGGCGCTAGATTCGCAGGCCGCGAACCCATGGGCGAGGTTCGCGCAGCCCAGGTCCAGCCGGGCCGGCCGGCGGCGGGCGGCCCCGCCGATACGTTCGAGATACCTTCGCCGCGTCTCGGCGCTGCGCACCCGGATCCGCTCGGTGACGTCGCGGACAACGGGATGCAATGCAGGCGTGGTCAACCGTTACCTCCCTGGGCCGCCGCGATACCGGGCCGGCACGGCGGTCGTGACGCCCGCGGATTCACGTTCACTGCCGCGCACGAAGTGAGCAGCAGGCTCGCGACGCAGCTGCCCGCCACGGCGCCAGCGAGACCACGATACGCCACCTGGGTGTCACGACGCCGTTCGAACAACGCCGGGTTCGGCAGTCTCCCGCAATCCTGGGTCCGCCGGCCACGAAGACCCTCGTCCCCGGTGAAATCGATGCTAACCGACGTTCGGCAGGGGCCAAATACTGGGCGGCGTTGGTGGTGGAGATTCCGCCGGTCGGGCAGAAGCGGATGCGTGTCGGGTGACGGTTGCACACCGGACTTGCGCAGGCCGGCGGCGGCCCAACCAGGCAGTCGAGCGCTGCCGGGGAGACGAGGAACTGTGCAGCCAGGTTGGCGCAGGCGAGACGCCGCGCGCGGGTCCACGGCCTTCGCTTCGCGAGTCTGCTGCAGGTAGGCGGCGCGGTGCGCTGCTTCGTTCGGTGATGCGATCGGTGACGGCCTCCAGGACCGGGTGGATGGTGTTCACGGTGTTGCTCCTTCGTGCCAGGTACGGCCGTCGCGCTCGATGAGGGTGGTCGCGTCGGTGGGACCGCTGGTTCCTGCTGGGTATCGGCGTGGGCCGCGCTCGGACTGTTGCCAGCCGATCAGGATCGGCTCGACCCAGGCCCAGGCCGCTTCGACTTCGTCGCGGCGCATGAACAGCGTCGGGTCGCCCGCCACGACGTCCATCAGGAGTCGCTCGTAGGCGTCGGGGGAGGGCCGCTGGAAGGTGTCGGTGTAGTTGAGGTCCAACGACACCGGTTTCAGCCGGATGCCGCCGGGTCCCGGTTCCTTGGCGGTCATGTGCAGACGCATGCCCTCCTCGGGCTGCAGTTGGATGACCAGCTTGTTGGGTTCGCTGGCGCCGTCGCTGTCCGGGAACATCGGGTGCGGAACGGGTTTGAACTGGATCACGATCTCCGAGCAGCGTTGCTCCATCCGCTTGCCGGTGCGCAGGTAGAACGGCACGCCGGCCCAGCGCCAGTTGCGCACCTCGGCCTTCACCGCGGCGAAGCGTCTCGGTGCGGCTGTCGGGGTTCTCCGCGTCGTCCTTGTAGCCGGCGACGGCGACCCCGTCGACCAGCCCGGGTCCGTACTGGCCGGCGACGGTGGCGCGCTCGATGTCGTCGGGGGTCATCGGCTTGAGCGCCTGCAGGACCTTGAGCTTCTCGTCGCGGACGGTTTCACGGTCGACATAGGTCGGCGGTTCCATCGCGACCAGGCACAGCACCTGCAGCAGGTGGTTCTGCAGCATGTCGCGCAGCGCGCCGGAGGTGTCGTAGTACCCGCCGCGGGTGCCCACGCCGAGCGATTCGGCGACCGTGATCTGCACGTGGTCGATCCAGCTCGAGTTCCACAGCGGTTCCAGGAAGGTGTTGGCGAACCTCGTCACGAGCAGGTTCTGCACGCTCTCCTTGCCGAGGTAGTGGTCGATGCGAAAGATCTGGGATTCGGCGAAGACCGCTCCGACGGCGTCGTTGATGGCACACGCCGACGCCAGGTCGCGGCCGATCGGCTTCTCCAGCACCACCCGCGACGATGCGTCGACCAGCTTGTGGGTGGCCAGATGCGCGGAGATCGGGCCGAACAAGCTGGGCGCGCAGGCCAGGTAGAACACCCGGACCTTGCCCGGATCGGCCGGTAACAGGGTGGTCAGCGGGTGCCAGTCGTCGGGGTCGGCGAAATCGATGCTCGCGTAGTCCAGGCGAGCGAGGAATCGGTCGAGGGTCTGCTGGTCGATGGCGTCGTGGGCGACGAATCGGCCCAGCTCGCCGCGCACACTGTCGCGATAGCCAGAAATGTCGAGTCCGGCGCGAGAGGCCGCGATGATGCGGGTTTCCGCAGGTAGTTGACCATCCCGGTCGCGCAGATAGAGGGCGGGCAGAAGCTTACGGACGGCGAGATCGCCGGTTCCGCCAAAAACAACGAAGTCACACGGTGCCACGGGGTTCGCGGTCGACATGAAATCTCCTGACTTATGTCGGGTCTGTCGAGTCAGAGCTTAGGGACCGTTTGGGGTCGGTCCCTGCACCGCGGTCTAGTAGCCCAAATCCCGCATCGCGGCCGCGACATATTTCTCGAACTCGATTCCACTCATGACGTCGATCTCGGCCAGCCAGACGCCGCCGGAGGCCTCTACCTCACGGTGGCGTCGGTGCCCACGGCCAGCAGCCCGATGTCGTCGACCATGACCATGACCAAATCCGAACGCAGAATCCGGGTGATGGCCTTGGTGACGGTGTCGTCAACGCGGTGGCGGCGCACCAGCACGCCGAGCGATTCCAGGCTGAACCAGTCGACGTGCAGCCCGGGCAGGAACGTCTTGCAGTGGCCGGCGGGTCCACACACGATCAGGTTCTCCCGCCAGTGTACCCATTCCAGGGTGCGCAGCGCCTGCTGGGTGGGGGCCGGGATGGACTGGGCTTGACCCCGTTTGGCGGACACAGGGTCAGGCGGCTTGTGCCGTCTGATTGAATCGGTTTTCGTACTCGACCGGGCTGACCATACCGAGGGCCGAGTGGCGTCTGTGCCGGTTGTAGACCCGCTCGATCCAGTCGCCGACGGCGCGCCCAGCGGCCGCGCGGACAGGCCACAAGTACTGGTCGTAGAACTCTACTTTCATTGTCGCCCAGAATGATTCGGCCTGAGCGTTATCCCGAGACGCCGGTGCGGCCGACCGAACGGGTCAGGTTGTGCCCATGGGCGAACCGCGCCAGCTGGGCAGAGGTGTGTGGTGTTCCGCGGGAAGCGAACGCTCCGACGGGCGGGGCGCGCGAATCAGAGCGTTCTGCAGTATCCGGAAGGCGTTGGCCTTCATGGCCTGTGCGGTGCTGCCGATGGTGACCGCGCGCAGCGCGCGTGCGGACTGGTCGTCGCCGCCGCGGACCTTACTGTAGTGGTCGACATACTCGGTAACGGCGTTGTAGGCCGCCCAGCGGGTGCCAGCGTTCGGTGCGATGGTGGGCGAGGAGATCCACCGTTTGACGATCACGGAGGCACGGTCACGGCGGTTGCGCCTGCCGTTGACGCTCTCGGCTCAGTCAACGTCGACCAAACCTCGTTGCGAATTGGCGCATTTCGTCGAGGGTCCATCGCCTGGGCGTACAACTGGGCGGCCTCGGTCTCAAACGCCTCCACGTAACGCCAGCTCAGTTGTGGCAGCGCGCTGCGCCGCCGGCCGCCGGGCGGCGACTCAGGGCATCGGCATGGCGGCGGTGACGTCCGACCAGAGCCTTTCGAACGAGGGACGTGCTTTGTCTTCACGACGGCGACGGCGACCACGTAGAACTGCTCGGCCCACGGCGCCTCCCAGTGCGCGTGGGCGCGCCACCACCCCGGTCATCCCGCTTGCATGGGCAGCGGTTGTCACGTCGGCGAGAAGGGGTGCCGGTGACGCGTTCATGACCGGTTTGATCGACGGGCTCTGGGACGTTGCGCTGCTCGGCGGGCACCGTCGGGACCAAGTGCGCAATATCAGTACCGACGTACTGCGCCAGGTGATCAAGGTTGCCGCGCTGTCGGTGGCGCTCACCGTCGCACGGCCGGGCGCCGCGCTGCCGGATCGGGCCACCCGCGATCGGGCGGCCAACCGGCTCGACCGGGGACTGAACGGTCGACATCCTCCTGCTCGCGCAAACCATTCCGTCAGCGGCACGACCTGAGTAGCGTGATCGAGATCACACGTCGGGGGATCTGAACGGTTCTCAATGACGAGAGGGGCGCCGAGTATGACGACTACCGAGCACGCCGATCAACCCGCCGAATTGCCAGCCACCACGGCGAAACCGAGTTTGGTGTTTCCGAAGATGTGGGTGCTGTTCGGTGTCCTCATCTGCTGTTTTACCGCGTGGGGCGTGGCGGCGGACCTCACCACTCCGATGGTGGCGGGCTTCAAGCGCATCTTCGATATGAGCACTTTCCAGGCCTCGCTGGTTCAGTTGGCGTACTTCGGCGCGTACTTCTTGCTGGCAATTCCGGCCGCGTTCATCAATCAGCGGTTCGGATACAAGGCAGGTCTTCTGACGGGCCTTCTGCTTGCCGCGGTGGGCGCGTTCGCGTTCTATCCGGCGAGCAAGATCATGACGTACGAAGCGTTCCTGGTCGCATTGTTCGCGATAGCCGCGGGCTGCTCGATACTGGAGACTTCCGCCAATCCCTACGTCCTGTCGCTGGGTCCGGAACAGACCGCGACCCGGCGGCTCAACTTCGCGCAAGCCTTCAACCCCGTGGGCACAAACATCGGTGTGCTGCTGGCCGCCACCCTTATCCTGCCGAAGTTGGACGAGCCGGTGAATATGGCGAATTTGTCGCCTGCGGAGGTACGGACGATCCGCGCCGGTGAACTCGGTGCGGTGATGGGACCGTATCTCGGTCTGGGATTTGTGTTGATTGCCATAGCGTTTGTTTTTGCGTTCCAGAAGTCCCCGAAAATCGTCGAAGAATATCCGTCGGGCGACCTGGAAGGGAAATCGCCATTGAAGATTCTGCTGTCGAACAAGCACTACGTGTTCGGCGTAATAGCGCAGTTCTTCAACGTCGCGGCCCAGGTCTGCACATGGACATACCTCATCCAGTACTCACAACAGGCGCTGGACGGATCGCTCCAGTTGGGCGGATTCCTCCTGCAGGTGAGCCTGATCGTGTTCCTCATCTCGCGATTCGTCATGACCTGGGTGATCGGGCGGGTCCGCGCGACGGCTGTGCTCGCAGTGCTCGGGGCGCTCGCGGTATTACTCTGCATTTTTGCGATGTTTTCTCCCAACATGGCCGGCGTGGTGGCCCTCGTCGCAGTGTCCTTCTGCCTGTCACTGATGTTTCCAACGATCTACGGTGTGGCTCTTCAGGGACTGGGACCGGCGACAAAATTCGGCGCCGCCGGCCTGGTGATGGCAATCGTGGGTGGGGCGATCATGCCTTTGATCCAGGGCCGACTGCTCGACGCCACCAGCCCCGCGATCTCGTTCGTGGTACCTGCTGTCTGCTTCGCAGTCGTGACCAGCTTTGCCCTCTTCGATCTGAAGGCCGAACGGAACCCGGTTGGAGAACGCGCATGAAACGCTACTGGATCCTTGCGCTGGCATTGGTCGTCGCGGCATGCGGCGGTGGCGGACAAGCGGCTAACTTCACAGATGCAACGGACCGGCTCGAGGTTGTTTCGTGGTGGGTGTCGCCGTCCGAGCATCCGGCTTTCGAGGTGTTGCTGAACGCCTTCAAGGCCGCCAATCCGAAGGTGAACGTCATCGATGGTTCCATCGCCGGTGGTGGTGGGAGCAATGTGCAGGTCGCGCTCGCCGCACGGCTGCGGGCCGGTGATCCGCCCGATGTGTGGCAGACATTCCTGGGCAGTTCGCTTCGCGCCTGGGTCGACGCCGGCCGGATCGCAGACGTGTCCGCCGTCTACGAACGCACGGGCTTGGATCACACCATGCCGGCGACATTGCTCGACGCGGCGACCTATCGGGTCAAGGCGTGGGGCGTGCCCACAGGATCACACCGCGGCAATAATCTCTGGTTCAACCTGCGCGTGCTGCATGACGCCGGCATCGCTGTTCCGGCCGCCGGCTACACCTCGGAGAATTTCGCCAGTGACCTGGCCAAAGTAGCGGCAAGCGGACGAACAGCGTTGTGCCTGGGCGGTAAAGATCGCTTCACCGCCACAGAGCTTTTCGAAAACACCTTGCTCGGCGTCATCGGCCCCGACGGCTGGGCCAAGATTCGTGACGACTCATTCGACTGGACCGGCCCTCAGCTCAAAGACGCGCTGACCCGATTCGGCGACGTCGTGTCCCGCGCCGATCCAAGTGCCGGTGCCCTGACGTGGGATCAAGCGGCGAAGAAGTTGGCGTCCGGTGATTGCGCATTCCTGTCGATGAACGATTCCGTTTATGGGGAGCTCGTTGCGAACGGCGCCACCGAAGGCAAGGACTTCGGATACGTGCCCTATCCCGGAACTGCGGGCGCCTATCTGGCGATTGTGGATACCTTCGTCGTGTCGGCTCAGGCCAAAGACGGGCTGAATGCCATCAAGTTCCTCGAGACGATCGCTGATCCCAAGACGTCGCTCGCGTTCAACAAGGTGAAGGGCTCAGTGCCAATACGAAACGACGTCGATGTGTCCTCGCTACCCGCTTATCAGCGTCAGGCGTCCGAGGCATTGTGGCACGACAAAATTCTGCTATCGATGACGCACGGCGAACTTATGCCATCCGCCTTCCAGCAGGCGCTCTATGACGCGGTGGCGGCGTTCGTGCAGAGTAAGAACTCGAAGTCCTTCATCGACACGCTGCAAAATTCCATCGCGGTTCCCATTCCGGGGGACGATGACGCCCGGTGACGGTCCGCCAGTGGAAGGAATGGCTCATGAGCGACCAGGATAGTCAGGACAAACCCCTGTTCCTGGTTGTCACCATCAAGCCTCGGCTCGACCGGCTCGACGAAGCTGAGGCGCAGCTGCAGTCGATGCGGCAAAACACCCTCAAGGAGCCGGGCTGCGTGTTCATGCACCTCGTCCAGCCCCAGGACGACCCGGACACGTGGGTGATGCTCGAGATGTTCCGCCTCGCGCGCCGCGTGGGACGAGCACATGCGCCAGCCCTACAACACCGAGGGCAACAAGATTCTCGAAGATCTCCTGCGCGAGCCCTCCGACCTCCGCCTGCTCGACGAGAAATAGGAAATCGCGAAGCGAACGACCGCGTTTCTGCGGCGATGATCTGGAGCCGATGACAGAGTCGGGCTGACAGCACCTGCCACCCAGGTCAGTGCGGTGTTCCTGCTCTCGCACCGGTCTCAGGATCGTCACGTTGTCACGGTTTGTGACAATCGGCGCCAAACTGCGCGGCAGGGCTACACGAACAGTGTTTCGATTCGGCGATCCATCAGTACTTGCAGTGCTTGCATGAAACCGCCGCCGACGGCCTACAGCGTCGCTGGTACCGGGCGCAGTTCGCACTGGCGTGGCCAGGCCGCGTCAGTGAGATCTTGGTCGACTCCGGAGGCGTGGGCACGGCGTCCATGATGCTCGAACCGATGCCCGGCGTGTCGTCGCCGACATCGGCCGGGAGCGGGCGACAAACGGTCTATGCCGGTGTCGAGCCCCGATCAGATAGTTCTCTGCGATGGGAAGGGCGTCTGCTGCTGGCCCGCGCATCCGCGGAGAACCGGTGCGACACTCTGCACCCACAGCGACCACCGCAGTCTGCTGTTGCGCGGCGACGCGGGCGTCGGCAAGTCGACGCTGATTCAGCGCGTATCGGTCAGGCCGCCGCGCAGGGTTGGCGAGTGCTGCTGTCAACCGCCGTCGAGGCGGAGGCGTCGGTGATCGGGCGCGGCGAGCGTCCCCAGTGCGGCCCGGGCGACGCGTGCCGAGCGCTCCGCCGACAAAGATCGCGGCCAGTTCGCGGCGGTCGTGACCGAGCATGACGCAAAGTATGGCGGCAATTCACCCGACTGCAGGACACCGCCCTAGCAGCGGGGAGCAGAATCGGTAACCATGGCTGCCCACCCACGTGCCGGGCAGCCGGCGCAACCCGAAGACCTTATCGATGTGGCGCAGGTGGTGACGGCGTACTACACCATACGAGCCCGACCCGGACAACGTCGACCAGCAGGTGGCGTTCGGCACGTCCGGGCACCGCGGGTCGAGCCTGGACGCGGCGTTCAACGAGGCGCACATCCTGGCCACCACGCAGGCCATCGCCGAGTACCGGGCGGCACAGGGCACCACCGGGCCGCTGTTCATCGGCCGCGACACCCATGCGCTGTCCGAGCCGGCGTGGGCGTCGGCGCTGGAGGTGCTGGCGCGCCAACGACGTTGTGGCGATGATCGATTCGGCCGACCGCTACACCCCGACGCCGGCGGTCAGCCACGCCATCCTGACGTTCAACCGCGGCCGCGACGGCGACCTGGCCGACGGCATCGTGGTCACGCCGTCGCACAACCCGCCGCGCGACGGCGGGTTCAAGTACAACCCGCCCAACGGCGGACCCGCCGACACCGACGCCACCGGCGTGATCGCCAAGCGCGCCAACGAGATCCTGCGCGACGGGCTGAAGGCGCGTGAAGCGGGTGCCGCTTGGCCCGCGCGCTGCCGACCGCGCAGCGCTACGACTACATGGACGCCTACATCGACGACCTGCCCAAGCGTCGTCGACGTGCACGCCATCCGCGCTGAGGGCATCCGCATCGGCGCCGATCCGCTGGGCGGGCGCCAGCGTCGACTACTGGGGTGCGATCGCCGAGCGTCACAACCTGAACCTGACCGTGGTCAACCCGCTGGTCGACGCGACGTTGCGGTTCATGACGCTGGACACCGACGGCAAGATCCGGATGGACTGCAGCTCGCCCAACGCGATGGCGTCGCTGATCGCCAACCGCGACAAGTATCAGATCGCCACCGGCAACGACGCCGACTCCGACCGGCACGGCATCGTCACCCCGACGGCGGGCTGCTCAACCCGAACCACTACCTGGCGGTGGCGATCGACTACCTGTACAGCCAACCGGCCCGAATGGCCGGGCTCGACCGCTGTCGGCAAGACCGCGGTCAGCTCGTCGATCATCGACCGCGGTGGTGGCCGGGCTCGGGCCGCAAGCTGCTCGAGGTGCCGGTCGGCTTCAAGTGGTTCGTGGACGGATTGCTCAGCGGCACTATCGGTTTCGGCGGTGAGGAGAGCGCCGGGGCGTCGTTCCTGCGCCGCGACGGCTCGGTCGTGGACCACCGACAAGGACGGCATCATCCTGGCGCTGCTGGCGTCGGAGATCCTCGCGGTGACCGGTCAGACGCCGTCGCAGCGGTACGACGCGCTGGCCGAAAAGTACGGTGCGCCAACCTATGCCCGCATCGACGCGCCCGCCGACCGGGAGCAGAAGGCCCGGCTGGCCAAGCTGTCGCCCGAGCAGGTCACCGCCACCGAGCTGGCCGGCGAGCCGATCACCGCCAAGCTGACCACGGCGCCGGGCAACGGCGCCCCGCTGGGCGGGCTGAAGGTGACCACCGAGAACGCGTGGTTCGCGGCGCGGCCGTCGGGCACCGAGGACGTCTACAAGATCTACGCCGAGTCGTTCAAGGGCCCCGAGCATCTCGCCGAGGTGCAGGAAGCCGCGAAAGAAGTGGTCAATAAAGTCATAGCGTGAGTTCTCTCGCGGAGGGCGACTGTTCGGCGCCGACGAAACCGAAGCTCCCGGGCGAAGTCTGGGTGCTGATCGTCTCGAACGCGACCCGACGGGGCACACGGCGGAGTGTGCGCGGTTTCTGAGTTACGTCGTGCCTGGCCCGAAGCCGCAGGACTGCCGCTCGTGGGCAGGTGTTATCGGTGCAGACGGTTATCCACGGAACCGAGCGAGTTGCTACTCGAAGTATCGATCGCCAAAGCCGCCCGCTGGGCACGACCGCAAGCAGGGGCTGGACTCACTACCTGGCACCCCGAAACTGTGTGGCACCAGCAGACAATGTGATGATCCGTTTGAGACCAGTGATGTCGGACCGCGCCAGTACGGTCAAGAGGCCGGGTAACCGCTCGAGTTCCTGAGGGGCCGCAGTTGACCAATGGTGCTGGCGGCGAGTGCTTGCGGATCGCCGCGCTGGTCGGATCTGGGCAGCTGGTGCTGTTCGGTGAACTTCGTCGACTGAGGATCCCTGCCGACCTCTGGCGATCGTGGCTCACCGACCGGGGCATCATTGCCCGCTTCGAGTCGAAGCGATCGTTGGTTTTGTGCCTTTGCCGACGGTGTGCACGTTCGCGCCGGTGGTGGCCCGCGGCCTCGCCGCGCGCGCCGCCTCAGCCACAACAGCGTGATGATCACCGCGTAGTCACGCCGGCCCACCGCCGTGCGACGATCACAGCTACCAGTAGCGCCCGCTCCTCGACCGCCACCACCCCCAGCCCAGCCACCAGGCACAGCAGGTCCGGACGCGACCACTGAGCGGTGTCAGTGTTGACGACCGAGATGCTAGCGGTCGGCGTGCTGAAGCCCGACGATGCTGATTTCAATGTCCCCGTGCAGTCGTCGTTGCGTTCGACAAGCACCGGAAAGGCCCCGCACCGAGCAGTTTGAGGTGCGGGGCCTGTGGGGCGATTGTATCCGGCGGCACGCCGACGGAGAGGCCGGCCCGATGACGACCGACCCCACCGATAGCTCACCTCGTTGGCGCCGACAAGTACCGCCTCAACGGCGCGTTGACCACACTCCCTGCAACCACGTGCGCACGGCCCGATTGCGTCGCAGCCCCACCGGACCCAGCACGACCAGCGCCGAGGCTTCGCCGTCGAGCACCGCGACCCGCCGATCCCAGAGACTGGCCCGCCGAAGGTGCCGGGACGGCTGGCCACTGCCCTGTCGCCTGGCCACGCCGGCGCGATCGCCGCAATAACGTCTTCGAGCCCGTGGGATTGGCGTGGACACTACGGTGGGTATAGGGCGCGATGAGGCTGTAAACGAGACCGGACAACAGGGCGCGGCCCGAGCGGTCCGCCGTACAACACCACGCGGCTCCGCGCCGCGCCAAGCGAACAGGGTGGGTTGTGGTCGGTCGTATCGGAATTGATGACGTCCAGCCCGTCGTCTCGGGCGGAAGGTATCCGGCCAAGGCCGTCGTGGGCGAGGTGGTGCCGGTTCGGGCCACGGTGTGGCGGGAGGGCCACGACGCCGTGGCAGCCACCCTGGTGGTGCGCTACCACGGCACCGCGAACCCGCAGCTCGTGGACGACTCGGCCCGGCCGGCGGCGCCCGAACCGGTGCCGATCGAGGATGTGGTCAGCCCAGCGGCACGGGTGAAGCCGCAGCTCATAACGATGTCCCCGGGCCGCACGCCGGACGTGTTCCACGGACAGTTCGTTCCCGACAGCGTCGGTCTATGGACGTTCCGGGTGGACGGCTGGGGCGATCCGATCGCCACTTGGCGGCGCGGGGTCACCGCCAAGCTCAACGTCGGGCAGGGCGAGACGGAACTGTCCAACGATCTGCTGGTCGGTGCGCGGCTGCTGGAACGCGCCGCCGCCGGCACGCCCCGCAAGCTGCGCGATCCGCTTTTGAGGCGGCGGCGCCGGCTGCGCGAGCCGGGAGACCCGTTCACCCGTGCCGGCGCGGCGCTGGCACGCGAGGTCGTCGAACTGCTCGACCAGTACCCGCTGCGCGAAGTGCTCACGCGCGGTGAGCAATACGGCGTGTGGGTGGACCGGCCGCTGGCCCGGTTCGGTTCGTGGTATGAGTTCTTCCCCGGTCCACCGGTGGCTGGGACAACAACGGCAACCCGGTTCACGGGACGTTCGCGACCGCGACCAAGGCGCTGCCGCGGCGTCGCCAGGATGGGTTTCGACGTGGTGTATCTGCCGCCGATCCACCCGGTCGGCAAGGTGCATCGCAAGGGCCGCAACAACAGCGTGACCGCCGCCCCCGACGACGTGGGCTCACCGTGGGCGATCGGCAGCGACGAGGGCGGCCACGACGCCGATCCACCCGGCAGCTCGGCACGATCGAGGACTTCGACGACTTCGTCGCCGCCGCACGCGACCAGGGTATGGAGATCGCGCTGGATCTCGCGCTGCAGTGCGCGCCCGACCACCCGTGGGCCAACGAGCATCCGGAGTGGTTCACCGTGCTGCCCGACGGGACGATCGCGTACGCGGAGAATCCACCCAAGAAGTACCAGGACATCTATCCGATCAACTTCGACAACGAACCGGCCGGGCTCTACGAGGAGGTGCTGCGGGTGGTGCGGTACTGGATATCGCACGGAATCAAGGTGTTTCGGGTCGACAACCCACACCAAGCCGCCGAACTTCTGGGCGTGGCTGATCGGCGAGGTCAAGAACGAGGATCCCGACGTGTTGTTCCTGGCGGAGGCGTTCACCCGGCCGGCCCGCCTGTACGGACTGGCCAAACTCGGCTTCACCCAGTCCTACACGTACTTCACCTGGCGCACGTCGAGATCGGAACTCACCGAGTTCGGCGAGCAGATCGCCGAGCACGCCGACTACGCCCGGCCGAATCTGTTCGTCAACACGCCCGACATCCTGCATGCGAGCCTGCAGCACGGCGGCCCCGGCATGTTCGCGATCCGGGCGGTGCTGGCGTCGACGATGAGCTCGGCGTGGGGCGTGTACTCCGGTTACGAGCTGTTCGAGCACCGGCCGGTGCGCGAAGGCAGCGAGGAGTACCTGAACTCGGAGAAGTACGAGCTGCGCCCCCGAGATTTCGAGGCGGCGCTGGCCGATGGCGAATCGCTGGAGCCATTCCTGACCCGGCTCAACGAGATTCGCCGGGTGCATCCCGCGCTGCAACAACTGCGCACCATCACGTTCCACTACCCCGACAACGAGGCGATCATCGCCTACAGCAAGTTCGACCCGGTCACCGGTGATCAGGTGCTGATGGTGGTCACGCTCAACGCCTTCGGTCCCGAAGAGACCACGCTCTGGCTGGACATGGCCGCGCTGGGCATGGAGCCCTACGACCGGTTCTGGGTGCGCGACGAGATCACCGGAGAGGAATACCAATGGGGACAATCGAATTTCGTGCGCATCGAACCCGCCAAGGCGGTGGCTCACGTGCTGAACATGCCCCAGATACCGGCCGACCAACGACTGAAGCTACTGCGTAGGGAGTAACGGAAATGACGCGGACCAACCAACTCACCAGCCCGCACCTGCGGCCGCCGACGGCCGACCTGAACCGCTTGCTGGCCGGCGAGCACCACGACCCGCATTCGATCCTGGGCGCCCACGAATACGGCGACCACACGGTGGTGCGGGCCTACCGGCCCCATGCTGTCCAGGTGGCGGCCCTGGTCGGCGGCGAGCGGTACGTGTTCAGCCACATCGAGTCCGGGCTGTTCGCGGTGGCGCTGCCGTTCACGAACCTGGCTGACTACCGGCTGGAGATCAGCTACGAGGGCGGCGGCGATTCGCCGGTTGTCCATGCGGTGGCCGATGCGTACCGGTTCCTGCCCACGCTGGGCGAGGTCGATCTGCACCTGTTCGCCGAGGGCCGCCACGAACGACTGTGGGAGGTGCTCGGCGCGCATCCGCGCAGCTTCACCACACCCGACGGCGTGGTGAACGGGGTGTCGTTCGCGGTGTGGGCGCCGAACGCCAAGGGCGTCAGCCTGATCGGAGAGTTCAACCACTGGGACGGTAACGAGGCCCAGTTGCGTGTGCTGGGGTCGACGGGCGTGTGGGAATTGTTCTGGCCGGATTTCCCGGTGGGCGGGCTGTACAAATTCCGGGTGCACGGTGCCGACGGGGCGGTCAGCGACCGCGCCGACCCGATGGCCTTCGCCACCGAGGTGCCGCCGCAGACGGCGTCGCAGGTGACCGAGAGCTCCTACACCTGGAGCGACGACGAGTGGATGGCGCAGCGCGCCGCGCTCAACCCGGTGTTCGAGCCGATGAGCACCTACGAGGTGCACCTGATGTCGTGGCGGCCAGGGCTGAGCTATCGCCAACTCGCCGACGAACTCACCAATTACGTTGTCGAACAGGGCTTCACCCATGTCGAGTTGATGCCGGTGGCCGAGCATCCGTTCGGCGGGTCGTGGGGCTATCAGGTCACCTCGTACTACGCGCCGACGTCACGGCTGGGCACGCCCGACGACTTCCGCTACCTGGTGGACAGGCTGCATCAGGCCGGCATCGGCGTGATCGTGGACTGGGTGCCGGCGCACTTCCCGAAGGACGCCTGGGCGCTGGGCCGCTTCGACGGCACACCGCTCTACGAGCACTCCGACCCGCGCCGTGGTGAGCAGCTCGACTGGGGCACCTATGTGTTCGACTTCGGCCGCGCCGAGGTGCGCAACTTCCTGGTGGCCAACGCGCTGTACTGGCTGCAGGAGTTCCACGTCGACGGGCTGCGGGTGGACGCGGTCGCCTCGATGCTCTACCTGGACTACTCGCGGCCGGCGGGCGGCTGGACGCCGAATGTCTACGGCGGCCGGGAAAACCTGGAGGCGGTGCAGTTCCTGCAGGAGATGAACGCCACCGTGCACAAGATCGCGCCCGGCGTCGTCACCATCGCCGAGGAGTCGACGTCGTGGCCCGGCGTCACCCGCCCGACCAACCTTGGCGGGCTTGGCTTTTCGCTGAAGTGGAACATGGGCTGGATGAACGACACGCTGGACTTCATCAGCCATGACCCGGTGCACCGCAGCTACCACCACCACGAGATGACGTTCTCGATGCTGTACGCGTTCAGCGAGAACTACGTGCTGCCGATCAGCCACGACGAAGTCGTGCACGGCAAGGGCACGCTGTGGGGCCGGATGCCCGGCAACGACCACGTCAAGGCGGCCGGGCTGCGGGGCCTGCTCGCCTACCAGTGGGCCCATCCGGGCAAGCAACTGCTGTTCATGGGCCAGGAATTCGGGCAGCGCGCCGAGTGGTCCGAGGAACGCGGCGTGGATTGGTACCAGCTCGACGAGAACAGCTTCTCCACCGGCATCCTGCGGATGGTGTCCGACATCAACGCCATCTACCAGACCCGGCGCGCGCTGTGGTCCCGCGACACCAGCCCGGAGGGCTACTCGTGGATCGACGCCAACGACTCGGCCAACAACGTGTTGAGCTTCCTGCGCTTCGGCGACGACGGCTCGATGCTGGCGTGCGTGTTCAACTTCTCCGGTTCCGAGCACACCCGCTACCGGCTGGGGCTGCCGCACGCGGGCAGCTGGCGCGAGGTGCTCAACACCGACGCCGACGATCTACAACGGCACCGGGATCGGCAACTACGGCGCGGTGGAAGCCACCGACGAGCCGTGCCACGGACGCCCCGCGTCCGCGGTGATGGTGCTCCCGCCGCTGGCCGCGCTGTGGTTCGAGCCCGCCTCTAGGCGTTTCCTGGGTGAACAGTTTCCGGGCGAGCAGACGAAAAAGATGAGATGCGTTGAGGACGTCCAGGTCGAACAACATCGCCGGTGGCCCGGCCGAGGTGGTCACGAGCCGAGATCTCATTAGCGCGTCGTTGCGGGCACTGAGGCGCGCCAGCACCGTCATGCGTCCGCTGGCTTGGCGGTCGATGCGGCGACCTCCTGGTACAGCTTGGCGGTCTGCAAGGCGATGCTGGTCCAGTCGAAGTCGGAGATGGCGCGTTGCCGGCCGGCCTCGCCCATCGCGTTAGCCCGCTCCGGATCGCGGGCCAGCGTGTTGAGCGCATCGGCCAGCGCTTCCGGCTCGTCCGGCGGCACCAGCAGGCCGGTCTGGCCGTCGGCAACCACCTCGGGATGCCGCCCACATGTGAGGCGACGACCGCGGTACCGCAGGCCATCGCCTCCAGGTTGACGATGCCGAGCGGCTCGTACAGCGACGGGCAGACGAACGCGGTGGCGTGGCTGAGCAGCTGGATCACCTCGTGCCGGTTCAGCATGCCCTCGATCCAGATCACCCCGGATCGGGTGGCGCGCAAGTTGTTGACGAGGTCGGTCACCTCCTGTGCCGAGTTCGGGCGTGTCCGGCTGCCCGGCGCACAGCACGAGCTGCACCTCGGGATCGAGCTGGGCGGCCGCGCGCAGCAGCACCGGTACGCCCTTCTGCCGGGTGATACGACCCACGAAGACCACGTTGGGTCGATTGGGGTCGACGCCGTACTGCTCGAGCACGTCGGTGTCGGGGTCTGGGGCGTACTGCTGGGCATCGATCCCGTTGTGGATCACCCGCACCCTGTCCGGGTCCACCGAGGGGTAGGTGGACAGCACGTCGGCCTTCATTCCGTTGGACACCGCGATGACCGCCGCGGCGCTCTCCACGGCGTCGCGCTCGCACCAGGACGACAGCGCGTAGCCGCCGCCGAGCTGTTCGGCCTTCCACGGCCGAAGCGGCTCGAGCGAGTGCATGGTCAACACGTGCGGGATGCCGTAGAGCAGCGATGTCAGGTGTGCGGCCATGTTGGCGTACCAGGTGTGGGAGTGCACCAGGTCGACGTCGCCCATGGCGGCCACCATCGACAGTCCCGTGGAGATCGTCTGCAGCGCAGGGTTGGCGTCCTTCAGCCGGTCCCATGGCCGGTGCGCCACCGCGGTCGGCCGGTCGGCGCCCTGGCAGTGCACGGTCAGGTCCACGTGCTTGGACAGCTCCTTGGCCAGGTACTCCACGTGCACGCCGGCGCCGCCGTAGACCTCGGGCGGGTACTCCCTGGTGCACAGTGCGACCTTGAGTCGGTCACCTGCCTGGTTGGGCTGGCTCACTCGGTGACCTCCTGGCTCTTGCCGACGACGGTCACGCCGCCGTCGGAGACGACGAATCCGCGCGCCCGGTCGTGGTCTTTGTCCACCCCGACCTGCGCCCCCTCGGGTACCACCACGTCCTTGTCGATGATCGCGTTCTCGTACCACGGCGTTGGCGCCGATGACGGTGTTGTCCATGATCACTGAGCGTTCCACGGTGGCGTAGTCCTCCACCCGCACGCCGGGGGACAGCACCGACTCGCGCACCAGCGCCCCGGAGACGATGACGCCGTTGGAGACCACGCTGTTGACCGCACGGCCGACCCGGTCGCCGTCCTCGTGCACGAACTTCGCCGGTGGGTGCGGCGGGATGTGGGTGAGGATCGGCCACTGACTGTTGTACAGGTTGAATACCGGCACCACAGCGCACAGGTCCATGTGCGCGTCGAAGTAGGAGTCCAACGTTCCCACGTCGCGCCAGTAGCCGGCGTCGGCGCGGTCGGCCCCGGGCACCTCGTTGCGCTGGAAGTCGTACACCTGCGCCATGCCCCGGTCCACCATCATCGGCATGATGTTGCCGCCCATGTCGTGCTTGCTGGACTCGTCGGCGGCGTCCTTGCGCAGCGCCTCGACCAGCACGTCGGCGGAGAACAGGTAGTTGCCCATCGACGCGAACGTCTCATCGGGCCGACCTGGCAGCCCCGGCGGGTCGGGCGGCTTCTCCAGGAACGCCTCGACCGTGCAGCCCGTCGGAGGCGGTCTTGATCACGCCGAAGGCGCTGGCCTCCTTGCGTGGCACCGGAATGCCGGCCACCGTGGCGCCCGCGCCACTGTCGAGGTGCTGCGCGATCATCTGCCTCGGGTCCATGCGGTAGACGTGGTCGGCGCCGAACACGATGACCAGATCCGGCTTCTCGTCGTGGATCAGGTTCAGCGACTGGTAGATCGCATCGGCGGAGCCGGTGTACCACTGCGGGCCGAGGCGCTGCTGGGCGGGCACCGGGGTCACGTAGTTGGCGAGCAGGCTGCTCATCCGCCAGGTCGTGGTGATGTGGCGGTCCAGGCTGTGGCTCTTGTACTGGGTGAGCACCGCAATCCGCAGCACCCCGGCGTTGACCAGGTTCGACAACGCGAAATCGATCAATCGATACAGCCCGCCGAACGGGACGGCCGGCTTGGCCCGGTCGAGGGTCAGCGGTGAGAGGCGCTTGCCCTCACCACCGGCCAGCACGATGCCGAGCACGTTTGGATCGGCCATCTGACGTCTCCTTCAGTCATGGACGCGTTGAGTGCGCTATCGCCGATCTTGCGGGCCTCCTGCTGGATCCGGGCCAGGTGGAGTCCGGACCGGCGAACGACTCGGTGGGCACCGAAGGCTCGAGATCTGCTCGAAGCAGCGCTGCGCGGAAATCCACGTCACGAACTTACAGCGGTTCGCGCCCTGCCAAGCGAGATCGGGAGAGGCGACGATCTCCGCAGCACCCTGGTAGCGCGTCGGCGGCCGGTTCCGGCAGTCGATGGCGGCGTCGGGATCCTCCGGCGGCTTACCGTCGCGGGTCGGAGATGATCTGCGCCGCCGCCGGTTCCCGCGGCCGACGTGACGGAAGAGTTGCTTGAGCGTCCAGTCCGGGCACGTCGGCACGGGAGCGGACGGGTCGCCCGCGGGTGGTTCCGGGTCGGGCGGCTCGCACTCGGATGACCGTCGGTTACGCCTGAATGCTTATGGGCAGATCATGCTGAAACACGCGCCCGGAGCATTTCTGAGATCAATTCCGCCACCGAACGCACGCCGCGCTGCGCGATCCCGATAGCGGTACGGTGCGGTTGGCGTTCCTGCATTCGCTTGCCAGTTGGCTTGTTCCCGATCTGCTGCGCAGATTTCGGAGTGCAGCGCCGCGGGTCCAGTTCACCCTCAGTCAGGCCGCGGCGTACGAGATGGTGGAGTTCCTGGCGGGCGGGCACGTTGATCTTGCAATCACCGCACCCGGCCTGACGGAGCCGGGTTTGGATGGCACCAGCTGCAGATCGAGCGCCTGTGCCTCGTGGTTCCGCGCGATCACCGCTTTGCCAAGCGCGCCAGATTGCGCCTCGCCGAAGCCGCCGACGAAACCGTTCATCGCATTGGGTGAGGAATTCGCAATGCGTGCAGGTATCCACGCTCAAAGCGCTCGAGGGTGACCCGAACTGGGTGGCCAGCGTCGAGGAGCTGATCGACTACGATCGAACCGAACACGTGCCGACACGGACCAGGGCACGCCCGGACGGGTCAGACACAGAGCGGATGGAAGTATGTCAGCCGGTGTCAGAAGCAAGCCCAGCATCCTGGTGATGGGCGAAGCGCTGGTGGACGTTGTGACCCGCGGCGACGATGTCGACGAGCACGTGGGAGGCAGCCCGGCGAACGTCGCATTCGGTCTGGGGCGCCTCGGGCACGACGTTGCGCTGGCCACCTGGATCGGCGCCGACCGCCGGGGCAAGCGGATCGCCAGGGCGTGTCGGCGCGCCGATGTCGAGCTCGTTCCTGGCAGCGACAAGGCGCCGCGGACCTCGGTGGCCAACGCCGAGATCGACGCAGAGGGACACGCCACCTACAACTTCGACCTCACCTGGGTGCTCCCGACCCCTGCCCCATATCAGCGAGGTCGACCACGTGCACACGGGAAGCATCGCGGCGACCCTCGAACCGGGCGGGACGCAGGTGGTCGGTGCGCTCAAGGCCACTCACGGCGAAGCCACCATCTCCTATGACCCCAATGCCCGGCCCACCCTGATGGGCGATCCCCAGGATGCCCGAAACCGCGTGGAGGAGATCGTCGTTCTCTCCGATGTCGTCAAGGTCAGCGACCAGGACGTCGAGTGGTTCTACCCGGATCGCGCCATCGACGACGTCGTGCAGGACTGGCTGGCCATGGGGCCGTCCTTGGTGGTGGTCACCCGCGGGGGCGAGGGCGCGACGTTCGCTGTGCGCGGTGCCGACCCGGTCCTGGCCGCCAGTGCCGACGTACAGATGGTGGACACGGTGGGGGCCGGAGACTCGTTCATGGCGGGCCTGCTCTCGGGCCTGCTGGATGCGGGTCTTCTGGGCGGCGAAGGTGCCCGTGTCAAGCTCGGCCAGGCCACACACGCCGATGTGCTCCCGGCTGTGCAGCGGGCCATCGCAACGTCCGGCGTGACCGTCAGCCGCGCCGGCGCCTACGCCCCTACCCGCAAAGAACTCGAAACCGTCCTCTGATCCGCGAACAGCCTGGGATGCTCGTCCGTGTGCCCAGGCTGATGCCACAACGACTGCCATTCTCTGCGCGACGCACTCCGAAACGGAGCGCAGCGCTTCGCGAAGGGGTCTGACATCCCGGCAGGTCAGAGAGTGGCCGCGCGCCGGCTTGGCCTCGAGTCGACCTTCGGCGATCTGCACCGCGATGTCGTGCGGCACGTCTAGCCGGTGCGTTCACTCTCGACGGGTGACCTACGAGAGATCGACGCTGACAAAGAATGCCAACATACTCCGCGCGACGTTCGAGCCCTGGATCGAAGCCGGACGGCGCGTCGGGGACGGCGCCCAGCTTCGGCAGCGCAGCAGGGCGGCGGCAGAGTGGCGGTAGTCCGCGGCAAGTCCGCGTGGGGGCGCGTGAGCTGCCTGACGAGCCGCGGTTGCTCGCCGCGGCGGCTGGCAGGCGGCCGAAGAAGGCTTCGCAAGGAGGAGAGATGGATGTCGTCGTCCCCCAATCGGCCCTGGGGATGTCGGTATCGAAATGCCTCGGACTTGAAATCCTCGGCCAGGGTGGACTATTCGATTCGATTGCGAAACAATACAGCCCGACAGAATACCTACCCCGCATCCGGGCATTCCCGGCTCAGGAGCCGCCAAATCCCGCCGGAACCTCAGCGACGGGCGAGCAGTCGAGGCCAAAGGTGGCAACGGCCTGTATCGCTTCAGCACTGGAATCGCGTTGGCCGTCGTGTCGCGACTATCTCGCGGTATCAGCGGTAGCCCACGGTCGAATCAGAACAGGCCAAGAGTTTCTCACCGACGTCGAGGTCATCGGCTAATACACGGCGCGCGGGCATGAGCTGAAGACCTCGAAGATTTTGAAATCCTCAAGTTCCAAGATCCGAGCCGGGAGCGCCACGGCGACGCGCTTCACCACCATTGCCCCGCCCTGCGACACATCGTCAACCGACTTACGCGATCCACTGGCGGCATCGACGATGACCTGGGGCCCTCGAAGTGACGATCACGCTGCCGCGATCGCGGCCGCTGCGGAATGGAGAGGCGGCAGAGATTCCACGGCGGGACTATCGCGACTCAGCGTTGACCAGGTCGCGAACATCAGTCGAGCGATCGCTATGCCGCGACCGCCCGGCTGCGGCGATGTGTTGAGCGCGCCGCGCACTGACGCCGGTGGCGGAAGCTTTAGCGACGCTGCGACGTATTGCGGCAACGTCATGAGCAGGCGGTGAAGGCCTCGTAAGGACGTTCTGTCCTTCGGCCAACTCGGTGCCACGAGACGCACAACACCCGGTCAGGCAAACCGCGCCTTCGCCGAAACCCACCGCTACGAGATGCGACGGCGAAGAGCCGCCACTCGCCGAGGCACGCCGCTGACTCGTGCGCGCCGCGCGCCATCGAGCAACCCTGACCCGATCACCAGATCGCGCAGCGCTGCTGGACACCAGCACCTCGCTTGGCCGGGCCTTGCACCGACCCGGCGCCGACTGTCACGGCGATCCCGCCAGTACCGTCGCCGCGGATCTCACTCGCCGGTGTGCAGCCCGGCGCGCGCACCCAGATGCCGAGCGCCTGCCGCGCCGCGGATCGCCATCGCGCAGCGGATCGCTCCTTGCGGGCCAGAAGGCTACATCGCCAGAGACCGTCGCCGCCGTGCTCACCTCGCGGCCTCGGGAAACCGCGCAGCTGCGCGGACGACGGCGTCGTGCGCGTCAGGCTTGGGGTATGCCAGTCACGGTCGCCCATCTCCGCCGCACGGCGCGTCGAATCCGATGATGTTGAACAACACCGTCGCGAGGAAACACCCGATCATCGGCCACCTCGGCTTCCTGATGACCGGTGAAACTCGGCGATCTCTTGAAACGACGCGCGCGGTTCCACGAAGTGATACAGGTGCGGCCTGGCAGCTCCGCGATTTCCTCGATGATCGGCGACATCACGCCCATAAGCGGGTGGGACGATCCGGATCGTCGCTGTGATGCAGGACAGGGTGGTACGCGGACGGTCCCTTGAACATCGCAGCGCTCACCGTGTTGAGCGGGACCATGAGTTTAGGCGGATCCGCGAGGCTCGCTCTCGGGCGCGACGTCACCCACGTGGCCCGGATTTTTTCATTCCACGGCATGTCCGGATTGACCACATGTTCGGTTCCCATACGCGGTCGCCATCCCCTTGATGACTTCCTCTTGAATCGCTGCCGTGTCGTGGCGGCCGTCCACAGCGCCGCTCGAGCACTGGCCAGCGCGGTTACGTGCGGGGCGGACGTGTTCCGCGAACAGCGCCGCTGTACGGGTGAGTGCACCGGGGTGCGTGACCAGGCTCTTCGCGTCCAGGCGTCGGGCACCGCGGTGGTTATGCTGTCGACCATTGCTCAAAGTCGGCAGCGCGCCGTCGCGACCAGTCAGACGCACCAGTGCCTGGCTGATCAGCATCAGTCGACCGAGCGTGGTATTGCTCGACCGCCCCTGGGTTGACGGCAGCTCCGGAAAAAAGCTCGCAGCACGTGGAACCAGTTCGGCACGAACGCGATGCCCTCACGGGCGATAGGCGACGCGCAGATTACCGTTCAGCGCAAAGCGCGTTCCGGGAACACTGCAGAAGTCCTAAGTCCCAGGAGAGCGCGTCGACAGACGTTTATGCTGTTCAAGAGGCGTTCGCCTGAAATGTTCTTCAAGCAATTCGCTGCCATCATCTGATCAAGACGTTTACTACACCGGGCCGGAGTGGCTGGACGATCGCAGATGCCCGACAGCGTGATTACCTGCCGCCCCGACCGGACACACTCTACACCACCGAACCCCACGGCGCCAGCATGTTTCCCACGCTGGCCCAGCCCACCGGTGAGCTGGAGATCCAGCCGGCGCTCGATCCACCCGACACGGATCGGTCGGCAATGATGCCGCGCCGCAAACAAACCCGCGAGCAGGACCGCCGCGACCGCATCAACGCCAGAACGCCGCGAGCGCACCGAACTCATCGCCGAAGAAGAACGACAACGCCAAGCCTGGCTCGCCGCCAACTACGAACCACCGCCATTCTGAGGCGGCGGATTCCATGGCGTCAGGCGTGGAGTCCAGGCAGGCACGTTGCGGCGATACTCCTCGTACTGTTCGCCGTACGTGCGGACCAGGGTCGGTTCTTCGTACCAGTGGACGAATGACGCTGTGGCGATCCAGCCGATCACCGCGTAGAGCACCAGCCAGAGGCTGTCGAAAAGCAGTGCCTGGCCGAGGATCGCGGTGAGCAGTCCGACGTACATCGGGTTGCGGACGAACCGGTTGAAACCGGTGACCACCAGCCGCTCGGTCGGCGCGACGGGCATCGGCGTGCCGCCGGCCTTGACGAACTGGATGAACGCGTGCACGGGTGGGATCAGACCCAACACGATCAGCACGACACCCAAGACCACGCGTAACGGTGGGCTGGACCCCGGGATCTCCCAATGGGTGATCAACCAGGGGCCCAGCCCAACGAAGCGTGCCGGGGGCCACGACGAAGAAGGCCGCTGAGCCGACCGCGGCGGTGGAAGTTCGCACCTACCCAGTATTGGCCGGAATCTCCGCCAATTGGGTGAGTCGCACGCTGTTGCCGGACGGATCGCGGAACCCGCAGTCGATGCCATACGGCATCTCGTGTGGCTCCTCGGTGAACTCGACGCCGCGGGCCTTCATTTCCTCGTAGGTCGCCTGGCAGTCCTCGGTGGTGAGAAACACCGTGCCCGCGAAGCCCTTCGCGGTGAGGTCCAGCACCTGCTTCTGCGGTGGCCTCGTCCATCACCGGCTCGCCCGGCACCGCCATCAGCACGATCGACACGTCGTCCTGGCCGGGCGGGCCGACCGTCAGCCACCGGAAGTCGTCCGAGCTCCGGCAAGCGAAACGTCTTGGCGCACTTCCATACCCGACCTTCTCGGTCCAGTACTTCAGTGCCACTTCTTGGTCGTGTACCCACAGGTGGGCGCTTGCGATTTTGATCATGCGCACGACGCTACGGTCAGGCCGTCGGCGCTCGTCTTCTCCCCATGTGCTGTCTTGCGACCCGGCTGTCGGCGGGCGGACGGGTGTCGCGCTGCAGGATGCAACTCGGCACCCGTGCGTAGTATCGCACGCGGGCGGCAGGCTGGCGCGGTAGGCGGCAGGCGGCAGGCCGTAGACCCGGGCGAAGCTGGTGGTGAACGAGCCCGACGCTCTGCAGGCCGACCATCACGCAGATATCGGCCACCGAGCGGTCGGTGTGGCGCAGCAGCGCCGCGGCCCGCTCCAGCCGCCGCGTTTGCAGATATGCGCGCGGCGATTCGCCGAACGTCCGGGTGAACATCCGGCTGAAATGGGCCCGTGACAGCCCGGCGGCCGCGGCCAGATCGTCGACGGTGATGGCCTCGGCGTAGCGGGCGTCGACCAGATCCTTGGCCCGCAGCAGATAACGGGCCGGCGGCACCTGCGGCATGCCGTCAAGTATGGCCTGTTCGCGGAATAGCCACTCGAAGCAGTACGTTTATAGCGGCGGATGAGTTGGCCGGGCGACCGCGGACCATCGCAAGGTATCCGAGGAAAGTCCGGACTTCACAGAGCAGGGTGATTGCTAACGGCAATCCGAGGTGACTCGCGGGAAAGTGCCACAGAGAACAGACCGCCACCTTCGCGGTGGTAAGGGTGAAACGGTGCGGTAAGAGCGCACCAGCATTCCGGGTGACCGGAGTGGCTAGGCAAACCCCACCCGAAGCAAGGCCAAGAATGCCGCAGCCTGGGTGCGGCCGCGCAGGCGCCCGAGGGCTGCTCGCCCGAGCCTGCGGGTAGGCCGCTTGAGGCACCCGGCAACGGTGTGTCCAGATGGATGGTCGCCGCCTCGTCGCCGTGGTAATTCGCGGCGGCGAGGGACAGAATCCGGCTTACAGGCCAACTCATCCGCCCGCTCGGCGCTACCGCGCCTTGCGCACCGACCGGTCCAGCTTCTTCAACGCGTCGTCGAGTTGCTCGCGGGAGCGCTGCGCCAGATCGTCCTCCAGCTGATAGAGCAGTCCGTAGGTAAAGGTGTCCTCGCCGGCGGCGTTAGCGGCCTCGGCCTGGTGGCTCAGATGCGTGCGGCTGACCACGCTGTCCTGATGGTCGCCGAGCAGCGTCTGGATGGTCTTGGCGCGATCGGACACCTTGCCGTCGCCGGTCGCCGCCGCGGTGTACCGAAGTCGCTTGGCGCCCTTGCGAATTCGGTGCAGCGCCTCGTCGCGGTCGGTCGTCGGCGGCCTCGCGCCGCGGCCTTGGCCGCCTTGCGCACCCGCCTGTACGCCGAGTCGATGGTGAGCTGGGCCGGCTCTTCACCCGGCTGCGTCGGCGGCGGCTCGGCGGCCACCAGGCCCTCCAGCGCGTCGAGCAGCCGGAAGTAGCGCTGCGACCGCATCGCGATCAGCGACCGCCGCAGGCCGGACTTGTAGTGCTTCTTGGCGCCCTCGACCAGCCGCTCCCGCACCGGCCCGCGCACCAGCTCCGCCGGGCAGTTCATCGAGCGCCTGCTCGTAGCGCTCGGCAAGCACCTCGGCGTCGCGCGCCACCCCAGAACCGCCGCCAACTGCCGCAACTCGTCGAGGATCCACGCGTCGTCGGAGATGCCGAACGCACCCTCCGACGCCTGCAACAGGCTGCGGATCTTGCGCGTCGTCACCCGCATCTGGTGCACCGAGTCGTACGACGTCGGCCCGCACCGCGCGATCCCACACCAGCAGCTGCTCCACCTGCTCGGCCACCGCGCGGTGCACCGGGTCGGCGGGGGTCGTCGACCGCTTCCGGTTCGTGCTCGTCGGCACGCCTCCAGGACGCGCGCGAGTTTCGAACCGTGGCCGGCCGGCACCGCGCCCGCGTCGAGCAGCCGGTTCGTCAGCCGGTCCAGCAGGTCGCGGTCGGCGCCCTCGGCCAGTTCCAGCTCCCACTCGCGCCACCGCTGCTCGGACTCTCGTCGTCCGCGCCGGCCTGCGCGGTCGACCGTCGGTCGTCGCAGAACTCTGCCACTGCGGACGCCGTCGGGTCCGTAGCAGCACGTCGACCGTGCGGCTGGTCGAGATGCGCGCGACGGGGCTGACCGGGCGGTCACGCACGATGGCCAACACGACGTCCAGCAAGTCGTCCGGTACGCGTCGTCGTCGCTCTCGTCGCCGAGCGGCGCTCGCACCTCGGTCCTGGCGTCCGGCCCTGCCGGCAATTTGAGGTGCCAACCGGCGTCGGTGCCACCGGTGCGGCGGCGCAACGTGACGTGGTGGGCGGCGAGATCGTGGACCGGCGTGTCGAAGTAGACGGCATCGAGCTGCTGCGACGGCGAACGCTCCACCCGCGCCACCGACGACAGCCCCTCGAACGACGGGCGACACGGTCGATTCGACCACCTCGAACTTGCGCTCGACCTCCAGATACCCGGAATTCGCCTGGTCACTGGATTTCGCCATAGTGCAAGCAGTGTCCCTTCGGTGACGCCCGTCGATGGTTAATGGGCGGTGGACAGCGTGCCACACGAAGGTGAACAGGCCTTTAGGACGCGCGGCGGAACTCGCCGGCCAGGTCCCACGCCCGTCGCTCGGCGGCGAACGCGACGGCCTGCTGCTGCACGGAACGCGGCGATGCTCGTCGTCGTTGTCGGCCAGGAACCCGCGATAGTCGGCGAGCGAGAACTTTCCGTCGTCGATCGCCACCTCGCCGCGCCCGGCGGCCATCTCGGCACGCAGGTGCATCAGCTCGTCCGCGCTCACGGGTAGAAGCTGATCCGGTCGAAATACCGCAGCAGCCAAGGTGTTCCGGCTCGAACGAGCAGGCATTGCCGGGATGGCAATGGTTCCAGACCTGGGTGGTGCGGCCGACGAACTGATAGCCGCCCGGACCCTCCATGCCGTAGATGCACAGGTACGCACCGCCGATGCCGACGGCGTTCTCCGGCGTCCAGGTGCGCGCCGGGTTGTACTTCGTGGTCACCAGCCGGTGCCGCGGATCCAGGGGAGTGGCGACCGGCGCTCCCAGGTACACGTCACCGAGGCCGAGCACCAAATACTGCGCGTCGAACACGATGTCGTGCACCTGCGCCACGTCGTCGAGACCGTTGATGCGCCGGATGAACTCGATGTTCCACGGGCACCACGGCGCGTCCGCACGCACGCCGTGCATGTACCGCTGGATGGCCTCGCGCGTCGCCGGGTCGTCCCACGACAGCGGCAGGTCGGACGGTGCGGCTCGGCACGACGAGCTGATCCGACGCGGGCAGCTCGCCGTCGAGACCCGCCAGCAGGTCGGTCACTTCGGCCATCGACAGCACGGCAGGATCGAACTGCACCTGCAGCGAGCGCACGCCGGGGGTGAGCTCGATGATGCCGGGAATGCCTTGCGCGCGGAGATGCTCGTACAGCACGTGCACCCTGGCCCGCATGGCCAGGTCGAGCACCATCGGCCCGTACTCGACCAGCACACCGCCGTCGCCGTCGCGGCGCAGCGTCACGTCGGTGCCGTCGGGCGCGGTGAACCGGCTGAGCACGCCGTCGTCGTTGTCGCTGGACGTCGAGATCACCAGAGGAAGCGACGCCCGTCGATCGATGTCGATGGTCCGCAGCGACGGCGCCCGGTCGGCGCGCACCGGAACGAACCGCACCGCGTCGCCCGGCGCCATCTGGCCCAGCTTCCACCGGTCGCCGCCGACCACGGTGACCGGGCAGACGAACCCGCCGAGGCTCGGTCCGTCAGGGCCGAGCAGGATCGGGGTGTCGCCGGTGAAGTCCAAAGTGCCGACGCAGTAGGCGTTGTCGTGAATGTTCGACGGATGCAGCCCGGCCTCGCCGCCGTCGCTGCGCGCCCACTGCGGCTTCGGGCCGACGCAGCCGCACGCCGGTGCGATCGGAGTTGAAGTGCACGGTGTAGTCGGTGCCGACCAAGCGTGTCGATGTCAGCGCGGGTGAAGAACTCCGGCGCGGCATGCGGACCTTCGGTGACCGCGATCTCCCAGCGGTGCCCGATGCTTGGCTGCTCGTCGATCGCCGCGCGCGCCGGGCGGCCGTTGAGTGGTCCTGGGTCGGACGCCGGCCGTCAGCCATCGCCTTCGCGCAGCGGCCGGCCGCCGTGACCGCCGAACGCGCCAAGCGTGAATGTGGCTGTGCTGCCGAGGTACTCGGGCTCCGCAGGCCGCCGGCCACCAACACGTAGCAGCGCATTCCCGGGACCGGTGAGCGAGCGCGACGTCCAGCATCCCGCCCGCGGCGATCCGCTGATCGACTGCCATTGCGGGCGCCGGCGCGCCGTCCAGCGTGACGGTCACTGGCGCGCCGGTGACGCCACACGCGTCCGCCGTCCGGAAACGCGCAGCGCCGGACCGCCTCCTCGTGCATTCGAGTCCGGCGGCGCCTTCCGGATTGCCGAGCACCCGGTTGCCGAGCCGGAAGCGACAGGTCGTCCATCGGCCCGGACGGCGGCACGCCGACATGCCAGTACCCGATGCGGCCGGGCCAGTCCTGCACGGTGGTCAGCATCCCGGGCCGCACCACCTCGATCAGCGGGCACTGCGGCATCGGCGAGCGCGTGTGGGCGTCAGGCCGGAGATCACCATCCGCACCGCGGTCGGGTCGAACCCGTTGCAGGGGTTGTTGATCTGCGGGCAGTTCGACACCAGCACCAGCGTGTCCGCGCTCGGCGCGCAGCGTCAGCGATCTGCCCGGCGCGGAGAGCCCGTCGACGATGCCCAGCGTGCCGTCGGCCTCGACCGGCACGTTCATGAAGAAGTTGATGTTCGACACGATGTCGCGCTTGCCCAGGCCCCACTTGGCGCCTCGGCCAGAAAGTTCTCGGCACAGCGCGTGTTGGTGCACGGTGTGGTGGCCGTAGCGCAGCGTGTTGGACTCCTGGAGCACGCGCCGGCGATCGTGTCGTGGTTGCCGACGTCGTCGGCGACGATCGTCATCAGCGGCGCGTTGCCGTTGGCGCGCGCAGCACCGAGCCGGTGCTCAGGAAGATGTTGCGCTGCGCGGCGACGGTGGCCTGCGCGCTGTAGCGAAGCGTGTGATCGACGTGGTTACCCGAGACGCCGTAGAGCAAGCGTGTCGACGGCCTGATTGCCGTGCAGGTCGATGATCTGCAACGTCTGGCTGGCCCGCACGATCGCCGACCACGGCGCGCACGCATCGACCACCTCGTCGCCGATGACTGGTCAGTTCTGTGGTGGCTCATTCTGAATGCCTCACTGGTTTGAGCTGCGGCCCAAGCGCTTTCGGTGTTGAACAGGGCGCGCAAGTATTCGGGATCGTCGTTGACGGGCGTCGGTGAGCTGTTCGCCGGCGCGCCAGGCCAACGCACGTCGAGGCTGGTGAGCGCCGGGTCGGGGTCCAGCGGGTGGGCGGTGTTGACCAGCGCGACCACCACGGGCAGATGGATCAGCAGATCGACCGCGGCGCCGGCCCGGCCGAACCGGTGAAACCGAGCGTGCCGTCGTCGCCGACGCGGACGCCCTTGAACAACGACACCGACGGCGCGACGTCGCGGATATCGAGGCCGTGCTTGACGGCGGCCAACAGCATCTTGGCTCGCCCGCGTCGGTCATGCCGCACAGCGTGTCGTGGTGGCCGGAGCTGTCTGCGACCACGGTCGCCAGCACCCTGCCCTGATCGGACAGCAGCGGATGGCCGGCACCGAGATATGCCTGCCACGGCACCTTCACGGTGTCGGCGACGTTGAGCCGCTCCCACGGCGCATCCGGAGCGGAAGAGCAGCAGGTGCGCGCACGCGCCGCCGTCGGGATCGATCAGCCGAAGGCGTGTTCCGCGACCCAGCACCCTGGTCGGCATACGACCCTGGGGGAACGGATTCGGCCCACAGCAGGCGCGAGGGTTCGACGTCGGGCGGCGTGGCGGGAATCCGCATGGCGGCGGTACGTACCTGAGACCGGGCGTGGTTGCGCGCCCCAGTGGTCGAGTCGGTACTCAAGGTCGGCTCCTGTCCGATTAACTGTCGTCGAAAGTTTTCAGCGCAGCGATTCCACCCGCGTATCGCCGGCTGTTACGACTGCGTTGACTGTATTTCTGTCAAATGACAGGTATTCGGGCTAGTGCCTTGCCGCTTCATGACGACGGCCGCGATGATCTCGCTACGGAGGCGAGTCTGCCCAGCCATCGCGCAGGTAGCCAACTCCCGCGCGGGGCGTCATCCAGCTCGCCAGTGATGGAGCCCGGCGCGAAGCAATATGTACGCCACGCTGACGGCGAGCGCTAGAAACATCAGTGCTGCCAGCCCACTTCGTCCCAGCCAGATTCCTTTGGAGTCTCTACGCGGCGGAGGCAAACGTCGCAGGCGAGCGCGCTGAGAAAGGTCACCACCAGCTTGGCGTTGGCGATGACGTTGCGAGAATGGGTGAGCTCGCGTCCGACCCATCGAGGCGTCTGTGTGGTCGCTTGCGAATCTCTGCGTCCATGCGCACGCCTCCCCGTCCGTCGTCGCACCTGAGTATCCCAACACGGTGCGACAATGTACCATGCGCAGCGACGGCCGTGGACGCCCGAGGCTGGAGGAGTCGGCGGCCGGGAACACCGCGGCGCGAGGAGATCCTCGACGCCGCGGCCGAGCTCTTCACCCGACCTGGGCTACGCCAGCACCTCGACGCGACGGATCGCCGACGCGGTCGGCGTGCGCCAAGCCTCGCTGTATCACCACTTCGCCACCAAGGACGACATCCTCGATGCGCTGCTGGCCGGCACCGTCGACGAGCCGTTGCGGTTGGCCGCCGAGCTCCTCGACGAGAAAGGGTCCGGCCGCGCCGCGGCTGCACGCGCTCGTGGTCGGTGACGTCACCCAGCTGTGCGCCAGCCGGTGGAACCTCGGCGCGCTCATCTACCTGCCCGAGCTGACGGCTGGACCGGTTCGAGGAGTTCCGGCTGCGCGCGCGCGGAATTGCGCGCCCTCTACCGCAGCCTCGCCGCCCGGGTCATCGCGGAGTGCGACGGTCCGGCCGACGCCGACGACCTGCCGTTTCGCCTGGTCGAGTCGGTGATCAACCGGCGCTCCGACGACACCGACTGCCCCTGACGAGCAGCCGTGGGTGATCGCCGACGGCGCGCTGCGCACGCTCGGGTTCGACGGCGACTTCGCCGGCGTTGCGCAAACGATCGCGCGGATAGAGTTTGCCGTCAGTCGGTGTGACCGAATACGAGACCATCAGTTCGAGCAGTCCGGCCCGATCACGCGGATCACCCTGAACCGGCCCGACGCCGCAAACGGCATGAACGACACCATGACTCGGGAACTGGCCGATGCCGCCAGGCGCTGCGACACCGACGCGACGAAGGTCGTGGTCCTCACCGGATCGGGCCGATTCTTCTGCGCCGGAGGCGATCTGAAGTCGTTCGCGGCGGCGCCGAGCCGCGGACCGCTTCATCAAGGGCGTCGCCGACGACCTGCACCGCGCGATCTCGACGTTCGCGCGGATGGACGCCGTGCTGATCATCGCGGTCAACGGCGTGCGCGGCCGGGGCGGGCTTCTCGCTCGCGGTGACCGGTGACCTGGTGCTCGCGGCCGAGTCCGCGTCGTTCACGATGGCCTACACGCGCGCGGGTCTGAGCCCCGACGGCAGCTCGTCGTACTTCCTGCCGCGGCTGATCGGCATCACCAAGACCAAGGAGCTGATGCTGACCAACCGGACCCTGTCGGCCGCAGGAAGCGTCGCAGTGGGGACTGGTCACCGAGGTGGTTCCCGACGCCGAGCTGGCCGCGCAGCACCGATCAGCTCGCCGAGCAAATGGCTTCCACCGCAAGCGGATCCAACGGCGGAGTCAAGGCGCTGCTGCTCGCCACGTTCTCCAGCGGCCTCGAAGAGCAGATGGAACTCGAGGGCGCGCCTGATCGCCGAACGCGCCGAATCCGCCGACGGCCGCGAGGGCGTCGACGCGTTCCTGGCGAAGCGGAAGGCCGAGTTCGCCTAGAACGAGTGCTCTTCGGCGGGAACGCCCCGCTGGCCACCTCGTCGGCGTATTGCGTTGCCGCGCGGCGTAATTCGCCGCCGACGTCGCCGAAGCGCTTGACGAACTTGGCCGTCTTGCCGCTGGTCAGCCCGGCCATGTCCTGCCAGACCAGCACCTGCGCGTCGCAGTTCGGCCCGGCGCCGATGCCGATGGTCGGGATGGTCAGCTCGCCGGTGATCTGGGTGGCCAGTTCGCGCGGGCACCATCTCCAGCACCACGGCGAACGCGCCGGCCTCCTGCAGCGGCGATCGCGTCGTGGATGGTCTGCTCGGCGGCGTCGCCGCGGCCCTGCACGCGGTAGCCGCCGAGGCCGTTCACGCTCTGCGGGGTGAAACCGATGTGGGCCATCACCGGGATGCCGGCCTGCGATCAGCGTCGCGATCTGGTCGGCGACGCGCTCGCCGCCCTCGAGCTTGACCGCGTGCGCGCCGGTCTCCTTCAGGAACCGGGTCGCGGTGGCCAGCGCCTGCTGCGGGCCGGCCTCGTAGCTGCCGAACGGCATGTCGGCGACCACCAGCGCGTGCGGGGCGCCCCGGACCACGCCGCGCACCAGCGGGATCAGCTCGTCGACGGTGACCGGCACGGTGGTGTCGTAGCCGTAGACGACGTTGGCGGCGGAGTCGCCGACCAGCAGCACCGGAATCTCGGCGTCGTCGAAGACCCGCGGCGGTGGAGTAGTCGTAGGCCGTCAGCATGGCCCACTTGTGGCCCTCGGCCTTCCACTTCTGCAGGTGATGGGTGCGAACTTTGTCCGCGGTGCCGCGACGTTTGCGTTCAATCGGCAGCACCGTAAACAGTGCTGCTCAGACATCGTTTGTCCCTCAGTGGGTTGGTCGGGTCGAATCCTCGAGGCCCATCCGGTCCCCGGGTTCGTCTGACCGTTCACAGTCTGCCACCCCGGCGCAAGAAAGTTAGAAGCCCCGTTGAGTGGATTTCCTCACACTACGCCTCGTCGCGCCTAACATCGGCGAATGCAAAGGCTCAGCGGACTCGACGCCAGTTTCCTGTATCTCGAAACCGCCAAGCAGCCATTGCATGTGTGCTCGATCCTCGAACTCGACACCGTCGACCATGCCCGGCGTGGTATACGTTCGACCGGCTGCGCGACGCGCTGGGCCTGCGGATCAAGGCCATGCCGCAGTTCCGCGAGAAGCTCGCCGACAGCCGGTTCAACCTCGACCATCCGGTGTGGGTGGACGACAAGGATCTTTGACGTCGATCGGCACCTGCACCGCATCGGCCTGCCATCGCCCGGCGGCCGACAGCGAGCTCGGCCGAGATCTGCGGGCACATCGCGTCGCTTCCGCTGGACCGCAGCCGGCCGCTGTGGGAGACCTGGGTGATCGAGAACATCGCAGGCACCGACGCGCACGCCGGCGGCCGGCTGGCGGTGATGACCAAGGTGCACCACGCCGGCGTCGACGGCGTCACCGGGGCCAACCTGATGTCGCAGCTGTGCAGCACCGAACCGGACGCGCCGCGCACCCGACCCGGTCGACGGTGTCGGCGACGCCAGCGGCCTGGAAATCGCGTTGAGCGGCGCGGTCAGTTCGCCACCCGGCCGTTGAAGCTGGTCAACGTGCTGCCGACCACGCTGTCGTCGGTGTTCAGCAATACGTAACTGAACGAAGCATAC
>ERZ1370068.5019-contig-4061_pt1 | contig 38127 bp, 47 predicted proteins | sample MGYA00561227_ERZ1370068 | MGnify/ENA primary metagenome ERZ1370068 (study PRJEB38410, sample SAMEA6850437) | metagenome | study: Metagenomic assessment of the ecological functions of the soil: analysis of the soil microbiota associated with the...
GGAGCGTCCGACGCGCCTGAGCCGGCAGCGCGCGCTGCTCAACGCGCTGGGATAAACCTAATGACCTCACGGAGCGGTCACGAACTCCGGGTCCTCTGCGGCCGCGCAGCCCTTCACCTCGTCGAGATAGTCAACCGACCGCTACTTTGCTTGCCCCCGAAGACAATTGCCCAGGAACTTCCTGACCATCGACGCGGACCTATCGTCGATGTCGACGCGGTAGGCAATCGAGGGTGAGCGGCTGTTTGTAGGTCTCATTTGATGACCGATCTGTTTCGCGGACATCGCGAGACGCACCAGGTTCAGCGGCAAGATGAATGTCGAGCGGACGAAGCCGTCTTGGCTCGATACGCCCAGCGCCTCCAGAGGAATTTCGTCGTGGCCGTCGATCGTCAGCGAATGACTCCATCCCCGGGCGGTGACGGCTTCGCTCGAGCCGGCGCCTTCGTAGACCGAACCGAAGACGGTCTGTTTGTTTTCGCATGAGAAATACACCATCCCTGTTCCGTCGGCGGTTGTCTGCTGACCCTGCAACAGAGTGCCGCCGGGAAATGCCGCGACGCTCCACTCCGGCGGCCTTCTCCCGTTGTTGACGACGCCAAGCTCGCTGGCTTGCCGCTGGGAAAGTAAATACATCTCGTCAGGCCCAGCTTTCGCCCACAGGTCGAAGAGGCGAGCATCAATCCCCATCTCGCGAATGTAGCCCTTGATCGCGGCAGAAAGGTCTGGCGCCAGATCGCGGTCGCCAGGCGTCGGGCCACCCTGGAGTGACGCGCGATGAACTCCGTAGCGGGCCCCATTGTCGTTGAAGCGAAAGACTCCGCCCAGGAATGCGAGCGAGCATGCGCTGTAGCATTCGCCGGGAAGGAGAGTCCCGTAATCGATGATATGGGTCGACGCGCCGTGCTTGCGTATGACGCGGCCCAGCCGCATCCCGGCAAACAGGTTACCTCCGGGCGAATTCAGCCAGATTGCAATCTTGCCGGCGGCCCTATCGAGCGCCTTGGCAAGCCGGTCCGGCGCGCCAGCATCGATCGGTCCGTCGAGATGAGACGAGCGTCGTGTCGCTGAATACACCCGATGGCGATAGGGGTACGACCCTGACGGACATCGACGTCTCGCCATCGGCAACGGGGACGGGCGCGGCCGCGGACGCCTTGCTCTCGGCGTTCGCGGCGGCCATGACGGGCCGACCGGCGCGACCGATCGCCAGCAGGAATACGAGCACGAGAAGGCTCCACGCGAATGCTTCCCGAGACGGTCCGAGCCAAATCGTCTGCTAGACTCCCGCCAGTCGTCCTTCACCGAGGTGCCCATGCGGCAGATCTGGCTCGCAGTCGTTGTAGCTCTGAGCCTTCCGTTTGCACCACTCGCCACAGGAGCGCAGCCGCCACGCAGCGCCGACTCGCGTCCCTTCAAGCCCGAGGAGCTGGAGCAGATCGTCGCGCCCATTGTGCAGTATCCGGACCCGCTCCTGGCGCAGATCTTCATGGCATCCACGTATCCGCTTGAGGTGATCCAGGCGGCACGATTCGCAAAAGCCCATCCAAGCCTGAAGGGCGACGCGCTCAACGAAGAGCTCAAAAAATACAAATGGGACGACAGCGTCAAGGCTCTGGTGAGTTTCCCCCAGGTCCTCGAGTTGATGGACAGCCAGCTCGAGTGGATGCAGAAGCTCGGCGATGCCTTCCTCGCGCAGCAAAAGGACACGAAGGACGCCATCCAGCGTGTGCGGGCGAAAACGCAGCAACCGCCCGAGTCATATTGGTACTACTGTCCCAGTGCTAGGGCATACTATCCGACGGCGCCCGCATGCCCAGAGCCGTGGATCAAGGTCCCACCGCGGTCGCAGTAGCAAAGGTCGAAGCGATCGCGACGAAGTCCTGGACGAACCCCCGCCTTGCGGCATCCGAGCTTCCGTGGTCCTCCGCAGGGCTCGGGCTGGGTTCGATCCGAAGACGAGATCGCCTCGTCCGATACGACGACGCCTCTGGGCGAACCGCTTGCACCCGGCGAAGACTCACGAAAGCGGTACGCTGAACTTCGAAGGTCCTCTGGCGGCGCGCAGCTCAGCTCGTACAGATAGCCCGCGCACGCGCTCTTGGGCCGCGTCGCGACGAGTCATCAACACCAGGCCTCTTCTACCTCCCGGTGCCGCATTCACGACGAACGGCGAGGGACCGGCGACCGGCGCATATATATTCGGCGATGGGAGGCCGAAGAATGAGCATCGCGGGAGAGCTGGCGCGGTTTCTGGCGAGCACGAACGTCACCGACCTGCCGCCGCTCGCGCTGGAGCGCGCGCGAATGGTGATCGCCAGCACGATCGCCAGCGCGGCGATGGGCGCGGACATCGTTTCCTCGCGAATCATCCGCGAGCTTGCCAGAGAGCGCGGAGGCGCGGAGCGAGGCCACCCTCTGGTTCGACGGCGGACGCCGACTGCCCATCGCGGACGCGGCGCGGGTCAACGCGGTGATGAGCGACGCCGCCGCTTCGGACGACAGCGACCTGCGCAGCATCGCGCACATCGGCACGATCGTCTCGACGAGCTCGATCGCCATGGCGGAGCAGACCGGCGCGGACGGCCGCGACGTGCTCGCGGCAATGGTGCTCGGCTACGAGATCGCGGGGCGCATCGACGAAGCGCTCACCCCGGGGCGCAGCGAGCGCGGCTTCCACGGCTCGATCGCCACGATCTTCGGCGGCGCGGTCGCGGCCGGCACGCTCCTCAAGCTGACGCAGGGACAGATGACGCAGGCGATCGCGCTCGCCGCGACCTCGATCGGAGGCCTGATGGTGGCCGCCAACACCAGCGTGGCGCGCGAGTATCACGCGGGACTCTCGGCGATGCTCGGCATCCATGCGGCACTCGCCGCGCACAAGGGGCTCGTGGCCGAGGAAAACGTGCTCGAGATGCCGCGCGGCTTTTTCTCCGCTTACGGCGGAGATCACCTGGAGGACGTGACGAAGGATCTCGGCACAGGCGTGGGACATCACCACGAACATGGCGATCAAGCTGGTGCCCGGTGGTCATCCGCACCACGCCGCGGCGGAGGCGGCCGCCAATGCCGCGATCGCCGGACACGTCGACCCGGCGGACGTGGCCGACATCAGTGCTCTCATCGGCGAAGTACCGTACACTGCCCGGACCCAGGCATCCGACCGACCTGATCGGCGTGGCGCACAGCCCCGCCTACTTCATCGCGGCCGCGGTGGCGGACCGGGACTACGGCTGGATCCACGTCTCGCCCGCGAAGGTCGCCGACCCGGTGATTCGGACAGCTCATCGACAAGGTCACCGTGGACCCGAACCCGCCACCGTACCCGGACCGCTTCCCGCACCACCACGGCGCGACGGTCACGATCACGCTGAAGGACGGCCGACAGTTCTCTGCTCACGTGGACTTTCCGCGCGGGTCCGCCCCCGCGGAATCGAATGGGCCGACGTTGACGCAAAGTACCGGAGGCTGGTGCCGCTGTCCGGGCTGGCCCCGGAAAAGGTCGAGGCCAGCCTCAGAGGTGGTGCACGAGTTCGAAACGGTCAAGACCATGTCGGAGCTCACTCGCCTGCTGAGCTGAGAACCCGTCCCCGCCATCGACCACCGGCCCGGCGAAGTGGTACGTTGTCGCCCGAGCCCACCCCGTTTCGTTGCCATGCTCTGTCCCCTTCCCTCCGGCCGACAGGGACTCCTTACCCCGAACGCCGTGCCAGATTGAGCGACGTCGCGGGGCCGCGCCGCGACTCGTTGTCACACGACGACGTGCTCGCGCTCGGGTGAGCCGCGCAGCGCGTCACGTCGTCTCGTCCATGAGTGGCTGCGCATTTACAGATCTTGTGTCGCGTCGACGTTGGCGAATCGGACCGGCGAATGCTGGCGTGGCACCCATACTGCACGTGCGATCGCAGCGAAGAGGCGGAGTCCCAGGCGGGGACCTGGTGGTCTTCGCCAGAAAGGAAGACCGCCTTGCTGCGATCGTGGAAGCTTGCTCTCGGTCCGGTTGTCGCGCTCGCCCTGCTCGGCGCGGCGCCGACCTTCCCCGCTCAATCGCCGCAACGACCGCTCGTTCTTCTCGACACGACATATGCGGCGCCGGCCGGGCAGCAGCGCAGCGTTCCGGCCGGCGGTGATCTGCAGGCGGCCCTCAATTCGGCCCAGCCCGGCGACACGATCATCCTTCAGGCCGGCGCCACCTACACCGGCAACTTCACCCTGCCGATGACGAGCGGCACCGCCTGGATCTACGTTCGGAGCTCGGCGCTCTCGAGCCTGCCCGAGGGAACCCGCGTGGCCCCCGCTCAGGCGAGCCTCATGCCGAAGATCGTGAGCCCCAACACCATACCGGCGATCAGTACCGCGGCCGGCGCTCACAACTTCCGGTTTGCCGGGATCGAGATCACCACGACGTGGGCGTCGACGAGCGCGACCAACTATGTCCTGGTCTATTTGGAGGCGCCGGGCGGCAACACTTCCCTTTCGCAGGTGCCGACCGACCTGGTCTTCGACCGCTGCTACATCCACGGCACCCCGACCGGCAACGTCCGGCGGGCAATCTGATGAACAGCGCCCGGACCGCGGTGGTCGATTCCTACCTGTCGGACCTTCATGAGGTCGGCGCCGATAGTCAGGCGCTGGCCTCCTGGAACGGTCCAGGGCCGTTCAAGATCGTCAACAACTATCTGGAGGGCGCGGGCGAGAACATCATGTTCGGCGGTGCCGATCCGACCATCCCGAACCTCGTTCCGTCCGACATCGAGATCCGTCAGAAACTACCTCTTCAAGCCGCTGTCGTGGATGGCCGGCAGCGGGAGCTTCGCCGGCATCCACTGGTCGGTCAAGAACCTGTTCGAGCTGAAGAACGCTCAACGCGTCCTGATCGACGGCAACGTCCTCGAGAACAACTGGGCCGATGCCCAGAACGGCTACGGCGTCCTGTTCACGCCGCGCAACCAGGACGGCACGGCGCCCTGGTCCGTCGTGCGCGACGTGACCTTCACGAACAACATCGTCCGCCACAGCGGCGGTGGGGTGAACGCGATGGGCTCCGGACTACCTGCATCCGAGCCAGCCGACCCAGCGCATTCTCATCCAGAACAACCTCTTCGACGACATCAGCAACAACACCTGGAACGGGACCGGGACGTTCCTTCAGGTGGCGGACGGCGGCAGCGACATCGTCGTGGATCACAACACCGTGCTCCAGAGCGGCAACATCATCACCGCGACCTACTCGTCGGCGCTGGTTCCGGCGTCGAGCTTCGTGTTCACCAACAACATCGTGTCCAACAATCAATACGGAGTGTTCGGCGACTACGGCGTCGGGATCGGCACGACGGCGATCAGCGCCTACTTCCCGGGCTCGTCGTTCGCCCGCAACGCGATCGTCGGCGGCCTCGCCTCGAACTTCCCGGACAACAACTACTTCCCGTCGTCGCTCGCCGCCGTGGGCTTCGTCGACCGCGCTAACCACAATTACGCACTTGCTCCGGGCACGCCGTATGTTCGCGCCGGGACCGACGGCAAGGACGTTGGCGTCGATTTCACCGCGATGGCGGCGGCCACGGCTGGATCATCACCTGCGCGGCTCGCCCCATCGGCTCCGTCCTCTCTGTCCGTGGCGCGCTGGGCACTGGTGCCAGCGAGCGCCGGCGAAGCGGCCGGGCGCGAAAGGCGTCGGGCGCGACCCGCGTGTCCCGACCGAGGACGAGATCGGCGATCCGCCTGCCCCATGCGCGGGACCGTAGAGGATGCCCTTGCGGGCGCCGCCGGTGGCCACGCTCAGACGTGATCGAGGCCGGGCACACCGCCGAGCGCAGGAGCCGCGTCGGATGCCACCGGACCGCAAGCAAGGCGGTCTGCTGCGCGACCTGCAGCGTCCGCCATCGCCGGCAACATCCTCAGGGCGCGGCACCGATCTCAGATCGCGGGCCCGCAAGCGTCGACTCCTCGTCGAAGCCTGCCTCTTCCTCGGTGGTCCCCGCCCACAGCAGGCCGTCGGTCTTGGTCGCTGGCGTAGTTGTGGCCCCAGCCGACCGAGCAGACGACCGGCGGCCCCGGGCCTGCAGGCGGAGGATCTGGCCCTTGAGCGGGACGGACGGCGATCGGCACGCCGATCCAGTCCGATGCCTCGGCGCTCCACGGGCCAAGCGCGAGCACCGCGGCGGCGCAGCTCAGCACCTCCCGCTCCAGGACCACACCGGTGACGCGCCCGCCGTCGCGCCGCAAGGCTGATCGCGCGCCCGTGCCGGACCCTCACGCCGAGGCGCTCTGCGGCCCGGGTGAGTGCCCAGCACGAGACGATAGGGCTCGACGGCGCCCCTACCCTCGATCAGCGCGTTGCCCCGAGCGTCTCGTCCGCGATCCGCGGCTCCACCCGCTCGCGCTTCCGCGACGTCGAGCCAGCGCACCGTGTAGCCTGGCTGCTGCCTGCTGCCACGGCATCGCGGCCCGGAGCCTCCGCACGTCGGCTTCGGTGAAGGCCAGCGCCAGAGACGAGCGCACGCGGAAATCCACGTCGATCCCGGTCTCCTCGAGGAGGCTCTTCGACAGCTCACGATGCAACCGCATCCGTCCAGGAGCGATCTCGGCCATGGGCCCGGGGATCCCGAAGCCGCTCAACGGGCTCAGCCCTCCGTACGCGAAGCCAGAGGCGTGACTGCCGATCGCGTCGCGCTCGACGACCACGCTCGGCACGCCAGCCTTCGCCAGGTAGTAGGCAGCGGTCATGCCTGCGATGCCGCCGCCCACGATCACGATGTCGGCAGGGCTCAGAGCCATCGGCCAGAGATCCTGTCAAAGTCCGCCAGAACGGTCCGATCGCGACCGGTCAGCATAGCGACCCATTCCCAACCTCGCCGACCGGAGGCGGAATGCCGTAGAAGCTGCCACGCCCGCTCCGGTCCCAGGGCACGCCGGAAGACCGATTGCCAGAAACTCGCGGTGTCGTTGACGGCCTGGTCCCACGCGCTGTCGGTCACGCGCTCGATCTCGCGGTCAAAGAAGAGCGCCCGGGCATGCTGCGAGGACTTCTCGGCAATCGAATACGCGAAGCAGGGGTAATTCTTGATGAGCATGAAGCCGCGGTACGTATGGTCTTTCTGCCAGGACCGAGTAAAGCATCTGGTCCTCGACTTCCGTGGTGCTCGGCGCGGGTCTCGCCCCACGCGCCGTGGAGAGGCTGATTGAGGTCCTGCACGAAGTGGGTCGCCTGCCCGAGGACAAAAGACACCTCATCGAGCCCGCGTCCGAGCCGGATCATCTCTTCGGCATCTGTCGCAAATCGCTTGAGAACATCCGCGGCCTCGCTACGCGGCGGTGGTGGCGTCCCGCGAAGCCGAGATGATCGGGATCTTGTGACTCACGACGCGGTTGAAATCGGGTTCGAGCAGACCCGCCAGCAACGCTGATGCGTGTGGTGTGAGCGCCTCCCTCATCGGCGCTGGCAACACGGTCAGCGCGTCCAGCGCGATCAAGCGATGTCCCGTGAGATTCAAGCCCACGAGGTGCGGATCGACGTGTGCTGGACCAACACGATGATGCAGAGCAGCAAAGCGGCGGCTCGGATGTGCGTCAGTATCCTTCCAGGCAGCGGTCGACCATGGCGCGCCCGCGGCTCCAGTCATACCAGCGGTACAGTCGCATGTCCGCGACGTGCTGGGCGGCTGAGTAGAACATGTCGTACTGGAGCTGGCGGCCGCCGAACTCGGTGCCGACCAGGTCCCAGATCAGCTGAGGAGCTTCACGCGCTTCTCGGGCGGCGTGTCCCCGGCCTGGAAGTAACGCATGTCCTCGGCGGTCTCGACGCCGACGAACGCGCGATCCGACGAGGGCACGGCGATGAAGGCGCCACCGGCGAGCTCGCGGAGCGTCCGCATGAGGTCGGAGCTTGCCGGCGCTGGAGGTTCATCGCGGCGTAGATGTAGAGCGGGTTCGGGCGCGCGACGCCCCGCGCACGAGCGGTAAGGTCTGCGCAGCGTGCGCCAGAGCATCGATCTGGGCGCCCAGCAAGGCGACCTCGGCCCCGAGCTGCGTCTGCACCGGAGGCAGCGTGTGAATACCGTGGAGCTCTGCCAGCTTCAGCGCGAGCCCGGCGACGAATTCCATCTTCACGGAAAAGCGGACGAGCGTGTGGAAGTTCACCAGCGTGTGGGCGGCTGTGTCGTGCCACTGGGCGTTCACCACGTCCACGTTCCGGTAGATGAAGACGTGCTCCCACGGGACGAACACGTCCTTGAGCACGACGACGGTGTCGATCTCGTCGAAGCGCGACGAGAGCGGGTAGTCGTACGTGCTCGTGGCCATGGTAGCTGTAGGGACGACGCGGATAGATGCGGAGTCCCTCCGCGTTGGCCGGGATCATGGCGCAGAACGCGTAGTCCTCGTCGCCGGGGACGAGCGGCGTGATGTAGGTCACGAGGAGGTAATGCGCCATGATCGCCGATGTGGCGATCATCTGGGCGCCGCGGAGCACGATGCCGTCGTCCCGCTCTCGGACCACGCCGGCGTAGAGGAACGGCTCACGCTGCTTGTGAGCGGGCTTCGAGCGATCCCCCTGCGGCGGCACCACGGCGTACGGGATGAAGAGGTCTTCGTCCCGCGCCCGCGAGTAGAAGCGAAGCAGGTTCTCGGCGAATTGCTTACCGCCCCGCGCGAAGACGTCGGGCGTGCCGGCGAACCCCGCGAGGATCGAAGCACCCGAGTCGGCCGTGCGTCCCATGACGCCGAACGAACACTCCGACCACGCACGGTGAATGTGGCGGCGGAGCGCGAGATCGGCCGCGGAGCGAGGGATGAGCCACATGGCAGACGTGCGGCTGCCCGTCGCCGGTTCGACGTACGTCGTCGTGTCGGGATCCCAGCGCTCGCGCGCCAGATCGTACATCGTCGCGACCTGGCGGATCGGCTCGGCGAAGGCCGGATGGCGTGGTGACGTCGGTCACTCGCTCGCCGTCAGGTATACGGCGCGCCCGTCGTGGAGACTCTCGAGGAACTCTCGCCCGGTTCGCATGGGAGGTGGCGGCTATGATATAGCGAGAGCGTGTCGATAAGAGATGGTTTCCCCACGTCTTCTCTCCGTTCCGCATCGGGTCGGTCGAGCTGCGAAACCGCATCTTCGTCCCCGCCCACACCACCAACTACGGGGACGACCACCTGCCGAGCGAGCGGCACGTCCACTATCACGCCGAAAAGGCCCGGGGTGGGGTCGGCCTCATCATCTTCGAGGCGATCCGGGTTCATCCGACGAGCATCGGTCGCGCTCAAGGCGTGATCGGCTACGATCCCCGCTGCGTCCCGAGGTTCCGGCGCGTCGCCGACGCGGTTCATGCTCAGGGCGCGCGGCTCTTCCGGCCAGATCGTGCACGTCGGTCGGCACGCCGAGGGGTACTTCGGACGCACCGCGACGTGGGGTGCCTCGCCGATCCCGTGGTCGCCGACCGGGCCGATTCCGCACGAGATGAACGAAGACGACATGACCGAAGTCGTGGCGGCGCACGTGCTGACGGCGCGCCATCTGAGGGAGGCCGGGCTCGACGGGCTCGAGGTCCACTTCGGCCACGGGCATCTGCTCCAGCAATTCCTCTCGCCCGCGTCGAACGTGCGGACCGACGCCTACGGCGGCAGCGAGGAGAACCGACTGCGCTTCCCGCTCGGGTACTCCGCGCGGTGCGCGAGGCCATGGGAGCGGACTACCCTGTCGGGATCCGTATCAGCGCCGAGGAGTTCATGAGCCCCGGCCTGACGCTCGAGGACATGCAGCGGATCGTCCCGCGCATCGTCGCCGCGGTGCCCGTTCACTTCGTCAACGTCTCCCACTCGGCCTATCACGCGAGCTACTCGCTCGCGACGCAGATGGCCGACATGCATTTCCCGCGAGCGGCGTTCCGCTATCTCCCGGCGGGTATCAAGGCTGCCGTCCCGAATCTCCCGGTGTTCGCGGTCTGTCGGTTCAATCGCATCGAGCTCGCCGAGGAGATCCTCGCTGCGGGCGATGCCGATCTGGTGGGCATGGCGCGGGCCCATATCGCCGACCCGTTCCTCGTCGCCAAGGCGCAGAAGGGTCGGCTCGACGAGATCCGGCCGTGCATCGCGTGTAATCAGGGGTGTATCGCGATGGTCGAGCTTCATCAGCCGATCACGTGCCTGATGAACCCGACAGCGGGGCGCGAGGCGGACTGGGGCGAGGGACGCTCAGGCCGGCGCCGGTGCAACGGCGAGTCCTCGTAGTTGGTGGTGGACCGGCGGGGCTCGAAGCCGCGCGGACCGCCGCCTTGCGCGGCCATGCTGTAACCATCTGGGAGCGCGAGGCGGAGGTCGGTGGCCAGGTGAACATCGCCGGGCTGATTCGATCGCGGAGCGAGTTCACGTATGCCCGCACGTACTTCGAGGGGCAGTGCCGGGCGCTGAAGGTCGCGATCAATGCGGCGTGCAGGCAACCGCCGAGCGCGTGCTCGCGTTCCAGCCAGATGCGGTTGTGCTGGCGACGGGGCCCGACCCACGCCAATCGCGATCCCCGGAGCGGCGCGCGTGTACTCGGTATGGGATGCACTGCTCGAGCCCGACCGACTGGGCCACCACGTTGCGTTCATCGACGCCGACGGCAACTGGCCGTCGGTGGCGACGGCCGAGCACCTGGCCGAGCTCGGCAAAAGGTGACGCTGATCACGGCGGGGCCGCCTATGGGTCACGGATCACGATCTACAGCATGCTCGCGGTCCGCCATCGGTTCCGGGAGAAGCAAATCCGCGTGATAGCGCTCAGGGCCGTTCGCGCCGTACAGGGCTCGACGCTCGTGCTCGAGGATGTGTCGACCGGCGGACCCGATCGACTCGAAGGCGTGGACAGCGTCGTGGCCGCGGCGGGCAGCGTGGCGGACGATCAACTTTATCGCGAGCTCCGGGGTCGGGTCGCGGACCTTCGAATGGTCGGCGACTGCGTCGCCCCGCGCACGGCGCTCGAGGCCATCTACGAGGGCCACGCCGCCGGGCGAGCGCTGTAGCGATGGAGCAGGCGGCGAGATCTCGCGCGAGGATTACGGACCACCCTGGACAGGAGTGAGCCCATGTCTGCCAAGCGGCGTGAGATGCACTTCGGCGTGTTCGTGCTCGGCACCGGCAATCACTCCGCCGGATGGCGCTACGACGGCGCGGCGACCAGCAACAACGATCTGTCGGTCATTCAGGAGATCGCCCGGCAGGCCGAGCGTGGCAAGTTCGACCTGTTGTTCGTGTCCGACGGGCTCGTCATGGACCCCGGGGACCATCCATCGTTTCTGTGCCGGTTCGAGCCGACCACGCTCATCTCGGCGCTGAGCGCCTCGACCTCGGCACATCGGCCTCGGCGCCACCGTGTCGACCAGCTTCGGCGAGCCCTACCACGTCGCCCGAACCTTCGGCTCCATCGACCACATCACCAAGGGCCGGGCGGCCTGGAACGTGGTGACGAGCTCGGCGGGCAAGGCCGCGCTCAACTTCAGCCGCGAAGCCCACATGGAGCACGACCTCCGCTACGAGGTCGCTCAGGAGTTCGTCGACGTCGTGAAGGGCCTCTGGGACTGCTGGGAGGACGGCGCGATCGTCGGCGGACAAGGCGACCGGCGTCTTCATCGACCCGTCGAAGGTCCGCCCGCTCGACCATCGTGGCCGGTTCTTCCAGGTGAAGGGCCCCGTCAACATGGCCCGTTGCCCTCAGGGTCATCCGGTCATCATTCAAGCCGGCGGCTCGGAGGCCGGGCTCGAGCTGGCCGCGCGGACGGCCGACGTCGTGTTCTCCGTCGTCCAGGAGCTGTCGGCCGCACGGCGTGCCTATCGCGATCTGAAGGGACGCATGGCCAAGTATGGCCGCACGCCGGATCAGATCACGGTCCTGCCGGGCGTGATGCCGATCATCGGAAGCACCGAGGCGGAGGCCCGCGACAAGCTCTCGCTGCTCCAGAGCTGGCTCACGCCGACCAACGCCCTCACCTTGGTGACCAGCCGGATCGGGTACGACGTGACCGGCTTTCCCCTCGACGGGCCCGTGCCGGCTCCACCGCCTGACGCGAGCAGCCGCACCTTCTCACGCGTGCTCTACGAGACGGCGCGACGGGAAAACATGACCCTGCGCGATCTCTACAACCTGACCGCGGCCGCCCGCGGCCACTGGGTGCTCTGCGGGACCCCCAAGCGCATCGCCGACACGCTGGAGGAATGGTTTGTCGAGGAAGCCGCGGACGGGTTCAACGTCCTTCCCCCTTACTTCCCTGGCGCGCTGGTCGACTTCGTCGACCTGGTCGTGCCGGAGCTTCAGGCGCGCGGGTTGTTTCGGCGTGAGTACGAGGGGACGACGTTGCGTGACCACTTCGGGCTGCCACGCGTGCCAGCGCCCGCCAGAAACGAGCGACACGCCGGCGGCGCACAGCCTGATCAGCCGGCCGGCAGCGACTGAATTCTCAGGAAGCGGGATTCCCAGCAGGAAGCCACGTCCGGTGCGTGTAGACTGATGGCCAGGTGACACCACCCCGGATCGCGACGCCCGCTCTCACCATTGTCGTAAGCGTGGGCATTCCACCACCACGGGAGATATGATGCGCGCAGCGATCACTGCGACGGGCCACTACGTACCCCCGATGTCTACCCCAACGAGTATTTTGAACGGCGCCTGGACACGACCGACGCGTGGATCCAATCGCGCACCGGCATCGCCGAGCGCCGCTTCGCGTCGGCTGGCGGCACGTCAGACCTGATCGTGCCGGCGGCTCGCCGCTGCCTCGACGCCCGTGGCATCTCGCCGGCGGCCGTCGATTGCATCATCGTCGCCACGATGACGCCGGATCGTCTGTGCCCGTCAACGGCTGCGGTGGTCCAGCGAAAGCTCGGGGCGATCCACGCATGGGGCTTCGACCTGGCCGCGGCCTGCTCCGGCTTCGTCTACGGGCTCATCGTGGCGACGAAGCTCATAGAGTCGGGTGCCGCACGCCGGGTGTTGCTCTGTGGTGGGGATCGGATGAGCAGTGTCGTCAATCCAGAGGATCGCGCCACTGCCGTGCTATTCGGTGATGGCGCCGGGACGGTCCTGATCGAACCTGTCGAGGACGAGTCGGTCGGGATTCTCGACTACGTCTGTCACATGAACGGTGAGGGGAATCATCCCTCTACATCCCGGCCGGGGGGCGTCGAGCCCGCCAGCGCCGCGTCAGTCAGGAGAGACGGCACTACGTCGTGCAGGACGGGCCGGCGGTGTACAAGGCCGCCGTCATCGGCATGGCCGAAGTGACCGAGGAAATCCTGAAGCGCAACGACATGACGGCCGCCGATCTCGCCTGGTTGGTCCCGCATCAAGCCAACCGGCGCATCATCGAGGCGGTGGCCAAGCGGCTGGGCCTCGGTCTCGATCGCGTCATCATCAATCTTGATCGCTACGGCAATACGGTCGCCGGGACGATTCCTATTGCGCTCTCGGAGTCGAACGAACGCGGGCGCTTCGCGCACGGCGACCGCGTCGTCTTGTCGGCCTTCGGTGCGGGCTTCACCGCCGGCAGCGTCTTTCTGCGCTGGGCGACCGTCTAGAGACATTCGACGTTCGCCCAGCGGCGCCTCGCTAGACGTCGCGGCCGCCGACGGCACTGCGGGCCGGATCGATTGACCTGAGATGCTGCGTGTGCGACACTACCGTTGGTTCTGGTTAGCTCAAGGTTTGGTAGCTCGTACTCGGAGACAAGAGCGAGACACACGCCGCGCGAGGATCCAGTTCGCGCGGCGTTTTTGTTTGCCCTCGAGTTTCGCGGGGTAGCACCTTCGGTGACCGGAATACAAGACAACCGGGGTTCGCCCCGAAGGAAAGGTTCGAGTCATGGCACAAGGTCGAGTCAAGTGGTTCAACGATGCGAAGGGTTTCGGCTTCATCACGCAGGAGGGCGGCGAGGACGTCTTCGTCCACTTCAGCGCCGTCGCCGCGCAGGGCTTCAAGAGTCTGGCGGAAGGTGATCAGGTGGAGTTCGAGGTGACACGCGGCCCCAAGGGTCTCCAGGCCGCGAACGTTCGCAAGGCCTAGTTCGAGAATCCCCAGCGGCGGTCAGGGCGAAGCACGCCCTGGCCGCTGCGCACTCTAGCGCAGCATCGCCCGTATCCGCTCGATCGCGGACTCCGGCGCCCTGACTCGGTAGTGCACGCCGTCCCCTTCGTAGGACTCCGAGATCACGTGGACCTTGTGGACCTCGCCGATCGCGCTGCCCGCGTCGTACGGGACGACGAGGTCGACCTCGGTCATGTTCGCCTCGAAGGCCCCGATGATCGCGTCCCGCACGCGCCCGACGTCCGCCGGGTCCTTCGCCGAGACGAGCAGCGCGGCCGGGAACTCCTTCAACAGCTCCTCCCGCTCGGTCTGGGCGACCTTGTCGATCTTGTTGAGGACGAGGATCCACGGCACGTCGCCGGCGCCGATCTCTTCCAGCACCTCGCGGGTGACCTGCATCTGGGCGCGGAAGACGGGATCGGCCGCATCGACGATCTGCAGCAGCAGTGACGCTTCGAGCGCCTCGTCGAGCGTGGAGCGGAAGCTGGCGACGAGGTCGTGCGGGAGCTTCTTGATGAAACCAACCGTGTCCGAAACCAAGATGCGCGGCCGGCTCTCGGGCCACAGCGCACGGACGGTGGTGTCGAGGGTCGCGAACAGCTTGTCGGCGACGAGCACGTGCGAGCCGGTGAGCGCGCGCATCAGCGACGACTTGCCCGCGTTGGTGTACCCGACCAGCGCGACGCGCGGCGCCTCCTGACGCCTCGCCCGTCGCGTCTTCGACTCGTCATCGATGGCGGCCAGCTCCGCCTTGAGCTCGGAGATGCGGTCGCGGATCTTGCGGCGATCGAGCTCCACGGAGGACTCCCCGCACCCCTCAGCCCGATGCCGCCGCGCTGGCGCTCGCCGCCGCCGGTCGCGCGCAACCGGGGAGCCACATAGGTGAGCCGCGCGATCTCGACCTGCAGCCGCGCCGGTCGGCTCGACGCGTGCCGATGGAAGATCTCGATGATCACGCCCGTGCGATCCAGGACCTCCGCGGCCGAGGTCGCGCCCTCGATGTTGCGGAGCTGGCGAGGCGATAGTTCGTGGTCGATGACGACGACGGTGGCGCGCGGTTCCCCGGTGGGCGCGGGCGGCGCCGGTCGGGTCGGTCCGTCCTCGTCTTCGCGTCCTCGGTCGCTTCTTCTTGCCGGGAGGACCCTTGGGGACGATGCCCGTGCCGCCGGTCCAGGCGGCCAGCTCCACCAGCTTGCCCTCGCCGAGCAGCGTGGCGGCGCCGAGGCCCTTGCGCTTCTGCGTCACCTCGCCGACGACCTCGAAGCCGAGCGTCTCGCACAGACGCTTGAGCTCCTTCAGCGACGAGCGCACTTCCGCGTCGGTGACGCCCGAAAGTTGCACGCCGACGAGCACCGCCCTGGGGCGCGGGGCTTCGGTGAGGGCTGACATGATTGGTGACTCCGGGGTCTCCAGATCTCCATGCTGGTCGCGCTCGCCTTGTATCACTTCGACCGCCCAGGCTGGCATCCCCGTGGATTCGACGGAACGCCGAGCGTCGGTCCAGTACAGACCAGTCTAACTGAAGATCACCGGCACCGGTCCTCGCGATCCGCAGGGCGATGTGCAACACTACGGTCTGCTCGCCTGTGCGAGCGCAGAGAACACGTCATGGACGCAAGAGCCCTCGATACAGCGCCGGCTCGCCGCCATTCTTGCCGCCGATATCGCGGGCTACAGCCGGCTCATGCACGAGGACGAGCCCGCCACCGTGCGCGACCTCAAGGCCCATCAGAGCGTGATCCTGCCGCTGATCGGCCGGCACGGTGGGCGGATCATCGACACCGCCGGCGACGGCATCATGGCTGAGTTTCCCAGCGTCATCGGCGCCACCGAATGTGCGGTCGAGATCCAGACCGTGATGGCCGAGCGCAACCAGCGGGTGCCCGAGAGTCGTCGCATGTGCTTTCGCATCGGGATCAATCTGGGGGATGTGATCCACGACGAGACCCGGATCTACGGTGACGGCATCAACATCGCGGCGCGGCTGGAAGCGCTGGCTCAGCCGGGTGGCGTGCTCGTTTCCAGTACCGTCTACGATCAGGTCCGCGGCAAACTGCCGTTCACCTTCGAGGACGTGGGCGAGCGGCAGGTCAAGAACATCGAGCAGCCCGTGCGCATGTATCAACTCCACATCCCGGGAACATCCTCCAAGGCGCGACGCCGCTCAGCAGGCGCCCAGCCCTCACGGGCCGCAAGGCGTTGGATCGTGTGGGGCCTGGCGGCGTTCCTGGTTCTCATCGGGGCGGGAGGAGCCTGGTGGATGGGCTCGCTTCTTCCAGGTCAGCAGCAGACAGCACGAAGCGCCGCGTCTCTCAATCGTCGTGCTGCCCTTTAGCAACCTGAGTGGCGATCCGAGCCAGGACTACTTTGCCGATGGCATCACTGAAGACCTGACAAGCGATCTATCGCGAATTGCTGGAAGCTTTGTCATCTCGAGGAACACCGCGTTCACATTCAAGGGCAAGGCCGTGGATGCCCGGCAGATTGGCCGCGAGTTGGGTGTCCGGTATGTGCTCGAGGGCAGCGTACGCCGGATGGGAGGTACGGTCCGCGTCAACGCGCAGCTCATCGACGCGGGCACCGGCGCGCATCTGTGGGCCGAACAGATGGACGTCGACCAAAGCACGCTGGCGACCCTCCAGAACAACTTCGGCATCGCGAACCGACTTGCACGGATGCTCAGTGTCGAGCTCGTCAATGTCGAGGGTCGCCGGGCGCCGCGCGCCGACCCAGATGCGGTGGACCTCACCATGCGTGGCTGGGCGGTCTTGAATGGAGGGCCGAACAAGGAGGATGTGCAGAGGTCCGTCGCGTTGTTCGAGGATGCTCTTCGAATCGATCCGGATAATAGTCAAGCCAGAGTCGGGCTCGCCCAGGCGCTCACTCTCGTCTACCGCAACCGCTCGGATCCCGAACCTGCCAAGGTGCTGGCCCGTGCCGACGAAGCAGCCTCGCGGGCCATCGCCGCCGCGCCGAACAATGCCCATGCGCATTACGTGAAGGCCGAGGTTCTCGGATTGTCCAACCGGTTTGATGCGGCGCTTGCGACGTACGACAGGGCCATCGCCCTCGATCACAACCATGCAGCGGCATACGTTGGACGGGCGCGGAACTTGAATGTGATTGGTCGGGCAGCGGAGGCATTGGCACCTGTCGAGAGGGCGATACGGCTGAGTCCGCGCGATCCTGAGTTGTATGTCTGGTATTTCGTCCTCTGCCACGCGAACACGCACCTGGCGCGCGATGCTCAGGCCATCGACTGGTGCCTCAAGTCGATTGCGACCGGTAAGACGTTCTGGTTCGCGTACGTCGATCTCGCCTCTGCCTACGCTTGGCGCGGGCAGCAGGCAGAGGCGGCGGCCGCGGTTGCGGAGCTCCTCAAGCTGAGGCCTGGGTACACGGTGCAGACAATGGTGCAGGAAGGATCAGAAACTTCCGACAATCCAGCCTTCCGCAAGGAATTCCAGCGGATTGTCGAGGGAGCACTGAAAGGCTGGGTTGCCAGAAGCTAACCCAGCTCACGGCGGGATCGCGCAGGGCTAGCAGGACACAAGCCGCGAGTTGTGCAGGCGCCATCGTTGGCACGCGAGGGAGTACGCTGCGGACATGATCTTGGCGCGCCGCGCGATGAAACATCCGAAAACGGCGAACGTGATATTAAGGAGTCTCCCATGCAATGGCTGATTTCTGTCGCGATGGGACTGTGGGCCGTCTGGAGGTGGTCAGAGACGCAGGGAACAGGAGCGCCAGACCAGGCGTGACCAGCTGGCCGCGTTGTATGTCAATCCCTTCATGTCGGCATGCGAAGACCTGCAGAGCCGCATCTACAGCATTCTCGAGCTCGGAGGACTCCGCATACTGCGGAAGCGCTACCCAGATGGAGCTTACGCCGAGGAGACTCTCTATCTCATCGTTCGGTATTTCGGATGGGCAGCGACTCTGTCACGCCACAGTCCCTACTCTCAAGATCCTGTCGTGTTTCGCCTTTCGGAAGCGGTGCGCGACGCGTTTGCTACCACCGGCGCGGGCTTCCCGGTGGGGGCCTTCAACTTCTTCCACCCTGAACAGAAGGCCCTGGGCAAGCTCGGTGATGAGCCGGACGCCGGGGCAGCACGGCATCGAGCTCGACACGATCTCTTCGTACGAGTTCAGGGAGCGACTCGCCCTTCCTGCCCTTTCGAACAGTCAGTCGGTGCAGCACAGCCTGCAGGCGCTGCGTGACGCGGAGGACGCGGAGAACCTGCTGGGGCGCAATCGGCTGGCGAAGGCTCAGCACCACCTCGTCGATCTGCTGAACTATCTCGAAGCTAGGGAGGGCTATCGCCTCTTCGCGGGTGAACGGAAGAAGTGTTCGAGTTCGCGAGAGCACAGCGCCCGGAATGGCTCACGGCGGCCGCCGGCGACTGGATTCGCCCGGCCGAATCGAGGAGCTTCGCGCGTCGCGGGCGACAGTGCGTCAGGGCTAGCCGCCGCCCGCCGGGAACTAACGAAGTAAGAGTCTACGGCTCCCGGGTGACGACGGTTACCGTCGGTACGCAGGTGAACGCGGAAGATCGCACCGCCGGCCGGATCGTTCTCGACCAGGAGCCGGCCGCCGTGGGCCTCGACGATCGTGTGGCTGATGGCCAGCCCCATACCCAGCCCATCGACCTTGGTCGTGAAGAACGGCTCGAAGACCCGGCCGAGATCGGCTTCCGGGATGCCCTTGCCCGAGTCGTGCACGCCGAGCTCGACGTAGGGCGCGGTCGCGGCTGTGGTCCACACGGTCACCCTGCGGTCCGGGGCTCCCCATTCGCGGCGGCCGTGATGGCGTTGGTCAGGAGGTTCAAGATCACCTGCTGGATTTGCACCCCGTCGCCGTAAGCGACAGGCAGGTCGGCCGCGGGGAGAAACTGGAGGGTGACCTCGTGCAGCAGCGCGTCGTTCGCGACGAGCTCGATCATGTTGGCGGCGAGATCGTTGAGCCGAAGTGGCGTGCTGACGACGTCCGTCCGCTTGAGCAGTTTCCACATACCGCGGATCATCTCGCTCGCCCGGCGATCGTCGCTGATGACGTCGCCGACACACGCCCGCAACTCCTCGAGATCGGGCTGCGGTCTCGCCAGGAGCCGGTTCGCCGCCTGCGCGTTGGCGAGAATGGCCGTCAGCGGCTGGCTTAGCTCGTGCGCGAGCGACGAGGCCAGCTGCCCCATGGCGGCGACCCGGTCGAGATGGGCGAGCTGAGCGAGCAGGCGCAGCGCGGCCGCCTCGGCCTCCCGGCGGCGACGGCGCTGGACGACCAGCGTGACGATCAGTGCCGCCTGCGCGCCGATGAGCCCGGCCGCGCCCGCGACGTGCCACCGGTACTGCTGCCAGAGGCTGGGCTCGCGGAACATGACCTGGCTGTCCTCCGGTAGGCGCCGCTCGTCGAGCCGCCAGCGCGCGAGCTGGCGGGCGTCGAACCGCGGCAAGGCCGTCGCGAAGCTCGGCACCGGCGTCGCCGGCGCCGTCTCGCCACGCAACAGCCTCGTCGCCATTCTCGCCGCGTCGCGACCGATGTCCTCGAACTCGATGATGGATCCGCCCACGACCCCCGCCCCAGCGCGAGGCCGAGCGGCGTGAAGACGGGACGGTTCGCCGCACTCGAAACATGCGAGACGAGGTCGATACCATAGAAACGGCGCCCGGCGCCATCGACCTGGTAACTGGATTGGATGATGACCGTATGCTCGGGCAGGCTGGACACGCGAGCCAGCGCGTCCGCGATCGGCAGCTTCGTGAGATCGATCACGTCGACGCCGCGCGCCGCTACCGCTTGCCGGATCAGATCGTGGTAGACCTGTTCCGGCTGGCTGGCCCCTCCGATGAGCGCAACGTGACGCGTATCGGGCAGGAGCGCCAGTGCGGCCCGCACCGTGCCTTCCATGTCGAAGCGGGTCGTGAGAACCGCGAAACCTGGAGGCGGCTTCAGGTCACGCACGCTGCGCTCGTCCACCCCGCAGACGACCACGGGCGTACCCGGCCAGAGCTCATCACGCGCGTGAAGAACGAACTGAAACGGCTCGGGAAGCGCCGCGACGATCACGTCGAAGCGCTGATCCCTGTACTTCGAGCCGTAGACGGCCCGGAGCCGGCGCGCTTCGACGTCCGGCGAGCCAAAGCGAGCGACGTCCACGTGCTCCATCTCGATGCTGACTCGGAAGGCCCACTCCGTGAGCAGGCCGGCGCGGATGCCGGAGGCGATGGCCGCCGCGGCCGGCAAGCCCGGCTGGCCGGGAAGCAGGATGAGGACGGACGCCTGTTCAGGCGCGGCCTTGCGCGGTACCGAGCCAGGCGCCGAGGAGCAGCGCCGTCAGGAGCCAGGCGCACAGGCGCTGCCGTTGCCGCATCGGCTGGACTATAGCAGGGCCACACGACGACCGTCATACGACGAAAGCTCGATCCGGTGAGTGGGCGGAAGAACCGTAGGTCCGCCGGCTAGCGGCGGCGCGGTCCGTTCGCGGCCACGAGGCGCAGGAGGGTGAGCTCCGGCCTCGTGCCGAGGCGCACGGGCGGACCCCACGTCCCCGTGCCGGCACTGACGTAGACCCACAAGCGGCCGCGGCGCGAGAGCCCGGCCGCGTGCGGCCCGTGGACCAGATGAATCACGAACGTCCACGGGAAGAACTGGCCGGCGTGCGTGTGTCCCGACAGTTGCAGGTCGAAGCCGGCCTGCTCGGCCAGCGGCGCGATCTTCGGATTGTGCGCCAGGAGCAGACGGAAGGCCGGCCGCGCGTCGCCGTCGGTCGCGAGGTCCGGACGCGGCCGCGCGTCGGGATCGGACATTCGCGCGGCGAAATCGATGACGCCGCCGATCAGGAGGCGTGCCGCGCCACGCGCGATGGTGACGTGGGCGTTGCGGAGCACGCGAAATCCCATCGCCTCGAAGTGCGCCGTCCACGGCGCCGCCCCCGAGTAGTAGTCGTGGTTGCCGAGCACGAAGAACGCCCGGTCCCCGGACGCCAGCGCCTCGAGCGGCGCGACGTGGGGCGCCAGCCGCGTCACCGACCCATCCACGATGTCGCCGGTCAGCGCGATGAGATCCGGCGCGAGCTCCTTCGTCATGTCGACGACCCGCTGGACGTATGCGAGCCGCATCGTCGGACCGACGTGCAGATCGCTGATCTGCACGATCCGGAATCCGTCGAGCTCCGGCGCCAGCCCCTCCACGGGAATATCGACGCGACGGACGTAGGGGCCCCGCAGCGCGGCCAGCGCGCCGACGCAGACCGCGGCCAGCGCGGCCACCGGCACCCACGCAGCGCCCGCCTCGATCGAGTAGCGTGTGCACCGCCGCCAGCGGCGGCAGCACGGCCGTCGCCAGCAGGAGCACGTCGCGTCCCACCGTCAGCACGAGGAGAAAGCTGAGCCATCCCATGCAGAGGAAGCTCAGCGCCTGCACCCACTCGTGCACCCGGCCCCGGCGGTCCCGATCGCCGAACCAGTAGACGACCGGAAGGATCCACACCATGACGAACGGCGCCGCCAGCGCCACCCGGAGCAGCGCCGCCGACGTCAATCGCGCGGCGATGTACGCGTAGCCGGCCAGGAGGATCGCGCTCACCACGAGCACGAACGGATGAAGGAGACGCCTCACCAACTGATGCTACCAGAGCCCGCGTAGACTCTAATCGTAGCTTCGACTGGCGACGCGTGAATCGCGTAGGTGACAGATTCGTTCAGGAGGAAGAAACATGGGAAGCGTCAGTGTTCGCTACATCGTAGATGACGTCGACGCGCGCGAGTCCGCTTCTACACCGAGCACCTCGGCTTCATCGTCACGATGCATCCCGGGCCCGGCTTCGCGCTCGTCTCCCGAGGCGATCTTCGTCTCTTGCTGAGCGCGCCGGGCGGCGGAGAAGTTGCCGGACGGGACATGCCTGATGGTCGACACCCGCGACCTGGTGGATGGAACCGGATTCAGGTCACGTGGAAGACCTCGCTGCAGTGGCGCCCACCGAAGCAGACCGGCGCTGGGATTCCGAACGACATCGTCACCGGCACGGCGGCAAGCAGTCCTCCTCGAGGATCCAGCGGGCAATGCGATCGAGCTCTTCGAGCCTGCTCGCCGCTAACTTAGCGCAGCAAGACTGACGGACGCCGAGGTGCGACGGGCCGTGGAATGGTTTGTCGAGGAGCCTATCCTAGTCAGGGGCGCCTGGAGCCTGGGCGCAGAGTCGCGAGAGCTCGAGGAGGGATCAGATGGCAACTCACAAGGTGGTGAAACACGACGAGTGGCTCAAGGCACGCAAGAAGCATCTGGCGAAGGAGAAGGAGTTCACCCGGATGCGTGACCAGCTGAGCCGGGAGCGGCGCGATCTGCCCTGGGAGCTCGTCGAAAAGCAATACACCTTCCAGGGCGAGCACGGGACGCGGACGCTCAGCGACGCTCTTCGAGGGACGCGGCCAGCTGGTTGTCTATCACGCGATGTTCAACCCCGACACCGCGGGGCCTCATACGCCCTGGACAGCCGACGCACCTGCTTCGTCTGCTCGTTCTGGATGGACAACTTCAACGGCATCACCGTCCACCTGAACCACCGCGACATCACAATGGCCGCGATCTCACGGGCTCCTACCCGAAGCTTGCCGCCTACAAGAAACGGATGGGCTGGGGCTTTCCCTGGTTGTCATCGCTCGGCAGCGACTTCAACCTCGACTATCGCGTCTCCTTCAACGATGAGAAGGCCGAGAAGGTGGATTACAACTACCGGCTCCGCCCGTGGGGGCTGACCGAGGCACCCGGCATCAGCGTGTTCCTGAAGGACGGCGGCCAGATCTACCACACGTACTCCACCTATGAGCGTGGGGTCGACATGTTGAACGTCGCGTATCACTACATGGATCTCGTACCGAAGGGCCGCGATGAGGGCGACGGAGGTGCAACCACGTGGGTTCGCCGTCGCGACGAGTATCAGGACTGATGTACGGCGGCCGACTCCTTCCGGCGATCGGGCTCGTCAGGCAAGCGAGGCCGGCCGGATTCTGTCCAGCGTGCCGAGTGCTGATGAAAGCCCTCGACGCCCGACAGGAGCTGGCGAAACCTACGGTGGCCGCCTTGATCGTCCTCGCTGTCGCCGGCGTTGCGTGGGCGGTCATGGTCCAGCAATCGCGCTCCATGGCCGGAATGGACGGAATGGACATGGGCCTCGGCCCGATCGAGTCCTTCGCCACGACCTGGGTCGTGATGATGGCGGCCATGATGCTGCCCTCGGCGATCCCGGTGGTCCTCGAGTTCGCGCGAACGGCCGAGCGGCGACGCGGATGGCAGGTCGCCACTGGAGTGCTTGCGGGCACGTACCTCGGCGTGTGGCTGGCGTTTGGCGTGGTGTGCTACGCGGTCTACACCGCCATAAAAATGCCCTGGCCCAATCAGGCTCTGGTCGTTGGACTGGCGCTGGCTCTGGCCGGCGTCTACTCCGTCAGCCCGATCAAACGGGCGAGCCAGGCCCGGTGCCGCGAGCTATGCGCGCTACATGGGCCGCTTCCCTTCAACCTCATGCGGAGCGCCGCTGTCGCAGGCGCGCGCTACGGCCTCAGCTGCCTTGGATGCAGCGCGGCGCTCATGGTGGCCATGGTCCTTCTCGGGATGTCCAGTCTGTGGTGGGCGGTGATTCTGAGCATCGTCATCCTGATCTACAAGCTCGCGCCTCCGCTGCGAATGCGGTATGAACTGGTTCCTGTCGGCCGCTCTGGTGGCGCTCGGCGTGGCCCTACGTGATCTGGTGACCTTCGCTTGCGCCGAACGACCTCATAAGGTCCAATCGGCCGGTGAGCGGTCCGACCTCATCGTCCGACGGTAGCCAGGATCTGCCTGCCTTCACCGCCGACCCGGCGGCATTGTCGCGCGTGCCCCGGGCCACCTATCGGCTCCAGCTCGGTCCTGATCTGACCTTCGACGACGCGGCGGCCCTCGTCCCGTATCTCGCAGCGCTCGGCATCAGCGACTGCTACATTTCGCCCTTTTTCGAAGCCAGCTCGAATCGCTCGCACGGCTACGACGTGTCTGACCACGGCCGCTTCCGCACTGAGCTCGGGGGCGAGACGGCCTTCGGCCGCTTCGCAGAGGCGCTCCGGCACCACGGCCTGGGTCTCCTCATCGACCTCGTGCCGAACCACATGGGGATCGCTGGCAACCGGAATGCCTGGTGGTCCGATGTCCTCATGCACGGAGCTTCCTCGCCGTACGCGCCGTTCTTCGACATCGACTGGATGCCGGTAAAGGCGGAGCTCGCCAACAGGGTGCTGTTGCCGATGCTCGGCGACCAGTACGGTGTCGTGCTCGACCGGGAGAGCTGCGGGTTCAGCTCGCTGACGGACGCTTCACGATTCACTACTACGACACGGTGCTGCCGGTGGCGCCGCGGACGTACGTTCAGATTCTCGGGCACCGCCTGGACCAGCTCGAGGCCGCGCTGGGGTCCGAGCATACCGCCTTGCTCGAGCTGAAGGCCGTCTACCAACTGTTGCTCACGATTCCGCACCGCACGGAGACAAATCCCGAGCGGCTGGCCGCGCGCCATCGCGAGACGGAGATCGCTCACCAGAAGTTCGCGAGCCTCCTGGAGACATCGGGCGACATCCGCGACTTCATCACGGAGAACGTCCGGCTCTTCAACGGCACGCCGGGCGACCCTCGGAGTTTCGACCTCCTGGACGGGCTTCTCAACGACCAGGTCTACCGCCTCGCCTACTGGCGTGTCGCCGGAGAGGAAATCAACTATCGACGCTTCTTCGATATCAACGAGCTGGCGGCCATCCGGATGGAGGACCCGCGTGTGTTCGCAGAAACACACCGCCTCATCTTTCGTCTCGTCCGCGAGGGCACCGTCACCGGGCTCCGAATCGACCACCCCGACGGACTCTACGCCCCCGGCGAGTACTTCCGCCGTCTCCAGCGCGCCTGCTATCTCGAGACCGTGCGTGGAAAGGTCGCCGCGGACGCGGCCGGCGACTCCACCGCCTGGCGCGATCGCACCGTGCTCGAGCGCTATGATGCCGCACAGCAGGAACGAGGGGCATCCTTGCGCCCCTTCTACGTCGTGGCCGAGAAGATCCTCGCCCCTGGCGAGCAGTTGCCCGATCACTGGGCGGTCCTCGGCACCACGGGTTACGAATTTCTCAACTGCCTGAACGGCATCTTCATCGATCGCCAGCAGGCCGGCGCCATGGAACGGATCTACATGCGCCTGATCCGCCAGCGGCCTTCCTTCCCCGAGATCGTCTACCAGTCGAAACGGCTCATCATGGAAGCATCAATGGCGGCAGAGCTGAGCATGCTCGGACATCGGCTCGACCGCGTCTCGGAGAAGCACCGCTCCTCGCGTGACTTCACGCTGGCCAGCCTGACCCAGGCCCTGCGTGAAATCGTTGCGAACTTTCCCGTCTACCGCACGTATGTCGGCGACGGCGGCAATGGCCCCAGCGAGCGCGACCGCGAGTACATTGCGCGGGCGGTGGTCGCCGCCAAGCGCCGCACCCCGACTATGGACGTCTCCATCTATGACTGGATTCACGACCTCCTCGTCTTGAAGTTCCCGGCGTGGGCGGAGGAGGCCGATCGGGCCGAGCGTCTCGACCTCGTCTTGCGGTTCCAGCAAACGACCGGCCCGGTCACCGCCAAGGGATACGAAGATACGGCGTTCTACCGCTACCATCGTCTGGTGTCGCTCAACGAGGTCGGCAGCGACCCCAGCCGCTTCGGGACCACGGTCGCCGAGTTCCACGCCTTCAACGTGTCACGCCAGGCGTCCTTCCCCACGCGCTCTCGGCCACCGCCACGCACGACACCAAGCGGAGCGAGGACGTCCGGGCACGCATCAACGTGCTGTCAGAGATCCCAGGCGAGTGGCACACGAAGGTCCGGGCATGGCAGAACCTGAACCGCAAGCACCGCGTGGTCGTGGACGGACAGGCGGTGCCCGGTCCCAACGAGGAATATCTGCTCTACCAGACTCTGGTCGGGGCGTGGCCGATCTCGGTCGATCGGTTGCAGGAGTATCTCCGCAAGGCGATCCACGAGGCGAAAGTCGAGACGAGCTGGATCAACCCCGCCGTCCGCTATGACGAGGCCGTGCTGAGCTTCGCGAAGGCTATCCTCGACCCCGCACAATCCACCCGGTTCCTGACCGACTTCGCCCGATTCCAGGCCCGGGTCGCCGCCTTCGGCGCTCTCAACTCGCTGGCCCAGGTCCTCGTCAAGGTAACGGCGCCCGGTGTACCGGATTTCTACCAGGGCACGGAGCTGTGGGACCTGAGCCTGGTCGACCCGGACAACCGCCGGCCTGTCGACTGGGCGCTCCGCCGGCGACTGCTTGACGATCTCGTCAAGGAGATCGAGGCGCCCAGGGTCTCGGCTGCGCTCGCCAGGAGTCTTCTCGAGAGCCGCGAGGATGGGCGGATCAAGCTGTACCTGACTCGACAGGCACTGGCCTTCAGGCACAAGCGGGCTCTTCTCTTCGAACGCGGGGAATACCGGCCGCTGGAGGCGCAGGGCCCGCTCGCCGAGCACGTCTGTGCCTTCGCGCGCGTCGGCGACGGCGGCGCCGCGCTGACCGTTGTGCCACGTTACCTCGCCAGGCGGCGGATCGACGACCCGCCTCTGGGTCCGGATTACTGGGGAGCACCTGGCTGCCGATCGCGGAAGATCTCGGAACCCGCTTCAGCAACGTGCTGACCGGCGAGATCCTGGAAGTGGGCCTCACGACCGAAGGGCGAGGCCTTGCGCTCGGGCGAGTGCTGGCCAGCTTTCCGGTCGCGCTGCTCGAAAGTGCGCCGTGATGGCGCAACGTCTGTTGTACCCGCTCGTAGAATCAAAAGCGTGGACACCACGTCGAGGATTCGATGTCAGGCATGACGCTGGACCCGCATGAAGTCCACGCGGTCGTAGAAGGTGAACACGGTGACCCGTTCGCCGTGCTCGGGCCACACCGGGTGCAGACACCGGACGGCGCGGCCGTGGTGGTGCGCGCGATCGTGCCCGGCGCGGCCGCCGTGCGCGTCTTACGGGCGGACGCTCCACCGACCGCGATGGAGTGCCTGCACCCGGCGGGTTTCTTCGAAACGGTGCTGCCTCGACCGGCGCGACGTGTTCGCCTATCGGCTCGAGGTGACGCGTGACGGCCGCGTTACCGAGATCGAGGACCCGTACCGCTTCCCGTCGCTGCTGAGCGACTTCGACCGCCACCTTCTGGCCGAGGGCACGCACTACCGCGCCTACGAGAAGCTCGGCGCGCATCCGGCCGTGCTCGACGGAGTGGCCGGCGTCGTCTTCGCGGTATGGGCGCCGAGCGCCCGGCGTGTGAGCGTCGTGGGCGACTTCAACGACTGGGACGGCCGGAGCCATCCGATGCGTCTTCATCCCGCCAACGGCATCTGGGAGATTTTCGTGCCCGGGCTGGCGGAGGGCGACCGCTACAAGTTCGAGATCCGCGGGCCGTCGGCGCAGCCGCTCGCGCTGAAGTCAGACCCGTATGCGCTGGCCTTCGAGGCGGAGACGCCACGTACGGCGTCGGTCGTCGCCAGCCTCGACGACTTCCGGTGGAGCGACGAGGCCTGGCTCGTCGCGCGCGCCCGCCGCCACCCGCTCCACGAGCCTGTCTCGATCTACGAAGTGCATCTCGGCTCCTGGCGTCGCGGTGCCGGAGGAGGGCGACCGCTTCCTCGACTACCGCGAGCTGGCCGAGCCAGCTGGCGGACTACGTCGACGAGATGGGCTTCACCCACGTCGAGCTCCTGCCGGTGATGGAGCATCCGTTCTACGGCTCGTGGGGCTATCAGACGATCGGCTACTTCGCCCCCTCGCGGCCGCTATGGCGACCCGCGGGAGTTCATGGCCTTCGTCGACCATCTGCACCGTCGCGGCGTCGGCGTCATCCTCGACTGGGTGCCGGCGCACTTCCCGCGCGATCCACATGGCCTCGTCTACTTCGATGGCACCCACCTCTACGAGCATGCCGACCCGCGGCAGCGCGAGCATCCCGACTGGGGCACGCTCATCTTCAACTACGGCCGCCACGAGGTCGCGAACTTCCTGCTCGACAGCGCGCTCTTCTGGCTCGACCGCTACCACGCCGACGGTCTCCGGGTCGACGCGGTCGCGTCCGCGCTCTACCTCGACTACTCGCGCAAGCCGGGCGAGTGGGTGCCGAACCAGTTCGGCGGGCGCGAAAATCTCGGGGCCGTCGCGTTCTTCCGCCGCATGAACGAGCTGGTGCACGGCACCTATCCGGGCGCGATCGTCGCCGCCGAGGAGTCGACCTCGTGGCCGATGGTCTCGCGTCCGACATACCTCGGCGGGCTCGGCTTCGGGTTCAAGTGGAACATGGGATGGATGCACGACGTCCTCGACTACATGAGCCTCGATCCGGTGCACCGGAAATACCAGCACAACCGATTGACCTTCGGCCTGCTGTACGCCTGGACGGAGAACTTCGTCCTGCCGCTCTCACACGACGAGGTCGTGCACGGAAAGGGTTCGCTGCTCGGCAGGATGCCCGGTGACGAGTGGCAGCAGTTTGCGAACCTTCGCGCGCTCTACACGTACATGTGGACGCACCCGGGCAAGAAGCTGCTCTTCATGGGCGGCGAGATCGGGCAACGACGCGAGTGGCATCACGACCGAAGCCTCGACTGGCATCTGCTCGGCGAGGGCCCCTACCATCGCGGGCTCCAGCGACTGGTGCGCGACCTCAACCACTTCTATCGGCGCGAGCGTGCGCTCCACGAGCTCGACGCGGACCCGGCCGGATTCGCCTGGATCGACTGTGCCGACTGGGAACAGAGCGTGGTGTCGTTCGTGCGACGCGCCCGAGACGCCGGCGACGTCGTGATCGTCGTCTGCAACTTCACGCCGGTGCCGCGCTATGCCTACCGAGTCGGAGTTCCGCGGCCCGGCTACTACCGAGAGCTGATCAATAGTGACGCAGGCGAGTACGGCGGCGGCAACCTCGGCAACGCGGGCGGCGCCTGGGCCGAGTCAACGCCCTGGCAGGGACAACCGCACTCGGTCGCGATCACGTTGCCCCCGCTTGCGGTCCTGGCCCTGAAGCCGGTGTGACCGCGGATGACTGCGGACACGGATCAACAAACCCGTCAATACCTCCTGGCACGGTTCTGGGAAGCGGCCCTGGGCTTCTGGCGGAACGGTGGGGGCCGCACTGCGTGGGTATTGACGTTCGCGGTCATCGCGATCGCGGTCGTGAATCTCGTCCTGCAGTATCGGTTGAACGTATGGCACCGCGCGATGTTCGATGCCCTCGACAGGCGGGATGGCAGCCGCGTGCTGCATCAAACCGTGATCTTTCTCCCTCTGATCGCCGCGGTCGTGAGCGTGGCGGCCACCGCCACGCTTGCAAAGATGACCCTGCAGCGCCGGTGGCGCGCGCCTGGCTGAATGCTCACGTGCTCGATCAGTGGCTGACCAACGGCCGGTACTATCAACTCAACCTGGTTCCGGGCGATCATGCCAACCCGGAATATCGCGTGGCCGAAGATCTACGCCTGAGTGTCGAGGCGCCTGTCGATTTCGCGATCGGAATCTTTCTCGGCCGTTACCTCAGCGATGGTGTTCATCGGGGTGCTCTGGTTCATCGGCGGCGACGCTGACGCTCTCGATCGGAAGCACGATACTCCGCATCCCCGGGTTTCTGGTCGTCGCAGCCTTCATCTATGCCGTGCTGGCCAGCGGATCGATGCTCATCTTTGCCCGCGGCTTCATCAAGGTCTCAGAGAACAAGAATCAGGCGGAGGCTGACTACCGCTACGTACTCACCAGGCTCCGGGAAAATGGCGAGAGCATCGCATTGCTGGGCGGTGAAACCGAAGAGCGCGCCGGCCTCGACGGAGCATTCACGACGGTTCGCAAGCGGTGGTACGAGATGATGATGCAGTACTTTCGCACCACGATCGTCTCGCAGAGCAGTAACGGTCTGGCGCCGGTCATTCCGATTCTGCTCTGCGCCCCCAAGTACGTGGTCGGGGCGATGACCCTCGGTGAAGTCATGCAGGCCGTCTCCGCCTTCATGATCGTGCAGGCGGCGTTCAGCTGGTTGGTCGAGAACTATCCCCGTCTTGCCGATTGGACCGCTTCGGCCTCTCGGAGTCGGCTCGCTCTGGGTGTCACTAGACCGTCTGCAGCGAGCCGAATCGGAGGAACGACCGGGCGCATCGTTCGCACCCAAGCGGGGAGGGTGACCTCCGGCTGCAGGATGTCTCGGTCACGCTGGACGATGGAAGCGCAGTCGTGAACGAGGCCGACATCAAGATCGCCCGCGGTGAAAAGGTGCTCGTCGTCGGCGAATCGGGCACGGGCAAGAGCACGCTGGTGCGGGCCATCGCCGGCCTGTGGCCGTGGGGCTCAGGAGAGATCGTGCTCAAGTTCGAAGGGCTGTTCTTCATGCCGCAAAAGCCCTACGTGCCGTTAGGAACGCTGCGTCGAGCCGTGGCCTACCCGCTGTCGCCCGAGGAAGCCGACGAGGCCGTGCTCCGCACGGCGGTCGAGAAGTGGGTCTGGGCCATTTTCTCGATCGGCTGGACGAAGACACGCGGCGACGTGGGAGCACATCCTCTCGGGCGGAGAGAAACAGCGGCTTGCCTTTGCCCGCGTGCTCATCCAACGCCCGGAAACCATCATCATGGATGAAGCGACGGCCGCGCTCGATCCGCCGAGCCAGGAACAACTGATGCGGCTCCTGCTGGAGCGGCTCCCGGAGGCAACCGTCATCAGCGTCGGCCACCGCCCCGAGCTCGAGGCATTTCACACCCGCAAGCTCGTGCTGGAATACCGTGCCGACGGCGCGCGACTGGTGAGCGACGAACCTCTGCAAAGAACCTTTGGTCGCTCCGCGCTTGCTGTCGAAGCTGCCGACCCGCAAGAGATCGCGCAGGAAGTGACGCCGTCGTCCCTTCCCTGGCGTGTAATTCTCGCCTGTACTCTCGGCACGTGAAGTGGTCGGGCCGAGAGGCTCCTCTCACGTTTTCCATACTGTACGCTTGGCAGCCGCCTTGCTCGCGTTGTCTTGTGAGGAGCCGGCTCAGGCGATCGTCCGGCGTGCATCAGCTCATGCGAAGAGTTTGGCAGATACTCTACGGGGCAGCGGTCGAGGTGATCGCTGACAACGGCCTCGTTCTGGCCGCCTCGATCGCATTCTTCACGATTTTTTCGCTCGCTCCCCTGCTGCTACTCGTCGTCGCGCTCGCCGGCCTGGCCTTCGGGCAGGCTCAGACCCAGCCGAGATCCAGAACCAGTTCGAAGCACTCATGGGCCCGGACAGCGCGCAGTTCATCGCCAGCGTCATCTCGCGCGCGTCACGCAGGGCGCCCACGGCGTGGCGGCGGCGGTCAGCATCGCGCACGCTGATCTTCGGCGCGACCGGGTGTTCGTGCAGCTCAAGGCCGCGCTCAATAGCGTTTGGGGTGTGCAGATCAAGTCGAGAAGCCGCGGAACACGCTGGTGCGACTGATCTGGGACAGGGGTGGTCTCGTTCGCGATGATGCTCGTGATCGCCTTCCTGCTGCTCGCCTCTCTGGCCGTCAGCGCGGCTCTCGCCGCCCTTGCCCGATGGAGCTCGGCACTCGTCCAGGATGGGAACTGCTGACGCAGATCCTCAACTGGTGGCGTCCTCGTTCGCCGTGATCGCGTTCCTTTTCGGCGCCGCCTTCAAGATCCCTGCCGGACGTGCGCATCGGTTGGCGTGTCGTCTGGTTCGGCGGCGCAGTGACGGCTCTGCTCTTCACGGTCGGCAAGGAGCTGATTGGCATGTACCTGGGGCGGGATTCGATCGCGTCCGTCTACGGGGCGGCCGGCTCCATGATCGTCATTCCTGATGTGGGTTTACTATTCGTCCATCATCTTCCTCTATGGCGCGGAGGTGACCCTGCTCTCGGCCAAGGCCCTCGGCTGGCCGTTCGAGCCCATTGAGGCAGCTGAACAGTTGGACAAGGAGCGTACGCGGGAGAAAGTCCCCGCCTCTCGCGATTGAGAGTTCAGGCAGTTAGGCTAGTTCCGAGGCCCGGCAGTCGCTCTCTATCCTTGGTGCGCTCGAACTCCCACGCCATGAAGCATCTCGGGTGGAGATGGTATTTGTGCAATTCAGGAATTTCGCCGTCGCTCCTGAACTCAGGCTCAAACTCCATCTGATTCCGCCGCAGTGCTTCGCCACACAGCGCACACGCCTCACGCACCCGAGACCACCCATGATGCGGTGAGGATTCTGCGTCGGCAGTTTCCCATTCTGGATCAGTTCGCGGACCTTCTCGCGGAGAGTGCTATCGTCCATCTGTTCCCTAGACCACACCTCTACACAAAGTCACATCCGCGTCGCTGAACAGGCAAAAGTATAGTGTCTTTACCTGCAATCCGCATCAGGTGATTCGATGCCGGGTTAGTCTGGGGAGACTGCCGCTTGCGCCTCCTAAAGCGCTTGGAAGTGCGCTGAGGGACCGCTTCCTGCCCCAACGCCGGCAGCAGTTCGTCGCTCATGAGCCGCATGCTGGCCAGCGTCGGCCAGCGGCATGCCGAGCCAGTGCGTGCGGAAGAAGAGGAAGTTCGCGCCGACCGCTTCCCAGCGCGGGCGATCATCCTTCGCCGAGTCTCGCCGGGAAGCGTGAGCCCGCGTGTCGATTCCGTGGCTCCCCGTTCGACTCAATGACGGAACGCGAACCAAGATCCTTGTCGATCTGGCGTGCTGGACGGATGAGGCAATATGGGCTGAACCTCGTGGCGCCATGGGAGCGAGCGATACCGTGTCGACTCTTGAATCCAAGCCGCTCGAGAGCGGCCATGCCCCGGTCAACGGCATCAACATGTACTACGAAGTGCACGGTCGCAAGAGGCGTTCCGCTCGTCCTGCTTCACGGCGGTGGGTCCACCATTGAGGTCACGTTCAGCAGAGTGCTCCCGGTCTTCGCCGGCGCCCGCAGGGTCATCGCGCTGGAGGAGCAAGCGCACGGCCGCACAACCGATCGCGATGCTCCCGTCGCGTTCGAGTCCTCCGCGGACGATGTCGCGGCCCTTCTTCGGTACCTGAAGGTCGACAAGGCGGACGTCTTCGGGTTCAGCAACGGCGCGAGCGTCGCCCTGCAGGTCGCCATACGGCACCCGCTGCTCGTGCGAAAGATGGTCTTCGCTTCATCGATAACCAAGAGAGCCGGTGCTCAACCGCAGCTGTGGGAGTTCATGAAGCAGGCGAACTTCTCGAATATGCCGCAGCCGCTCAAAGACGCATTCCTTCGGGTGAACCCTGACGTTCAGCAGCTGAAGACCATGCACGACAAGGACGCCGCAAGGATGCGGAGCTTCAAGGACGTACCGGATGACTCGGTTCGGTCCGTCCACGCGCCGACGTTGATCGTGCTTGGTGATCAAGACATCGTGAAACACGAACACGCCGTCGAGCTGACTCGCCTGATCTCCGGCGCACGCCTGCTGATCCTGCCCGGTGGGCACGGGACTATCTTGGCGAAGCCGTCATGACGCAGAAGCCTACCCGCTATCCCGAGCTGACCGCGCGCCTGATCGAGGAGTTCTCGAGAGGTAGTCCCATGCACGACGTCAGCATGTCGGCGTTTACATCGCCCGCCCCCAGCCGACGTCTACGAGTTCGCCTCCGACCCGAGGAACTTGCCGCGTTGGGCAGCAGGGCTGGCCCTCTCCGAGGTCAGGAGGACGGCGATGAGTGGATCGCGGACGCCCCGTTCGGCAAGGTCAGGGTGAGGTTCGCGCCGCGGAACTCGTTCAGCGTCACTGGATCACGACGTCACGCTGGAGTCGGGCGTGACCATCCACAACCCCATGCGGGTCGTGGCCAAACCGGAGAAGGCAGCGAGTTCGTGTTTACCCTGATCCGCCAGCCCGGGATGTCCGATGGGCAAATTCGCCAAGGACAAGGCGGCGGTCGAGAAATGACCTGAAGACGCTGAAAGACCTGCTCGAGCGCAAGTCGAGCGCTCGGGCGATGCTCGTCAACAACGGGCTGAAAGGGAGAAACCATATGTCGACAAACACCGTCCGGCTTCCACCGCGTGCTCCGTGCGACGCCGCGAGAAAATCTATCGGGCGTTCCTCGATGCCGACGCAATGGCCAAATGGCTTCCGCCGAACGGCTTCACGGGCAAGGTTCACCATACTCGATGCCAAGGTCGGCGGTACCTACAGGATGTCCTTCACGAACTTCACCACCGGCCACAGCCACTCCTTCGGCGGGACATATCTCGAGCTGGTGCCACATGAACGCATTCGCCACACGGACAAGTTCGACGACCCGAACCTGCCGCGGAGAAATGCAGACGACGGTATCCCTGAAGAAGGTGTCCTGTCGGTACTGAGGTGAACATCGTGCAGAAGAGGTTCCTGAGGCCATCCCACCAGAGGCGTGCTATCTCGGCTGGCGGGAAGTCGCTCGCCCTTCGCCGGGCAACTCGTCAGAGCCGACAGGTTCCCGGGTAACTCGGCGGCCGGGCTGCGAGGCGGCGCCGGCGGCGACGTTCAGCCCTTCACCTGCCGCAGCGCCGGCAGCAGCTCGTCGCTCATGAGCCGCATGCTGGCCAGCGCGTGGGCCAGCGGCATGCCGAGCCAGTGCGTGCGGAAGAAGAGGAAGTTCGCGCCGACCGCTTCCCAGCACGGGCGGAGCTGCTCGTAGCATTCCTCCGGGCTGCCCAGCACGAAGCGATCGCGGAGGAGCGCCTCGAACGGCTGGCGGAAGGTGTCGCCGTCGGGCAGCACGGCGTCCTGGCCCCACGACGCGTACGCGCGGTACTTCGCACCGAGATACGGCCCGGCCAGCTCCAGGGCCGTCTGCCGGTCCTTCGCGCAGTAGATCTCCTTGATGAGCGGCCGCACGCGCGGCAGCGGCTTTCCCAGGCGCGCGAGCTCTTCGCGGTATAGGCCCATCTGGCGCGTGATGCTGGCCATGGTCGCGTGCGGGTTCACGAACCACGCGTCGCCGAGGCGAGCGGCCCGGCGCACCGCGGCGTCGTTGTTGGCCGCGAACCAGATCGGCGGATGTGGCTTCTGGACGGGTCGGCACGTCAGCGGTCACGTTCGCGAGCGTGCAGACGTCGGTCTCGACGCTGACCTTTGTCCTCGGTCCAGAGGCGCTTGACGATCTCCAGGCACTCCTCGAACCGCCGCAGGCGCTGCCCCTTCGGCACCTTGAACGCATCGAACTCGACCTCGCGATAGCCCAGCCCCACGCCGAAGACGAAGTTGCCGCGCCAGATGACGTCGAGCGAGGCGATGCACTCGGCCACCTCGACTGGGTTGTGCAGATTGATGAGCAGCACGCCGGCCACGCCGGTCATCTCTCCCGCCTCGGCCGCCAGGCGCGCGAGGAAGGGAATGAGCTGGAGCTGGCTCATGCCTTCGCTCAGGTAGTGCTGGCCGGTGCCGACCGCGTCCCAGCCGCGATCGCGCGCCAGGCGCGTCATCGCGAATTGCTCGTCGAGCGCGGACACCATGTCGGTACCGAGCGGGTTCTGGTTGGTGACGAAGATGCCGACCTTCATCGTCCTCTCCCCTGGTGCGCGGCTCAGGCCAGCCGGTCGCCGCCGGCCGGCCGCCGCGTGGCGTCGCGCGATGGATAGATGACGCTCTCCGCGTGGCGGTACATCCATTCCACGGCGTCGGGCGCCAGGAAGTGGACCTCGGTGCGCGCGAGTGCGGCGAGCCGAAGCGCCTCGATGTTCCGGCGCACCTCGGAGGTCAGCGTGTTCAGGCGGTGATACGCCTCCGACACCGTCCGGCCGAGCGTGGTCACGCCGTGGTTCTCCATGACCAGGCTGTTCGTGTGCTCGATGAAGTCCTTGATCGGCCCCACGTCCTGCTCCACGTCGAGGTGCGAGGGCACGAGGTACGGCGGCTTGGCCATGACGTACGGGAACTCGAGCGAGAGCACCCGCAGCTCCTTGGCGGCGCCGGAGGCGAAGAGCGCGATGGTCTCGTCGTGATGGACGTGGATGACCGCGCCGACGTCGGGCCGCAGGCGCAGGATCTCGCGGTTCAGGTTATGACCGACGCTCGTCGGCATGGTGCCGTGCAAAAGCCGCGAGGTCGGGATGTCGGTGATGACGACGTGGTCGAGCGTCATCTCCTCCAGCGACACCTCGGCATGCTTGGTGTAGGCCACGCCGTGGGAAAGTCGGGGTGGGGCACGCGGATGGCAAGATTCCCCAGCGAGTTGTGGACGTAACCGCGCGCGACGATGAGCTTCGCGTAGCGAAGCAGCAACTCGGCGACATCCTGGTCGAAGGGCATCGGGCTCATGGGAAGTGATTATCCACGGATGCCCGCCGACGTGCTCGGCTCAGTATCGTCCGGCGAGCTTGCGGTGGTCCCAGCTGACCACCTTCTCCGGGACGATCTTGAGCACCACGCGCTTCGGCGCGCTGGCCACCGCTCCCGGCTGGACCGGCGACGCATTCGCTTGCGCCCCCGCCCGCGCCTCGAACGCCGCCCTGACGCTGGCTTCGTCCTCGAGGATCTCGCAACGCCCTCGGATCATCACGCCCCGCAGCTCGGCGTACTCGTCGCCGGCCTCGATCATCAGCGCCACCTTGGGATTGCGGCGGATGTTGACGACCTTCTGCGCCTTCCCGTACGAGGTCATGTAGAACGCGCCGTCCCGCGCGAAGTAGTTCATGGCCACGACATGGGGGAAGCCGTCCTTGTCGATGGTGGCCAGGGCGGCCTTCTTGCGTTCCCGGAAGAACGCGGCCTGCTCGTCGGGGCTCAGCTGGATCTGCTGCCGTCGGTTGGTCGCCATTCGTGCCGCCTTCTCTCGCGTGCGCATCAGCGCGACGCGACGCTCCGAGCCCCCGCGAGCTGCGCCCGGAAGGCGCCGACGAGCGCGGGCGCCGTTCCAGATGATCTGTACGCCGATGCACAAGAGATAAACGCGGAAAGACGCACCACCACACTGGTCCCGGTCGGCCCAAGCTGCTTGACGATTCGATCAGCGTGACGGTAGCAGAGGTATACGGCGACGGCGACGATCGGAATGCCGACGGTGTGCGCCATCGCGGTAATGACCTTGAGCGGAGGCCGGGCTCGGGGTTCGCGCCAGTGTGAGCGCCACCGACATCGAGCCAGGACCGACGGTCAGGCATCGTCAGCGGATAGAATGCGCGCTTGCTCAGCTCGTTGGCGGCTGTAGGGGGCTTGGTAGTTCGCGAGAGCGCGTCAGGCGAATCGGGGACGATTCAGCAGTGACCACGCGACTGCGCAGACCACCATCCCGCCGGCGACTTGCACGGCAGGAATCGACAGGCCGAAGAAGTCGAGGCACATAGGCGCCGACCAGCGTCGAAGCCATCAAGAGGAAGAAGCTGTTCACGGCGACTGCCTTCGCCAGCGGCCGGCGCTGCTCCGGGCTCGAGACCGTCCGTCATCGCGAGATAGATCGGCGCGCCGCCCAAGGGATCGACAATCGGAAACAGCGCCGCCGCCGCCAGCAGCACCCGGTCTGGTGAAGTGAAAGTGACTCCAGATAGTCGAGCACGGCAGCCGACACGACAACAGTCTCGACTCTGCTCGTGTCGCAATTCGTGCTCGCTCATTCCCATAGACAGGCGGGTTGTGCAGGTCGTGCCTCACTCCGCAGAGACGGGCAAGTGTGTCGCCAGGAAGCGCTTGGCTTCGTCAAGCTCTGCGTCGCCGCATCCTCTTGTAGCCGGGGTGGGTGCGCACGGCGAAGCCGTGGCGGGCGCCGTCGTAGAACGTGAACGTGCAGACCTTGCCGAGGGCCCGCATCCGCGCCTCCATCCGACGCATGTCCGCAATGGGCGCCCGCTCGTCCTCCGTACCGTGCAGGACCAGCATGGGGACGTTCACGCCCTCGGCGAGATCGTACGGCTCGGCGCCGGCGCTGAGCGCGCCGCCGGCCGGAAGGCGAAGCCGTGGAAGACGACGATCACGCGGATCTCCGCGTGCGCTCGGCCGCCATGAGCGCGTGCACCCCACCGCGGCAGAAGCCCGAAGACGGCCAGCCGCTTGAGATCGGCCTCGCCCGACCGATCCCAGGCAGGACATCGCTCCCTGCAGCCGCGATCCGCGTGAAGGCAGCA
>ERZ1370068.4029-contig-3121_pt1 | contig 38124 bp, 61 predicted proteins | sample MGYA00561227_ERZ1370068 | MGnify/ENA primary metagenome ERZ1370068 (study PRJEB38410, sample SAMEA6850437) | metagenome | study: Metagenomic assessment of the ecological functions of the soil: analysis of the soil microbiota associated with the...
TTACGTATTGCTGCCGAATTTGGCTGTTGCAATTCTCGCATTACGGATCATGTCGAATACACATGAAAGACGCGCTCTTCTGCATCAGAGGCTGGACTGGGCTCATTAGGTTACACTCGATAGAGCTACCATTATCTAATATTACACATTCTGACAGGTCCTGCTGGAAGCGGCTACAACATTTTCCGCCCAACGCCGAATAGAGCACTGAAACAGGCCGGTCCTGTTACCGAGTCTGCATTGCACTGTTCTCTGATGACAGAGTCTTCATGCTCCTGGCGTCAACAGGGGTGCCTCTACACTTAGGTGAACAGACAGACTAGAATCCTGAGCGTGGTGCCCCTCACCAAGAACTAGGTACTGACGACGATAGGTGCAGCCCTGGATCGTGCCGACGCCACCCGATCTTCAAATGGTGTGTGGACAGAGGTGACTACGATATTGGTTGAGCCGGTACTATCACCTGCCGCTACGATCGGGCCAAGACCATATCCGAGCGGCGACGGCGCCAATGTCAGGTCACACTGACACCCGTGGCTGCGGTCAAAGCTTTATGGTTCCATCCGCGATTATATATTTCGGCAAGAATCTTAACTCGGGTCTATCATATTATCGTGTCAGGCGATCGGCGGGCGCCGATAGTCCACGCTGGTTGTTCGTTCGATGTTCAGCCGCTATTTACAGCACATCACTCGATCTCTGACGACGGTGCGACTCATAGCCACCGGGACCATACAAGGGCACAGCAATGACGCAGGTCGTGACAACATTGACGTCAGGCACGCAGAGACTTCATTTGAGAATGACCAGACTCAAGACACTTGGTTTCGATTGCCTGATACAGAGAGAAGTGACACGAGTCACAGAGGGACTCCGCCTGCCGCCTCTCCCGGTGGAGAGATCGATGGACTCTTTATTCATGTGCCTCGAGTAGACACGCTGTCGGTGAATGCCGGTCTCGGTGTTCTCTGTTGAAGAAAGACTCTGGATTTTCTGAGCTTATTGATTTGTCCACCTCAGTCTGTTCACGGCCACCACATCTTAGTACAAAATCCATCCGACTTACCAGAAACCCGAGTGAGTACATTTAGCAGTCCATCACGTCGCCATTCATCCATCGTAGATCCCGCAGAGTGCGGCACTTCTCTGTCATGAGAGAATAAACCGAATATACGATCAGAACATCGGTGCTATGGCAATGGTTTCAGAACGATAAACACAAGATGGAGCAAGCGGCAGATCGTCCAGTGCTCTGAGAAAGAGAAATGAAGAGCCTCATCTCTCAGCTGTTGTTACTGGAGTTGCGTTGATGCCCCGCCTAACAGCATGGAGGCGGACGCGTTCTGACCAATGCAGTTGTGCCCAACTCTTGTGCGTTCCAAACATTCACTCGAGTAAGCAGATTTTTGGGTGGCAGCAAGCGGCAGTTGTGCGTGCCGCCTCCTCACACGTATGTCTTGATGAGAAGGAGACAAAAAAAGGATATATACCTGCATACATGGCTCAGGGATAGCCGCATTGCAAACCATTCTTGCGAGGTCCAGCCCTCTCCATTGGGGACATTCAACAGTGACTCCTGAAGGTCTCGGTCGCCTCAACCGATTAGGAATTAAGGGCCTCCTCTGATCTGATCAGATCAGCCAACCGGGTTCACTCCAACGGGGCACAATTCTCCACTTTAGATGCAGATAGTGGAGAACGATTAAGGGCAGAAGGCTTACAGAAATGGTGGAATAATCTGCTCACTGGAGGACTGATATCAGCCTCCCAGATCATTCGAATATCTGGCAGAGGCGCCTGTCGATGACAACCTCGAGAATGGCCAGATATCGCCCATTGCCTGCCAGATCAATCATCTCTCCTCTCCTCTGTACGCAGGCGTGTGCCAAAATTCACCTGCGGTGTTCAGAGTCGGGGGGTAGCCAGCCGTCCCGACTAACATTCATGCTCCTGTCGGAACATCTCGCCTGCCTAAATACACTCGCCAGAGCGGTGGCCATCAGAATTGCGGCTGCGGCACTGTCTGAGGCGAGACTCCCACCGTGGACTTTTGCCACCAAGCGTAGAGTCTCCATGACGATTAGGCGTGATGGCAGCTGCATCCGAAGTATCGAGCACGCTAGTTTATTTGCCAACACTGGGTGCTCCCGAAGATGGCGTGGAACGCCGCATTGCACGCTTGGCGAAAGATTACGTAATCCACGATATCCGTAACGCTCGCCATTTCACGCCTTCTGCACTTGTTGGCGATATCGTCTCACAGATAAATAAGCGACACTTCACGCACACACCCGGGGAGTCTTCATCAAATGACACGCACGATCGCTCTATGCCGTCGGCGTTTTCCGTTACCGCAGTCGAACCGTACGCGACGCGATTAATGAGTTCATGCGACATTGCATCGTCGCCAGCACTCGCGACGGCGTTTCGATCGTCGCTACTGATCCCAATCCCGATGTTCCGAGGTTACCCGCACTGACGACGCAATCGACCGACCCGCACGAGGCATCGAGGGCAAAGGGTGGGTCAGGGATGTACAATCTTCGTGAATTTACCTCGCCCTGCCGATCTCATCGTCGCCGACTACGTCGAGAGATCTGATAAAAAGAGCACACTGTCACCGTCGAAATTACTCACTGGCGCAGAATCTTCCACGGCTCCATCGCTGTTCGACGTGTCACTCGAAATGACGTGCCATTCATCCTCACGAGGTGATCGCCACGCAGACCCTTCTAGCAAGGGCGGGTTGATGCCGAAAAATACACCAGTTCCAGTTCACTTCGCCGAGTAATGGGGCACGCGACTTCACTAGCCCCGCTGTCGCCGTTGGGCCAGCTTTTTGTCATGATCCCATGGGTGAATTGGACGTAGCCGAGTTGGGGTCGTGCCATCACATCACCCACCTCATTACAGTTTGATTTAATCAGACAAACATGAGCGTGATGGGGCTTGTTTGTTCAGCTTGCAGCAGCGTGGCAGCAGATTTGTGCGCAGCCACGAGGGGCCTTATTTTTGATTGGTGTCCTGAACGGGATTTTAGAGGAACCACTCCTAACCTCTCACTGAGAAGGTTGAGTTTAGCCTGAATGCAACCAATCGAACACACTCCATGGGCGCAGTTACTGACGCTGGCAGTTCTCCGGTTCACAAGGAAGTGGTTGTTATGGGCTCTGCCACCTGCCATCTCACCAGTCGCCTGGACTGCCGCCCATCCAAATGGGAGGTAGCACTTCTGGTGCTTGGCCCTCTAGACTGATCTGTCCAGAAACGGGAATTAGACCCCTGGAGACAGAGCGCATATACTAGCTAGCTGCCAGGTTGTGCATAGAATATGATGCAGGATTGCGATTAACTACGCCACATGGAACGACCACTGTCCTCAAAGTGCCATGGCAGCAATCAAAATCTCAACCTCAATCATACCATTGGAATTACGAACTTATTATTCTGGCGTGTCGAGGCAGCAAATGTCACAGTAAAGGTCTGGGTCGCCGCGAATGGGGCGTTACCGCCCAGTCACAGGTCACGTAAGCTGTTTTGCGAAGCACTCCAGCGCTCATCAAGGGCCAATACGATGAGATTTCAGCCATCTGACAGTCGCCCCCAGAGGTTTACTGATTACGACTTCTCAGTCCCACTGCAAGCTGGAAATATTCTATGATGTTGAATGATCTGAATAATGGCTTAATGTAACTCACTTCCCAGTGCCGCAGTACCCAAAGAATTGGGAGGGGAGACATCCGACCCAGCCTGCTCGGGCAGAGACACATCACCAGATGGGCGCACGCCTTAAAAATTCTTAACCGAGTCTGATACTGCACTAATGCCAGCCATCTTGCTCACAACGAAGCAAGTTGATAGCGGGGCGGTGAGTCATCCGTCTGGGTGGCGGCGCCTCAGCGCAGTAACGTATAGCTCCTCGCCTCGGCAAAATCTCACTCGGATTCAGCTCCCGAGCACATCTCTCCACGCCCCCACTTCCTTGAGGAAAGCCGTGACAGTCTCGAGAGCTCGACTGGACTCAGCAGTCCGAAGTCGAGAGGCCAAAGTGGGGAGACGGACTTGAGTGGAAACGTGTGGAATTGTGTCGTGGAGCCTGACAGCGGAGAAGCCACGCCTGTGGGGTTTGACAGAGGCTAAAGGACAGTGACAGTCGCTCAGACCCCCACTCCAGACTGAGTTGTCGGGAACACGCGCGTTACCTGCAACATCGGCGACAGGAGAAACGGAGAGAGCCTTCTCTGATCTGGAGCGGTGAGCCAGCCCGATCTCTGTCTTACCCCTGAACAGGGAATTGGGATGACAAAGTATGGTCCACCATGCTCACGCGCCATTCTATAAGAACAACAGGGGAATTCCTCTTCTTATATATGAACACTCTGGCGAGAGAATACGTGATAGAAGCGGCACGCTACGCGATGGCACACAGGAGACCCGATGGTTACAGCGTGTGAGCGCAACTGACCTTTCATTATGCGACGGTCTCGATGATCAGGTGCCGCTGATGGCGGCGTGGTGTTATTGACGACCGCCTGGGATAATATGGTGTCTTCAATCCTGACAGCACTCGCCAGCGATTTTCGGCGATAGGCGATCGCCAACGGCAACCGTGGTGATTCTCGTTGATACTCCAGCCGGCTAATTATGAATGGGCAACACTCGAAGATTAATCGGTCTCTGCGGCGAGCGTCGTGACTGCTGATCACGCAGCAGCCGAGTGCCGCGCAGAACCGCTGATCGCCCGCGAGAGGTCATCGACACTGCTTCCGAAACGCAGGCGATCGGGTCCGACCGCGATTTTCGTAGCTAGATGACGAAAGAACCATCGGTGAGCGGTCTGCGTCGGTCGGCCGCGCGTAATGCGGGCGAGGGAGCGGTCGGACGGAGGGGCGGAGCTCGCGCGTCAAAAACAGTTATATTTGCCATTCGTGTGGACCCAGCGCTCAGCCTTCTTCAGAATCTCTTAATAATGTTAGCGTGTTAATGGCGTGTTTACGGCCCGCGTCCGGTACCGGAGGTGCTCGGCTTGAAGAGTCGAACCGATCAATGACCACCGCTCTTCGCACATCCCCAATTTCGAATCCTTCATCTCGACTTGGTCAGACGTATTACCGGCACGGTATTGATCGTCGGAAAGCACTTCATCCAGCCTGGCGCGCTGGTTACGGCGCTGAAGGCGCCATCCAGCACAAAATACCCGCCCACGCGTGGATATTGAGTGCCAGGTGCAGCGAAACGGAGGCCTGGACCGGTGGTAACGATAGTTCGACGGCGAGTTGCCGCGCCGATACCAGCAGTAAAGCCGTTGGTCCGCCAGGTTTGCGCCGTCGATTTCACCGACGCGAAGGGCCACAATCGTGGGCAGGTACTGTTCGTGCCGAATAGTCGACAGTTCAATACACGCAGAGCGATCGCATCCGGTCCTCGTCACCGTACTGACTCCGTGATGTCCTGCCTGGTGCCGCCGGGTGGCCATGTCGGGCCATCTACAGCGGCAGACGACCGCCGCCAGGCCGATCGCCACACGAGACCATACGCAGGTTGCGGCGGTAGCCCAGCGCCGTGATTCATACAGCCTTGGTGTCGTCTGGGACTCACGATATGGCGTCCTCAATAAAAAGTACCCACAGGTCTGGCTGCTTGCCGAACATGCCGACAGGGCGGCTATAAATCTGTAGATTTACTGCAGACGCCTCGGTCTATCACAGGTGAATAACGACAAATTATCGTCACGGTGCTTAAGCGTTGACCAGGGATGACTGTCGCGACCGGACATTGTGGTAGCACAACGTCGGGAGCGGCGCAGAACAGTACCTTCCAATCACGGTGCACTGGGGTCACTGCGGCAGCAGACATATCCTCCTTCGACTCTTCCATTCATAATCGCCAGCGATCCCCGATCCCTGGTTATTGATGGTAGCGGTGTTTCGATGCACGCAGTATAACACTTTCAGAAATGAGTCATTGCCGGAGAATAAAGAATGTACTGACACGAGCTGCTTAATATTCCACTGACGACAATTGGGATCTCTGCTGGAATCGATCCGTACGAATCGGGAGTCGGCTCACGAATGAAACTGGCTGACTGGAGCCGGCCGATCGTCGATCACTACTGTACATCATGGTACATTGCCGCGTCGCGGGATCGCCATTCAACAGCTTTTGACTGACTGAAAAATAGCTGTGCCGCACCTCTCGGCGGAGCCAGAAGCGGAGCCAGAACTCTCCATCACGACAAACAGTGCCAGTGCCACGTACTCACCGTGCATGGCTGAAACAAGCACACTGAAGCGAGCATCTGAGCAGTAGGAACTCCTGATGAGCCTGGGCTGCCCGGCCGGTGGGGAGTTCCAGCGTGATTTAGAGTCGTGACAGCTGGAGTTTGACATGTTCCGGTTGGCCTTGAGGAATAGTCACCTCGAGGTCGTCTGTGCCTCGTGCCAGGCCCACTCAGCCTCAAACGCTCAGGCGCAGAGCGGCGCCTGGGGCGAGCAGGCTGGCTGGGCGCCACTTCCTGGCGTGGGACACAGGCTTGAGTGTCCAAGGTGAAGAGCCAAAGAGATGCCCAAAAATGTTGGCAAAACACGGTCTCAGCCTGCAGGTTGATCTTCAGGCCCACTTAGGTTGGGGTGCCTCGAGGGCAGCTGGCCCCAGCCTCTGCCGGCCAGAGAACATTATGCCGATGCTCAGAAGAGAGCAAAGGACAACAGCGATTCAGCTGCCCGTGAACCTCCGGGGTATTTCATCCGACAGACGCACTGCAGGCGAACATGACAGGAGCTAAGCTGAGGTGGTGGTGGTAGGAAACCATGTTATATACACTTCATAATGTTAGGAGAAACATTAGTGATCCTAGGAACACATCATCAAAGACGTGGAAAAGAAACGTAATATCATTGCTTAACATAATAATATGAAAGGCTACACAAACGCTTAATATGAATACTTCATCATCGTCAACGTCAATTGTTGCACAGGCAAGGTTGGAGTTCTGGTCAATCGGCCCCGCTGATGCGGCGCGATGATGTTCCAGCCGTCGGTATGGAGAAAATTCCCGCAAGCCGATGGTCACCGGGCCCACCTGCCTCTGATGTGGTGACAGACTATCATCGGTGGTGCCTGGGATTGCCCACCGACACCTTGGCCTGGCTGGCCTGTTCTACCCGGGGGTTTCCGTCACCACATTAATCACGCCACCCATGGCAAAATTGCCCCAGAGGCCGCATTTCGCCCCGCGCACTACTTCCACCCGTTCGATGTTCTCCAACGGAACTTCGCCCCAATAGAGCCATCCGCCGTAGCCGTCGCCCATAGCTGCGTAGCTGCCATCGACGAGGACAAGGCGCGACTCGCGCCCCCGGCCCGATGCCCCGCAAGCTGACCCCTGGGCTTCGTGGATCCTGCGTGGCGCAGTAGACGAGACTGCTCGAGCGGCGGAAGGCGAAGCTGGGAATCTGGCGGAGAAAATCGTCCAGGACGAGCATGGGCGATTAAGGTAGATGATTTCTTTTGAGGATGGTGACATTGGCGGATGCCCGGCTTCTGTATTCCCCGCGGGTCCCCAGAATGACGACAGGCTCGGATCTCAAGGACGTCATCCCCGGCGCCCTTCATGGCCTTCAGGGTGGGTCCGACGTGGACTCCGCCTGGGCAAGGCGTGGCAACGGGAGCGGAACTCAGCATCAGGCACAGGAGCAGCCACACCAGCCTGGTCCCTTTCGTCTCACAGTGCAAGCCGGCTCACGCACAGAGTGCCCCATTTCTCCAAATGCCGATGCACACGCAGTCTGTCGCATCAGATAGAGAACGGTTCATCTCCGATGGCGGGTCAAACAAGTAGCGGGGAAGAGAATGAGTAAGTTCGACGACGGTCATGCCTTTAGAGAAGCTTTTGCGTGGACATCCTCTGTTGCCTTTCGCGTAATCCATCGCGAGGATCGTGAACGGCTCCTGGCCGGGTGACGTCATGACCCCGGTGCGCGACGGTGCCCTAGCTGGGCAACGCCGCATCATCTGGGGTTTGCACTTTGGCTAGCCACTCGGACCGATGCTCCATTACAGCCCGAGTCCGCGGGACACCACCAGGCGCCTGGCCGACCCAAAGACTTCTTTCTCGATCGCCGTTCGTACCACCCGGATGTTGCCGCGCCTCAGACTCTCATTCGCTTGCCGTTGCTCCAGTCATCGGATGGAATAATTTTGAGGTTCAATCTTTGGCTGGGCGAAAAACCTCGGGATGTCTTCTGGCCCATACACGGCGTAGGTGGGCATCAAGTCGTTGCTGATCCCTTTGCTCTTCTTCTATATCAGCGCTTTCACCTGTGTTGATCCGAACGCAGCACTCGGCAGGGAGGGGACTCCGCCTGGGAGGACCAGCTGCCCTCAGGTAACTTCAAGCTTCGAGATCGTTTTCGACGCGAAGTGGTTGCTGAAGGTCGCCCTCTGGCTGGGGGTCATTGTTTTCACCAACTGACGCACGAGAGACTCAGGCTCGTCCTCTTGCTTCACGGACGCGGGGACAGCTCTCGTCGCTACAAGCGGCATGGTCCCCACACCAGGAGGCACCACTCGTAGCCCGGCCAGCGCAAATGTAACTCACCCCAGAGCATCTCGCCTGAGGAAGCATCTCGACTGATAAGAGGAGGAGAGGGTATAGAACGGGAGGTGAACTGGAAAAACCACCGAAGGCATTAAGCGCGTAGGTTGGATTGGGAGAGAAAGCATGCGCTGGCGGGTCCTGCGGCCTGACCGAGCTTAGTGCGAAACGTTGCCTGAATGACTTCAGGTGATGACGCACCCGACCTCCAAGGCAACCGGAACGTGTAGGTGTCGTTCGGGCAAACCGCTGTCGTAGGGTAATGTTGGTGACTGCTACAAAACCTTCGTTTCCCCACCGGCGGACGAAGATCGCCCAGACCATCGAGGATCCTCCGCCTGAATCGCCATCGCCCAGACCGGATGAAGTTCGCTGACGCAGCTATGCGCGCAGTCGAGGCCGACCATTCCCGTCACGATGGCATATTTTCCATTTATCATGTCGAGAGGTGCCGAACCCGCTTCTGCGCAGCAACTTTGTCCAAGCGGAGAAACTCCGCAGGGTCCAGCGGAGACACGCCGGGCTTTCTTCGCCGCAGGCTTGCGCCGCCGTCCGGCCTGATCAGACTTATCCACGGGGCCGTATGGAATGACTCCCACCATGGTGTAAATGAAAGATCGATGGTTTCGTCCGGAATCAGCTTCAAGTCCGAGCACGGTTACACCTGTCGGCGCATTGTAGGTTGCCGGTGATCGGGTCAACAGTTTCATTCGATGCGGCCAACCCGACTCCCGGATTGTTTGATCGGTTCCGGCCGCTTTGAGTCAGGAGGTCCCAATTGTAGTCGTCGTCCGTCCCCGGAGTAGAGCAGGGGAGTTCCGCCAGTAGATCGTTCCTTCATAGGTCGCCTTCGCCCAGTTATGATGTCCAGTGCCACAATTCCCGAAGCTAGTTAGTTCTCCAACAGCTGACTCGGCTGCATTGAAGCCGCTCGCCTGGTCGGTTGTGGGCCTCTGCGTGGTGCAAGGAGGAAGATAGGGCCCGGGGAGTACGTGGCCAGGGAAGGTCACGAAGCCGCCGCTACCATCACTGAACGCGTCCCGCCGGGGACGAAAAAGGCATGACGCAGGGTTGGAAGAAAGTGGGGATCGTTTAACTGCGATCCCCACTGCGGGTTGAGGAGAAGCTCCATTATCATCAGCGGCGTTATGAATGATGAGGTCGAAGGGGAGGATATGTCTGCTGCACGGTGACTTCTGGTGCACCGGGTGGTTACAGCCCGGAGGGTGGAGCGGGGCATGGCGGAGAGATACCACTGCAGTTATATTTTACAGGTGTTCCGCTTGCTCTTGACGTTCCCAATGACCCGCTACAAATTGTCCGTTTTGCATATCATTTTCGAATACCAGACAAAACCCTGAGGATCAGTACTGCTAAACACCGTGACATACGATAGTTTATCGTTAAAATTCACCTGTGATAGATCGGGGGCGGTCCCTTCCTTAATAAATCTACAGATTTACCATAGCCGCCCCCTGCATCGGCATGTTCGTATAGTAAAGCAACCAGACCTGTGGGTACTTTTATTGAGGACGCCATATCATTGAAGCGCCGTGACGTCGTATGTTGACCAATACCGAGTGTTTGGCCCGACCTCCAGCTGAAGTTCAGTAGATCATATCGCTTGAAGCTATCGTAGCCTTAAATTGCATGGTGGTCTGCGTGTGGGCGATCGGCATGAATATAGCAGAGTCGTCACGCCACGCGGCTTCACCCTGCTGTAGGTCCCGATGGCCCTGACCCTTGGCCACCTGGTAGCACCAGCACCAGATGGGGACATCTGGCTGCTGCGGATCGGGCACGGTGTGACGGGACTGGACTTCTTGATCGGCGTCTGCTGATGTGTGAGCTGGTGGCTTCGATCAGAACCGACTCACCTGTCTCTTGCCGGCACGAGACGAATCCGGTTCGTGCCCTCGGCTTCCACCCGATAACTGTCCCCGGCCCGACGACCACATCCCGGCCCTTCGCGTCGGTGAAATGCACGGCCTGCGTCAGCGACACCGTAGGCTCCTGCACCTGGCCGGGATGGCTGTTCAGCCTCCGCTGCTGGGGTCGGCGCGGCGCTCCGGCGTCGGCTGCCCGTCAGACCGGACTCGTCGACCACCCCACGAGCAGGGCCACACCCAAGGCCCCTCCCACGACCACTCACGAAGCTGCTGCCTGGCACTCAACATTGTTACACTCATGGCTTACCCTGATTGATTAGATTGGGCGAGTGTCGCGTAATCGCGCTGGGTCCATACGATCAGCGCCTTCAGCGCCGTGAGACCAGCGCAGGCCCGGATGGAGTCTTCGCTTCCGACGATCAACGCCGGCGTGCCGGTGAGCTGGCTGATCGAGTCTGTGAGGAGCTGATGGATGAAGCGAAAGGTTCAACGAAGTAGGGGGATGGTGCGAGAAGGAGAGCGGTGGATCGTTAGTCGGTTCTTGACTCTCAAGCGAAACCCTCCGGTGCTGCCGAGATGTGCGACCTTCCCAAACACCGATGCGTGCGCCCGCCAACGGTGGTAAGGATACGAGAGAAATGAAGCATTGCACTTAGTGGCACACTATTTTTGACGCGCGAGCTCCGGTACCCCCGCCCTACCTCCCGTCCTGCAGGCCTTCTTGCTCGCGCTCTTCTTCTTGCGCTTCCCAGATCGGATCGGCGTGAGCCAATTACCTGCAGCCCACGCGCGCGACTCCCATCGTAGAACCGACCGCTTCGAGACCCCGGCCGCCGGGCAACAGCAAGCACGACGTGGGGGAACTTCTCGTCGTCGCTTGACGTACCAAGGCAATCGGTTCCGACGATGTCGTGCCTGATGGGTGATGCTGAGCGCATCCACCGCCATGGCCGTGCCGTGTTTCAACGGCGTCCAGCTTCATAACTGCGATGGTCCTCCGGCCTGGACCCGGTAGGTTCCCGCCTGAGACGACGGTGTCGGTGGCCTGCGGCGTCGTGAAGTGCACGGGGCGATCCAGCGAGACGGTATCCAAGGCTTCTGCGCGCAGCAGCGTCGAGCACTCGCCGTGCCGGCTCGGCAGATTCCACCGGTCCCGATGGCTCCGCCAGAGCCGATCTGGTAGAGGCTGCCATAACCAGCAACATGCCCGAAAAGTAGAGACCGATTAATGTCTGGTATTGCGCATGGTGGAATTATCCCTGATTGTGAAGGTAAAGGTGACCAGCTTTTTGTACCACCTACCATGTTGGGTCCTCAGCGCGCGAGGGTGCGGTTCTGCGTCGTTTGGCGTAACCCTATATCCACACGCCAGGCCGAAGATGTGCTGGCGCAGCAGGTCGTGGACTGCGTGCGGACTCTGTCGGGATCTCAAGGCGATCGGGCAGGCACGCCGCCAGTTTGTCCGTCGATGGAGGCGGAACAGCGCCTTTGAGCAACACCACGCCGCCATCCGTGCTGGCATGCGCCTGATCGAATCAAGACCGTCGTCGTCTGGGATCGCATGTGAAGGCCGTTGCGCTCTACACGCTGTAGCCATCGGGTCTCCTGTGCTATGCGTAGAAACGTCTCAATACCGCTTCTATCGATAGTTTGGAGCCTCGATGGCCTTGTGTTGCTAAAGTCATGCATTTCAGGCTCACACTATATAAGAAAGAGAATACCCTGTTAATTCCCTGTTCTTATAGAATGGCGCGATACCATGAGCACGCATAAACTGGCGTGGAATGGCTCTTCCCGCCGATTGACCGCCAAAAACACGATGTCTCTGTCATCCCAGATATTCCTGTATTTTTCCCTGTTCCAGGGAATTCAAGACAGAGACAAGTTGGCTCGAGACTGGCTCCACCCTGGCCAACCAGTCTGGACAAGAGAGAAACATTCTCCGTTTCTCGGAGATTGTCGCGATGTTTCGCCAGGATAGCGCGCGCGTGTTCCCCGTGTCCGTCCCCATCTGAAGCAACTTCTCGGGTGATTGGGCAGGGTCTCTCTGAGCGGCCCTGTCGCAGTCCCTTTTGCCCTCTGTCAAATGGGACTGCGGGTTCAAATGACTGTCCCCCCGGCCACAGAGTCTTCAGCGCCGTGAGGTACTCTCCGCCTATCGGAGAATGCGACAAAGCTCCGCAGACGTTGGGTACACGTTTCCAGCGCACTGGCCCCCTCAAGTCCGTCTCCGGCAGCACGACTCTCTCGGCTGCGACTACTTATTCTCCTGAGTGGGAGTTTCGAAGTCCATTTTGCGATCGGAAAGATACCTCGAGTTCGAGTCCTGTCCGTCCTCAAGAGGAGACAAAGATGGGCATTGGAGAGAGATTATGCCGAAGCCCACCTTCAGGAGCTGAATCGGAAGTGGATTTTGCAGAAATCCAGATTGAGAAAGGGCTAACTCCTGATGCATATCAATAAGCTGAAACCGACGAGTAACCGAGTCATAGTTCGCTTAGGCTGGTAGTTGAACTTGCTCGCGCATACTTCAGATCTAACTTTACTTCGTTGTGAGAGGCAAAAATGGCTAACGTGGATACGAATATCGGAACTCAGTTAGAATTTTAAGGCGATGCGTTGTCTGGCGATTATTGGAGGAGTGATCGGAACATTATGGGAACCTGCCCAGGGCTGGGCACTAGATCCTAAAGCTGGCGAGATGTCTCCTCTCCCAAGTAATGGCACCCCATATTAAATTCTTTGGGTATTTCGCGAGCGCGCGATGGATGGAGTGGGAAGTGGGGAGATTACATTAATGATATTTCAGATCATTCCAACATCGCGTGGATCGGGGGAAAGTATTTCAAAGCTAAGTCTCCAAAGCTGCCAGAAATGAAGAATGAAGTCGATAATCAGTATGCGATGGGAACTGTTTTGACGAAAGCATTTAAACCCAAGGAGCGACTATCAGGCAAGATGGCAGTAGACGATCGCGATCAGACCGTACAGACCGCCGGTAGCTGAGCATGTGGCAGCATTTACCCACTCGATGAGCCTTACTGGAGTGCCCTCACAACACGTGCATCATTAGGCCCATCATAAATTGCAGTGACACCTGGAACAAATTGATCGACGGGGCACTCCAAAGGCGGCAGTCAACGCCCCGATTCATGCAACATTCCCAGGCGTGCCCGGTGGCAGCGTCATTTTTGCCGCCCTCGACACTTGTGAAATAATAAGTTCGTAATTCCCAATGGGTATGATTGGGTTGGATTTGATTGCTACCATGGCACTTTTGAGGACTGTAGTGGTCGTTCCATGGCTTGGTATGTAGAAAGGTTGCGCTCTAAGTTAATCGCAAATCAGAGGCTCATCGCTGTTCCCTCAAGCCATTATGCCTGCAAAAGCCACAGAGGAGGAGACGCGGCATATGCTGGCGGAAAATAACAAGCATATGCAGCTCATATGTTCGTCTCCGGAGTTCATTGGAATTTTCTCCTGTTTCTCTGGACGGATCGGAAGGAAATCTAGGGGCCAAAAGTTTACCCGCCGTGAAGGCGAGGTACCACGCTATTGGCAAAAGTGTCCTCAAAAGATAGTGACACAGGATATCCATTTAAGTGAGATGGGCGACAGTCCAGATGGGCGACCCAATAGTGAGGCTATGGCGGAATCGCAGTTTCTCTAAAAGCAACGTGGGCCGTGGATTCCACCTCCAACAACCACTCACTGTGACAGAGAGGGCTTAGCCAGCTCAAGCACGTCAATGGCTAAATCTCTGCGCCATGGAACTGTGTTCTGTCCGTGAACTGTACCCGCGAGGGCGATTCCAGGCTAAGCTGCCAACGCTTTCACGTCAATTCGGAAGGTTAGGGAATTGGTTCCCTCTCTTAGAAAATCCCCGTTCCGGGACACCAGTAAAAATAAGGCCCCCTCATTGGCTGCCTTTCTTGTCTTCATCTGCTACCACGCTGCTGCCAGAACAGGACAAACAAGCCCCATCCATCCCCATCATGGTTTGTCTGATTCGTCGTTTTCTTGTGGGGTTCGTTGTCTGCGGTGGGTTGAGTGTGGCGCGATTCAACTTTGTAAACCGCCGGTACGATCATCCAATTCACGGAATGGGATTCATGATAAAAGCTAGCTAACGGCGACAGCGGAACATTGTGGCGAAGTCGTGCCCCATTGCGGCTTCGGCTTGCTCCAGTGGGAGCCCCTGGAACTGGATCGACCGGTCAGTGACTTTCGAGAGTTGCGCCACGACTTCCGGCATCGTCAGTTCATCGCCCGCCAGATCAGATGGCCTGCCCTGAGAAAATCATTTGATCGCATGAAGACCGCCGCGTGGCATCACCTCGTGAGATGGAATGGCACGTCGGTCAGGATGACACGATCCTTGAACAGCAGTGACGCCTTCAATAGGAGGGCCCGCTGATTGTGGAGAAGATTCTGCCACCAGTGAGCCGGGAGAATTTCTGGAATCACGACGGTGACCCAGGTGTGTGGCTCTTTGTCCAAGATCTCCTCGACGTAGTCGAGGAGGGAACTCACGATGGATCGGTAGGGCGAGGGTAGGATCACGAGGTTGATGCCGCATCCCCACTGGGCCCACTGCATTTCGACTCTGGCCGTGATACTCGGATCTACGTCGACTAACACCCCTCGAATGTCTCCTGGTCGGCTTCGGGCAAAGTCGAGCGCGCGGACGACGGCAAGGTTCATCTCGCTGACTGGAATGAGGATGAGACTGCGGCGAGGCTTCGGAGGGCGGCTTCCTCGTCGGTCGAGTGCGATCTGGTCGGCGACCTCCTTATAGTGCAGGTGAATGCCTCGGAACATCATGATCAGGATTGGGATCAGTATGATGACGATCCAGGCGCCGTGCAGAAACTTGGTACTGGCGATGATCGCGGTCGCAATGGCGGTGGCAATCGCGCCGATGCCGTTAATGAGAATTTTCTTCAGCCAATGAGGTCCGCGCGTGCTCAGCCAGCGACGGACCATGCCGACTTGCGCGAGGGTGAACGAGAGAAACACGCCGACGGCATAGAGCGGAATCAGTGCGTGGGTGTCACCGTCGAATACGACGATGAGGAGGCACGAGAAGACTCCCAGGATGATAATGCCATTGGAGAACACGAGACGGTCGCCTAAGTGTTCCATCTGGTGGGGCAGATAGCCATCGCGGGCCAACAAGGATGCGAGGCGTGGAAATCCGGCGAAGGCGCTGTTCGCCGCGAGGACCAGGATCAACATCGTGGACACCTTGCAGCAAATAGTAGAGGAATCCTTCGCCAAAGATGGCGCGTGCAACCTGCGAGACCACGGTTTCATCGTCTTTCGGGAGCACGCCCAGCGATACGCCATCGTACTGATGCCGAGGAAGAGTACGCCGAGGACGAGCGCCATCGCGATCATCGTCATGACGGCATTCTTCGGTGCCGGGTGGCGAAAGGCCGTCACGCCATTCGAAACGACTTCCACGCCGGTGAGTGCCGTGCAGCCCGATGAGAAGGCTCGGAGCAGGAGAAACACCGACACGGATTCGACCGCGGTTTGCGTGGCCACGCTCTGGGAGACCACGGGGGTGAGTTGTCCAAACAGAAGTTGAAATGTTCCGACGGCGATCAGGAGGAGCATGGTCCCAATGAACATGTAAGTCGGGACGGCAAACACTTTCCCCGACTCTCGCAACACCGCGCAGGTTGACCAGGAGCACGAGCACGATGGCACACACGCCGAATACCGTGCGGTACGGAAGGAGAGAGGGAATGACGGAGGTGATCGCGGCGATGCCCGCCGCCACGCTGACGGCGACGGTGAGGACATAATCGATCATCAACGAGGCCGCGGCGGTGAGTCCTGGCCATTCACCGAGGTTCGCTTTCGACACGATGTAGGCGCCGCCACCACCGGGATATTCGAAAATGATCTGGGAGTAGGAGCGTGTCAAAATCGCAAGCAGGAGGATGATTACGAGGCTGATCGGAATGGAGAAATACGCAAAGGCCAGACTGGCTGGAATGAGGACCAGGAGGATTTCCTCCGTGGCGTAGGCGACCGAAGACAGGGGGTCGGAGGCGAATACGGCCAGGGCGAGGCGTTTCGAGAGCCGTTGGTGGGCGGTTTGAGCCGTCTTGAGGGGATTCCCAACCAGCCAACGCTTCACAAACATAATCGTTATTATCACATATAAGGGGAGGCGTGCGCATCGAAGGAGAGGTGTTGTGCCCCGTTTAAAATGTAGACAGTTAGCTTAGATAGATGGATGCAGGAAACCCACTGAATTTATTCAATACCCATGGTTAGAGGAAGACAGCCGAGGCCTTTTCCAGAGAGTCACGAGCGAGTGTCCAGGATGTCCCCTGAGAAATGGAGAGTCTAAGAGGGCTGGATTCTCTGCAAAATGGATGGTTTGCAATGATCAGTGAACTGTCCACAATTAAGCGGGGCAGTACAGGTAACTCCAGCTATCCCACATGCTACTCCCGCTCATAAATGAGCACGGTATTTGTCCACGTAGGACTGCTGGTGTGAATGGGGAGTACAGCACGCACAGCTAGCTTACGCGCCTTACGCGGCCTTACTCGCTGCGTTCCAAGTCACTAGCTTACTCGGGGGTAGATGTTTGGAACGCACAAGTTGGGCACAACACGCGACGTTAGGGAGCGTCCGCCTCCATGCCTTTGTTAGGCAGGGCATGCTGCAACTGTGGCGTTCCATGCTGGATAGCCTCCGAGTAAATAATAACCTTGAAGGGGTTGAGCTCTTGGTATTTCTCTTCTGCTTCAAGAAAGCCATCTTCCTCAGCTCCTGCAACTTGGCACTGGACGGATGTTGAGTCAGTGCCCATGTCGTTGTGCGTGCCGCGAGTGCGTGGTCCCCGCTCGCCAGCATGTTTTCAATAGCACTGACCAGCTGTGGTTCTGAACGCTCTAAGTAGTGCGTCAATAACAAACCGAACTCTTCCTGACTCAGATGGTCCATGCCTTGAAGGTCGGGCTGCCAGTAGCCGATGTTCTGATCGTATATTCGGTTTATTACATTCTCTCGCATGACGAGAAAGGGGAAGTGCACCTCGGGATTCTGATGGATGAATGGCGGCATCAGATTTTGATGATGGATCGCCGCTCGGCTCATGCCATTCCAGGTATCCTTCAGAGTTTCTTGGTAAAGCCATTCGAGATGGATTTTGAGATTAGCGAGCATGCCTCCAGTACTCAAGATCCGCGTGAGCGGCTCATGCCCGTGGAGCAGGTGCTTGGGGTTTAAGGAGACCACGACATCAATGGCTGCGAAAAGTCCCGGAGATCGCCCTCTTCAACGAAGGGAGCGCCGAGATACGGCATGATGAAATCACCGACGAACAGCGTGTCGTGCTCAGGCACATGAATAAAGAGTCCATCGATCGTTTCTCCACCGGGAACCGGAATGAGCGCAAAGCGAGTCCCTCCTACGGTGATTTCGGTACGCTTGCCGACGGTGATATCGGGCTTGAAATCAGAAATGAACTCATCTTTAAAATCGTCGCCAAAAAGTAGCGAAATCCTCGCGTGCCTGGGCGAACGATCTCCAACTCCTGACGATAGTTGTCCCTGGCGTAGAACTTCACCTGCGGACCCAAATCGTGGAAATAACGGTGCCCGCCAATATGGTCCCAGTGGCTATGAGTCACAAATACCGTCGTCAAGGGGGAGGTCAGGGACGCGATGTCGCAGGAACTCGTAAGCGGCCTGGGCCGCGTCGGGCCGGGTGCCAGCGTCGATGGATATCAGCTCCTTGCCGTCCTTTGACACGATGAAGTAATACTCGGTGAACTCAAACCCGACAGATTAAAGATCTTGCCGGGAACGATTTCTCTTAATCGCTTGGGATGGAACGTAAAGCCTTTGGTGGCATTGACCGCATACGGCGTAGTCAGTGTGATTGGTTTGTTGAAGCCGTCATAGCCGCTCAGGTGCAAATAGGCTTGCGCCTGTGGTTGATCTTTGGCCCGATCGTATAGCACGGCCAGGTGATAGTACGGCTCGCGCAGCCAACCGTCATGGGGTGCCTTCGCGATGTTGTCCACACACCATTTGAGATCGGTCAAGGCGGCGTCGGCCTTGTTGAAACGATCGGGGAGCTGCGCATATACAACGCCTATCATCCATCGTACGAGAAAGTATTCGTTCTTGGTGAGAACCCGCGCGTGCTCTAGGATCTCGATCGTCTGATTCACCCAAGCGATTCGACTCAATAGGGGCACCTGATTGGCATAGGAGGCGCGCAGGACGCCCAAGGCGCTCAAATATAACCCTGTTTGCTCGGGAGAAAGCTGCCCTTCGTGCTTTTGCAGGAAGGATTCGAAGAACGCGATGGCGGCGTGCTGCTGGTTGGCATTCATGAACTGCTGCATCAAGAAGGCGACGAGCTGAGGCTCAGTAACAGGACCGGCCTGATGCAGCGATTTCAGATACTCCAATTCGGCGTTGTACGTTTGAGATGGAGAAGGGGAAGTTGTTGTACAGCCGCTTCCGAGCAGGATAGCCGCAATCAGAGAAATGGTAGTAATCGTGAGAGAGCATCTATTAGGTCTTAGCATGGTGCTTCCTCCTGAATGGGATTGAAAGGGTGAGCTTCATCGGCCAGGGTCCGGTAAAGAAGGGTGTTCCTCTGATCGGCAGAAGAACGTCTCATATTGTATTCGACGATCCGTAGTGCGAAGGGTTGCAAGCGTAGCCGTTCGAGGCGTATACGTCGCTCTCGATTCATTGAAGGTCCGGACGCCACCAGTCTGGAATTCTGTTTGAGGGTTCACCGTAGCTTCCATTACGATCGCTTTGAATGGATTGCACTGAGATTAACCGGTCATCAATCGCTGTTCTACTGGTTTATCGCCACAAGGAGACTTGAGGTTTTTCCGACATCGATATCATTATCGACCCGACTCACCGAGGGTTCGTCGGACCAGCCGCCGCCGAAGGCTCGGTACGTGGAGAAGAAATCGGCACCCGACAGGTTGCCGTGCCTCTTCTCTGGGGTTCGTGCGCCGAAACATCGGGTCTCCTACAAACGGGGGCCGTCCGCCATTTCTGCACCCACTTTGATCGTATGAGCTTGTAGGCGAGCCAGCCAGCGAACAGTAGGCCGATCAGCGGTCCGGCGATGGACCGCACCAGATTCTGATAATCGATCATGTGTACCCGCAAGAGATACTGCGGCCGCCTGAGAAGATTCTGCTTCTCCGAGGCGATGATGACCCGATACAGGCCCTCGTCCAGCTTGACTACGCTCCTGAGCACGCCGTCCGGGTGGGTGCTCGGACGTACATCCGCCACGATCTCACCCTCTGCCTCATTCGTGCCGTTTCCCTCATGACCCGCATCCCAACCGACCCGTTGCGTAGCGCTGGGTCCACAAGGTCCACGACCAGGAACGTCTCACCCTCCTGAGGAATCTCCGTGCAGTATTGATCTTTAGTCCGTATTGGGGCTGATAAGCACTGAAATGCACCATGCCTCACCCTGCCAGGCGCACGCAGGGGTCCTGTTCCATATCGGCGCTCGCCATGTGCCGCGGCGATGCCGGGGTGATACAGTACTGCAACAAGCAGGAGCCCCGTCGCGCCTACCCTGTCACTTGCCTAATCATGGCAAACCCTCCTTTTTGGACCGTGAGATGATCCGCCAATCGATCCGTCCACGATGACAGAGCTTCGTGCTCGGTTGTCAACGCCTGAATAGATGCGACCACGGACGAGGTGATACGCTTGTGCGCAGCAATCACTGGATCGACAATGGCCCCACAGCTGAGGCAACGCCATCCGGTAAACTCATGATCACTCGACCAGAGTCCGTCAAGATCTTCAAACTTCTCATGCACCATCAATCCATCGCAGCGTAGGCACGTCATTGGGTACCTCTTTCCCTGACGGGATCTTGCGTCTGATACTCCGCACCCTTTTCTTCCCCACCTCGGCCAATGGGGCTGAAATGCGCTCATGCCCAACATGATCAACAGAACCATCCCCACCGTAAGCTAGCAAAGAGAAGATTGTCGTAAATGTCATGTGGTCCATGCTTGTACACTCTTCCTTTCTTCTCGCTCATCCTTCACTAAGGTTTGTTCCCAATCGAACCGGCTTCTCTGTCGTCGAGTCGTTTCCGTATAGCTGTGAGGACTTCAGGGTCATGACCAAACAGATACCTCAAGACGGCGGGCGACCCACCGAGGGCTCGCCTGACCAGCCGCCGCCAAAGGCCCGATAGAGGGAGACCAAGGCTACGCGCACCGCAGTCTCGGCCTTGGTGCGCTCGTCGCTGGTTGAAAGCCTTGTCCGCTGAGCGTCGAGTACCGACAGGGAAGTCCACAGCTCCGCGCTGATAGAAGGCGTGGGCGTGGGCGTGGATCGTTCCGCCGCCGTCTCGGCCCGGACCAACTGATCGCGGCGCTCCAGGGCCGCGGTATGCGCGACGTAGGCGTTTTCCGTGTCCTCCAAGGCGAGAAGAAAAGTCTTCTCATAGTTGGCCGCGACGTGATCGAGCCGCGCATCCGCCGCAGTGATATGCGCTTTATGCGACCAGCATTGAATATCGGTGCCGTGAGACCCGACCCAAGCGTATACACACTTTCTGCCAGACTCGGAAATCCGCCGACCGCCAGTGCACCGACCCCGCCGCTCGCCGACAGGACGAATTTCGGAAACAAATCCGCTCGCGCCGCACCGAGTCCGGCTGGCGGCCGCAGTGACTCGGTCTGTGCAAGCCGCAGATCCGGCCTCTGCTCCAGCACAACTCGAAGGCAGGAGCCTGGGGATACTCGGCAGGGTGACAGGCAGCGGCATGAAATGAGTCAATCGCTCTCCAAGCTCGCTGGGGTTTCTCCCAACAGGACACTGAGTCGATGGATCAAGTTTTTCGCCGTGCTTGTCAGGACTGGCAGCGTACCTACCGTATTGTGCAGCAGCGTCTCCTGACGGGCCACATCCATGTCATTCACCAAGCCGGCTTTATAGAACGTTTGCACGGCTCTCAAGCGTTCCACGCTGAACCTCAATGTTCTCCAGCAGGATGTTGGTACGTTGCTGTATCCCCCGCAGCTCCAGATAATTCGTCGCCACCTGGGCCAATAATCCCACCTGTACCCCATGCCGAGCCTCCTCGGTTCCGGCAGCCTGAGCACCCATCGCCTCAGCTTCGAAGATGCTCTGGCACCGAAGACATCTACCTCCCACCGGGCAGCAAGACCGCCGGTGATGACATTGGCGGTGGGTGTGACCAGCTCTATGCCCCTGGTTACCCGGTACCGCGATGATTCTGTCTATCCGCTTTTCTCGGCCGCCCGATAAAAGAAATCAATACTGGGGTACAGTGCTGATTCCGCGACAGTGACCATAGCGCTTGGCCTCGCGAACGCGAGTCGGTTGCAGTTCTGAGATCGTGGTTGGTGGCCAGTGCGTGGTCGATCAGGTCGTTCAGCATGGGATCGCCGAACCCCTTCCACCATTGGCTGAGATCCTTGGACGTTGAGACCGGTTGCGTATCTGAGGCGTTATGCCAGCGTTCCGGAACTATGAGTGGCGGCGACGCGGTCGCTGACGCGCGTCGGCGTGCAGCCGTTCAGCCCCAGCAGGGCCAGTGACAAAACCATCATTGAATGCCAGGCTTTCATGCGACACCTCCCGGAACAGCAACCGGCTGTTCCTCTGGCGTACCATTATGTGTTGGATAAAACAGCAGCGCAGTCTCTGGGCTCTTCGCCTGAGGCGTCCGTTCGACCTTGAACCACGCGGCATAGAGGGCCGGGAAAAGAAGATCGTGAGCGCGGTGGCGACCGTCAGCCCGCCCATGATGGCGATCGCCTGGGGCCCGAAGAAGTCGTTGCGCGATAGCGGTATCATAGCCAGGATGGCCGCCGCCGCGGTCAACAGAATGGGCCGGAAACGCCGCACCGTCGATTCGACGATGGCGGACCAGGTGTCGCGTCCGGCCTTTTCGTCCTGTTCGATCTGATCGACGAGGATCACCGAGTTGCGCATGATCATGCCGGCCAGCGCGATGATGCCGAGCAGGGCCACGAAGCCGAAGGGTGCCCGGAACAGCAGCAGGGCGAAGGCCGCGCCGATCACCCCAAGGGCGCCGTGACGAACACCAGGAAGGTCCGGGACAGATTCTGCAACTGCACCATCAGCAGAACGAGCGTCGCGATCACCACCAGCGGTATCCAAATCAGGATGGACTTCTGGGCAATCCAGGCGTCCTCCTTTGGCCGCGCCGGTTTCGATGAAATAGCCGGCCGGCAGTTGTTCTTCAATGGATTTGAGCTGAGGGATGATTTTGCGCCGCCACGTCGGGGGCCAACATACCGTCGGCCACGTCGGCTCGGACCGAGATCGCCGGAAAGCGGTTGCGGCGCCAGCGTACGCCATCCTCGAACACGGTTTCGAACTTGACGAATTGGGCCAGCGGTGCCGATCGACCGTTGGCCGTCCGAACCGGTGACGTCGGGTAATCCGTCGGCCGTGACGCGCAGGTTCTTTTGCGCTCGCCACACGATGTCGATGAGCTTGTCGTCCTCGCGGAACTGCCCGACGGCGATGCCCGAATAGTGCGCTTGCAACGCTTGCGAGAGGGTTGACGTTGAGACTCCGAGTGCGCGCGCCTTGTCCTGGTCGAGCACGAGACGGAACGAAGGGATGCGCTCATGCCAATCGTCGTTCACATCCACCGTGTTGGGATTGGCGCGCACGACCTCGGCTACTTGGTCCGCGAGGCTTCGAAGAAGCGTGGGATCTTCGCCGAACACCCTGAACACTACCGGATAATCCATGGGCGGCCCGACATTGAGGCGCATGACCCGTCCGCGCACGTCCGGGAAATCCGAGGCGAAGGCCAGTCGAATGCGTTGCATCACCCGTTCGCGGGCTCCGTTGTCTTTGGTCATCACCACAAATTCGGCCAAATTGGTATTCGCCAATTGCTGGACGATGAGCAGAAAAACCGCGGACTACCACCACCGAGATAGGCCGCATAATTCACCACGTCCTCGTCCTTGGCGAGAAGCGCCTCCATGCGTTTGGCGGCGGCTTCGGTTTGCGTGAAGGAACTGCCCTCCGGCAACCAGAGGTCGATGATGACTTCCGGCCGATTGGACAGCGGAAAACTGTTCGGGCACGTGGGCGAGGGTCGCGACGCCGACGCCGAACAACGCCACCGTGCCGATGATGACGGTCTTGCGATGCTCAACACACGCATCCACCCAACGGCGCAACCGGTTGTAGAACGGTGTATCGAACAGGTCCTGGTGGAGCGTACCGCCGTTCGCCCGGACCTTGAGCACCAGAAAGCCCAAGTAGGGGCGTGAAGACCACCGCGCCGATCCACGACAGCAACAGCGAAATACCCACCACCTGAAAATCGCCACCGTGTATTCACCGGCTGCGGACTTCGCGAGACCGACCGGCAGAAAGCCCGCAATGGTGATTAAGGTTCCAGTCAGCATCGGAAACGCCGTGGCACGGTAGGCATAGGTCGCGGCGCGCATCCGATCCCAGCCTTCTTCGAGTTTGCGTGCCATCATCTCGATGGCGATCATCGCGTCGTCTACCAGGAGGCCAAGGGCAAGGATCAAGGCTCCCAGCGAGATACGGTGAATTTCCATCCCAAACAGCAGCATACACTAACAGCGTGCCGGCCAGAACCAGGGGCACCGTGAGCGCGACCACGGAACCGGTGCGAAAGCCGAGGCTCAGAAAGCTGACGAGCAGCACCGCCGCCAAGGCCTCGAAGAAGGTGCGCGTGAATTCGCCGATGGCGGTCTTGACCACCCGCGATTGGTCAGCGACCCGTTGAACTTCGATCCCGACAGGAAGTCCCTCCTCGATTCGGCTCATGGTCGCTTCCAGCGTCTTTCCTAATTCCAGCACGTCGCCGGTTTTGTTCATCGTGACGCCGAGGCCGATACTTTCTTGCCGTTGAAGCGCATCTTGAATTCGGACGGGTCGATGTAGCCCCGAGTGACCATGGCAAAATCGCCGACGCGCAAGGTTCGGCCCCTCGACCCGCACGGCAAGGTTCGCCATGCTCTCCACCGAGTCGAAGGAGCCGGTGAGTCGTAGGGGTAGATTGCGCTGTGCGGAAATCACCGTTCCGGCCGGTGTCATGCCGTTCTGTGCCTGCAAGGCCTCGGCAACCACCGAGGCGTCCAGTCCCAGTTCGGCCAGCTTCTTGTCGGAAAACTCGACATAGATCTTTTCATCCTGAACGCCAATGAGATCGACTTTCTCGACATCCTTGACGCGCAGGAGTTGCTGACGGGTCGAATCGACCGCCTGTTTGAGCTCGGCATAGCTGTAGCCTTCGCCAGAGAATGCATAGAGGAGGCTGTAGGTATCGCCGAACTCGTCATTGAAAAAGGGCCCGACAATGCCGGGCGGCAGCGCCATGCGGATGTCGCCCACCTTCTTGCGCACTTGATACCAGAGTTCGGGAATGTCTTTGGGCGGTGTATCTTCACGAGGCGTGACAAAAATCACCGATTCGCCTGGTTTCGAGTAACTGCGCAAGAAGTCCAGGTTCGGCAGTTCCTGAATTTTCTTTTCCAGCCGGTCGGTCACCTGCTGTTCCACTTCCAGCGCGGTGGCGCCGGGATACAGGGTTTTGACGACCATCACCCGAAACGTAAACTCCGGATCTTCTCGCTGTCCCAGCCGGACTGAGGCAAACATGCCTCCCAGCAGCACCAGCACCATCAAAAACCCGGTGAACGCGCGGTGTGTGAGTACCCATTCGCTCAGATTGAAGTCTTTCATGGCTGACCCCTCCTGCTCTCGGCGCTCTCTCCATTCATCGCCACTGCGATCGCGTCCGGCAAACGCACGGCCTGTCCTTCCGCAAGGCGCTGGACGCCGGCGCTGACCAGCAACTGTCCAGACGCGAGTCCCGTTACGGCAATGCGTTCCCATCCAGCGTTTCACCGACCTGAACCGGCACGGACTCTGACCGTGCCGGTCTGCTCATTCACCAGCCACACATGGGGTTGTCCCGGCTTGTTCTGCGGGGTAAACACGGCCGAGAGTGGAACGGTCGTTCGAGAGGCGTGTTCGAAGGAACCCAGACCGTCGCCGTCATGCCCAATTGCGCGGCGTCGCTTGACCCTCAAGCAGTGCTGCTTTGACACGACACGTACGGCTGGCCGGATCGGCCGCCGAGCGCAATCTCGCGGATTTGGCCCTTTATGCGCTTTTCGTGATCGGCCCATAGGGTGATGCTCACTGCCTGCCGACGTTTGAGTCCCGGCAGGCGATGCTTCGGGGACATCGAAGTGGATGTCCTTTTCGTCGGAGTTGAGCCACCTTGACGATGGCCTGGCCGGCGCTCACGACCTGCCCCTGTTTCGACTTCCAATGCTGTGACCACGCCATCCCGGTCGGCCGCCAACTCGGTGCTACGCCAACTGATTGACCGCATGGCCCAGTTGGGCTTCGAGCGCCGCCGCCCGTTCTCGCGCCGTGGTGTAGGCGGTTTGATGGCGGTCGAATTCGGGCGGGCTGGTGACTCTTTGCGTCAACAGCTCACGGTATCTCGCCACATCGTCGCGTAAGAAGTCCCGATCGGCGACTGCCGAGGCCAGCTGCGCCTGAAGGTCTTGCACGGCGAGACGGTAATCGTTCTGATCCAGCCAGTGCCAATACCCGTCCCCTTGCGCACGCGGTCACCCACATCGACGGTAGTCGTGCCAACAACTTGCCGGCCACGCGGAAGGACAACATCGTCTCGCATAGCGCGCTCGCACGTCCCCTGGCGAAACTCATCACACTGTCAGTCTGATCCACGATCCGGGCGACCTTCACGGGCCGGGAAATCTGCGGGGATTCGCTCGTCTTGATGGTGGCATCCCAGGTCATCGTCAATGCCAGAAGGAAGACACCAACGAAACATGTACGCGAGACGGGTAAGGCCGAGTCGAGTGAGTTTCATGATGTGCTCCTTGCGAGAGTTGTTTATGGACGATACGGTGCGCAATGGAATTATATTTATTTCGTATATGCAAAGTACTATGGTCAAAAAAAGAGCCCTACCCTGACGGCAGTTCGGTTACTATGTGCAACGCAAGCTTTCGCATAAGTGTCGCGCCAGCATACCCAAGAAACTTCTCCGTGCGAGTTTGGGCCTTTCGCCAAGAAGGACCGATTTGATTCAGCAGGGCACGACCTTGGACTGTAATCTGTACTGGGAGGCCCCGGCCGTCTTCCCCATCCGCAATTTCTTGGATCCAACCATTGGTCAGCATGATCTTCAGATTCCGGGTCAGCGTGGATGGGTCGAGGTGCAGACGCTTCCCAATCTCGATAGCGTCGAATGGGGCCAGCCTTTGCTACAAGAACCAGAAGATTCGTTCTGGCTGGCTTTCAGGCCGAATGGACGGAGTTCAGCATCGTAGATACTCGTGAGCACCCGATCAGTTTGCGCACGCGCATCAGCAGGCACTCATGCGCGATCTGATCAATGATCTCGTTACCGTGAGTCATCCGTTTATGTGTTTCCGTCTTCGTCATGCCACAAATATTGCATATACAAATACATCTTGTCAAGCCCCCTCAGAAATAATTTTCATAGGTATCTCGATTCCAATTTCATTATGCAATGAATGTATGTGTCTCTCTGAACATCACGATGCTGTTCGAGTAAAGCATAGACTGTTCCAGACCAGGTCGTCGACTCGAAATACAGTTCAAGTGATAGATAGACAAGGGGTTGTTGTTCGGTAGGTATAGGCCCTCCTTTGGTGCAGGAATGCCGTGACAAAGATATCGTGCCGAAATGCAGGCATAGTGCCGAGAGTTCGGCGCTAACCCGTACGACAACGCCAGCTGCGAGAGTTTTCTGATGACGCTGAAGCGAGAGGGAGATCTATGCGAACCGATATCGGGATCTGGGCACTCCTGCGCAGGAACATGGGGGTCTTCATCGATCAGTACTATAACCGAGTGCGGGACTCCATTCAGCGCTGGGCTACCGTCCGCCGGAGGAATTTGAGCACGCGGTGGCACCAGTCAATCCATCCGGCGCCGCGGCATACCGTTATTTTCAGCCAGCAGAAGACGCTGACCCTGAGGGAATGAAGCGGGTGAGAAAAACATCCGGCCAACACGAGTGTGCTAATTCTGGTGTCTCAACGGAGGGGTTCACCCCAAAGTGCCAGTGCTAAATTTGTGCTAAAAATCCTCAACAAACTACCGAATTAGGTAGAAGCCATAGAATCAGTTGAAAGCCAGCAGCCTCATGATTTTCAACGATAAACGGGGAAACCCTTTGCAACATCGAGCGTTTCGAATCATTGGCCTTTTGTCACTCTTAATCAGCGGGCCATAGGAGCCGTTTCTTCTGGTGATCCCTGGGTTCAAACTTATCCAAACTCCTTGCGTTGTTCGGCCCAGTCGAGGGGAAGAGTGTTTACATAGCCGCGCGAGCGTGAGTTCCGGCGGCTGCCGGCCTTGGAGAATCGCCTCGGACAAGGTCCGGGCGAGAAAGCACAGCGGAGGATCCAGCCCGACATAGCGCGGCATCACACCGTGTTCCCGGGCGATCGCGCGCAACGAGGTCGCCCCCCGAAAGCAGCTGTTCACCTACCAGACATGAGCGCGAGCCACTGCTTTGATGAGGGCCACGCTGGGCCGGGCCCTTCGTTCCCCGCCCGACTCCCCCGCTGGCACGATCAGCCGAATTCCCGCACCGCATCGCGTGAGCCTGACGCTGATCGACACCTGCATCAAATCATCCTGGTCCTCCTGACCACGCATAGGTGTGAGCCGCGTGGAGGGAGTGTCTGTGCCACGAACGAGCACGCTGCGTAGTCCCGATCGGCTCAGGTCGAGCTGCACGGCGGTCTCTTCGACGGTCACCCGCCGAAGCGTGGCGAGGAGAAACGCCTGGACCGCCGCGGGCTCCCGCGTCCCGAGATCCTTCCAGGGCTTGGCGCCTGCGAGCAACGGCCGTGCGGGTGGCCGTGTCATCTGACGGCAGCGCGACCTGCGCCAACAGGTCACGACTCGTGGCTAGCCACGTGCTCTAGTCGCTGGGTCACGTGCTGCTTCGATCTCCAAGGCCGGAATCCGACAGACCCGACCCTGCTGCTCCGTCTTGTTCTTGGAGGACTGCTTGCGACACGTAGTACCGATAGCGTTTTCCCGCCGGATCGTGTGGATCGGGGTCAGGCGATGGCCCTGATCGTCAAAGAGCAATCCGGCGAGCAGACTCAGATCCCGCGCGTACACGCCCGACCACTTCGCCTGATTGTTGGCCGCTAATAAGGCCTGCGCGGCGTCCCACAGTTCGGGCGACACGATCGCGGCCTGCTAGGCCAGGATACACGGCATCCCGATGCGCAATCTCAAGCCGCGGTAGAGGCGGTTCTTCAAGATGGCGTAGAGCGCCCCCTGACCGAAGGCGTGCCCGCCAGAGGTCCGACCAGTCTGGTGGAGTCCGACCTTACTGCGCATCCCGCGCGGCCTCGAGTTCGACGGTGAGGCGATGCACGCATTTGAGCTCGAGATACAAACGAAAGATCAGACGCACGCGATCCGCTCTCCTCGGGATTGACGAGCAAGCTGCCGATCGTGGAGATCATCAGCCGAGGGGCACTTCGTCCTCCCATCCACATCCCTTGCGTTTGGAGGCGGCGATCTTGTCGCGGATCCGCTCCCCGTCACTTCCCGTTCGAACTGCGCGAAGCGGACAGCAGCACATTTAAGGTGAGCCGGCCCATGGAACTGGTGGTACTGAACTGCTGCGTGACCGAGACGAACGACACGCCGGCCGCTTCAAGCCGCTCGACGATCCGGGCGAAGTCCGCGAGCGAGCGGGTCAACCGATCGACCTTATACACCACGATGGTGTCGAGGCGGCCCGCCTCGACGTCGGCTAACAGCTGTGTCAACGCTGGTCGGTCCATCGTGCCACCCGAAAAGCCGCCGTCATCGTAGGTGGTGGACAGGGCCCGCCACCCCTCGTGGCGCTGACTCTCTATATGGAGCGGCACGCTTCGCGCTGCGCATCCAAAGAGTTAAAGGTTTGCTCAGAGCCCTTCCTCCGAAGACTTTCTTGCGTAGTATATGGCGCAGCGCACTCGCCTCATACCCTCAGCCTCCCGTTTGATGAACGCGCCGTCCTTCACATATAATGGTGTGACCCAAAGAACAGCGGCCCCAGACCAGCGGGTCCCGGTGATGCGACGGGCGATCTCGGAGAGGCTCCGATAGCGCGCTGCCCCGGTAGACAAACCCCACGGCTTCGACCGTGACCTGATGCCGCTCGTTCCCCCACTCCCGGATCACATGCGTGCCTGGTGTGAGGCGCGCGCCGCGTTGACCTTATCAACTGACTTGTTCTTCACCGCCTTGGCGATCTCACGCAGTTTGGTGCGCGTGGCCGTGGTCAGCCCACCAGCGGCACGTTCCTGCATCCGATAGGCCAGCGCGCGAATCAACAACTCTCGACGGATCTTCGCCGGAGGAGGACGGTCGAACCACTGGGGCCAGAGCGTCCGCAGTTCCTGAGGGGTGAGCTGGGCGAGCGATGTAACGTGGTTGAGGAGAAGCATCCATGGCTCAGTACATCTCCGTGAGGCATTGACGCTCTGTAGGGGCTAAGAATGCAAGTCGATGGGAGGTGATCTAAACACGAAGACCCGCGGCGCCGCTGATGAGACTTGACAATTCACATACGGGAGTGTAATATGAATGTAATTTACATTTAATTAAGTTGAGAGTATGAATGCTCAAGTCCCCCACCCTCACCCTCACTCACGGTCAACCTCGCGTGGGTCTTGGCGTTGGGCCAATTTCTCCCCCCGCCACGTTGGCGCCACTTGATGGCCCAACTTCGCTATTTGCGGCAGTTGGGGATCCCGTTTCGAGAGGCAGCGACGCGGAAAGGACGAGAGCCATCGCATCCGATATTCTTACGAAGAGCTGATGGAGGTCGCCGTGGGACTCTACGCCTTGCGCCAGGAAGTCCGTCCACACGTGATTGCAAAAATCCTCCTCACGAATCGCGCCCGCCTGCGCCGGAGTCTATCGCGAGGCCCTCGATGAGCGGCCAGCAACAGTCCCTTGAACAGCCGTGGCTGGCGAGCCGATGGCACGATCGTCGCCATACCCGATGAGGGCGCGCTTTCTGTGTGTCCATAATCGGTACTCGGATACGCCCGGCAAATATGAACTCGTCTTACCCGCGCAGGCTACAGACCTGAGTGAGATCGTCGAGATGCTCGGAGGAGTTCGTGGATGGCACCACAGAGACCCTGATTCCCCTGACCTCCTTGGTGTTGGAGATGACGTACTGGGCGCAGCGGGCGCCGGGCGATCAAACCGGGGCGACGAGCACGCACACAGGAATCCTCCACCCCTATCAACGGTGCGCGCATGAACGAGGATCATGCTAATTTCGCCCGACGCATACACGGACGAGGAGACTCTCAACACGATGCCTGCGCGCAACGGTGCACGGCCACGGTACGCTCACCCCTCGAGGCGCGTGACCATACCATTATGGAAATAGAGGCACCTGAACCGTCCTCGGAGGGTTCCTCGCGCGGGCAAACACCCCGCGTAAAGTGCGATCCATCTCTTCCTGAGTGATCCGTCAGCGAAGCCCGGTTGAACGGCCCATTCCTGGCCGTTTGACCGGGGCCACTGGGCGCTGAGACACTACAAACCATTCCGATCAAGGAGGTGCCATATGGGGAAACACAGAAAACGCAACACACGCAGAGTAGCGGCGGATGGGCATGGAGCGAGTGCTCTTCAGGTGGTTCTCTCGCGCCCGATCGCAGCGCTCACGTTCAATCCGGCAGAATCCCCGCCTCCATACAAAGCAACAAGTTCGTCAGATCGCGGCTCAGCATTCGCGCCTTCGGCTTTAACGTGCCGGTGCTCATTGATGGCCAGGCTCAGATCGTGGCGGGCCACTGGCCGCGCAGGCCTGCCAAGAAGCTGGGTCTCCGCATAGTCCCGACCATCAGTCTGTCCCATTTGACGAAGATGCAGGCTAAGGCGTTCGTGCTCGCCGACAACAAACTCACCGAAAACTCCAGCTGGGACGCGCGGCTCTGGGCGAGCAACTGAAAGAGCTGGCCGCCGTCAACTTGGACTTTAGCCTTGAAGCGACCGGCTTTGGAAATGGGCGAAATTGATTTGTTCATCCAAGGCGTGGCGCCCGCGGCGTTCGAGCGAGGACGATTCGGCAAATAAGGTTCCTGAGCCCCTCGTCGAGACCGCCCATCAGCCAAGCCGGAGATCGGTGGTTGCTCGGTCCTCATCGTGTCTACGGCGGGAGTGCGCTGGAGGAGGGCCTATGCGCCCCTCGCTGGGAGCACAACGAGCGGCGATCGTATTTGCTGATCCCCCGTATAACGTGCCGATCGAGGGGCATGCCAGTGGTCTGGCCGGATTCGACACAAAGACTTTGTGATGGCGAGCGGTGAGATGACTGTGGCGGAGTTTACCGAATTCGCTGAAGACTCGCACACGGCTTCGCCACTACACCGGAGGGATCGTTACGATTTATTTGTATGGACTGGAGGCATGCGGGGAATTGCTCGCCGCCGGTCTGGACTGCCTGGTGCCGAACTCAAAAATATTTGTGTATGGGACAGCGGCGTGGGGGGCAAGGGGTCCTTCGTACTGGTCTGGGCATGAATTGGTCTTCGTGTACAAACAGGGGATCAGGCCGGCACCGGAAATAACGTGCAACTCGGGCAGTTTGGACGCAACCGCACGAACGTCTGAGGTATCCGGGCAGCCACCGTGTGCGCGGTCCACGGACGAAGGCAATCTCCTCGCCCTGCATCCGACCGTCAAACCCGTCGCGCTGGTGGCGGATGCCCTCCTGGATGCCTCTGCGCGCCACGACATCCTGCTCGATCCCTTCCTCGGGAGCGGCACATCGATCATCGCCGCTGAGCGCACAGGGCGGATTCCTGCATGGCATGGAGCTCGACCCCGTTACGTCGATGTCACGATCCGTCGCTGGCAGACCTACAATGGGCGACCACGCTCGCCACGCCGTGACCGGCCGACGGTTTGACGAAGTGACCAAGAAGCACAAAGGAGGGACGCGTCGTCGCCACACGATGACGAGACGGTGGGGTCATGGACGACCGCCCAAGCAGACTTCGGTTCCAAAAGGCCGGTCAGGGAATCCCCGCGGACGTCCGAAGGGCGCACCCAACCTCGGCTACGGCCCTCGCTCGTACGCTCAAGGAACCGGTCGTCATCACGGAGCAGGGGCGGAAGAAAACCATCACGAAGTTCGAAGCGGCCGTCAAGCAGCTCGTAAACAAGGCCGCCTCGGGTGAGGCACGGGCGATCGCCCAACTGCTCGCCCTCGTGCAGGTGGTGGAAAGCCAAGTGGACGCACACGATCCCGCCACCCAGCCCCTACCCGAGGCGGACCAGCACGTGATGGCCCGCATTCTTCGTCGCCCTCACCCGTCAGGCACAAGAATGAGGAGCCACCCATGGCCCTGACACTCAACCCGTATGAATATTATGCATTCTTGCGGCGAGATTTTTCTTCGTTCATCGAGCGGGCCTTCTGCCACCCTCAACCCGACCACGCCCTACCCTCGATACTTGGCACCTGGATCTGCTCGCGGCGAAGCCGAGGCCTGCCGCCACGGCTCGATCACACGACTCGATTCTGTGTGTGCCGCCCCGGTCGCTGAAATCCCACTGTGCCTCCGTGGCACTGCCGGCCTGGTGGCTCGGGCGGGATCCTGCGGCGCAGCTCCTCTGTGCGAGCTATGCGCAAGAACTCGCCGACAAACATGCCCGCGATTGCCGATCCGTGATGATGAGCCCCCGGTATGACGCCCTCGTTTCCTCGGACCGCACCTCTCGCGCCAGAAACAGGCCATTGAAGAATTTATGACGACCCGCCAGGGGTTTCGGTTGGCGACCTCCGTCGGGCGGCGTCCTCGCGGGGCAGGGCGCCGACGTGCTGATCATCGACGACCCCTTTGAAACCAGACGAGGCCCTCTCCGACCTCCAACGCCGAAAGCGTCAATGAGTGGTACAGTCACACGCTCTACAGTCGTCTGAATAGTAAGGCCGATGGGTGTATTATCCTCATCATGCAGCGCTTACATGAAGACGATCTCGTGGGCCATGTGCTGCAGCAAAGAGCCCTGGGAGCTCGTTTCCGCTCCCGGCCATCGCGGAATCGGACGACGTGCATGTCTCATGAGACGCCCTACGGGCGCGTGCAGCACCGGCGTCGCACGGGCGAGGCACTGCATCCGGACGGGAATCGCTCGAGACGCTCGCGCACGTCAAGCAGACGCTCGGCTCCTACCATTTCGCAGGCCAATATCAACAGACCCCGCTCCGCTGGAGGGCGGCCTCGTCAAGCGCGACTGGTTCCGCTACTACCGTGCCGCGGATCTCCCGCTCTGCTTCGCGCAGGTCGTGCAATCCTGGGATACGGCGAACAAAGCTTCCGAGCTCGCGAACTATAGCGTGTGCACCACGTGGGGCCTCTTCAATCGCCAGCGGTATCTTCTGCGAAGTCTGGCGGCAGCAGGTCAACTACCCGGAGCTCAAACGGGCCGTGATGGCACTCGCGCGACAGTGGCGCGCCACCGTCATCCTCATCGAAGATCGGGCCTCCGGCACGCAACTCCTCCAGGAACTCCAGGCCGAGGGGCTTTCCGCAGTCACCGCCATCCAACCTGTGGGCGACAAAGTGATGCGACTCCATGCACAGACCGCGGTGATCGAACAGGGCCGGGTGTGGCTCCCGCATGACGCCTCATGCGGCTCGAGCCTCTTCTCCACGAACTCACTACCTTCCGAAATCCGCCTATGACGACCGAGTTGATTCCGTGGCCCAGGCTCTCGCGTGGATTACCCAGGGCGAGTGGACGCCCGCACCGAGTGTGTATGTATTATAAAGGGTTGTAGGAGGCAGCGCAGAGGAACGCCACCATGCCGCCTGAATAGCGGCCTCGCGCTGGCACAACTGAGTCCCCCAATGAGCTCATCGAGATCTATTCGAAGACGTCCAGTCCTTTATTGGGCGGAGAGGCTGCGCCCGCTGCGGCAGACCGATCGATCCATCGAATTATATTGAGCAGGGCGAACGGGTGTACCACCCGCCCTGTGTTGAGGCGCGGAGGGAGTGAGGGGAAGATCGAGCAGGCTCGTCCCGATGAGAGCGACGGGCGGACGCGCTGTCCGCACAACCAGGTGAGAATCAGTATCAACCGGTCTCATGGTGACACAACACTCCTGTCAAAGAGTTCAAATCCTTCCCCCAACCTCACCTCTACAAAGGGCCTCCCAGCGAGACCCCTCGTGCCCTTCCAAGCCGTCCCTACCATCGCTTCCCTGTGCAATACTCAGTCACCTACAATGCTGGGTCATTCCGAGGACTAGTTCCGCTTTGTCCAGTTCGCATTCATGGCTTTGTTGTGCGTTTTCTTTCAATTATGTGTTGCCTTAGGCTTTCAATACTTAATGCCGGCTGCATCCTGTGAATTATTGCGTGACAGTTTGGAACACACGGGAATCTAACGTCTGTCACTGGGTCTAGCTTATATTCCTTTTTGATATCCGAACAAAGGAACTATATGATGAACATGAATATATTTCTCGCCTATTGCGCCATAAAACGTTTCGAAATCAAAGGAGCATGCGGCGCAAGTATGACCGTGATATTCGGAGGCACTTTGCCCTAGCTTTAGCATTTCGCTCATAGGTGTTTACTGATACTTTCGTTGATGCCCCTCAAAATACTGCTCTGGTGTCTGTACTTCTCTGCCGGGGGATTGGTATCGCAAGGTAGCCAGTATTAATGCTGCCTCCTCTCCTCGCTTGCCCTAACTCCAAGCGAGTTATTTGTCCAATCTCAAATCGGCTCACTCTTGGGCCCCTCTTTCATGTATCATTGAAATGCTCACTCCCGTTTAGCTGAGAGTAATGAACACTGTTCATCTCGCAGGGGACTTCTATGAACGCAACGACCCTCGTTTGGCATGGCCTTACCACCCTGTGCGTCCTTGGTATGATGCAGCTTAATGCGAATGCCGGATCAGCGACCTCGGTATTCCACGTGACTGCCACGCTTGACCCGGACGTGTACGATTCAGACAACCCCCATGAGCTTTTGGCCATTACAATTCGGTGACCACATGCGTCCGCTCCGCTCGATATCAACGGGACCGTCACCATTACATGCAGCAAGGGAATGGCCACGACCATTGCTCTCGATCGAGGCGACTATGCAGCTCAGGCTATCGGTACGACGCGGGCCATGAAGCTTGTCTCAGCCGATGAGTACCTTAATTACGAGCTGTTTCAGGACGTGGTCCGCACCACTCTCTGGGGGCAGCACAGGGAGACCATCTTTGTGCCCCTGTTGCTCCGGATACTCATCCGAGAACATTCTTCATTTATGGCCGCATTCCACCCGCACAGAACGTGGCGTTCGGGTGAGTACACTCGGATACGGTTATGATGGCGATCGTAAATTTCTAGTCTTCAATGGCAATACCCCCTCCTTAGGCCATACGACCAGCTTTCTCAGTCATTTACCACAAAATAGCCGATGCCTCATTCCACTGAGCGGGGCTCGGCCTCGGTTCTAGGCACGCACCAACTAATCAAAGAACGTACGGAAACACGTATTTGGATAATACGTGACAAATCACAATTCTCTGCTACCTTTAAACAGCATACAGAGATGCATACGTAGGATTACCTGACAGAATGAGTTCGGTTCCTCGTAACCATTCAGAAAGGTTTAACGGTTGATATGGATATGAAGCGATTATTGGCGTTGTGGTTCTCTGGCGTTGGGCTTGGGCCTGTGTGCGACATCCGCCTATGCGGGATCGAGGCGACACGAGCTTCACGGTCAAGCGCCTCTGTGGTAGCCAGTTGCACGATCCTCAAGTCGACCACCTTGGCCTCGGGAATTACTGACCTGGTCGTCACCAACGCGGTAACGCCGTTGGATGTCAATGGTTCGGTCACGATCACCCGCACGAAAGGCGCAGCCACGACGATCGGTTTGATGCGGACAGAACGCGGCCGATGCGACCGGCACGACCTGCGCCATGGCGACTGGCCGGTCCTGACTATTTGAGTTACGAGCTGCTACCAAGACACCACCTCACGCCACGTTGTGGGGGAATAGCGGCGGCACTCTCTTTACGCCGCCCACATGCTCCCAACAAGAACGCGCGGACCTACCCGATCTACGGTCGAATTCCGGCTACGCCCAAGGCAGCACGACTGGTAGCTACACCGATAGCGGTCGTGCGGCAAACCCGCGAACCTCTAGGACCCGTCTCACGGTGCGCCGGCCTCTTGTTGACCTCGTCCTCTGGCCTGATACTTGTCCAGCCATTCTTCTCGCTCGTTGAAGAGGGCTGGACGAGTACGTGTTCAATGTCTCCTCTCCAGATCGTGCTTGGGTCTCGGGAAAACCCTCCAGCGCGCTCCTAGAAATCAAGAATCAATCCACCGAGTCCCTGCGGCTCGCAGTTGTCGGTGCTCGGCCCAGGGGACCAGCCTCCTTCAGGCGAGATGGTGTTGGCCGCCACGGAGGACATCACCTGCCCTCTTCCCATCACTACCTGACCTGAGGTGGGTGAGACGCGGAAGGTGCGGTTAAGCAACGGTTGCCCGCGCAGTGGAACCGGAGAAAAGCTGGTCGTGTCCTCGTGGAGGAACTGCCGCCGCAACAAACTGAGCCAGGTCACCGGGCAGCGGCAGATACGCGTCCGCAGCCTCTGTTGATCCAGATTGAGCATCCCCGCGTTTCTCCAGCCGGCGCAGAGCGTCCTGCAGCGGGGAAATTCGCCGATCTCACCGTTCGTGACGGACTGGCGTCTTTTGAAATCCGGAACAGCGGCAACGTCCATTTTTCCGCGCGACACATTGAGGTCGTCGGACCCCGGACCGTCAGGTTCGCCAGGATTACCACCCACGCGTTTGAAGGATGGCAAGCATCTCGCTCGGGCGGATCTCACGTCGGTACTGATGTCCGGCTTCGTCCTGGACGACCGTCGAAAGCTGCGCCTCCTGACCGTTGAAGTCGAAACATGTGAACTGGCCCGCTCAAGAAGGGAAGCCACCGCTCCAGCCAGGAGACATGTGGCCGCTGAGCGAGGATGGCGTCGCAGACTTGGCAAACGACGGGACCTCTCCCCTGACAGATGCGACTTTGCAGTGAATCAGTACGTTCTGGCCATCCCCTGCGATCACATGGTTGCGTTATCGCCGTGGTGGCCGCGTCTCTAACTATGCTATCCATTGTTCCTCAGGGCCGTATCGCGCAGCCCTGTCACAACCGGACAAGGCCATTCTCCAATTCATCGTCAATGAAATGTAAGACAAAGCGGAGAAGCGCTCGCCTTACTCCGTTCAGGCGACGTGTTGATACGCGGGCAGCCGACACTGGACGCGGCGGGCATCTGCTCGCCTCGATGGGAGACGGGAATTCATTGGGAACGAGGCCTATGTGTCCCTCTCCTCGTAGCTCTCGCACCGGACCGTGACGTATGTGTTCGACGAAAAAGCACCTTGCGCTGCGGTCCCACGAATCGGAGCGACCGCTCAGAGCAAGACCACGCTCGATCTCACCCCAGCGTAACTGAACGAAGTACAT
>ERZ1370068.818-contig-1075_pt1 | contig 38119 bp, 38 predicted proteins | sample MGYA00561227_ERZ1370068 | MGnify/ENA primary metagenome ERZ1370068 (study PRJEB38410, sample SAMEA6850437) | metagenome | study: Metagenomic assessment of the ecological functions of the soil: analysis of the soil microbiota associated with the...
ATTGTACTTCGTTCAGTTACGTGTGCTACTGGCTCGCAGCCGGGCAGGCACCGGCATCGAGCACGACGAGACGATCGGCTGGCATCTCGAGCAGGCGCATCAGCATCTGCGCGAGCTCGGGCCGATCGACGCGCACGGTCGCGCCATCGGCGAGCGCGCGGCGCGCCATCTCGCCGCCGCCGGCCGCCGCGCGCTCGAACGCGCGACGATCTGCCGCTCGCGGCGGAGCCTGCTCGGCCGCGCGATCGACCGCCTCGATGCCGCCGATCGCGCGCGCGCCGACCTCGCGCTCGACTGGTGCGAGGCGCTGCTGACCGCCGGCGACGTCGGCCCCGCCGCGGCCGCGATCGCCGAGCTCGCGTCGCTTCACCGCAGGCTCGGAGCGGCTGCGCGGCGTGGCACACCTGCTTCGCGGGCCAGCTCGCGGCGCTGACCGACCCGGCAACGCTGCGCAGCACGCGCCGACGCCGTCGCCGACGGCGGCGACGACGCTCGCGACGCTGGACGACGCCGCGGGCGAGGCGAAGGCCCATGCCGTCCACGCCACCGCGCTCGCGCGTCTCGGCGAGATCGGCGCCTGCGAGGCGGCGCTCGACCGCGCGCTCGCCGCCGCGCGCCGCGCCGGCGATCGGCGCCGCGCCAACGCCGTGCTCGCCGGTGCACCGGTCGCGGCGCTCTGGGGACCGAGCCCGGTGACGCGCGCGAGCGGCCGCTGCCTCGACGTCGTGCGCGTGCTGCGCATCACGCAGGGCGCCCGGCGGTCGAGGCGGTCGGCGCTCCGCTGTCAGGCCGTGCTCGAGGCGCTGCGCGGCCGCACCGAGGCGGCGCGCGCCGCATGATCGCGGCCTCGCGGCAGCTGGTCGAGGAGCCTCGGCATCACCCAGCGCCTGCTCGAAGCCGACGTGTTCGCCGGGTTGATCGAGCTGCTCGAGGGCGACGCCGCCGCTGCCGAGCGCTCGCTGCGCCCGGCGCTACGACGGGCTGCGCGCCATGCGGGCTCGGCATCGACGCGGCGCAGGCGGCGGCGCTGCTCGGCCGCGCGCTGCTCGCGCAGGGTCGTGCCGCCGAGGCCGAGGCGCTGAGCCACGAGAGCGAGCTGCTCGCCGGCGACGATCTCAAGGCGGCGATCGCCTGGCGCGGCGTGCGCGCCGAGGCGCTCGCGCGGCGCGGCGAGCACGGCGCCGCGATCGCGTTCGCGCGCGCCGCGGTCGGCGATCGCAGCGGCGACCGACGCGCTCCTCGATCCACGCCGACGCGCGTCTGGCCCTCGCCGCTGCGCTCGCGCGCCGCCGGCAGCGGCGCCGAGGCCGACGCCGAGGAAGCGCAGCGCCATCGGCCTCTGGGCGGCGAAGGGGGCGACGTTGCTCGCCGAACGGGCGCACCACGGCGGCGCGCGCCTCGATCCGGCGTGCCCGTGCGCCCGAGGATAGCGCGGAGCCGTCGCGGTCTCCCGTGCGTCGCCGGTTTCGCCCGAACGCTGCGACCGTCAATACCGCGCGCTTCGGACGCCGCGATGGCCGCCCGCGACATGGATGCGCTGCCCGGTCTCGTCACCGACGACTACGAAGGCATCCACCATCCGACCGGCTTGACCTACGAGCTGGCCGGCGCGCTCGCCCGGATGCGCGAGCTGTTGCAGGACCCGGACGTGACGTTCGCGCAGGAACCGTTGGCGATGCTCGGCGACGCGCTCGCGCTCTTTCGAACCGTCGGGTCGGGGAGCGCGGCATCCCTCCAGGGGTTCGACGTCGGCCCGTACGAGATCCACACCCTCATGCTGGCCGAAGTCGGCACGCAGGGGCGACGGCGCCGAACCGAGACGTTCGCGGACGATCACCTAGGCGACGCCGTCGCGCGCCTGTACCAGCGCCACGCCGAGCTGCTCCCCGACGGCCCCGCACGTACGCGTGCCACGGCGACGGCGCGCTCGGTCGCCGCCCGCATGGCGCCCTTCGACCTCGAGCGCCTGGCAACCACCTTCGCCGCCGACATCGAGGTCGTCGACCACCGCACCGTGGGGTTCGGCACGCTGCGCGGGGCGGAGCGGCTGCGCCACGCCCTCCGGGCCTTCCTCGACCTGATCGACGCGTTCGCGTGGCGCGCCGTCGACGTCTTGGCACTCGAAGCCGATGCGTTCCTCCTCCGCTACGTGGGCTCCGGTACCGAGGCGCGTCGGCGGCTTGGACTACCAGCGCACGCAGCTCGAGCTGATGGTCTTCGGCGCCGACGGCTCGTTCCGCCCGTTGGGAGCGCTTCGACGTCGAGCACGCGGCGGCGGCGCTCGCGCGCTTCGACGAGATCGTGGGAGCGCTCGCGCCGAGCCACCCGTCCGCCGCGTGCGAGCGAACGCCGCGACCGCCAGTAGCGTTCGGATCGGCAACCTGTTCGCCTCACGCAGCGCCGATGAGTACCTTTCCTGCGTGGCCCACGACTACGTGGGCGTGCACCATGGCACCGGCTTGACGTATGACCGCGTCGCCTTGCTGAAGCGGCTGCAGGCAGTCTTCAAGAGCGAGGACCTTGCAGCTTAGCCAGGAACCGTTGGCGACGCTCGGCGAAGTCGTCGCGCTCCATCGCTACGTGACCTCGTCGAGCGGGGCTTCCGGTAAGACGTTCGACGTCGGTCCGTACGACCTCGAGAACATCATCGTGACCGAGGTCGACACGCAGGAGACTGCGCCGGCGGTTCGAGCAATTCGCGGACGATCGGCTGGGCGACGCCATCGTCCGAACGTACGAACTGTACGCCGACCTCCTCCCGAACGGCCCGGCACGCACCCGCGCCGTAGCGAACGCGCGCGCGGTCGCGGCCATGGTGGCGCCGCCCGATCTCGAGCGTTACGCCTCGGCGCTCGCTGCCGACGTCGCGTTCGTCGATCACCGGACCGTCGGCTTCGCCTCCGGCCGCGGCGCCGACACGCTGCTGCGCGGCTTCCGATCGCTGTTCGAGCTCGCCGACCAGCTGACCACGCGCGTCGAGGACGTGCTGCGTCTCGAGCCCGACGCGGTCCTACTGCGCTGGACGATCACCGGGATCGACCGCGCGAGCGGCGGCGCCTTCGAGTCGGAGTTCCTGCTGCTCTGGGTGTTCGGCCGCGACGGGCGCGTGGTCCACGACGAGACCTTCGACGCCAACCGCGCGGCCGAGGCGGTGGCGCGCTTCGACGCGCTCGTCGGCGGCACCGACGCTACGTCGACCGCGGAGCTCGGACGACACCGTTCGAGAACGCCGCGGTCGAGGCACGCGCCAGTCTCAGCGCCTCGTGGTTCGCCCGCGATTGGCCCGGCCTGCTCGCGCTGCTCCCGTCGGAGTTCCGCTACGTCGACCGGCGGCCGATGGCACTGCTCGAGCTCGACCGCCATGGGTATGTCGAGTTCATCCGCCAGCTCGGCGACATGCGCTCCGTGCGCATCGAGGGCGAGATGCTCGCCACGCGCGCGGCGATCGTCTCGCGCTTGGCCGGTTCCAGGTCGAGGTCGCCGGCGGCGACGTCGGGCCGAGCGAGGTCGAGTTCCTCGACGTCATCGAGACGAACGATCGCGGCGAGACGGTGGCGCGGATCAGGTTCGACCCCGCCGACCTCGACGCCGCCTACGCCGAGCTCGACGCGCGCTACGACGCCGGCGAGGGCGACGGCGCATCCGCACGCGGCTCGCGTGGTTGCAGGCGTTCCCCGTCTCGTCGCCACGCGCGAGTGGGACTCGATGACAGCACGCTGCGTTCCAGGCTTCGTGGCCCACGACCACCGACTCGTCAGCTGGGGGACGGTCAATGACGGGGCCGCGTGGGTCGACACGCTGCGCGTGCTCGTGGAGCTCGCACCGGACGCCCGCTATCGCATCGGTCCACGTCCGGATGTCCGACCGCGGGTGGCTGGTCCAGGGCGGATGGGTCGGGACGCGCGACGGCGGCCCGTTCGAGATCGTCACCATCTTCGTCTGCGAAGTGGACGAGGTCGGCCGCCAGCGGCAGGTCGACCTGTACGAGCTCACGCAGCTCGACCAGGCGCTCGCGCGCTTCGCGGCGATCGGCAGCAAGCCCGCGGTGGCACCCGAAGCACGCTTCGCGAACGCCGCCACCCGCGCCTGGGCGCAGGCCGCTGTGCGATACCAGGCGCGGGACGGGAGCGGCACGGCCCCCAGGCTCTTCTCGGAACGGTTTCGTTACATGGACCGGCGACGGATGGCGCTGCTCGACCTCGATCGCGATGGCTTCGCTCGAGCTCACCGGCCAGTTCAGGAACTGGCGCTCGGTCGAGCTGCAACACCAGCTGCTCGCGACACGGGGCGAGCGCCTCGCGCTCGTCCGCATTCGCCTGCAGGTGGCCGACGCCGACGTCGGCCCGAGCGAGATCGTTCAACCTCAACGTGATCGAGACCGACGAGCACGGCCAGTTCGTCACCTGGGTCCGCTTCGATGCCGACGACCTCGATGCCGCCTACGCCGAGCTCGACGCGCGCTTCGAGGCCGGCGAGGGCGCACGCTACGGCGCCGCCACGGCCGCCAATCGCGCGATGCGGGAAGCGTATACCCGGCGTGATTGGGAGGCGCTCACCGCCGCGTTCGCGCTCACCTTCAGCGCCGACGATCATCGACTCCTCGGGTGGGGCACGACGCATCGCCGACCGGGCGACGTTGCGTGCGTTCGCAGCAGGCCCTGGCCGAGCTCGCCCCCGATTTCCAGGTACGTATCGAGCATCTGCGCTTTTCCGACGGCGGCTCCTTCGCCCAGGCGGTGCAGCACGGCACGCGCGACGGCGGCGCCTTCGAGACGCCGTTCCTGCTCGTCGCCGAGGTGGACGGAGCGGGCCTGACTCTGCGGTGGGACGTCTACGACGTCGATGACTACGAGCGGGCGCGCGCCTGCTTCGACGCGCTGACGGCGAAGGCGACGCCCACCGTGCCGACACCGTTCGTGCCGAAGCCCAATGCCGCGACGGCGTCGATGGAGCGCACCTGGGCGGCGTTCGACGCGGGCGATCTCGATGCTGCGCGAGCGCTCTGCACGACGGGTTGCCAGTGGGACAGACCGGCGGCGGCTGGTTGGGATGTCCGGCGATGCCGAATTGATAGTCGCGTCGGTGCGCGAACGGCTGGCGACAGGCGCCCGCCTCGAGGAGCGCGTGGTCATCGGCACGGCGGGCGACCGCATCGCCATCGCACGGGTGCTCTGGGCGGGCGGTCCCCCGGAGGGCCGCTTCGAGATTGAGTTCCTCGCGCTCCACGAAGTGGACGAGGCCGGGCTGGTCACGGCTCTCATCTTCTTCGACGTCGCCGACGAGCTTGCCGCCAAGCGCGAGGCGCCGACCGCTGGCTCGCCATCGATCCGGTGGCGGCCGCGGTGGTCGGCGCCCAGGCGCGCTTCATCGACGCGTGGAACGACTGTGACCGCGCCCGCGTCCGCGCGACGCTCGCCGACGATCTGGTCGTCGACGATCACCGGCGGACTGGCATGGGTCGGATCGACGACGTCGAGGTCTACGTCGACAGCATCGTCACACTCTGGAAGCTCGCGCCCGAGGCAGCGGATCGAAGCTGGTCTGGCTCGCGGTCGAGCCCCACGGTGAGGTCTTCGTCGGGCGCCGCGCGGGCCAGCTCCCGAGGGGCGCCTTCGAGAGCGAGTACCTCCGGCGTCATCATCGTCAGGCGCGGCCTCACCTCCCGCATCGAGATGTTCGAGCTCGATGCCGTCGACGCGGCGTTGGCGCGCCTCGCCGAGCTCCGCCCCGACCTGCTGGGCATCCCGCCGAATGCCGCCACGCGCGCCAACGACCGCTTTCGCGCGCACTGCCGGGCCGGAGATTGGCAAAGACTACGAGCGCACTACCACCCGGCCTGCGTCTTCGAGAATCGTCGCCGCCTGCTGCGCACCAGCGGCGGCATCGAGATGGCGATCGCGAACGCCCGACATCTCTGGGAACCGGGCGTGGACGCCGAGCGGACGGTGCTCGCGACGGCCGGCGATCGCCTCGTGCTGGAGCACTGGCGTTTTACGGGGCGGGAGCACGACGTGCTGCTCTGGGAGCGCGAGAGCCTGACCGTGCTGGAGGTCGACGCCGAGGGCCGGAGCGTCGCGGTGATCATCTTCGACGTCGAGGATCGCGCCGCCGCGAGCGACGAGCTGGCCGAACGCTACGCGCGCATGACGTTGCCGCCGGCCGTCGCGCAGCGCGCCGTCGAAGTGATCCGCGCCCGCCGGAGTCGCGACCTGGCACGAATCCGCGCGTCACTCCCCGACGATTTCTACTTCGACGACCATCGCCGCACCGGCTTCGGTCGCCTCGAGGGGCCCGACGCGTACGTCGCATCGCTCGCGGCCGTGTTCGAGCAATCACCCGACGCCATCCTCGGCGAGCCGCTCCACTATCTCGCCGAAGAGCACTACGGCGCTCTCTACGTGGGCCATAACTTTGGCACGCTCAACGAGGGTGGAGAGTTCGAGACAGTCTTCGTAGCGATCATGCTTTTCGGGAGCGGCGGGTTCGTCGGCGCCGAGCTCTTCGAGCTCGAGGATCTCGACCGCGCACGGGCGCGCTTCGAGGAGCTCCGCCCCGACCTGCTGCGCATCCCGCCGAACGCCGCGACGCGCGCCTTCGATCGTTGGGAGACGCTCGCGACGGCGGGCGATTGGGACGCCGTCCGCGCCCACTACGGCCCATCCTATCGGTTCGAGGATCGTCGCCGTTTGTTCCGCATGACGCTCGGTCTCGACGACATCGTGCACAACGATCGGCACCTTCTCGAAAACGGATGGCGGGCGGTGCGTACGCTCCTCGCCACCGCGGGCGATCGGTTGGCACTGCTACGCATCGTGTGGACGCATCGTGAGGAGAGCGCCCAATCCGAGGTCGAGGTGCTGTATCTGGTCGAGGTGGACCTCAAGGGCGTCCCGTATGGGACGCCGCCTTCGATTCCGAGGACCGCGCCGCCGCGAGCGACGAGCTCGTCGAGCGCGTTACCCGCATCACCTTCCCGCCAGCGGTCGCCGATCGCCTCGTCGAGGTGAACCGCGCCCGGCGCTCTCGCGACATCCCGAGGCTCCGCGCCACGTTCCCCGACGAGTTTTACTTCGACGACCGTCGCCGCACCGGTTTCCGGCCGCCTCGAGGGCCCCGACGCCTACATGAGATCGGTGGTTGCGCTGTACGAGCAGTCTCCCGACGTGACCGTGGGCGAGCCCCTCTACACGCTCGCCGAGGAGAGCTACGGTTCGCTTGCCGTCGGCCACACCTTCGGAACGCTCAACGAGGGCGGCGCGTTCGAGTCCGTCTACCTGCAGGTGGCGCTGTTCGGAGCGAACGGGCTCCACGGCGTCGAGCTCTTCGAGCTCGAGGACATCGACCGCGCACGGGCGCGCTTCGCGGAGCTCCGCCCCGACCCGCTGCCTCTCCCGCGAACCGCGGCGACCCGCGCCATCGCTCGCTCCGTCAGGCCTTCAGCGCCGGCGACTGGGATGCGGTGCGGGCGCTGGTCCGGGACGACTTCGTCTTCGAGGATCGCGGCAAGCGCGCGCTGGTGCGGGGGACATCGAGACCTGGCTCGGCTCGATACAGTTCAGCATGGCGCTCCCGGAGATGCGGTTCGACGGCGAGATCATCGCGACGCTCGGAGAGCGGATCGCGCTCCAGCGCATGGTCGTCAAGGGGGACCCGAGGGCGGTGAGTTCGAGCTCCTGCACCGCATCCGGCTCTTCATCGTCGACGCCGCCGGGGAGCTCCGGGACGGTGATCCTCTTCGATCTCGACGATCGCAAGCTCGCGTTCGTCGAGGCGTTGGATCGCTTCGCGGCCGGCGAGGCCAGCGGAGACGGCGGGCGTGGCGCCGTTCGCGGCCTTCATCCGCGCGTTCGCGGCGTACGATTGGGAGACGGCGCGCCGGACGCTGGCGCCGGACTTCGTCTGGACGATCGCCGCGCCCTCGGTCTCGGCAGGCTCGATCGCGACCAGTGGATCGCCTCGATGGAGGGCCAGGCCGCGCTCGGGCCGGGCCTCGCGGGGGAGGTGCGCCGCGTCCTCGCCTGGAATCGGCACGGCCTGGTGGTCGAGCTCCGCACCTACAGGGCAATGTGGGGCGCCGATGGCGCCAGTGGGGCGCCGATGGCGCCAGGGACGGCGGCGGCCCGTTCGAGATCTTCCTCGCCGTCTTCATGACCAGCGGGGATGGCATCCTGTCCAACACCCCGTTCGACGTGACGGACGCCGACCGCGCTCTTGCGCGCTTCGAGGAGCTCTGCGCGGCGGGCACGAGACAATAGCGGCGCAGGGGACGTGGACGAAACTCCCTACGGTGCACCGCCGGAGGCAGCCCCACGGCTCGAACGAACGACAACGACGGAAGACCGAGACGTCGAGATGGCGGATCGCGGCAATCGCGGCGCTGGCGATCGTTCTCGACGAGGGCGGTGACCATCGAGCTGCTGTGGAGCATCCCCGGCTTCGGCAGGGTGCTGGTCGACGCCACCAACGAGGCCGCGGCTTTCGCGCCCCGCGCGACGCCAAGGTCACGATCGAGGCTCGGCCCCGAGCTCGCCGGTTCGCGCCTGTTCGAGGTGAGAGAATGGGTCGAGGCAGCACAACGGCGGCGTGACCGAGCCGGTGATCACCGGGACCATGGACATGCGCATCGAAGACTGCGCCCGGTTGATGGAGCAGTACCAAATCCGGCGGCTCCCGATCGTCGACGCGAACGGCGCATGCTGTGGAATGGTGGCGGTGGCGGATCTTGCGACAAGGCGTCACGCGACCTGACCGCCGAAGTGGTCGGCACGGTGTCGAGCCGACGGCCACGGCGTCCGTGGTCGCGGTCTGTAGTGGGACGACGCCCGTGTTCGACAGCTTCGGGTGCGCCATCCGCGCGCCGTGCACATAGCGGTTGCCGCATCGTCGGCCCACAGTTGTCGAATCGGACGGCCGACGTCGCGGTAAACACAAACGCCACATATATATGCGCATAGATTCATTGCAGCTCTGCGCAACGATTGAGGCTATTGCGACGCTGCCGTCGTCGCATCCCGCAAAAGCATTGAATCTTCGCATGCAGCCGGTGGCGACATCTTTGCTCTTCGGGAGGTAACCACAGCCTTTCCCCAAACGAGGACCTCATGACCACCACCGCTGCTGCCGCCTTCTCCCTGCATCCTTATTGGAGCAACCCGTTCGCGTCGCGCATGGCCGCTCGCGATCCTGTTCGTCGCGATCCTCGGCCTCGCCGGCACCGCGCGACCCGCCGCCGCCGACACCGCGTGCCTGACCGACACCGACGGCGCGGACGACATCAACGCCAATCAAAAGGACTTGAACGAGTTCTGTCAGAGCGCCGGCAACGTCGGCGGGCTTGCGGGCTGCCTCGCGGCCGACGCCAACCTCACGTGGACCTGGGACGACACCGGCTGGACGGGTGCCAACACAGGCGACGCCTGCGCGCTCTACGACACCGACGACGACGGCTTCGCGAATTTCGCGCTCTGTATGAGCGTCGAGCACGATCCCGCGACGAAGGTTTCGGGCAGCCGAAGTTCTACTCGTGCGACAACATGAAGGCGCTGAACTGCGGCGGAGCGGTCGCCATCACGTTCGCGTCGACGTGCGTCGCCAGCAACGTCGCCGACGTCCTGACGCACGGTAGCGGCAACGTCTGCAACGGCACCAACTGCACGGCGCGCGATACCCAAGCCCAGTGCTGCGTGAAGCACGGCGATTTCTCGAGCGGCACGCCCGAGCTCATCGACGTCTGCTCGTACCCGTCGTCGTCGCCGAGCCTCCTCGCCGTCCGAGTGCGTGAAGGCGGTCCTCTGCAACAGCGACAGCGACTGCGGCGCCCTCGACGACGCGCTGCAACACCGGCACGTGCGCCACCGATGGGCTCACCAAGAGCTGCGTCGCCACACCGAAAGACGAACGGCACGGCGTGCGACGACAGCGACGCATGCACCGAGACCGACACGTGCCAGGCCGGCGTCTGCACCGGCGACGACGCGGTCGTGTGTGAGGCGTCCGACCAGTGTCACGACGCCGGCACCTGCGACTCCGCCACGGGCCTCTGCTCCGATCCCGCGAAGGAAGACGGCGCGACCTGTGACGACGGCGACGCGTGCACCCAGACCGACACCTGCGAGAGCGGCACCTGCGGCGGCAGCGATCCGGTCGAGTGTGCTGCGCTCCGACCAGTGTCACGACGCCGGCATCTGCGACCCGGCCACGGGTTGTGCTCCGATCCGGCGAAGGACGACGGCTCGTCGTGCGACGACGGCGACGCGTGTACGCAGACCGATACCTGCCAGAGCGGCACGTGCGGCGGCAGCGATCCGGTCAGTGTGCTCGCGCTCCGACCAGTGTCACGATGCCGGCACGTGCGATCCGAGCAACGGCCTGTGCTCCAATCCGAGCAAAGCCGACGGCTCGACGTGCAGCGACGGCAACGCCTGCACGCAGACCGACACCTGCCAGGCCGGCACCTGCGGCGGCAGCAACGGCGTCACCTGCTCGCGCCCAGGATCAGTGCCACGACGCCGGCACGTGCGACCCGGCCACCGGCACCTGCTCGAATCCCAACAAGGCCGACGGCTCGACGTGCAACGACGGCAACGCCTGCACGCAGACCGACACCTGCCAGGCGGCACCTGCGGCGGCGCGCAGCCGGTCACCTGCTCGGCGCTCGATCAGTGCCACAACGCCGGCACGTGCGACACGACCACCGGGCGTCTGCTCGAATCCCAGCAAGGCCGACGGCTCGACGTGCAGCGACGGCAACGCCTGCACGCAGACCGACACCTGCCAGAGCGGCACCTGCGGCGGCAGCAACGCCGTCACCTGCTCGCGCCCTCGATCAGTGCCACATCGCCGGCACGTGCGACCCGGCGACCGGCCTCTGCTCGAATCCCAGCAAGGCCGACGGCTCCGACGTGCAGCGACGGCAACGCCTGCACGCAGACCGACACCTGCCAGAGCGGCACCTGCGGCGGCAGCGAGCGTCACGTGCTCTGCGCGCGCTCGATCAGTGCCACAACGCCGGCACCTGCGACACGACCACGGGCCTCTGCTCGAATCCCGCACAGGCCGACGGCTCGACGTGCAACGACGGCAACGCCTGCACGCAGACCGACACCTGCCACGAGCCGGCACCTGCGGCAGCGCCAATCCCGTCACCTGCTCGGCCGCTCGATCAGTGCCACGACGCCGGCACGTGCGACACGGCCACGGGCCTCTGCTCCAATCCCAACAAGGCCGACGGCTCGACGTGCAGCGACGGCAACGCCTGCACGCAGACCGACACCTGCCAGAGCGGCACCTGCGGCGGCGGCAGCGCCGGTCACCTGCTCGCCGCTCGATCAGTGCCACAACGCCGGCACGTGCGACACGACCACGGGCCTCTGCTCCAATCCCAACAAGGCCAACGGCTCGACGTGCAGCGACGGCAACGCCTGCACGCAGACCGACACCTGCACAGAGCGGCACCTGCGGCGGCGGCAATCCCGTCACCTGCTCGGCGCTCGATCAGTGCCACAACGCCGGCACGTGCGACACGACCACCGGCCTCTGCCGAACCCGAGCAAGGCCAACGGCTCGACGTGCAGCGACGGCAACGCCTGCACGCAGACCGACACCTGCCAGAGCGGCACCTGCGGCGGCGCCAATCCGGTCACGTGCTCCGCGCTCGATCAATGCCACGTCCCGGGTACGTGTAATCCGAGTACCGGCCTTTGCTCGAACCCGAACGCGACGGACGGGACGAGCTGCACCGACGCCAATGCCTGCACGCTCTCCGATACGTGCCAGGGCGGCTCGTGCGTCGGCGGCAACAGTCCCACCCTCGAGCCGGGATGCAAGAACGACACGGGCGGCGCCGACGATGCCGTCGGTCAGAAAGACCTGAGCCAGTTCTGCGTCGCCACGGGCGCCTCGTGTGCGGGCACCATCTTCACGTGGAAGTGGGACGACACGGAATGGAGCGGCAAGAACACCGGCGACGCGTGCGCCCTGTACGACACTGATGACGCCGACACGTTCGCCAACTTTGCCATCTGCGTGACCGTTAGCGGCAAGCCGGCCGGACAATCGGGTCCGACCCGCTTCTACACTTGCGGCAACACAAAGCAGTTCAACTGCACCGGAGCCGCAATCAAGCCCGGCACCGTCAGCAGCTGTACCGTGACGCCCACGACGACCGATCCGTTCGCCGCCCTCTTGTCGCGCAAGAGCAACAAGTGCACAGGGGCGAATTGTCTCACCAAGGACACGCAGGCCCAGTGCTGCGTGAAGCCGGCCGACCTCGGGACGGCGACCCTCATCGACGTGTGCTCGTATCCGTCACAGTCCCCGAGCTCGGATCCCTCGGAATGCGTGAAGACCCTCTTCTGCACGAGCAACGCCGACTGCACGGTCACCAACGGCGAGGGCACGTGCACGGGTCGTTGCGTGAACGTGGGCGGGGTGAATCAATGCACGTTCTGAGACGGTGCTGAGAGCACGCCACACGTCACGACAGTCGTGGAGCGCGCCGATCCTCATCGCGACGATGGGGATCGGCGCGATCCTGTGGAGTGCGCGGCTCGACCGGCCCGGGCGTGACCACGCCCCGCAGAGGTGTCCCCGGCGCCACCGGCACACGCGGGAGCGGCCAGCGCGAGCTCCGTGCGAGCAACGTTTGCCGCGGCGACTAGCGTACTCGCCGACGTCGGATCGCCGGCACTCGCGCGCCGCGTGGCGCACGTCGCGCGGAAGCCACGCCTGACGAAGCAGCGCCTCGCCGACGTCGTCGGCATGCTGCAAGACTCGAGCGCCGCGGCACGGCCGCCGTCCCGGTCATCGGCGATCTGCTCCGGAGCGGGATCGACCTCGACTTCGGCACGCTCGGCGCGACCGGACCCAGGGCGAGCGTACGCTCCGCGAAGCCTTGATCGACACGCTCCTGCAGATCGGCGGCGGCCCGGCGACGGCCGTCGCTCTGGAGCAGCTGCGCGCCACCCGCAACCCACTCGAGACGGCGTTGCTGGCCCGTGGGCTCGAGGCAGAGGAGCCCGGCACCCACACCGAGGCCGTGCTGGATGCGATCGACGACGGACTGCAGTGGGCCGGCGAGGCACGGGAGTCAGTCGACCTCGGTCCGCTCTTCGACCTCCTCCGCGGCTACGGCGGCGAACGCGCGCTCGCGCTCCTGCAGCGTTCGGTGCCGCAGTGGGGCAGTACGCGCTGATCGCGCTCGCCGGCCTTCCCGACGGCGAAGGCATCCCGACCCTGACGTCGCTCGCCGCGACGCGCGACGCTCCCATCGAGAATCCCGTCCTGCCGTTCCAGGCCCTGGCTCAGGCGACGACGGCGTCGCCGGAGGCGGCCGAGGCTCTGCTGGATCTGGCGCGGTCGGATCGCATTCCGGATCAGGCCTGGAGCGCCCTCGGCGACGTGCTCGCCGGCAAGCACCTCCGGTTCGCACGGTCGATGTTCGACGGCACACCTCTCGCCGACGGGTCCCCGAACGCCGCCGCCGGGCGTCCGTCCGCCTGGAAGAGCTACTACATCGAGTGGATGAACGTGCGGTACGAGCAGGACGTGGTCACGGCCGAATGGTCGCCCGATCAGGTGCAGCAGCAGGTCGCGCTGATCGATGCGCTGCTCGCGGCGACCTCGAGCCCGCTCGCCGCCCAGGCGTTGCAGCAGGCGCGCGCGTCGCTGCAGTTCTGACCAACGGCGCTCGCCGGGGTGCGCGTCCTCGACATGACCCGTGTGGTGTCGGGGCCCGTCGTCGGCCGTGCGCTCGCCGATCTCGGCGCCGACGTCGTGAAGCTCGAGCCGCCGGACGGCGACGTCACGCGGCTCTGGGGTGAAGAGCGCCACGGGATCGCCGGGTTCTTCCGGAGCGCCACGCTCGGCGAGCACAACGCGGCGGTCTTGCGCGAATGGCTCGGGCTCGACGAGGTGGTCTACTGACGTCGTAGCGGCGCGCAGCTAGATTCTGGCGTGCAGGGACTAGGGCAGCGGGCAGCCGAAGTGCACCGCTTTCTGACCCTTGATCTTCTGCGCACAGACCGCGCCGTCGAACGTGCTCATGCGCGAGAGCTGGAATGGACCGGCGGGGACGCTGAACGTCGTCCGGGCGACGACGGATTCCGGGCCGAACTTCGCCTTCCCGCCGACGAAGATCTGCGTCACGCCGACGTACGGCTCGAAGATGGCGAGTCGGCTCGTCTTGAGATCCTTGGCGATCCGGATGGTCACGTCGCCGCGGGCCCGCAAGGCCGCCGGCGGAAAGGTCTTGAGCTTGCAGAAATCGTATTCTCCCGGGGTCGAGCTCCAGCGTGCCGCGCCTGCCGATCTTGACGTCGCCGTAGGTACCCGGCGCGATCCGCACGACGGCGGTCTCCGGCACGACGACGGGCGTGGTGCCGCACGTGGCGACCGCGGTGCGCACAGGACAAGCCGAGGGGTACCGTGACCGGGTCACGGAGCCGCGCACCTCGCCAGGTCCTTGGCGGCGGTTGGTCGCGACGTCGTCGAGGCTTCGCGAACTTCGCCAGTGACACGGTGTTGGCGGTCACGAGCGACCCGTCCGCCATGTGGCCGGCTCGGCTGAACTTCGACCATGCCTTTCGCACCGTTCACCGCGACGTTGCCGAATCCCTCGGTCAGGTGCCGAAGAGCGCTTTCTGAGCGCCACCATCTGGACGTCGGCGCCGACGCAGGCGCCGGCGGCGCAGGAATCGAAGAGCGAGCAGTGCTCGCCCGTCGTTGCAGGGCGCACCGTCCGGGAGCACGGGGTTGCTGCATCCTCCGACGGGCGCACAGAGGTCGGCGGTGCACGAGTTGCTGTCGACGCAATCGAGCGGCTGCCCGGGCACGCATCCGGTGAGTGAGTCGCAGGTCTCGAGTCCGTTGCAGACGTCGTTGTCGTCGCACACGAGCGGGCTCCCGCCGGTGCATTGTCCACTCTGACACGTGCCACCGGTGGTACAGGCGTCGCCGCAGTTGGTGCCGTTCGGTACGACGCTGTCCGCGGGGCAGGGTGCGCCGCCACCGCTGCACGCCTCGGCGACGTCGCACACGGTCGCCGCCGCGCGACAGATGGTGCCGCCGGGCAGCGCGGGATGCGTGCAGACGGCGCTGCCGTCGCACACGTCGTCGGTGCACGTATTGCCGTCGTCGGTGCACGGCACGAACGGCGTCGACGTGCATTGGTCCGCGCCCTCGTCGCAGGTCGCCACGCAATTCGTGTTGCCGGCACACGGATCGCCGGCATGGCCCGCGCACTCGCCCGTCTGGCACGTGTCGGCACCGCTGCAGAACACGTCGTCGTTGCAGGGATCGCCGTTCGGCTTGAACGACCCGATGCACTGCCCGACTTGATCGCAGTGATCGGTCGTCGTGCAGTCGTTGCCGTCGGCGCAGGGTGCCCTTGCCCGACGATACTGACAATTGAACTTGCAGCAGCTGAGCTCGAAGAAGCAGTCGTTGCCGGTCGTGCAGACCGCGAGACCGGAGTCACCGTTCTTGCGGAGCGTGCCGCCTGGGTCGCATTCTTCGGAGGCTTCGCGAACGCCGTTGCCGCACGTGCCGGCGGCATGGAGCTCCGCGGTCGTGACGATGAGGAGGCCGAGCAGCAAAACCAAACCAAGGATCGAGCGAGAGACGGGGTACGGCATGAAGGGGCCTCCGTTGCATCCGTGCTGGCGTGAATTACCGAGCGGGGGGATCGTTTGTGCGGCCCCGCTCAGGGAAAGGGATGGCAATCGCATGCCAGTGGGAACGTCCTGGTCAACAAAAAACTCGTCAGGTGCGGCCGGCTGATCCCAAAACATCGACGAATGCGAGCGAATTCCTCCATCTCGCCGCACGGTCGCTCCCGTCAGATGGGGCTGCTCCCCGGCGACACCAGCCGGTCTTGGCAGGTGTGCGCCGGGGGACGTCCGCCGCGGTCGGACGATCACGCGGCCGAACAAGGCTACGCCCAGGTGCTCCGCGATCTTGATGAGCACGCCGACGTCGGAGCCCCCGGCATGTGCCTCTTCGAGCCAGTCGATCGCTTGCATCACGAACGGGACGGCGGCCCAGTTCATCTCCCGCCGTACCAGCGGCAGCGCACCGTCGGAGCTCTGCGGCTTCGATGCGCCGCGAGCGCGCGCCGCGCCTGTCCGAGATATTTCTTGAGCGTGCGGTTGCTGGTGTTGGCTCCCGAGGGCGCTTCGGTCACGGGCAGTGCGCGATCAGGTACTCGGCGTCATCGATCAAAATCGTTGCGGCCGTGGCGTCGATCTTCTTGCCGCTGTGCCGGTGCACCAGCCGCACGAAGCCGCGGTAGAGGTTGGCCGCTCTTCCGCACGCCCCGCTCTCGAAGGCCGTGGCCCCGGCCTCCGCTTGATGGATCAGCGCATCGGCCACCCCCGGGTCCGAGATGTGTCCCGTGCCTGCGAACCGCCGCACGGCCTCGAATCAAGCTGTCGGGCGTGACGACGACGGTGAACTGGACGGTGGCGACGCTCGGGTTGTCGAGCACGTCGTCCGCCGCCAGCTGGAACGTATGGGTGCCGAGCGCGACCTCCGTGAGGAGATCGATCGCTTGACCGCTCGCGAGCCCGTGGCCGCCGACGCTGGTCGCGCCGTCGAGGGTGGCCGTCTGATCGCCGACGCCGACGCACGCGTCGCCGACGGCGTAGTCGAGGGTCACGATGGCGCTATGGGGATACGCGATCGGCGCGGGCGTCACGACGTCGAGCGTCGGCCCCGTCGTGTCCGGCGACCATCACGCTGGCCGTGTCGACCCCGAAGCTGCCCTTCTGGTCGGCGACGGCGAGCGTGGCGACGTGCGATCCGAGCAATACGGGGAACGACACCGCGGAGCCGACCGCGGTCGGCGGCGCCGGGCGCGCCGAGGTCCAGCGTCCAGAGGTGCCGAGCGATGTCCGTGTTGCCGTCGAGGTCGAACGAGCCGGCATCCGAGAGCTGCACCGTCTCGGTCAGATCGGGCGAGGTGCATTCGACGACCTGGTCGGCCCCCGCCCGCGCGCGTGGCGGACGGTTCTGGAAGAGCAGCTGGATCGACACGTCGAGGTGGACGTCGGCCCCGTCCGGGTCGATCTGCCCGAGATGGTGAAGATGCCGAGCTCCTCGACGTAGACGCCCTCGAGGGACTTGCTCTTCGCGGCGAGCGGCGCGCGGGTCGCCGTCGAGGCGTGCGCTCACGACGAAGTCGGCGACGCCCTCCGGGATCCCGAACACGCCGTCCACGAGCGGCAACGGAAAACGGCTTCGTCAGCAGCAGATGGACGTCGGAGAGCGTGTGCGAGCCGCCGCCGATGCCGAAGATGACTCCGGGCGTCGAGAAGCTCGACCTCGCTCGCAAAGCCGGCGATGTCGGCGAACTCGAGCGACCCGTTGGACTTGCGTCGTCGCGATGAACAGCTCGTCGAGCGTGGTCGTGAAGTCGTCGACGTCGTCGCCGAAGCACGTCGATGGCGACCGATGCCGCCACCGCCGTCGCCTGCGCCGAAGTCGCCGCCGGCCTGCGGGCTCGCGTTCGTTCGGGCACATGCCGATCCCGACGGGCGCTGCGAAGACGCCGCAGTTCTCGATCTTGACGCACGTGGGGAAGCACTTCGTCTCCTTGGCGTCACACTGCGACTGGGCGTCGTCCTTGACCTTGTCGGGGTCCGGACAGGTCGGTGCAGATCCGGGCGGTCGAGAACGATCGGTAGGCCGCTCGCCTGGTCGTGGCATTTGCACGACAGGGCGGCGAGATTCGGACCGGTCGGCGTATCGCACCCGGCCGCGACGAGAGTCACGACGGCGAGGGCGGCGGACAGCAAGAGCGAGCGAGCAACGAGCATCGGCGTGTGGCGCATGGGACACCTCCTGGGCGGCAGAGGACGCAGAAGGCTCGACGGCCTATTGCAGCCGGACGCGCGATCCCGGTGGTGCGGCCGATCGCTGGATCGAGGCGCCGTCGCACCCGTCACGCGTTTCCACTCGCGCCTTGTGGTTCGCCGACAACCCGGGCATGTCGCTCGGATCGACGTCGGATCGGACGTATCTTTTCGGACGCCTGATTTGGTCTATCCACCATGAGCCATGATCGTGAGTGATCCTTCGCTGACCGAGCTGGCGGGCGCGCTGCGCTCGGCCTGGCATCGCTTCGTCGCAACCTTCGAGCCCTCCGGCCCGCGCTGTACCGCTACTGCCGGACGCTCACCGGCAGTCCCTGGGAGGCGGAAGATCTGGTGCAGGACACGTTGATGCGCGGCTTCGCGACGATCGGCGGCGTCTATCCCGAGCTCCGGAATCCCCGCGTGTGGCTCTTCCGGGTCGCCTCCAATCTCTGGATCGATCGCGTGCGACACCGGCGCCACGAAGAGCCGCTGCCGGACCCGGTACCGGAGCATCGCTGGTTCTGGCGTCGCCGCTCTCGGACACGCGGGCAGCCGGGACGGCCCTGATCGGGCGCCTGGCGCCCCAAGAGCGGGCGGCGATCGTCTTGAAGGACGTGTTCGAGTTCACGCTCGAGGAGACGGCCGAGATGCTCGCCACCACCCCCGGTGCGGTCAAGGCGGCGCTCCATCGCGGCAGGGGGAAGCTCGCCGACGAGCCGCACGCAGAGTCGAAGCCCGCGCGGCTCCGGATCGCGCGGCCCGTCGTCGACGCCTTCTGCGACGCCTTCAACGCCCGCGATCTCCGCGTCTCACGGCGCTCCTCCTCGAGAACGCGCACCTCCGAGATCGTCGGGATGGCGAGCGAGCTCAGCACCGCCGACATGGTCGACGAGAACACGGGCTTGCTCTTCCACACGCTCTTTCGTCGTTGTCGCACGCGGTCGCACCGGCGCTGCTCGCCGGCAATCGTGACCAGGCGCGTGCCGAGGTGCGCGAGGTCCACGGCGAGCCCGTCCTGCTCTTCTGGTACGACCACGACGCGGGCCCGGTGGTCCGCGACGTCTCGCTTCGTCCCACGGGCGCCGACGATCACGTCGCCACCGTGCGGTACTACTTCTTCAGCCCGGACGTCGTCGCCGACGTCTGCGAGAGCTCGGCCTGCCGTGGCGCACCAACGGCTATCGCTACATGCTGCCGCCGACGGACGCGACTATGATGATCGGCGGCGCGCCGCAGCCGATTTTAGCGGTAGTCAAAGATTGCCGAGGGCGCCAAAGGAACGACCGTACACCCCGGGTTCGTTCGTCGTGGTGACCAATTCTCTTTGCGAGGTGCCCCCACAGCGGCAGACGGCGCTGCCGCCGCCGCTGCCGCCGCCGCGACCGCCGCCCCGCCCGATGGCATCGGCTCGCAGATCGAGGCGGAGCTCATCCGATACGTCGTTCGGCAGGCGCCGATCGGCTTCGCGATCGGCATCGTCGCGCTCGCGGCCATCGTGGTCGTGCTGTGGAACGCGGCCCCGCGGGAGCCACTCCTCCTCTGGCTGCTGACGATCGGCGTGTTGACGCTACCCGGCAGGCGTCCTGGTTCGGCGATTCGCGCGCGCGTCGGACGTCGCGAGTGCGATCGGTTGGTGGCGGTGGTCCTGACCGTCGCCTACGGGCTCGCGGGCGTGGGCTGGGGCGTTGCGGCGATCCTCTTGTACCCGCGCGTCGCGCCGCCCTATCCAGACGTTTCTGCTGTTCATCCTCGGGGCGCCGGTGTCAGTGGAATCGCGGCGCTGGCGCCGCTGCGGAGCGCCTTCGTCGCCTATCTGACGGCGACGTTCGTGCCGTTGGTGGTGCTGCTGTTGCGCGCCGACTCGGCCGCGATCACGGCGACCGGGGTTTTGCTGGTCGCGTTTTGGGTATCGACCATCTCGTTGGCGTCGGGACTTCGCGCCTTGCTCGTCCGGTCGCTACGGTTGCACTTCGAGAACGTCGCGAATCTGGTGACCCTGACGCGGACCCGTGACGTTCTTCAAGGTGCGCTCTCCAGCACGACCCGAGACGTGGCCGTCCTCGCGGACGAGCTGGCGGCGGCCAACCGCGCCAGGGACGAGGTTCCTCGCGATCGTGTCGCACGAGCTGCGGACGCCGCTGACGCCGATCCTCACCTGGGCCGCGTTGCTCCAGCGCCGCCAGATGGACGCCGGCAACCGTGAGCCCGTGGGCTGGAGGCGATTCAGCGCAGCGCCAAGCTGCAATCGCGAATCGTGGACGATCTGCTCGACGTCTCACGCGTCATCACGGGCAAGCTGCAGCTGAACGTCTGCCCGTTGAGCCTCGATCCCGTGCTGCACGCCGGGATCGACGCCTTGCGTCCGGCCGCCGATGCCAAGGGCGTGCGGTCTCGAGGCGCAGATCGACCGAGACGTTCCAGTGGGTGTCCGGCGATCCCGAACGCCTCCAGCAGGTGATGTGGAACTTGGTCGCGAACGCCGTGAAGTTCACTCCACGCGGCGGCCGAGTGCAGCGTCGGATTGCGCAACGTCGGAAGTGACGTCCGACTGACGGTGCGCGACGACGGCATCGGCATCGCCCCGTCGTCCCTGCCGCGGCTCTTCGAGCGGTTCTGGCAATCCGACACGTCGAGCACGCGCAGGCATGGAGGTCTGGGCCTGGCAGCTTGCTGTGGTGCGGCATCTGGTCGAGCTACACGGCGGCACGGTGGTTGCCGAAAGCGAAGGCAAGGGCGAGTGCGGTCTTCACCGTCACCGCTCCCGGCGTTGCCGGTCACGAGCATGCGTTCCGCTGAAGGGACACCGCTCGAGGGCCGCGCTGCGACGCACGCCACTCGGCTGCACGGCCTGCGGCTGCTCAGTCGTCGATGACGAGCGAGATACGTGCGATACGATCGGCGCCGTCCTCGAAGCCGAAGGTGCCGAGGTGCGAACGTGCCTGTCGGCACGGGAAGCGCTGCAGCTCCTGGACGCATGGGTGCCGGACATCTTGGTGTCCGACATCGCGATGCCGGGCGAGGACGGCTACACGCTGATCCGCAAGATCCGGACGCGGAAGGCCGAAGAGGGTGGCCGAATGCTGGCGGTGGCGTTGACCGCCTACGGGAGCAAGGACGATCGGACGAGGGCGCTCTCGGCGGGGTTCCAGATCCACGTCGGCAAGCCGGTCGAGCCCGACCAATTGGTCGGCATCGTCGCCAGCGTCGTCAGGCACCGCGTCGAGCTGCCGCATTCATGATGCGGGCGACGCGGCCGTCGAAGTGCAGTCGAGTCTGTCACTCCTGGACCCCGATTAGTTTGGGGTCACGACGGCCGTTGCGCTGTCGTTGGCCGCACTCGGATCGGTCGGTGTCGATGCGGATGTGGTGCCCACTCTGGGTTTCGGCTACGTTGCGCGTGACGCGTGTGTCCCGCTCGGTACCTGATCCTCGCGGCCATCGCGACCCTGGTCCTCTTCTCCGCCTGCGATCGCCTTAGTACTGACGCGCAGTCGGTCAGTCGTCGGTCGGTGCCGCGGTGACCGGCGGTGAGCCCGCGCCTCGTCAGCGACCAGACGGTCTATCCGCTCACCCTCTACGGGAAGGGCTTCAAGCCCGGAATGCAGATTCGGATCGCGGGCGCCGGGCAAACCGAAACGGCCGCGGTGGACGTCGTCGACGGCTCGCACGCGACCGTTCGCGTGCGACTGGACGGGTTCGTCCGCCCCGACCGGTCGCTCACGCGCGTCCGCATCGCCGCCGCCGACACCGACGATCGTGGCGCCAGTATCCGGGTGGTGAACGACAGCGCGTTTCCCGGTGCTCACCGACCTCGAGGTCGATCCCGCGGGCGAGCGGTTCTTCGTCGCCTCCGCCTCGACCGACGACGTATGGATCGTCTCCCGAGACGGGAGTGCCCCGCGTCGCCTGCCGGTCGGCGACGGACCGCGGGCGCTCGCCCGCTATCGTGACGAACGCGGACGTTGGTGGCTCGTGGTGCTGCTCCAGTTCGCGGCCGAGCTCCGGCTCCTGCCGTTCGACGACGCTCGAGCAGGCGCCGATCCGGATCGCGGTGCCGCCCGACTCGCAGGACGTGGTCGTGGATTCCGATCGGCAGCGCGCCTACGTCACGAGTCGCTTCACGGACGCCGTCCATGTCATCGACTTGGCGCAGCGACGCGAGGTCGCGCGTGATCGCGGTCGGGGTGAATCCGCGGCCCGTGGCGCTCGGTCGGCGCGGGACGCTCCTGGTCGTCGGCAATCAGGGCTCGTCGGACCAATCGCTGATCGATCTCGAGACCGGACGCGAGATCCGCGTCGAGCCCGGTCCCGGCACGCCGATCATCGGCGGCAGGACGGAACGCTATGCGACCGACGTCATGGGCGGGAAAGCTCCGCGCGATCTGATCTTCAGCGATCGCCTCGGCGTCGCCTTCCTCGCGAGCATCGGCCCGAACGTCGGTCCGAATGCGCACCGGATGGAGGTGTCGATGAACGGCGGCATCGGCGTCGTCGATGCCGCCGGACACTTCCTCCGTCACGTGTCGATGCTGCGCGGCGTGCCCGCCGGGCTCGCGCTCGACGACACGAGAGGTCTCCTCTACGTGGCGGACGTTGCGACCGGACGAGTGGTCGTCTTCGATGCGACCCGGCTCGCGACGGTCGACGATCGCACGGCGGTCGACGACAAACGGCGCGCGGCGTTGCTCGGCGCCGTCGAGATCGCGCCGCCGGAAGGGCAGGCGCTCATCCGGCCCGTCGAGGACTTCGGTCGCGATCGCCGGAGCGGCGTGGCGCTGCATTCGGGGCCGCAGGCGGTCCGCTTGTTCGCCGACGGCGCGCGTCTCGCCGTGCTCAATCGCTTCACCGGGCATCGTCACCGAGATCGACACCGCCGACGCCGGCGCCGGCACGCTCCGGATCGTCGCCAACCACGCGGGACCGCCGATGCAGGCGCAGCAACGGCGGCGTCTCGGCGAGATCGTGTTCTTCACGGATCTCGCCAACTCGCGCATGAGCTGCGACGCCTGCCACCCCGAGGGGCACGACGGCGGCATCCTCTACGAGAAGACGCACCCGCTCCACATCTACCGGGTCCCGACGCTGCGCGGCGTCCGCGAGACCGCGCCGTATTTCACGCCGCGCTTGCTGCCCTCGCTGCGCGAGACCGCGCGAAGCGTGCTCGGGCGGAATCGCTTCCACAACCCGAACCCGAGTGCCGCCGAGATCGACGTCGCTCGCGCTCTACCAGGAGACCATCACGCCGCTCCCGAACCCCTATCTCGCGGCGCCACCGGGGATTTCCGTCCGAGATCGCGCTTCCCGACGGCACCACGGGCTCGCCGCTCGCAGGGATGCGGCTCTTTCGAGGGCAAGGCCGGCTGCATCGGCTGCCATCCACCGCCGCAGTTCACGACCGACCAGGACCCGTCGACGCGCGGTCGCCTGCACGACGTCGGCACGCCCATCACGCTGCCGCTCCGGCTCGGAGCAGCAGGACACGGAACCGTACCTCCTGCCGCCGCCGTCGCTGGTGGGTGTCTGGGACGCCTTTCCGTTGCTGCACAGCGGTGCGGGCGGGCTCGAGGTGAGTCGCGTCGGGTCGCGATCGAGGCGCGGCACTCCTTCGCGCTGCGCCACGTCCTCGACCATGCGCGGCCCGCGTCCTCACGGTGACGTGACGGGCCTGACGGCACTGGAGAAGAACGATCTTCTCGCGTACCTCCTGACGCTCTGATGCGGCGCCGATCGTTCCTGGCCTGGATCCTGGGGTTCGCGAGCGTGCTCGCCGCGAAGCTCGCCGCCGTGCGCTCGTGGCCGGATCGTGCGCTCGCGAGCGCGCCGCGTCCGACTCCCGCCGACGACGCGCTCGGCTTCTTCACGTCCGAGCAGGCGGTCACCATGGAGGCGCTCGTCGAGCGCCTGCTGCCCTCGAACGTGCCGGCGGGGACGCCGGGCGCGAAGGAAACGCGGGTGCTGCGCTATCTCGACCGGCAGCTCGGCACGCCGCGCTTCCCTCAGTACCGCGATGTCGTCCGCGATGGGCTCGCCGCCCTCGACGACATCGCGCGCGCCGAAGGCTCCAATCCGCTTCCACGAGCTCCCGGCGGGCGAGCAGGACGAGATCTTGCGTCGCGTCCAGCGCGGCGACACGCAGGGACGTCCCCCCGCGTCGGTGCGGTTCTTTCAGGTCGTGCTGACCCTCTCGCTCGAGGGCCACTGGGGCGATCCACGCTACGGCGGAAACTACGACGAGCTGACGTGGCGATCGGTGGGCATCGACCCCGGCTGCGAGGGCGGAGTGCGCGCCTGCCGATGACGCGCAGCGCCCATGACCGCGATGCCGTCGTTCGGACGCGAGGAGGTCGACGTCTGCATCGTCGGGAGCGGAGCCGGCGGCGGACCGCTGCGCCCTCGAGCTCGCGCGTGCCGGCGCGCGCGTGGTCGTGCTCGAGAAGGGACCCTGGTACCGCAAGGAGGATTTCGATCACGACGAGATCGCCAATACCCGCCTCGACAAGTGGGTTCCCAGCGTCGCCGACGAGCCGCACCTGCTGCAGCTCGCGGACGACGCGACGCCGCGGAAGGCCACGCAGGGATGGATCGCCAACTGCGTCGGCGGCGGCACCGTGCACTGGAGCGGGTTCGTGCACCGCATGCATCCCGACGACTTCCGCCTGAAGACGAGTCGCTACGGCAGCGTCGCCGAGGCGAGCGTCGCCGACTGGCCCATCGGCTACGGCGACTTGGCGCCGTACTACGACAAGGTCGAGCGCGAGATCGGCGTGTCCGGAGAGGCCGTGGAACACCCGTTCGCCCCGCCGCGCTCCGGCGCCTATCCGCTGCCGCCGCTCCGTGCCAATCCGTTGTCGGCGCTGATCGACCAGGGCGCGCGCGGTCTCGGCTTGCACCCGTTTCGAGACGCCGCGTGCGATCCTGTCGCGTCCGTACGCCGGGCGGCCGGCATGCGTCTACTGCGACTTCTGCGGCGGCTACGGATGCGAGGTCGACGCCAAATCCAGCACGGCGGCGGCCCTGATCCCGCGGGCGATCGCCACCGGCCGCTGCGAGCTCCGCCCGCGCAGCATGGCGTTCGAGGTGACCGTCGGGCGCGACGGCCGGGCGCGTGCGGTGCGCTACTTCGACGCCGCCGGGGCGGTCGTGGAACAGCGTGCGCGCGTCATCTGCATCAGCGCGACGGCGATCGAATCGGCGCGGCTCTTGCTGAACAGCACGTCCTCACGCTTCCCGCGTGGGCTCGCGAACGGCAGCGGCTTGGTCGGAAAGAACTTGACGTTCTCGACGTTCGCCGAGGGATCCGGCGAGTTCGAGGTCGCTCGGCTTCCGCCCGAGCTCCGGCCGCACCACGAGGTCCACTTCCTGCAGCGCTCGATTCGAGACTTCTATTTCATCCCGGAGCGCCACGGAGGCTACGACAAGGGCGGCACGCTGAACTTCGTACTTCCGCACCGCAATCCGATCGCCACCGCCGAGCGGGTGTCACGGCGGGGGCGTCCGCCGCTCTGGGGCGAGGCACTCAATCGCGCGCTCCGCCGCTACTACGACGACGCACGCGAGATCGAGTTCGAGGTCTTCGGGGAGTTTCTGCCGAACCCGGCACCTACGTGAGCGTCGACGGCGAGGTGAAGGACCGCTGGCAGATCCCGTCCGCGACGATTCACGTCCGCAATCATCCGGCCGACGTGCAGAACAGCCGGTGGCTACTCGACAAGGGCCTGGAGGTGCTCCGGGCGGCCGGCGCCAGCGCGACCATCGGCGGAGAGCGCCGGGGCGACGACCTTCGTGCTCCAACACGGTACCTGCCGCTTCGGTACCGATCCCACGACGTCCGTGCTCGACCGCTTCTGTCGGAGCCACGAGGTGGCGAATCTCTACGTGGTCGACGGCAGCTTCATGCCGACGTCCGGCGGTGTTCCGTCGACGCTGACGATCATGGCCAACGCGTTCCGCGTGGCGGATCACCTGGTGCAGCGTCTCCGTTCCGGAGCGGGGAAGCGATTGAACTAAGAACAACCGCACCCGCCGCTGGGGTCGTTGACACAGCCGGTCGTCAGGTCGCAGTACGCCGGCGACGATCTGCACCCGGGATCGCAACGGTCGAACGTCTCCTCGTTGGCATCGTCGCAGAACATGTCGTCCGGTTGGTTGACGCAGGAGCCGGTTTGCGGATTGCACGAGTCGATGGTGCACGACACGCCGTCGTCGCACGAGGGCTCGTTCTGGCAGGTCGCCGAGCAACCGTCGCAGGCGGTCGGTGTTGCCGTCGTCGCATTGCTCGCCGTCATCGATGAACGTGTCGCCGCAGGTCGGTGCCGGACAGGTGCAGTCCGCTGTGCAGGTGCGGAGATTGGGGCAGAGCGATCCCGGTTCACAGTCCTCGTTCGGACAGACCGTGCCATCACCGCAGAATTCAATCGTGCACGTCGGGGAGCAGCCGTCGCACGAGGCGGTGTTGCCGTCATCGCACTGCTCGGATGGGCACTGTGTGCCGTCGCCGCAGCCCTCGATGGTGCACGTCGGGGAGCAGCCGTCGCACGACGCAGTGTTGCCATCATCGCAGTCCTCGCCGGCATCGATGGACCCGTCGCCGCACGCGGGCGTAGGGCTGGGCGTCGGACTGGGCGTCGCGGTCTCGGTCGCCTCCGGCGTCGCGGTTTCGGTCGGTTCGGGCGTCGCGGTCTCGGTCGCCTCCGGCGTCGCGGTCTCGGTCGGTTCGGGCGTCGCGGTCTCGGTCGCCTCCGGCGTCGCGGTCGCGGTCGGTTCGGGCGTCGCGGTCTCGGTCGCCTCCGGCGTCGCGGTTTCGGTCGGCTCGGGCGTCGCGGTCTCGGTCGCCTCCGGCGTCGCGGCCTCGGTCGGTCCCGGCGTCGCGGTCGCGACGGGGTGGCCGTCGGCCCCCGGGATTCAGCTGCGAGGGCAGGCAGAGCTCGCGGACCACCCCGACGTCGTACTCGTCGGTGCCGAACTGATTGCTCGTGAACACGTGCGTGTCGTTGATCCGCGGCCGGCCGCTCACGCGATAGCACATGAGGCTCGCGCTCGGGTCGGTGATGCCGCTGCCGTCCTTGTCGACCGGGACGCAGAGCCGCGTCGGCCGGCGCACGTTCACGGTGCGGGTTCCGAACTGATCCTCGACGCCGATGCCCGACCTCGTGAACCGCGCGTGCACGGTGCGAAAGCACTGGAAGTGGTCGATGGCCGGCGTGTAGCTCGCCGGCGGCCCGCTCGTGCTCTTGCCGGTCGGCACGAAGAGAAACGTCGGACGAGTGAGATCGACCGTGAGCGTGCCGAACTGGTTCACGACCACCTGGTCGCGCCGCCCGCCGAAGGGGATCTGCGCGCGCGCGGAGTAGCCCGTCAGGTGATCGGGGTCCGCGGGCGCGGTGGGATCCTCGCCCTCCTTGTCGGCCGGAGCGCACAGGCGCTGGGCGCGTCGCACGACCGCCGACGTCGAGCCGAACTCACTCGTGGTGAGATCCACCGTTCTGCCGGGTGTTGCCGCGACTGATCTGGTAGCAGAGGAAGTGGTTCAGGCCCTCCGTCGTCGGCGACGCCTCGCGACGAGGAGAGGAGCCCCGTGACCATGACCGCAGCGGCGACGATGATCGTGAATGTGCGGAGCAGAGGGCGGGAAGGATGCGGCATCGACTGTTCTCCTGAGGGGGACAATGCAGAGTCGCCGTGGGCGTTTCGTCGCGTTGCGTACACACCCTGATCCCGAACGTCAATCGAAAGCGGATTGGCGACATCTGCCGTCGGTACGGTACCCGTTCCGGCGATCCCGACGCGATCGATGCGATCGGAGATGTGGAGGTCGCCTTCGCCCCCACCGTATTGCGCCGAGACACTCCGCCGCCTCGGCGGCGTCGCGTCTACGGGCCACGCGCGTCGCACTACGCGCTTACTTATGGGTCAAGGACGGCAGCGTGAATTCGAAGGACACACTGCAGTGGAGGTCGATCGACTAACTCTCGCGCTGCGGTCGAGCTTCCTTAGATATGGCTCGACGTCGGGAGCGAACGCGGGATGCGCGGCGCAGCGCGAGAAATGCGCGAACGCGCGCGGGAACTCGGCCGACCGCTCCGGTCCGACGATCGGCTGGAGCCCGAGCGCGACGCTTCCGGCGCGCTCGTTCAGGAAGAGCGCCCATTCCGCGACGAAGCAGATGTCCGCGAGCGTGACGTCGTCACCCACCAGGAACTCGCGGTCGGGCGCGAGCGCCTGATCGATCCCCGCGGCGTACACGGTGAAGGCGTCGCGCGCCCGCGTCATGGAGCTCGGTCGCAGCCGCGCCGCTCATCAACGCCAGGAGATAGTGCTGCGCATCGCGCGCGAAGACCAGGCTCGCGTCGAGAAAGCTGTCGACCCGTGACGCTTCGTACGCGTCGCGACCGTACAGCCGCCGCCGCGCCTCGCCGAGGCGGGCTACCGCCCGCATGATGCTGTTCGACTCGAAGATGCCGACGGTGCCGTCGGGGCTGAACGCCGCCGGCACCGTGCCGAACGGGTGGGCGCGCAAGAAGGCCGCCGTCTTGTGCAAGCGGACGCCGCGGAAGCCGGTCGTGCCGACGACCGCTGCCTGCGGCTCGCGCTGCTCGTCCTCCGAGAGCGGGCGCGCGTCGAAATCCCACCGCCAGAACGCGAGCTCGGGCGGCGCGGCTCCTCGTACGTCGACGTCGACGTCGCAGAGTCGGGCGGCGATCGTCGCCTTCCAGATCCGTGGGTTCGGCAAATACGAGAAGATGCGCAACTGGCTCACGACGGTGCCCTCCCGTCCGGCCATCAAACGATCGCACCGTTCCCGGGCGGGTGATAGACGGCCCCCGGGACCAAGGTGGCACCCCGTATGCGTCTGGCAAGGCGAGCTCCTCCACATCCATATTGCGCCCGGCGCCTCGGTGCCCATGCAGGCACTCACCGAGGCGCGGCTCGCGGCTGGCCTCGGCATCGACGGCGACCGCTACGCCGCGGCTCTTGGCACTTACTCCGGCCGACCGCACGTGGACCGGCAGGTGACGCTGCTCGAGATCGAGACGCTGGAGGCGCTGGCGCGCGACCATGGCATCGAGCTCGCGCCGCACGAACACCGGCGCAATCTCACCACACGCGGCGTGCCACTGAACCACCTCGTCGGGCACTATTTTCGGGTGGGTTCGTGCGTCCTCTACGGCGGCCGGCTGAACGTGCCGTGCATGTACCTCGAGAATCTCCTCGGGAAGAGGGTGTTCAAGCCGTTGCTGAACCGATCGGGATTGAACGCTCGGATCGTCGTGGGCGGCGCGATCTGCGTGGGCGACCGGATCGAGTGGTGTGATCCCGGCACGCTCGACCGTGCCCAACGCCAGGCCAACGAGGCGTCCCCGCGGGACCGCTCCCCGGACCGAAAGACGCCGGAGTGAGAGGGCAGGTCGCGCTCGTGCTGCTCGCCGCCACCATCGGCTGCGAGGCGCTGCACTCCGACGCCGAGAACTATGCGCGGCAAGCAACGCGCCGAGCGCGCGCGGCGGCTCGTCGGTATGAAGGCCGCGACGCAGCAGACCGCGCGCGGTGCCGACGTCGCCGGCGACGCGCTGACGCGGCTCGTGAGCGGGCGGACCCACGTGTTCGTCTATCAAACGTCGCCCGGCGGACGCGCCGAGCGCTACGTCGAGTACGCGTACTTCCGGCCTGACGGGCACTTCGTGTACCGCAATTCGCTATGGGCGAAGAATCCCGACGGTCGCGACGGCGACCATTGGCACGTCGACGGTCCGCGGCTCTGCATGCTGAACGCGGAATTTTCGTCGACCGAGCAGTGCTATCGGCTCGCGGTGCGACAGGACGGCCGCGTTCAGTACTACATCGACGACCCGGGCTCCGAGACCGACCGTCTTCTCACGAAGGTCACGGACGACGTCATCGAAGGTGCGCCGAGACCCTGACTCGACCGGCTACCCGTACGTGCGGTCGAGATAGGCGAGGATCGCGTCGGATTCGTACATCTCAGTAGCGGTATTCGGATCGCGGAGGTACGGCACAGCCGCGCACCGTGCCGGCGAGAAGATTGACGAGAGCATCGCTCGTGACACTCAAGGTCGTGTCGGGCCCGCCACCTTTGACCCATCGGCGCGGCCCGTTCAACCTGATGATCGACCGCGGCAGTCAGTTTGATTCTCGCGCGGCGGAGGAATGGGAAGCGGTGGCAGCAGGCGGGCGGGTCGGGGATGGCTTCTACGGTCGCCGGGTTGGTGCCGCCCAGCGCATAAAACCCGCCGGTGCCTCTCTGGCTTGCGCACACGCGCGCTGCGGCTCCCCGAAGCCATCCCCGACCCGCCCGCCTGCTGCCTCATCACTCAATCTTGTTGAAGCGTCAGTGTTGGCGCAGCGAGTCTGCGCGCCGAGCGATCGTTCCTTTGCTTCGATGAATCGCCGGCGGGTGGGTCAGGGATTGCTCCGGGAGCCGCAGCTCGCGTGTGCGCAGGCCAGAGAAGCACCGGCGGGCAGTACGCGCTGGGTGGCCGGAACCCGGCGACCGTAGGAGCAATCCCTGACCCACCCGCCGGCGACACCGAACGAAGACAGCTCGCGGCAGTCCGAGACTACGGTGCATCATCAGACTGGGACACTATCTCGACCCCAGGTGAAGCGGGCTTCACGTGGTAGTGATGCCGCATGACCACGGTGTGGGGAACGTTTGATCGCTTTCTCGCCGGTGAGCTGCCGCTCGAAGAGCTGGTGGACTGGGTCGCGGGGACGCCGGCGCTGGCGGACCTGTTGGCGCCCGAGGAGCTCCGCCGCCTTCACCTCATCGATCCCGCGGCACGGAATGCGTTCCGCGATGCGACGGCGTCGGTCGCGGCGATCTACGAGTCGCACCGTCCGGGCCGGATCGCGCGCGATCGCGCCGAGCGGATCGCGCGCGGCATGCTTGCGGGGAGATCGACTGCGCCGCCGGTACGCGAGCGCTCGCACGGCTCCGCGAGCAGGGCGCCGAGTGGATTCCCGACGCGTTCACCGGGCTTGCCGCCGCCCTCGACGACCTGCCAGAGCCGTCCGCCGACCCGCTGGCGGACGCTCCCGGCTTCGCAGCGCGCGTCACCGCGGCGCTCGAGCTCGGGCGGCGGCTGCGGGCGCCCGCGCTGGTCGCGGCGCGCCGACTGCTCGACCGTCTGTAGCAGTTCTTCGAATTTCTCGACGCGATCGCGGCTGCCGGCACGGTCGACGGCCGGGTGCACCTGCCGGACGCGAGCTTCCAGCCGATCGCCGCCGCCGACGTCGCCGACGCCGTGGTCGAGGCCGCGCTCCGCACGCCCGCCAATGAGACGATCGAGATCGCCGGTCCTGACCGGCTGCCGATGAGCGAGCTGATCGAGCGCTACCTGAAGGCAACCAACGATGCGCGGGAGGTCGTGCGCGATCCGCAGGCCCGCTACTTCGGCGCTCGCCTCGATGACCGCTCGCTGGTACCCGACGACGCCCCTCGGCTCGGGAGGATCTCCCTCACGGATTGATTCGCGCCCGCCGGCGCGAGGTGCCGGCACCCGCTCGCATGAAGGAGGCAGGATCATGAGACCCGTAATCTACGGGCTCGTCCTCGCCACGATCGCCGCCGGTCCGGCCATGGCCGCGCGTGCTGCCGACCCGTTCGGAGCCGGCGAAATGTTCCGGTTACGGTGACCGGTGCGGATATCGTTCGGTATCCGCTGGTATTTCTCGCCCCGATTCACAAGGTCGCTACTTCTCGAAGCAATAGAGCCGGAGAGGGAGGCTGCAGGAAGGCGTAATGAACGCCGTCCAGCTTGGCGTCGACGCTACCGCTCGTCCCGCATTGGCCGGTCACCGCGGAGCTCGAGTTCGTCCAGTCATTGCAGGTTGCCAAGGCCGGACCGCCCGCGAAGGTCGTTCCGGTCCACACGTCCCCGATGACGGGATTGCCGCTTTCGTCCAGATCGATGCCGGCCTTCAGTGTGCCGTCTGTGAGATCGCTCCAACTGGCGGCGACCTCCGTCCCATCCACGAGCCGATACGGGGATGACGACTGGGTGAACCGCGACGACGGTGAGGTCCCCGCTACGGACACCCACGCGAGGAACGTTTTGCCGGTGAGACCGGCCGCCGACGACGCCCGTTCGGCACAGATCGCATCGGCGCCCGCGATACCTCGAACCCGCCGCTCTGAAAGCTACTGGTTACGAAAACCAGCTTTGCGGCGGGCGTCGAAGTCGGCTCAGGTTCCGGTGTCGACGTCGGTTCGGCCGCTACCGTCGCGGTCGGCGTCGGTTCGGGCCGCTACCGTCGTGGTCGGCGTCGGTTCGGCTGCTACCGTTGGGTTGCGTGTTACGACGAAGCCTTGCTCTCCGGTCATCCCGAATTGAAGATTCGGAGCCAACTGGAGTGGAAACATTACGTTCGTTGCGTCCGGGCAGGCACTAGGTGTGAACTTGATCGTAGTCGCATCGCACATCGGTGTATCCAGAAGCGGATCGAACACACCCGGTGATTGCTCTGTGGTGTGATAGAGCCCCAGGTAGTGCAATGACTCGTGTACTGCCGTTTGTGCAAACGCGTTCACATCAACGGGCGCGCTGAGGCCATCGAGAGCCGCCATCACGACTCCTGACACAGCTGTCGGCGGCACCAAGCGCATGGCCCCTGTATCCTACCCGTGAAGCCCGTCACGCCCCGGTTATCTGCTGAACGACAAAGAGATCGAGCGAAGGTGAAGATGTGTCGCGGGCGAGCGAGAATAATATTTCCGCTTAGATCCGGAATCGAGTTGCCATTTGGTCAAGAGTCTGGTTTATCAGTGTCAAGGCTAGTGCTTGTTCTGCCGGCAGCACGTCAAAGAAAGTCACGCGTCCCAAAGTAATTCCAACTTGCTGGAGTGCGGAGTTGTATGCATCCAGTGCTGCCGCGACTCCGGGGTCCGTCGAAGCCGTGGATGCGTTTAAGCCTGGGACCGCGACGAGAATCACATCCGCAACGATAGGTGACCCGATGAGAGGTTCCCGCGGCGATTAACCAACGCGGTCACTTTGACGTGTGGCTGCGTCAAGGCTCTGCACCCTGAAGCGATACCTCCCAGACTCCAGCGGAGTATACGGGGTGTTCGGGGATGGTGGCGACGGCAAGCACCCCCCGTGGGAATGAACCGGAACGCCGGGGAAGGCCGTCGATGGAAATTGGGATTACACCGCTTGGCGATTCAAGATGTGACAGAACCACCCTGCGGGTCCCCCACCATCCGCGATAAGCGTCAGCGATGTGGCGCCGGTGGCATCTACTTCTGAACGTCTGGCTTTCCTGCTGCGCACCGAGCGAGATCGTTCCCAAGTTGACGATACCGACCGCGGTTGCAGGAGTGGGTGCCGGGGTAGGCCCCGATGGGCATTGTAGATCCACAGGCAACCCGGCGGCGGCACGAAGTACCTGAACACCATCGGTAACCGTGATTCCACCACTGGCGTTGCACGTCGCACCGACCAAGGTCGCAGTTACCGACAAGTCGGCCGCCGCGCGGAGGGTCTGCACACCGTCGGTAACAGTGATGCTCGCCGCTGCCATCAGCATCGCCGCAGACCTGCGCATCCACGCTGCTCGCGACCGCGATACACACCAGGGCCAACGTCGTCCACGACCGTGCTATGCCGCACGCTCACAAAACCCTGCATCTCAGACCTCCCATCGCCAGGCGCTTGTCTTCATCGCGACTCGTCGATCGCCTTCTTCATCTCCTGATCGTGAGACCTCCTCGGAGATGAGCTTGCGATTGTAGAGGTCGCGGAGCGTGGTCGAGGCGTTCGGAAAGTCGTTGTGTCTTGACTTCCTGCGCGGTGCCCGCCTGATTCTTGTCGCCGACGATGTTCTGAATCAGGATGCCAGGCTGGCCTGGCCCAGCTTGCCTCAGCTGCCCTCGGTAGCTTACGAATACCTTCTTTGCCATCGACTGATCCGGTGACGTCCGTTGCGAGCGGATCGCAACGTCCCAGTGCTTGCGTCAACGGAACGGGTGCACGAGTTGAGACGCTCTGACCTCACCACAGACGCTCGCCTGCTGTGGAACGGCAGCACAAAAATGAACGTCCGGTATGGGAAACTCTGTTAACTCGACAGCGGGAAGTGAGGATGGCCGAGTGCGAGACGCCCGTACACACGCCCGGTATTGAGGTGGTTAGGGTGTCTGCTCAGCTTCGTCTGCTGAGTGCTTTGTCAATCTGCTCACGTCAGAAACGGCACCGTTTCTCGCGCCCGCTGCGTCTCAAGCAGCTGCTTGGCCTGCGTGCCGGGAATCTTGGCGAGAGCCATAACAGCGGTCTGCCGCAAGAGCGGATCATCGCTCGCGAGAGCATCGTCCACAACCGGCGGCGCTTGCCGAGCCTGCCTCGGCCAGCGCCAAGATCGCTGTCCGCTTGAGCGTGGGGACGTGTCTGCCCCAATCGCGAAAGCCTTCAACGTCTCGATGGCCGGATCGCCAGAGAGAAGACCCGAGCGCGATGAGCGCACGCATCCGTCGCGCGGTCGGCTGCTGAAGATCTTGCGCGATGTCGATCAGGGATCGGAACGGCGGAGTCTCCTAAACTTCGCCATTCCTCCACACTTGCCACGGTGTCGTGGGCCGAAAGCATCACGCAATGACATGATCGCGAGCAACATCGGCTGCGGTCGCGATGTTCTGTGTGCTGATGAAGACGCTGGCGATCCATAGGCTAGTTAGAGCGCTCCTTTTATCGAACTTCACGAGTTCCCTCCGCGTAGTCAGCAACGATCGGGGTCGGCGTCGCAATCGGCCCGCCGCCGCAATCACCGGCAACCTCGAGTCCGGCCGCGAGGCGAAGCACGTTGACGCCATCGGTGACGGTGATGTGGCCGTTGTCATCGACGTCGCACGTCGAGAGCTCGCAGTCGCTGGCGAGCTCGGCGGCCGCCCGCAGCGTGTTCACGCCATCGGTGACGGTCACGACACCACTGCCGTTGGCGTCGCCGCAGATCTGCGCGTGAGCCGCACGGCCACACACGAGCGCACAGGCGGTAGCGATCATCACCAGCTGTCGTTGCCTTTCCATGCGCGCCTTTCGACATTCCTCGGGGCTGTGCTTGCCCGTATCCTTGTGCTGGGTGCGGATGCTTCGTGCGAGAGCGATCGTCTTCTCCACCAGGTCCCCATCAACGTCAATCACCGCCGATCGTCCATCGAGGGATGACAACGATAGCCGACGGAGCGAACCGCGCCAACGTAGCGGGACGACGACGAGCTCGAGCATCCCGTTGTGCCTGCCGACGCGTTCAGGGCAGGCACGGCGTCAACGCCCATGAAGCGGAGACCACGGGATTCACGCCTTGCTCAATCCACGTGAGTGAGCGCGCTTGCGACATCCGTGGGCTTCACATTCCTCAACTGCGCGCGATCGATGGCGAGGATCCAGAAGGTGCGCATCCCGTGATACAGCGCCGTCACGATCTGCCAGGCGGTGACCAGGTAGAAGGCTTCCAGGTCGTATTCCAGCGCGTAGCCGACCGCTGAACATCGGCAGCGTGATGTTGCGAGCGCGCGATGAAGGTCCGCACGCGGCCGTCGAGCCTGGAATGCGTATGGAAGGCTCGCTGGAAGAAGCGCGGATAGATCTTCAGGATCAGCCGGTCGACGACATAGAACACGACCACGAGGACGGCGGCGGAACCGGGAGTCGAGCCCCCAGTACAGCGCCCGCGCGCCGATGCACGTAGGCCCAGGCGAGATAGCCAGAACGGCGGATGCACCATGTCGAGGCTGCGTGATCCAGCACGGTTGCCGATGCGTGAATCGGTGAAGGTGAGCGCGCGCCAGCTTCCCGTCGACGGAATCACGAGGACGCTCATGCCGTAGGCCACGGCGAAGCCGGTCCAGAAGCGTCCACGTCTCGCCCGATCACCCAGCATCGGGATGGCGCCAGTGCGAGAATGATGCTGAGAAATGGTGACGGCATTGGGATGGACCCGGGCGCGCGCCAGGGGCCGGAGCGCAGCACCCAGACCAGCGGCGGGTAGACATAGCGGGTGAAGTAATCGGTCGAGCCCTTGTAGTTCGACCAGAACATGAACCTCTCGACCTGGGCGGCCTCTCGCGCGCTTCTCGACGCGGAACAGATAGTAGGGAATGGTTCGGCGCAGCTTGCGGATGAAGCCGGCGAACTCAGTCTCTGGGCATAGGCGTAGCGTGCCGTCCGCGACCACTTGCTCGGCGAAAGTGGTGAGGTCGGTGGCCGTGCCCACGCGCCGCCGGCGAGGCGACCGTGGCTTCCGCGCGGATGCGGGCGGCGCGCTCTGTCGGCCTTGGGCGCTATGACCGCAACGGAATCGGCCAGCGGCACCAGGGCTGCATGCAAGCGCGCATCGGGCAACGTAGCCCCGTCGAGCAGCAGGACCGGCTGGTCGACGGCCTCAGGCGAGGAAGGCGGTGAGTCGCGACGACGAAATTGCCCGGGCTCAGGGCGCCAGTCGATCGCGAACGCCGCCTCGAGGCTCGTCGTCGACCCGCGGCTTGTCGCCGTTCGGACCGAGATCGACCACGACACGGCTCGACGTGGCACGAGCCCGCTTCAGCGCCCGCAAGTGGCGTTCGACCAGGGTCAGGCCGAAGATCTTCGGCAAATTCTCCGCCCGCCGGCGCTGGCAGTCAATCCAGAGCGAGCACGATCCTAGGGATGCCTGATGCATCGTAGGTGGAGGGTGTCACCGTCGCGCGACTCAGCACGCGATTCAGAGGCGCCCCGCGTTTGCGCGTGCCCGTGCCGGGAGAATCGTCCTGCAACCGCGCGAGCGGGGACCGGGTCTGCCACAATGCCCGAAATGCCGAGCGAGAACGGCGGCGACCCGTCGGTCGGCACCGGGCTCCGCCAGCAGCGTCTCGGATCCGAGGGGCCTCGGATCCGAGGGGGTACGGCGATGCCGGTTTCGACGAGGCGCCCTCGAGAGCCTGGCCCGATGTCGGCAGGTAGGCCGCGCCTTGCCGGCGGCGGGTCCAGATGATCATAGAGAGCCGGTCGCCAAGATCCGCGGCGAGACCGGCATCACGCCGCCGTTGCTGGCGTCGCCGCCGCCAGCTCCGCTGAGAGCGCGGCCTTGAGACCAGGCTTCCGCGTCGGTTCCAGCTTCAATCGGCCGGTCGAACAGATAGATCGGTTTCCGGCGCGACGCCGCCTGGGCGACCATCGACGCGCTGTCGACGTAACGACGAAATCGTCGGCGAGCGCGAGGAGGGCCAAATAGGGATTGCCGCCGCCGGCCGCGAAGGGAAATAGGGAGGTGTTGTCGCGAAGCACGGAGGCTGGCGCGCAGGGTATCGGTCACCGGCCGGCGGCAGTCCGCGGCGAGGTGGTCGATCAGCAGCGCGCCGCCATGGCGGGGCCTGCCAGGCGGTGAGCGTCGCTGAGCAATCGGCCGGCTCTTCGCCGCCGAAGGCGAGCTGCGGCGTCGGTCCGCCGACCAGCACGGCGTGCCAGGGCCGCGGCAGACTGGGCGAAACGCTCGTGCCAGGCGGCGGCAGGCCTGCCCAGCTCGCCGCGTCGCGTCGACAAAGACGATCGGCAGGCTGATGCTCCATCACGTTCGGCCCGGCGGCAGGTTGTATTGCGGCGTGGTGACGATGAGGTCGAAAAAGATCGAGATCGACCCGCGGGCGCCCAAGATGAACCAACAGCGTGGCGGTCCCGGCTTGCCGCGCCTGATCGCGAATCCAGCGCACGACCGGGCGGAGCGGCGGCCGATGGCAGACGATCAGCTGGGCCACGGTGCCTCAGGCTGGCGCTGGCGGTGCGATCGACGCCGATCAGGCTGGCACCGCGATCCTTGAAGCCCCGTGGTTTCCGCCTCGTCATAGTGAATCTGCTTCACCCTCGGCGGGCCAGCCGAGAGCGCGGCGAGCGCCCGAACCTGGGCGATTGTCCCCGGCGCGTTGGCCGAGGATGAGCCAGGTCCGAGGTCGACGGCACGGCATCGTTGGCGGGCACGCCGTCGATCGCGGGCATCGTGGACGGCCTTAGTCTCGGTCGATCTCTCCCAGGACCATCAACACATCACCGCGAGTGCTAGCTGTCTCATGATGTTCTCCCTGTCGACGCCCATGTTGCCATCCCGTCGGTCAAAGCAAATTGCCGTTACCACTTGGTCCCGGCCCTTGATACACGCACCGGAATGAAGCTGTTGTCCGTGATCGATCCGGCGCTATCCGCGGCGGACGTTGCTCACGTTGCTGTGCTGCCTCGCCGGTCTCGCCGAGGGGATCGATAGGCAATACGTAACTGAACGAAGTACAA